>JAAUXT010130568.1_pt1 | contig 15388 bp, 12 predicted proteins | sample 7278171 | NCBI WGS metagenome assembly JAAUXT01 (sample SAMN14350112, study PRJNA611818) | marine sediment metagenome | isolation source: surface marine sediment (1.8m) | place: French Polynesia: Moorea | collected 2018-08 | reverse complement strand
GTGCCTGTGTGTGTGTGTGGACCTTCGCAGCCCCACGGATCCGCACCTGAGAACAGAGAAAACATTCCCATGCCACTACTGCACCTGATAAAAACGTCAAATGCGAAGTGCTACAAATTGGATAATGAGTGCGTGATGCGGCTATTATCGCTCGCTGGGTCTGCTCCGCCGCTCCGCTCAGCGCCGCTGCCCTCGACACCGCAGCGAGAGCGCCGGGCGGGGACGAGCCGCGGGACCAGGGCTCCGTGCGGTCAGGTCCTTTGATATCAGGTTACGGACCGCATGCAGGCGGCCCTGCAGCCCGAGTGCACTGTGATGCACGCACCTGTGAAAGCGTGATCCCCTCCTCCCAAACCACTAACAGCAAATACGGGCTGATTGTCCTCGGATCTCCACAACAAGAAGTGCCTTGTTTTTCAGAAGCTGAGTAAGGGGGCCAGGGGCGTGGAGGGACCCAGGGTGGGAGCCCCGGGAGGAGGGGGCGCGGGCTCCGGGGAGGATGGGGCCCCTCGCCCCGGGAAGAGCTCCGGCGCACGGCGGCCCCTCGCTTCTCGTCCCTCTGTAGCCCAACCACGAACCACTACGACGCTTCCCCATCACCCAAAGTGAGTGGTGTTGAAAGCTACGAACGCAGTTCACACGCGATGACTAAGCTCAACACCTCCTCTGCAGAAGCGAGCGACGCCGCCAACACCTGCACAAACAGCGCCGTGCTGATCGGCGGAGGCGGCCGGGGGAGGACGGGGGCACGGCGCCCACCGAGTCAACAGCCCGTAGCGGCGGCAGCGGCAGCGGCAGCGGCAGCGGTCAGGCGCCTCTCGCCTCGGCTCCGCGATACCCTCCCATCATCAGATAAGTTCATGATCACAACTCAATTTTCAAAACAAAAACATTTTGCACGATTGACTGGCCCGTGTTGTGAGAACTCTGTCTCTGCAGTGAATGACCCAGTCTTCCCTCCTCCACATCTCTTTCCCTCTCACATGTTCAGTGACTCGTAAATTCACGCCTCGGACCAGCCTCGGACCGTGTGTCAAAACCTGCTGGACATGCACTTTGTGGTTTGTTTGGTGTTCTGCTGCAGAGCGAAGCGGTGTGCTGCTGCAGCTGTGATGGTGCGTGATGCTGACACCAGAGGGAACTGCGCCTCCAGTGTTCCATACGTGATGTGAAGAAGGAAAAATCCACACATGACTCTGAAATACACACGACACGATATCCTTCACTGTCTCAGTTTCTGGTGTGAAGAATTTTATCCCCTCGTATTGTCTGAAATCTCCAAGATGAGAAGCTTGGAGTGAGGTGGGAAAAAAACTCAACAGTTTTCAAGATGCGAATGGAAACGTAAGAATGGTGCATGTAAAGGACTAACATGATCCTTGTGTTGTAAAAATGATGCCAACGTAGCAGCAGCAGAGACGGTGCAAAAAAATTCAACTTGGGATTGCGAGCAAGAAAGAAATTAGACGACTTAAAATTTAGTTTTGCAAAGTAAATGGAAAAAGCTGTTTAAACATGGAATTCGATTTCCCCGCTCGGTATTTGTACTGAACGTCGCCTTACATGGAGGCCATCGGAGCCCGAGGCCAAAATAAATATCTGTCCCATCACTGAATATACTTTTGTTATTCTTTCTTTTCCGCCATCGAAAAGCATAATATTTGCACAGACTTCCATTTGGAGAAATCTTGGATGTAATTTATACCCTTCAAACATTCCCGTCGTGTTCACTGTTTCAAAACGATGATGAACATTTCCTCGCGACACCTTGTTGCAGAAATTTGAAGTTCAGAATAATTCCTTTGTTTTCCAAAAAAATTTAGAATTTCTGACGCTGCAAATTATCAATGGTGATTTTGGACAAAACTTTTTCCAAACAAAAATTCCACAACATCAAGGGAGGCTAAAATTGTGAGAGAGCCGAGGAAACAATCGCGTGTGGAGTGTACGTGCACTACTCGAGCCGAGGAAGGGACCAGGGCGAATCCAATAACACAAACTACATTTGCGAACAGCACACAGGGGGCAGAGATGCATATTTGGAAGGATTTGCGTAGCGTGAGGCCTCGCGAGAGGTGCGAGAAAGTATGCATAGCATGTGATTAAGGCTCCCGGGGGCGCGGCCCCTCACCCCGCCGCTCACCCCGCCCCCGACTCGGCGGGAGGTGGGGGGGGGGCGCCGTCCCCCCCGACACCCCCGGACCCTCTTATGCAGACTACTCAAGCATTCGCCCACCGTGAAATCTTCTTCAACCCAGAAATGTACGCGGAATTTTCTGCAACGTTGGTTTCTTCTTTCTCTTCGTCGTCTACACAATTGTGAAAAATATTTCCGTCCACAACGCGTCGCTGTGCGTCGTATTTTAAATGTTACAAGAATTTCAAACAATTATCAAAAACATAAAATTGTGCACACAAATTTCTGTGTCAGTTTTTGGCAGCCTCACCACCGAAACATAAACGTCGCAACATGAAAGGAAGTTAAGCACAAACTGCAGTTTGTGTGTCAGTCAGTCAATGAGCGAAGATTCCAATTAAGAGCCTCAGCACTGCGGCAGCAGCTCCAGCTACAGCAGTGACAACACAACAATCAGGTTTCCACCATTGAAATGTAATTCCACACCCATCAAAGGGGAAACAGGCTGTGTGCGTCTCCGCGATGCGCACAAACAGATCAAACCGACGCCCCCCGCTCCCCCCAGTCCCTCCCCAAACTGTTGCGTGAGAAGCCACGGGGCTCCAGATTGAGTTTCTCTGGTTCGCTTTGTGCGACGCGCAGCGCTACAGGACGCGAAAGGTTATCAGCCACAAAGACTCATCTTTGGTAAAGATGATTAAGATTCCGAGTATTAAGTTCTCGGAGGCTTTGGTGGAAACTCCACAAGTGGATAGATCCTCGTGGTGAAAACTTCACAAGCAGAGAGACACACCAACTCGTGCGTGTTCACGACGGGTTTTGGTAGCTTCGTCCTTCACGAAAAACTCAAGCCCCAAACCAAGAAATTCAATTTGAAAACTTTGTTTCCTTTGGGCCGCAAAATCGGGGGAAGAAATGAGCCTCCGCAGCCCGGCAGAACCCGAGGGAAATCAATAAATTAAAGATTTTCAAAAATAATCAGGCCAGTCTAATGGACGCAGAGTTGCATGTGATCGCCGGGGACCACCACCACTCCTCAGGATTGACATGTTCGCAGTGCTGAATTCAGTAACAATGTCGAACTCACATCAAAGCACGACGCGGTGGCCTGGCCCTGCTCCGTACAGGCCCCTCATACACGTGGGTTTTCAAGCCGAAGCATGTGTATCCACCAACGCTTTGAAGCCCCTCTCGAGCAGGTCTGGTGTCTTGTAATTAGCCATGGCGAACTCGAGGACCATGGCGTGTTTTTAAAAATTTTACCAAAAAACAGGCAGGAACAAAGGGAGTCGGAGAGAGGAAAAACAATCTTCCCCTTGTTTGATTTGTGATGCGATGAATTGGCAACACAAAACTACATCAAGGCCGCGCCTCGGCTGCGCGCGGCCTCAGAAGCCTCGCGCTCGGCAGGCTCGGCTCGGCGCGACCGCCGCGGGCCACGGAACACTTTGAAGGAAGTCTGATGAAGGGCGGTGCTCACAGGCCTGCGTCACGCTGCGGGCGTCGCGTCCTGCGACGCTGCGTCTTGGTGTGCACGTCGGTGGGAGCTGCACACGACGCGCCGTGCACCACGTCATGTCTATGGATGGACGTGGCGTTTTTGTGGAACCGTCTTGCTTGCACCCCTGTCATGCACACATCGATGGACGTTGCATTGCACAACATTCGTGACACGTTACCTCCCTGTGCACGTCTCAGGTCCTATTGTGTCACACTGAAAGCGCCACGTATCGCGTCTCTGTACACGTGAATGGACGCAGCGTCGATGCAGTGACGTGACGCATGACGTCTCTGGCACGAAGCGAGGGCGTCGCAGCACCGGCCGCAGTTAATGCGACGCCGTCACCGCGCCCATCTCTTAACCTGGAGTCGAGGCCGACCCGCTCCGTCCGCCCTGCCAACGATTTTCTCTTCAGACACGAATGTTTCATTCAATGAGAGGGAGCAGGAGCCCAGCGTCCAGTGGAGATTAGGAAGCTGGCGTGGATGTCAACACCGTGCAATTGCAGGGTGCAGCAAACTTCATTCCTCACTGCTTCACATGCTGTGTGTGTGTGTGTGTGTGTGTGTGTGTGTGTGAGTGTGTGTGTGTGTACATGCGTGCTTGTGAGGTATGCGCACCAATAGCAAGGGAAATGGCATGAATCTTCAACTTCCGACAACCATACAAAACACGACAGATTTGTCTCTCGATATGAGTCGCAGACGGAGCGCGGGTCGCACACGGCTCGAGACTCGGGTTGTTTCCCTTTGTTTGCCCCACTGACGGAGCGCGCTGCACAAAACGCTTCTTCGCTTCTTGATGAGTGAGACACATTCCGCGGAATCAGGCACAATGGAGCTCGAGTTCCTGGAACTTCGGGGGGCGGTTCCGGGGGGGGGGGGCAAACCCCCTGCACAATGAATTTTCTCCAAAATTTTCCACCGCAGCCTTGGACATTTTGTGTTTTTCTTTGTCCAAATTTGGATCGTCTTGGGGTTGTCCCACCTGACTGAATTGTGGATCCGATGCTGTTATGAACACATCATGTTGAAAACCCGGGGCCGGTACACGCAGTGGCTCAGAGAGGAGGCTCAGAGAGGAGGGGGCGACGCGAATCGCTCCGGTCACTGTGCGTGCCGAAGCTGCAGCGCCGTCCTGGCGTCACTGACGCTGCAGAGCCGTCCTTGGCGCGTTGTTGCATGTAGCCGCTGAGAAAATAGGGCTGCAGCTCCACTGCCCTAGTTGGTAAGTCAGTGACAAACATGCAGACCTGGTGGAAGCCTTCCGCCGTGTCGCACAGGCCTGTCGCAAGGTTGACGCAGGAAGGCTGCGTACAACGCGTCCAGTTTCAACTAGCCCCGCCCGAGCTGCAGGGACGCGATGCCTGACGCGTCCAGAGTGAACCTCCCTGAACAGCGGGAGGCGAACTGCAGCTGCATCGGCAGCAGGAGGAGGAGGAGGAGGCCCCGTCCAGCAGGGCTCCCCTGGAACCTCGCTCCCCTCCCCAGCAGCGCAGCAGCTGATATCTCTTTCCGAGCACATCCGCGCCGCACATTGGCTGTTAATGCTGCTCAATCCGCCCTCCAATCAGCGCCTTATCAGCCTAAGACAAGGAAAAGACCCGCATAATGGCGCTGTGAATACGCCGCACACGTTCCGTATCACCCGCCCCGAGACATCAGCATGTAGATTGATTCTCAATAGCCATCTACATTCACTTATATTACTTTTATCGGAGCACTATTAGGCGTGGACGCTACAAATCCGGCGCGCGTGTGCGATGAATATTTCATTCTCCTCCTGCTGCTGCAGCAGCGGCCCTGCAGAAGGAAGGAGCAGAAGGAACTTTGTTCAGCGTGGCAAAAAGGACGGGGATGTGGTCAAAAACTTGGACACGCAGCCTCGGGCGTCGGGGCGAACCACGGCTGTTCTGCTTGACCACTGATCAGCCGGGCACTTGCAGAAGAGACCCAGGCCCCCGAGGTGCCCCTCACCCATTGTGCCCCACATTCCTGCGCGGCTGAATTCTCTCCTCCACCTTAATTGGTTTGTGGTCCGAACCTGTGTCCGTGTATTGGCAGCGGCTTGACGCGTACATTGAAAATCCACCACAGACTGCACAGAAACTGCACTCCTCCGCTGGAGATACAATTATCAGTGTGGAGCAGGGGGCGGACCAAGGACCCCCTCCCAAGGGGGGGCGACCTCCACGGGGGCGACTTCAAGCTCGAAAAACATTCAGGTAGAAATGGGAAAAGGTGCACGCCCTTCAACCAAGGTGCGACGGGGGCAGATTCTTTGTGGGGATCAGGGGGGGACGGCCCCTGGATGCGCCCCTGGGCGTCCACTCCGCGGGTCCCCGGGGGGACGCTGACCGAATGGACGTCGCCTTGCTCAAAGCGATTAATGCAGGACTCGGTGGATCAGAGAACCGCGGCGCAGCGCTTACACGTTTAAGAGGATTGCCTCCCAATGACTTGATATCAAGTTTAGACGCGGATCAAAAGCAGAAACACCTCGCCATTGTAATGGAGTTTTGTGTGGCGGGTCGGCTTTCTGAGGACGACTGCTCTGTTGAGGCTGATTATGGTCATTAGGGAAGCTCGCTCAATTACTTTGTGCAGACACGTAATCTACAGAGGAGCTTCCTGTTCCACCGCAGGAGCACGAGGCTGCGACGTACACAACGTCTCACGGTCCTATCTCCAGGTACAAGCCGCGGTACATATGTGTGTGTCGCACTGCTCGTTTTTCCCTCATAACGCCTCGCATGGAGCCGAGCCAACGCAGCATGAAGATAACACTGGGACTGCCAGGTGGAAACATTTGATTGCTTCTCCAGTCGCGGCGCGTTATGACACAACGCGTCAGCGTGCCACTCGTCCAAAACACAACTTTGTAAGGAGAATGAAGAGACGAAAACACAGTCGGCGCTTTATTTCTAAGCAGCGCAGGATGGATGGCCCGGGTCCCCACCTGTACGCTACGCTCGGTGATTAATGCCGATAAAACTACGAGTTATTTGACAAGATGGCCCCGGGCGCTCCCCCTGATATCTCTCTATTTATGGCGGGGGCTCTTTGCGAATAATTGTTGTCTGTGTAGAGCAGAAATTGTCATCTCGTCGGATGAGACTTTTGATGTAGCGGGGGGACAATGCCTCTCGCCCGGGCCCCGGCGCACCGCGCATGAGCGCCCCGCTAATCGTCCCTCCTCGCCCCGCGCGGGGCCGCTCCCTCCCGTACCCCATCAACAACAACGACACATTACTTCAGAGCGAAATGCTTCCTGTCTGAGCAGTAAAATTTATAGTGTTACCACTGTGTTTTATGATGGGAGTGTGTGAGTTTGTATGGACGGTGAGGGTGGAGAGAACGCGTCTTATTCAGAGAGCGCGTTTCTCTATGGAGCGTCCCCGTGCCGAGGCTGTGAGCGGCTGGGAATCAGGTGTTGCTCGATTCTTATCTGCTTCACATGTCAATTGACTCTTCTCATGCCAGACGGTTCCAAACAACGCGACGTGTTGGTGTCGCAAATAGAATGGGATTTTCAGCGCGACGTCAAATCGCACGGCGGACTCTGAAGACCTGTGACTCCAGAGCTGCATTTTGCGTCAGGCGTTTTGCGACATCAAATGCCTGTATCCACAAATTTGCTTTTGCGTCTAGAATCAGCTGCCTGCAGCGATTATCCGCGGCAAGCAGCCTGCATCACATTGGGTGTGATGTTAAATTTTGCTGCTGCCCATGACGTGCGCGGCAAAATGCAAAACACAAAACTGATTGACATTCTACATGAAGCCCCCTTGACGCTGTCATTTTCTCTTGATTCACGTGAAAAGCCACGAACTCGTGGTTCTGACGTGACATTTTGCGGCGTCGCACTGAACGTCCGTGTTGAACCTGTGATTGTGGTGCTGCGGCTCAAGTCGGATTCAGGGAAACAGGGACACAGAGGCTCACGGCTCCGAGAACCACGAGGTTCCGCCTTCAGGATTCGAACACGTGGTTCGAACCAGCCTGTTCGAACTGTGCTCAGAATCTCTTGTTCTCAAATGTGTTGACTTCTGATTCAAGTCTGCATGGGTTTCAGTCCAATTTTAACGGGTTTCGCTCGGGAAAGAAAGAGCATTCGAGTTGAACGGGGCCAGGTGTGTTGGGACCACAGCATTGAAACTCTATTTGCAGGACGACAGTGACATGAGGCTGGGGGCGGAGGTACGTGGGAGACACACCAACCCCTTCCACTCTCAGGCGGGGTGGGGGAGAGAACCTGGATACCCAACGCAACCATCCCAACTTCCTCCAAACTCCATCAAATCAACATCCCCCCGGCCTCAAGTCGTGTCCTTCTCAGGCATTTCCAGCTCAGAGTTCCCACCGCCGCTCCCACTGTATGCCTTTATGGTGACCGCGGCCGGCCGGTGGGTCCCGAGCCCTAATCTCGAGCATCTCCCTGAGCCCACAACCCCCGGGCCTCTCCTACTCACACATGTGCATAGATTAAAGCCCTCGACGCATATTTCTTATTGACACCCTCCCCTCCCTTAGCAACCCTGATGGGAACATGTCAAAGTTTATTACGGGCTGACGGCAATAAATTCAAACCCAGGCGCAGGAAATATAGCATTTTAATGTAAATTTGTCACGCCTTTGAACAAGGGGAGGTATTTTAAGTGTCCTTTGATGCGAAAATTTTGAAAGGTGATTTCTCAAATGGAGAAAAAGTCCCGATAGAAAAGTTGGAGAGGTGATGCTCGATGCTCTTCAGTTTTTAGTGCAGGAATTTTTTTTTCATGCTTGTGCGTCTGACTTTGCATCAGAAAGTTGGATAGAGACGGTACATTTCGTCGCGCACCTGAGGCGGCTCAGCGTAGCGGAAGTGACCCGGAACGTCGTGTCGTCTCCGCGTCCTCCCGACGTCACGTCGTGTCGCGCCGATGCGAACGGCTGATAACGTCAGCAGATACCATCTCGTGCCTGTGATCTATCTATACAACACAAACAACACAAACATCTTGTTGAGAACCCGTGTACGAGCACTGAGATTCACGAGTGCAGACCGAGCACGTTGGTTACGTCCTCGCTGCATTTTTCATGTCGACGTCAAAATGTTGACGTGAGCATCAGATTTGAACTATAATCTGTCAAAAACAACACAGACCATTCCTGATGTCAACCTTCAAGGTGTCAAAATTGTGACGCACGTCACGAATGTGTAAACTGTTTGTTATGGACACAGAGCTTCTGGCGGGGGGGGGGGGTGAAACCGGATCAGATCCCCACAGCGGCTGGGCAGGGGGACTGGGTGAGACCTGGATCATGAGGTGTTTGTATTGTGACAACCCTACAGAGCAGTTTTTCTGTTGTCATTTGAAATTTATTGTGTCTCATTTTGTTTGCAGTTGGTCTGAAGTTCTCAACAGGGAAAGTGACAACTTTCATTCGTACTTGAAGACAAACTCGTGTCACCCTCAGAAGACCTCATGACCAGAAGCTGATGCTGCACCAGCTTAGTGGAACCTGCGTTGCGTCCCATTGTGAACGGAGGCATCCTCGCAAGATAAACACCCCGGCGTTTCTGACGGGTTCCCGGTGCAGCCGGGTACCCCGCTCCCTCTCCGTGCACTGGGGGGCGCTGGCGCAGATCCAGGGGTGAGTTCAGGGAACCCTCCCTCCTCACTCCCCTGTACCGGAGGGTCCTGGGGTAGAACCAGGAGATGGACCTGGAGCTGCAAGGAGCTACGGGACTGAAGTCCTGATTCACAGGCCAAGTTTTGAATTTGGAACCCGGCGGGATGCGCCCCCCCCCCCGCGCTCGCCGCCCCCCCCCCCCCCCGCGGCGGACGGAGCGGTGGATCGGCCCCGGGGGGACTGGATCCCTGTCATCGTCACTTGATGACTCGCGGCAGGGAAAACTGATAGCGCGGCCCCGAACACTGATTGAAAATCATCTCTCCTCAATGGGAACTGCATGACTGCGTGCATAGCAATCGAATATCATGCAAGGAAAGATACCCGCGAAAGAAAGATGGGCCGCTTCACATCGGACGCGTCCCTGGGCTTTTGCAGCGGTGCGTCGCGGGGCTGTGGGGGGTTCCGCAGTGACGCTTTGTACGCATGCGCACACGGTGTGAACGCGGGTTCAAGGCGCAGGGGCCTCTCGCTCGGCTGGCTCTGATGAGGTAAATCGGGTGGAATGCTCGGCCCCTCCGGCGCCCCTTACAATGATTATGAATCTGTTTAAATTTGCCACCAGAAAGTGAGAATATTGTCGTAGTCACTCCAGTGTGTACGGTTTGCAAACTGTGATCAGGGGCGAAATAATGATTTCATTGTCTCGCGTTTCTCCGCGCTTCTACGTTTTCATTCAGCGCGCTGAGATGATCGCGTCTTCCGCGGGGCGGCGTCACCACGGACGCGTCGCGCGCCACGTCGCGTCCCTGCGCGGGTCAATCGGGACTGCGTCGACGTGGCGCCGCAGCGCGCGACGCTACGCGTGACGCGTGCAGCGCGGGACGGGCCTGAGCGCGCAACTCGGCCCGGCGCGAAGACAAAGGACGCGGCGGCTCGGTGGTGCTGCTCGGGAGGGAAGCCGAGCAGACCCTGCTTCGTTTCACCCGGGCTCGCCTAGGATTCAAGACAAACCACAAAGAGAAGGAACAATGCACGAATGCAGGGTTTTCAACACTTGACGTGGGTTTCTCTGTGTGACCATTGACAATGTTCAGTCCCCCAACGCAGCTCAGCTCCTTCTGTTTGGAGGGTTGTTCCATGGGTGCGACACACGGAGACGGTGCCCCACGGACGAAAGCCGTGGTCCCAGGGTTCCACTGACGGACCGGACCCGGGACGATGCGGACGCATCGCAGCGCGGTTCCCCGTATCTGAGACATCATCAGTGCTTCTCGCAGAAATGCGTTTGATATTGAGTTTCTCTGGTGCTGGTGCGGGGTGGAGGACGGCGGCGGCGAGGATTAGGCGCCTGTTCACTCGACTGGAAATATCAAGCGGACATGTGCCGCGCCGCATCAACCGACTTCCCTGAGCAGAGGGGGAGCGGGGGGGGTCACACCGGAGGCGTCAGGCAAGGGTCACGTGACGCGAGAAGCGTCGTGCGTTGCGTCGTGTGAAAGACAAGCAGGATTCACGCCTGCGTCGCGTTTCGTTGTGCGCGTTGAAGATGCTGCGATTGGCTTTTCAATGGTTGCGTCCTCTACACGTCATCCAGCGTGTGCGTCACCAGTGACGTAACCAATGACGTGTGACGCGTCCAATACGAAGTTGGCCTGAGGCGTCACGGGCAACGTTACCGTGGCCGCGTGGAGGAGCGGGCGGCGCGACGCTCGCGACGTGCACGGCTCTCAGCGCGGATACAGCGCAGCCTGGCCGTCGCAGAGATAACCGAGTAAAGCCCGCAGCCCGAGCCCCGCTCACGGGGCGGATATGGCTCTAATGAAGTCCCGAGGTGCAGCAGACTCAGTTTGAGATGAGCAGAAATTTGTTTTGCTGGAACTAAGAGATCGTGAGGGAGACCGCGCCGAGTTTGGACTCCCCCCTCCCTGCGCTCACTGCAGCTGAAGCGGAAGTCTGCAGGAGTTCCGGTTCCGGTGAGGGGCCCTGCAGCCCCACAGTTGGCAGAAGGTGCAGTGAGATTTGGGTCCGCAGTTCTGGTAGGCCTCAAAACACCAGGAATTCCAGGGAGTCAAGACATCTTCTCCCCGCCACACGGTCCCCACCCAATGAAACAAGCCCAGCTTAAAAAAGTGACGATTTTGTTGTGGTCATCCGAGTTACATTTTAATTTGAGCCAAAACCAACGCATCGCGGGTGCGAGCCTGCAGGGAGGGAGAAGGGTGAACCCGGCGGCGGTGACGACGGCAGCAGCAGCAGCAGCAGTAGCGAGGCGACAGGCGTCAGATTGGGTTGTCGCGGCGGCTCCTTCTGCCTCCGTTCACCCGACCACCTCCTGTTCAAACACGCTTCTCATCCGTGCGCACCCAAGCGTGGCACCAGTTGCACCAATATTTTCCGTAATTAAACAATATATCGTTGCATGATGGATTTTTGAAAAAGAGGGTGGGATGTCAAAAAAATGTGAAATGAGTTTTTTTGTTTGTAGTTCCCAGGCCCCGGGGGCCGGTCACCGCTGTGCGGGGCAGGCAGCGTGCCAGGACCGTTGTTCTTTTCAAAAACGCGTTTGACATGCGATTGGAAACAAGATTCTTGGTGCATTTGTCACTGAGGCGGAGAATGTGGCCTCAGAACCAGTGTTTCAGTTTCTGACCCGTCTGGGCCCCACGTGATCAAGTACCGGAAGTCATGAACCGGAACTGAGGAACCAGGATGCTGGAGACCACACGGTGATACTTGTGGAAACTGCGAATTTTGTGCCAGTGAGATGCGCGCAAAAATCTGGAAGTCAAGCAGCGCTTTTTAACCCCCGGGAGAGAAGCGGGAACCCGTGCAGTGAGGACGCCGGACCCGAGTCTTCATGCGCCTGCGCATCCCAATCTGGGCCCCGGTTCCTTCTATCATCTTCTCAGAGGAAATAAACATGTAAATCAAGTCAATTGTCTCTGGCTCACCCATCCGGCCAAAATTACTTACCGCTTTAAATCAATCAAACGCGAATAGAAGCTGCAAATGGAGGCTCGTGATTCTGATTACGCCACGCGGGTCTGGATTGGAGGCAATTGCATTACGGGACTCTCTCAGTTATTAAGTTATGGGCCGAGATTAGGAGCTTGACCTGCAGTGTTCTCCTCGAGGCATCAGCGCGGCTCGGAACCTGCGCGGAGACGGGCGGGGTGCAGCGCGCAGATACAGCCCGGGGTACAGGGGGGGAACACGTTTACGTTCATGTCAACGCGTCCAAGATACGCTGTGTTTCAGACGAATTTTCATCATACGCGTGCGCCGCATTGTGTTCCACGTGAAACTAACGTTTTTGGATTTGACGTGAAGACGACGCCTCGCGTGAAGTCCCCGCTGCGGATCTCTGTTCAAATGTCTGTGAGAAATGTTGAGCGACGCGCCACGGGTCGGTGCCACATGTCGCTCCGCTGTGCGCCAGCTGACGACTGCCACTGCAACAATTACTCATTGAATACAGCAGATGACATCGCCAACAATTCGCTGACCTCCACACACACTCTCCAACACATGCGCAGGCAAAAGGGTGGGAAAAGGTTCCTCGTTCACAGAGGGGCAAAAGGGGGCCTGTGCCACCTCAGTCCCGCACTCACCATCTATTGCCAAATATGACTGGGCTATGACCCCGCGCTCAGCTCCCCGCGCAAGACACGCCACTTTTCATCATGGAAGCTGAATCAGAAGCAAAATTTTCCCAAAATGTGATATATTACCTCTCGGAAAGAGCCAAATTTAATTTGGAGCCAGCTCGTAAATGGAAGAGCGGAGGAGCTGTCAGTCACGCCGCGGCGCTCATTACCGAGACGCCAAGACGCCCTCCACATTCTTCAACTTTAATTTTCTTTTTTACTCTGTTGCCATGGCAACGCGGGACCCCTGGATCGGGGGAAGAGGCTCGGGTGAGGCGCCCTGTATTGGCGCGGTCACACGTTATCAGAATCAGTTCCTCCCGACGCAGAAATTGAATCTGAAATGGAGGCCTATCAGTAAACAATCATTTCTGGTGGGCGACGCTGAATACCGTCATCATCGTCGTCATGGCGGGCGCTGCGTGCGCCGCCGCTACCGCCGCTACCGCCGCCGCGAGAAAATCTACTTCTCTGCGGACCCCACCCCGTAGCGCGTGGGCTCGAAGAACGCCGCGAACGTTTCGTCGTCATGTTGGGCGTGCACCTTGCGCTGCAAAGCGTCACTTTATTTCTTTGAAAAAATTGAAAAATGTAGCGAGTTGCCGTCAATCCACGTGTTTCTCCACGTGTTGATGTTCTCAAAGGTGTTTTCATGTTGTTATCGTCGATTAAGACGTAAATAATGAAAACTTGGCGCGGATCCAGCGACGCCGCCGCTCCAGCCCGCCTCGCGTCACGAAGAGAAAATGCGACAGAATCGATTGGTGCCTCTCTCTCTCTTTTCTTTGCAAGAGAGAGAAAAAAAGAAAGAAATTTTGTCATTTGGCAATTTACTCGAATCAAAGTGATCGTGTTGCCTGGAGGTGATTGTGCTAAAATGGTGTTAAACCGTGTGTCACATGACGCAGCGCAGCTGGCCCGCGGCCAAATTATTCCGGATCACGGGGCGTCCCCCGCGGCCCCGCCCGGCCCCGCGCAATCCATTTCATAAAGTCATAACCGCCCCGGCCAATTCCGCCATGATTTCAGCAATATTGTGAGTGATTAAAGACACTGGGCGTGGGAGCTGCGGGAGCGGGGGTGGGCCCTGCAGCCGCCCCCGGAGGAGGGAGGGGGGCCGCCGGGGACGGGGGTGGGCAGCCCGCCGGGGGAGGAGGGGCGCTTTCACGGGACCACAGCGAAGCGAAGCTGGCAGGAGGCGGCGCGGCTCCGTGTCTATGAGGAGAGACGCCGCGGCTCGCGATGCATCACCGCCCGCCCCGGCAGCTTAACCTCCCGTAACCTGGAGAAAATGAAGCGACATCAATTTCTCTGCGACGCACGACACGGATTCCCTCAACACCTCAGTCAGGTTTCAAGCCAAGGTGCAACATAGATCCAGCTCATTGGAAGAAAACATGTTTCAATGTCTTTGTGAGGAGAATCTCAAACTGCTGACATTGCGCATGCTCCGTGTGACAACTGCTCGGAACACGTGTGAGTTGATCCGGGGGGGGGTGGACCTCCTCACTCCTCGGGAGGAAATGAAGCCTGCGCGGGGAGCAGAGGCCGCGGCGCGCCGGGCGCGTCACGAGCTGCGTCCGTCAGGTCACACCCACACTGGGTGCGTCGCGAGCTGCGTCCTGTGCAAGTTAAAGGGTGACGCTTTGCAAGCCCATGATACGTCAAGAATATTGCTGTCAAGTTTGGAAAATTCTGTGCTTCTTTCCTCCTTGACCGTGTTGAGTGTTGGGTGACGAGCATCCCGCGTCAAATGTACGTGATGATGAATGCTGCAGGAGATCCTGAACAACTTGTGCAGGTGGCCAACCCTTCACGCAAGTCAGTGTCAACCTCGCTGTGATCCACGCGTCGCCCAGGATTCAGAGTGGTCCTGACCTGCGAGAGTCTGGAGTTGATGTGTCCAACTGATGTGTGACCCCATTTGTGGGACAGAGGGCCATGTGAACCAAGCCAAGGGACGCTGTGGGTGAACTCAGCTGGTCAGTTAGTAGGGCCCAGACCATATGAGCCCTGTGTTCCACTCCCCAGGACACATCCAACCTGGGTCAACTGATGTGAACTTGGCTGAGGGAGAACAAACCCTGGAATGCAGTGCAGTGTGAACCCGAACGAAGGGACTAGACGCCCATGACGCATTCAAACGTGAACCCAGCTGGACCCAGTGGCACAACCAGCAAGAACCCAGCTCAAAGCAGAGTGGCTGGGGCACGTCCAGTGTGAACTCAGGACCCAGGACGCACCCGGTGTGAACCCGGCCGGGGGGGACTCAGGACCCAGGACGCACCCTGTGTGAACCCGGCCGGGGGGACTCAGGACCCAGGACGCACCCGGTGTGAACCCAGCCGGGGGGGACTCAGGACCCAGGACGCACCCGGTGTGAACCCTGCCGGGGGGGACTCAGGACCCAGGACGCACCCGGTGTGAACCCTGCCGGGGGGGACTCAGGACCCAGGACGCACCCGGTGTGAACCCTGCCGGGGGG
>JAAUXT010048836.1_pt1 | contig 15388 bp, 15 predicted proteins | sample 7278171 | NCBI WGS metagenome assembly JAAUXT01 (sample SAMN14350112, study PRJNA611818) | marine sediment metagenome | isolation source: surface marine sediment (1.8m) | place: French Polynesia: Moorea | collected 2018-08 | reverse complement strand
GAATTTTGGAAAACTCGAGCATCCCCTCACTCTCGAGTTAAAAAGCAAAAGAAATACATCTACCCAGTTTGACTCTATAAATCATTGGTAAAAGCGCACTCGCACAATCTAATCCGAATTTCTGACAAAAAATGAAAAAGAAATGCCAAGTGTGCACCAAGTAACGGGCCCTAATACTACTTTTGTTGCCCTTTGTGGAGCGAAGCGGAAAAACGAAAACCCTTCACTGCGTTCGATTTTGAAAGGTTTTTGTTTCGCATCTGAAGTTTGCAAAGCTGGAGTTGACACGCATGCGGGGAAACACAAGCAGAGCTCCTCCTCTGTGGTGTCGCTCCCACTCGAATGGCACGACAACCCGTTTGCAGCGCAACAAATTCGCTGCAGGTGCAGCCTCTCGGAGATGAACCGTTGGTACTGCCCACACCACGGGAATCACCCCCCTAACCAAACGAACAGACTGTACATCTCCGTTCTTTTCTGCAGACATGTGGAACAACCGGACGCTGTCGAACGAGGAGCGCCTGCTGCAGTTCCTCTTCTCCAACTACGACCCCGTGGCGCGCGCCGTGATGGACACGACGAAACCCGTCGTCGTCGGCATCGACTTTGTGCTGCTCCGCATCCACGGACTCGTGAGTGCAGCTTTGCGTTTTTAGTGTGTGTGTGTATGTGTGTGTGTTGTGGTGTTGGGGTGAGTGTGTTTGTTTGTGCATGTGTGTGAGAGAGGGTGTGTGAGTGGGTGTGTGTTTGTCGGAGTGACTTGTTCTGCTCAACAACACCAGAAAGAGGCATTCTGACCCAAAGGTCCCAGCAGACTGGCCCAGGGTATCCTGACCTCTCCCAGCAGGTCTCCTGTGCGCATGACGCCTCCGTGGGTCACCACGTGCAATTTGGTCATGGATGCAAACGGCTCTTTCATCTCCGACGATCAAACCCTGAGTCTGTCAATTTTTGCCCCACGCATTTGAGACAAAAGGTTCAATCGGGCAAGTGAACACGCACAAATCGTTCAAAACCAGCAGGATTCAAAATTCAAGGGCACATTTGTTGGGACAGAGAACAACCAATCTTCTTGGTGCACGAAAGATGTCAAAAAAAGTTTCAAATCGAAAAGCACAGGGTCTACCAGGGAGCTCGGGGAGCCGAGGTTTGATTGATGAAGTCTGGGAGCTCCGAGTTGGAGCAGCTGAAACGCGCGGTAGATGAGCGCGATACGCCTCGGCGACCGGCCCGGTGGTGGGGCAACCATCTCCCGTCCCTCCCCAAAACAATTCCGCAGTGCGTTTTGTGCGACAACGTTTGCCTCTTGCAAGAACTCGTGCGTTCGCACTCGTGTACAGAGCGAACAATGGGGCAAAGAAAAGGTGCTAAGATGCGCTGCGGCTCAATGTGCCAACACAATTGACTCGATGGGATCCTCCCTGGTGGAATGAAGTGGGGAGACACCCTAAATTTTTGACATGGGGTGCCTCCTCATTTCAACTGACATGTGATATCAGTTGGAACAGGACACTCAGAGCCTTGATGAGTGTCTGGCCATTTCAAGTGAGAATTGAAATGAGGAGGCACTAGGCAAGAGGGCCAACGAGCCTGCCACCAGACCTGCCTGACCTTGGGCAGAGGCTTGGGACCCTCACCCCATGCCTCCTAATTTTGGGTGCCTGGCCATTTCATTACACCGGGAGTGTTGTCAGTCGGGTGGTGCTATGCCACAGCGACACCGGCCCGGGTCGGCGCACTGCGCTGGGAGAGTGATAAATGGCGAAGTGTTGGTCCTCCAGGATCTGACACACCCAACCCCGACTTAACAGTTTCATTCCAAAACAAACGAAAAAAACCTACGTGGAGAGCCTGACAAGGAAAACACTGAGTTGAATGTTGCGAAGGAAAAATACTTTTTATTTTGAACCAAAAGTCGAAACGTTTTCTCTTTTGCAGGATGAAAGAAGCCAAGTTCTCACCACCACAGGCCTCGTCATTGCAGTAAGTGTCGTTTTTCCGCAAACAGAATGTTTTTGGTCTCTACTTTTGCTCAAAAAATCACGTTGGTGGCGTCTGAGCCATCCATAGACTTTCTGAACCAACTCTGTAGTTTCAAGTCGCTCCGCTGAAGTGCTCAGATTGGAACAATGACAGCAATTTAAAGATTTTATGTAACAACAGTTTTTCTGCACTGTCCCTGGCAGAGGTTGTTGCAGAAATGCCACCTTTTCAACGTTGTGTTGCAAGATGCGAGTTGAGTCGAAAACCGTTTACGCTTGTAAGATTGGCAAAAAATTGACAAAATACACTACATTTCAACAAGTTTCTGTGAACTTTAAACCGGGACTCGATGTGCTGGACAGAGTCTGTATTTGCTTTGCGCGTCTGCACAAAGAGTCCGAGAGAAAAGAGTCAATTGGGCGATTAACGCGTCTCTGGCTGCGCTGTGTAGGAGTGGATGGATGACCGGTTGAAGTGGGAACCGCAGAGGTTCGGTAATCTCACAGACATCATCCTCACGGCCGACAAGATCTGGCTGCCCGAGCTGGCCGTCATGAATGGGTGAGTGTGCCGTGGTCCCCACTGCCCCAGGCCTGGGAGAGAGAGAGAAGGCTGCAGGGGATGGGAGGGTCAAACCCTGTCCCTCTCAAACTCAGGTTCAAGCGCACCCTCGGACTTCTCTATCTCCTCGGGACAATGAGGGCACGAGGCTGTGGAGAGACCCGCACTGTCCCAGGATCTGGTCTCGTCTGATGAGAGACGGTTGGGACCCTTCTACAAGGCCCTCATTCTGTCTCGCTCAAAGACCACCGTCCACATCCTGGACTTGAGCTTCAGCCTTGTCCAGAGTGCAGGTCCACGGAGGAATGTCTTGAGCCTTTGGTCCCACCCCCTGCAGCGCTCTCCCCTCAGCGACGCTCCGCGGCCCGGAGGCCGGAACAGCGACGCGGCGTCTTTGACTCACCAGCATGTGCAGCGTCCCGTGTGGAGACGTCTAGTCTTCCACACTGCAGGGGCAACAAGGAACCCAGCAGCATTCGGACTGACGACTGCAGAAACGGGATGTTCCTGTCCAATGTCCCCTTCTTCCACATTGACATTAACGTTCAACGAGTCTTTCTGATGTCGCTTCGTGTGTCGTCAAATTTTTAGGCTCTGTCACGAAATCATTGGCGCCATTTGAAAATTGACACCTTCTCATCACAGGCCTGCGACTAAACTTCTCAGATTCGCACAACTGAAATGAATTTAGTCAAAAATTAACGACTCAAATGTCGTTATCTGTCTCCAGTTCATTTGTCCAGCAAACTAAAAGTGTCTCCGACCTTTTCGTGCTAAGGGTGGAAAGCCAGAGTGCCTAGTGCAGATGTGAAACAAAGTACTCTTGACACTAATGTACAGCATCCTTGCGAAGAAAAAAAATCAGAAGGAGCTGGTCTTGCTCGGGTCTGGATGTTTTGCTCGAGACATTCTGTTGTACCTGTCCAGTCTGAAAAAATACATCCTCGGCACAGCAAACCAGAGAATCTGCAGAAGTCTGACCGCAACTGTGACCCTGAAACCCAGTTGGACGGAGATTCAGTAAATTGCATCAGGACTGTAATTATCACACGAGGCAGCAGCAGGAGACAGACTCGGCTTGTGTTGCAGGCAGGAGACGCAGCTCCGCGCGAACCAGTAACCGACCACCACTGTGCATAGCCTGATCCTCCAGAGTGAATCAACCCAAACAAGGAAGAAAATCCTCAAATCCTTCTGGATAGACGAATTTCGATTTTAGTCTCTTCGGGAAACAAATTTTTTTTCATGAAAACAAAAACAAAACCACACCAAAGACTTCAGTCCTGACCTGCACAGATGAATCGCAACCTTGAGGACCTGTCCTTGAAATTTGATTCACAACAAAAGGAGGAAACTGCATGTTGCATGTGGGCGTGCGCCCTGCACCCGCCGCACACGTGCGCATGCGTCTCACTTCCAGCGCTCCAACCGATGAGTAACGAGCTTTGCCACGTGATTGTTGCCCCTGAACAGGACTGGAAGGACGAGCGCCTGGAGTGGGACCCGGCCGAGTTCGGTAATATGACCGATATTATTGTGCGAGCCGACAAGCTGTGGCTGCCTGAACTCGCAGTTATGAACGGGTATGCCTGATGTTGCAACAAAGCACCAGAGCATCCAGGAGACTCATTTGGGGCAGAACAAGAAAACCTTCCACAGGCTGCAGTGCGTTCATGCTGGACCAACCAATGCATCCGAGCATCACACTTCGACCAGTTTTCAAGTCAAAATTCACAAATGACGTCTGTTTTCAAATATTCTGAATCCCAAAGATGCTGTCTCCTGGATTACTCTTCGTCTTCTAAGCTTTGTAGGTGTATGTGTGTTTTTACGTTTTGGAGAAACGCTAGTTCGTGTTAGTTTTGAATAGAAATTTTGTCAGCGTTATTCTGGGCATGAAGACACTGAACAGCTTGCACAAACTTCAAAGCTAGAAACTTCCTTCCCCAACAGTCTTCACAAGGCAATTCTCTCAAACTCTGGGATTATACGGTTCAAGGAAGAACAACACCATCATGCCAGAATAACCTCGCAAAGTAGTGTTCAAAACCCCGAACATTAAGCGGTGTACATTGTTTCTTGATCCTTCTGCACAGATGTGTCTTGTTCTTGTTTTCTCTGTCCACCAATTTCTCTGAGGGTTGAAAATCTATTAAACTCTTCTGATTCGCCTTCTGCACAGACTACGAGACCGGCAATGGTGCAAACACAGTTCTGTGGCGCCTGAAAGAAAGCTTCAGGCTTGACAACTCTGAACAATTCTCTTGTCATCCAACTTTTTCCAGAGAAAACAGAGATTCAAAACATTTTTGACACACAAGCAAAATCTATTGAAACAAAAATCAGGTCAGCGCTTTTCTTCTCATGATTTTGTTTTGTGTTTTGACAAATTGAAAATGAAACTCGAAACCAGTGAAAGCAAGTTTCCCCCAAACAACACTGTTGGTTTGCCACGAGCAATTCTCGTTTCTGAGCAAACACAATCAGAACTGCGAAACGCGTCTGCAGCAATGCTCAGGTCTCACTTCCGTAAAGTTTCCAACCACAAGGAAGATCTCAATTCCATTTTTGAAAGTTTCGCCTCTTGTCGTTCTTTCACTGGAGCAAAGACCGCGGAAGGCGAATTCAAGAGCGCTTCCTTGTCTGCAGAATTCCATTCTCGGCGATGTGCAGGAAGGTGCACATTCAGCTTTGGGAGGGGATGGGCGGGGGAAATTGAACAATGTTCTTCAAAACCTTACCTCTCTTTGCAGCACTACTTACACAAAAAACTCTCCTGCCGCAAATTAGTTTCCCTCTCTGTAGTGACTTGTCCGTGGTTTTGTGAGCATTTCTTAGAAGCACGTCTGTCTCTAAATGTGAATGGGTCATCCCACACAGAGCCAGATACCTTCAACAGCCGAAAATTTCTCAGTTCACAGACACGTGTTGCCTGCGCAGGTCTGTTTCGAAGAAAGTGAACCGTTTGGTATCTGCAAGGCTGTTAATTGTCTCTGGTTCTTTTGGTGTGTGGTACTGTTTGAAAATGTCACCGCGCGTTGCAGTGGTTGTGAAAACAGTTCAGTGTGTGCGCGTCAAGAGCTCGTTCGAGGGCCCATGACCCACGACAAGACAACACTCGAAGCGCAACTTAAATGTAATCAAGAAATGCTTGAAACAGAATTAGCGTATGAATTTTTCAAAATTTTGACTCAATTCTTCCTCAAAATCCTGCATGTTTGACGGTGAGAATATTTTTAAAGTGGCGCGCGCTTTGCCAAGTCTGATCCCAGAATCTGCGCTGCCCGAATGAAAAACCGCGATTTGTTGCAAAATTCGTGTGATCCTGAAAAGAACAGAGGGCAGTTCTGACAAAAAGAAAAATTAATTCTTGGAGCAGACTCGCGGTCATACAGGAGCGACAATCGAGCGACAATCTGTGTGTCGTGCTGTCCGTTTGAAGGGTCTTGCAATTGGGTTTGAGCGTCATGAGCTGACCACACAAACCCTACATGCATGCTTCAAATCTGTGTGTGCCCGGAATCAGATTTGGCGTGGCGCGGTTGAGACTCACGACCCCAGCTGCTGTTTTCAGGGCTGACGAACTCATCCCGGACTTTGAGCGGATCCGGGTTCTACTCGCGCACGACGGCTGGATGCACTGGGAGCCGGGCGGCATATTCCGCACCACCTGTGATATAGACATAACTTATTTTCCTTTTGATGTACAGCGCTGTCCACTCCTCATAGGTGAGTGAGGGGTGCCGCACTTGTCTGGTGCAAAACTGTTTGCACGGGGACTCACAGATTCAGCCTGTTTGACGCACCGTTCAACGCGAGACGCGCTGTTTTTCCGTGGTTCGTAAGTTTTGAAATTGGCGTCCATGCCCTCACCGACACCAAAGATTCTGCGTCTCGCGTTCCACGGAGCGACTCACAGTCGGGAATCTAACAGTCCCCGTCTCGTGTACACCACTCTGCCGGGAGTTCTATCTCTGGTCGTGTCTGCCTTGTGAGCCCTGTACCCAGAAGATGTACCCCACCCTCCGGGTGCGCCGTGCATCCTCGGAGGCGACGTGTGTAAATGAATGCAACAGACCTGACAGGGATTCTTTGAGAGTTCTCGAGACACACATTTCCGTCAGGTTTGCTGCTCATGTGGCATGTTGCGACGCAAGTTGTATTTTGTGCATGAAATTCGGTCACTGCAATTTCACTGGTCACTGCGAGCCAAATTCTTTCACAATTCTTTGCAACATACCATCTGCCTGCTCGTGGCATTTCAGTGGGTTTTCAGATTTTGAAAAGTTCTCTTCAGTTCACAATTCTTATGGTTTGGATTGACCAAGGCACAAATGTCTACTTGTGTTTGTGGCACGTGTCCCGTCATGCCTCCTCCGCGCACTGCACTTCTCGTACAGTCTGAGGCAGAACACCAGGTGGCGACTCCAGGTGGAGGTGAGTACGGTGGCGCCCCCAGTCTCGCTCGCTGGTCCAGGGTCCGACACTAACGATGCAGTTTGTCTTCAGCCGATGGAAGCGGAAGTGAGAAGCTTTAACTCTGGCAGGAGAACCGGTCTTGCACCAAGCCGCTGGTTTTTTGCTTGTTTTTTGAAGAACCGAGAAATTTTGGGTGAATTTTTGGTGCAATCTTCTTCAAAACGGTTTTGGTGCCTTGTCTTTCGCCTTCAATGCAAAAAATTGTGTGCAAATTTTGCGTGGTTTTCGCTTTACTTTGACTTGGTGAGGTGGTTTGAAATGACCGGTTTTGTCCTCTGGAGCCTGCGAGCTTGATTTCCAAATGATTTCCGCCAGCTTTCCTTCGGGTCCTGGACTGGTGCGGCGGGGCTCTGTCTGTCTGCCACACTCTGTCAACCTCGCTCCTTCTCTTTGCGGTTCCAGAGTAGAGGATCTTCTCCCGGACTTTGAACGCATCCGAGTCCTGCTACACAGTGACGGGACTCTGCACTGGGAGCCCGGAGGCATATTCAGAACCACGTGTGACATAGACATAGCTTATTTTCCCATGGACAGCCAGCATTGCTCGCTCATCATAGGTATGTCACTGGCAAACGCACTGCTCGGGCAGCAGCTCACACCTGAGAACGCGGGTGTTCGGGCAGTGTTGCTTTGCCGTGATGAATGCATGCAAACATTTTCCCTGCAGTGCTACACGCGTCGTGTACACTGCGAACCGATCTCAGATTCAGACAATTTTGCAGCGTAGTTTTCTGCCTAGCGGCTCAAGATTTCCATCATGATGCTTTCCTGTCCTTTTGTGCTTGAAAAGAAGTTTGCTTTCGTAGGTCCGCTAGCCGTTTGCAAAGTTTTGCAAGATTTTTAAGATTTTCCGCGTTTGCAATAACGTTTTGGTTTTTGTCTGACTGACAAAATCTAACTTTTGCTGCTCTCACATGGGCGTCTTTTGTAATAACTCACTCACCTCGGTTTTGCATTTTGCTCCAAATGTCCATTTTTGACAACGAACAGGTTGAAACCTGGGTCTGCAGCGCTGTGCTGTTTTCGCAACTGCAGGACCAGAAGTTTTGCAAATAGGAAAAATTCTTTGTCTTCAAGACGCCCCCAGTGTACAACAAAATTGATACTTTGGTCACACAAAGAATTCTTAAAGTTTCCTTGCTGCCTCAATTCTTCCAAAGGAATCTATGTATGTCAAAAAAGAAACAAACGCTTGTTCCTCGAAGTACCTGCTGGTGGATGGAGTGAGTCCGTGACTCTTTTTCTCCCAAAGAAGCTGAACACAAAATTTCCGGTGAGAAGGTTCTTTTCTTGAGATGCACAAATAAACCGCAGCATGCTATGCTTGCCACCCCTCCCCTTAGTTTCAAAGATATCCAGTCACGTTGTGACCAACGCGCCGATATGAATCTCAGTCCCTTCGAAAAAGGTAAGGATCAACATCCAACTTGTACAGCTCACGAAAACATTGTTGTCTTCGCTTCACAACCTCATCGTGTAAAGTGCCCATCGTAAACTTTCTTTGGCTGGTTGGTTCACAAGATGTTTGAAAACAACTCTACGAGATTTGTTTGTCGAACAAAGAGGCTGAAAGAATTGGGAATCCTCACGGAGCAGTGCCCATTTTGTTACGGCCTTTCGAAAAACCAAGTGGAGCCGAAGTTTCATTTGAGACAGGCGTACCTCACCAGCTTTAACAACAATTTCATTCCTTAAACGAGTTTTGGTTCGAAATTAGCGTTGTCAGGTGTGCACTCCCGTAGCTCTCGCAGGACATGGTAACCCTTTTATCGGCCTCTCTGACCGGTGTTCGTTTGCAGACCCAGACAACTCAGTCCGTGACAGCTCTGCGCCCGAGCGCAGCAGAGCTCTCACAACCTTTCCGGTGTGTGGTGAACCCAAGGCCCAGTGTGTACATGCCCGCGCGCCGCTGTGTTGCAGGTGCCTACTCCTACTACAGCAGCAAGATGAACATCACAAATACGTCGAGTTCCATCTCCACTCACGACTTTCGTCTCAACGGCGAGTGGGAGGTTTACGGCACCAAGTCCGAATGGGCCATCACTGTGCTCGACTGCTGTCCAGGTGAGGGCGTTTCGCGCGATCGCAATTCGATGCTGTTGGAATCGGTGGGTCTGACTCTGGCACTCACACCGTGACTTCAGCTTCAGGGTCGCGCTCTGAATTTCACGTTGCAGGGAAGGGGTACCCACACGTCATCTTCACACTTCACTTGAAGAGGAGAAACAAGTTCTACATGATGAACATCGTTCTGCCCTGCATTATGCTCTCCGCTCTCATCATGATAGGTGAAAGACTCCGCCCTGAAGGAGTTTTGCTTTGTTGCTGCGAAATTTAAATACATCAAGCGGTTCAGGTAGCCCTCCAGAATCGCCGGTTGAAAGGCATGACCATCGAAATCGCGACAGGAATTGTTTCAATTCAAAACGTGGAGAATGTGGGCAAACTGTGGAGTGTAAAAATGTCGATGTTGCAGGGTTTTACCTGCCGCCGGACGCCGGGGAGAAGATTTCCCTGGGCATCTCGGTGCTGCTGGCGTTCACAGTGTTCCTGCTGATGATCGCAGACAACATCCCCCGCACCTCCCTCGCCATCCCACTCATGGGTAAGTCCTGCCTGCTTTTCCGTCCCTTCTCAAATCTCATGCGAGGTTCCAAAAGAAGCGCGTCCTTGACTTCAACTTCATCTGGGTGCAGTGGACCCGAGTTGGGAGACAAAATTCCAGCACAAACTACAAAGAGTGGATGACCGGAAGTCAAAAAATATGCCCAGGGTCTGACAAAGTCCGGGTCAGTATCAAGAGAGGCTTGGAGTCCAAGGCTCGGCGGTGTGCGGAGTCTTGAGTCAGAAATAATTCACAATTATCTGATTCTGCGTCGGGAGGCAGAGGCCGTCATAAAGATCTCTATCCACCCCACTCGACTCGCAGCCGCATTTTACGTCGTCTGATTAGCTATTGATCACTTATTGATTGGGTCCGGGACATCTGTTTCGTTTCCAACTTGATGTAGATCCGGAGCCCTCACTGCTCCGTAGTGCCGCCGGCGAATTGCCGGAATGCCGATCGCCACGCAGGACCCGCAGAGTATTCGAAGTCTTTTGTCACACACCGAGTAAACACACCGTATTTGACAAGTAAACTTTTCAACAGAGAGACTCAGTCCAAGTCCAAGAAAGCGTCAGAAAGGGAGAGCAGCTTTGTCCTTGTTCTCACAAATTTGGAACAGAGCTAGTCGATTGCATCTTTGTGAGAAGAAACGCTGGACGCCTTTCTTTTTCATTCAGCAACTTTCAGCGCAAAAAGTTCTCGTCTCCAATTGGATCTGATTCTTTTTCAGTGATCTACCTGACTGCCACCATGATACTGGGCACCATCTCCATATGTTTGACTGTGCTCGTCTTGAACGTGCATCACAGAGGCCAGAACCAGAAGGTGCCGCGCTGGTTGAAAAGACTCGTGCTCGTGTATCTCGCCAGACTCGTGTGTCTGCAGACTCGGCCTCGCAAGAAGCGCATGGTCATAGACAAGATCTACGTGAAAAAGCACGAGAAAATCAAGAAAAGCAAGAAGGAGGGGAATGGGGTATTGGATGAGCTGGAACTGCTTAGTTTGACAGTGAACTCGCGTCCATCTAACGGACCCAGGATGTTGCCTCCCCTGAGCAGTGACAGTCCCAACAGTGCCAACCACACGGGCGTGCAGGACGCCGGCGAGTCGACGGAGGACGAGGACGGCACGCCCGAGAACTGCAAGGACTGGCACGAGATGGCGCACGTGATGGATAGACTCTTCTTCTGGATCCTCTTCTTCGCCATGACTGTGTCTGGATTGCTAATCCTGCTCTATCCATTGTACACTGGAGTATTGGAAGAGAAACAGTGACATAGATAGGCAGGAATTTAATATTCCACTCCATGGACAACACGCATTACGGATCTGTATATTTATGGATAAAACGTTTCTGTGGATATGATCTGCATCCAAATGTCGGAGACAAACTACTTCATCATTACGTGTCTGTGGTCATCATCAGAACATGCATTGTGTACAAAACAACATCGTCACTGTGTACAGACTGTTCCAGAACAAGAAAACAGACAAATGCTCAGCAATTTCAAACCTAGCAATGGTTCCTTGTTCTACAGTGAGACTTCATGGTGCAATTATGGAATATGTGCCACTGACTGCATTTCTGTGCACATTTTGAATTGAATAACAGACACCACACAGGAAGAGGTTTTCACTCTAAAGTCCCCAGAGTTTCCTTGGAGCCTTTGCGCAGAAACATCGCAGCCATGGGAACGGGACGTCCAGCGAAGAACAAGGAAAGCAATAAAGCAGGAGTGCACAACAGAACCATGCTATTCCACGGGTGCAGGTCCCCATGCAAGTGTGTTGTTGTCAACGCAGGTCACGGAGCCTGCAAAACTTGTTGCTGAACAGCTGCGAAAGTCCTGCCAGTGGAGAGCGAAAGGTTCCAATTGTCGCGGAACGTTGTCCATTCGGCTGGAGTTCAAGCTGTTCAGCAAACCTTGAACTTCGCTTGTTGCCATGCCTCGAGCAGATGTGATGAATTGGATACTGTGCATCAAAAATCAACTGTGAAAATGTCCTGCAGTCAACGCTGCCGGTGATGGTCAGTCCAGTCTTGTTGTGAGTGTAGAACTACAAACACACAAAATAGGGGCTGATATCCTACAAAATACTTATCTAACTCCTCGTGTAATGAAAGCGCATGTCATTGTTTAATTTACGTTTTTCGCTCTGAATTGCCACGAAGTCACGCTTTACTTTTGCAGCTGAATCCATCCAGCTGTTGTGACAACGCTCAGCGCGAATTTGTTGAGTGAAAGGCGACTTCACAGAAAGGTGAAAAATTGAAAGAAATTGCAAATCAGTGGTTCAGCTTGTTGAACAAAATAGCACGCACAGCGACAGGTGTGCACTGAAAACTGGGAAGAAGAGATCAACACCTTCAAATTGAAAAAGCAATCTCTGTTCGCAATTAACGCTCAAAGGTTTTGTTGTTTCTCCGCTTGTTCGTGGTTTCGCCTTCAAACCGTGTGTCTGCGTGTGGAAACCAGAAAATTGACAAAGAAATGTACATAGATATTTTTTAGTGTCTTGTGAGTGACTTGAGTAAATGAATCATACCTACGTAATACTCAGCGAACGTGCAGAGCAAATCTCGGGTTTCTGAGCTGGAGTGAGGACGCGAACACCGCGGGACCTGTTGGGAGTGGGCTTTCAGGGACGGGGAGGGGACTCTGACCCCACCGCCAGCTCTGGTTCTGTACAAGCCAGTGGATGTCAACTGCAGGTGACACAGTGAATTGTCATGTGCGACACACAGAAATTCTTTCCCTTTCCTGTGCTGAAAGATTTGCGGGAAAATTGCCTTGTGAAGCTCCAGTGGCTTTGTTGTAAAACCAATATTACCGGTATCCAGAGTTCATTCACAAAATTTTTGCGAAAAACTGTGGCGAAAATCCGGTTCAGGGTGAGAATTGCTTCTTCTGTGAGGGAATGTTTCGTTGCTGATGATTTTGGCCATCGGATGATGTTCAACCTTCGTGACGTCTGTAAATTCCCTGCCTGCCTCGCCGTCCTTGTAGCGTGAGACATGCTGTGGTCTGACGCAGGACAGGCTGTCCAATCGGTTCTCTATCACATTCAGAGCATCCTGGAACTGGTTTGCAGGGGCGGCAAGGATGTCGATTCAGGTCCTGTGTGAAAACGGTTTCGATTTTGATGTGCTCAATGGTCGACATTCTCCCACATTGAAGAGATTCCATCTCGATCCTCGCATTCTTGGTCTCATTTTGATCATATCACTTTAACACATTGTAAATAATATTTTTGGCTCGTTTGTGCTGCACTCTTTAAAATTTTGCCTGCAACAACACGTTCGTTTTCGATTGGAACAAAACAACGAGACGGAATGAAAAGGGCAAAATTTTAAAGAATGGCTTCAAAAATCATGGGTATCCTCTGTGATGAAGTATTTGTTATTGTCCGTGTTCTCAAATGTAGACCTGCAAGGTTCTTTTGTTTGGAACCAGTGGCAGAATCAACACAGGGTCGAACGCAACAGGGACCGTGCAAAGATCCACTTCTTCCGATCTCTGTCCCCTGTGCGCGACTGGTCCGACGTTGGCTGCACCTGAGTCCTCTTCTGCATGTGCCCTGAACTGGGAACGTCAATGACGGGGACGTGGCCTGTCTCAAGTTTGACGTCTTTCCATAACCTCTGCGCAATGTACCCAACACACGCATCAACAAAACACACTTGGAAACAAACCGCCAAAATTCGTGGGTCCCGCACGCAAAACGACCTTTTGGGCGCGCAAAGCACACCACTGACAAGACTTTTTCTCAGAATTGTGAGCCAAAAGATAGCAATGAAAAAAGTTTTGGGAACTGTCGCCATTCTTATAGATTTGAACGTTCCAGCAGGAAGGAGAGGTCTTGTTGAATCCAGAGAGACAATTTCTGGATTCGTCTTTTCTGCCACGTGATTGCGCTTGTTATGGAAATGAGAGCAAACTTCTTCTCCAATGTGCATAAATATGTCAAAATAAATATGATGAGTTTGTACGAAAGGTCGAGTGTGGTTGTTTTTCCTTGGTGTTTCTTCTGGGCTGCGAGTATGAACCTGCGTAGAAAAAAAAAATCCAAAAGAATGCATGCGCTTCCCCACTGTCCTTCACTGTTCCCAGAAACGTGAAACGTTCACCCCGGGTCTCCGACTCCGCATTCTGCCACAGCCACAAAAAGCCGCGGCCAAATGAGCTCCCAGGGGCCATAACGCTGTCGGCTCACATCCCTCGTGTCGCTATGTTCTCGGAGCAGTCACGCAGGAAAATCAAAACAACTTCCCGGCAGACGACTTGTTTTGGGTGTTTCGTCCGGCTCCAAGGACAAATCAAAGCTGAGCCAAGACACGCACCTTTGCACTTTTTGACGTACAAAAGAACATTCAGCACCAAAACTGCTGCAGCAAAAACGTACGAGTACACAACCCTCCATCTTGGCTTCAACCCTCGTTTTGTGCGGAATAATTCGTGTTTAGCTGCGTGTGACGAAAAGACAAGCTCACTTTTGTGGTGAACACACAAGCAAATCAGTAGACGAACTGCGACATGCATTGCTTTCAGTTTTTGTTGAGGACGAGAAGAACACTTTTACCCAGATCCACATAGATCTGTCCCATCGCCTCCCACTTCCTTTACCGTACGAATTACGTGGTACTATGGAAAGCAGTCTCTTTCACTGAACGTCACTGCCCCACATATCACTCTGACTGAACTCGACGTCGAGTCCTAATTGATGGGCCTTGACTTGAGTGAGCACACTTGAGAATCAAGGTCCCAGTGTATTTCCCTTTGACTGGAACGATAAAGGCAGTCGGAGCTATTTTTGACTCGGATAATGAGAGACGGAGGAGAGATACCATCTGCTGCAGGCCGGGGTTTATGTTCCAAACAACATTCAGATGTCATTTGAAAGAGGAAAACATGTGTTGGCTGCTCGGAACAGTGGGAGTGGAGAAACTCTCTCATGCGCGGGTCCGCGGACATTCTTATGTGGATCTATTTTTGCAGAAATGCAGTTGGTCGAATTGACTCAGGACCAGTTCTTAGGTTCTTTTTGTATCTGGAAGGTTTTTCTCAATCGAATTCCATGACCTCAAACTTTGCCTCACGAACTCGTTTGGCGTATTTTGGTGTATTTGTGCAGAGAATGACACTGACCCAGCAATCAGAAGCGTGGTTTTCAGACAAACACACAGCGATCTTTGTCACGTTGCGAGGACGGTACTACACCTCACATGGTCAACACGCACGTGATCTTGACGATGACAGCTTTCCGAGAAACATCCTGCTCGCGTTGACGTCGCTGGTATCACGGTGACAGAGGCGGAACTCCGACATCCATCCAGTCTCCAATTGTGAATCATGAAGATAAGTATCCAGGGTCATGCAGGTCAGTTGGCGACGTCTGCGTCGCACAGCAAACCCTGTTCACCTTTTCCCAAGAAATGACTTGAACATTGTTCAGTGTATCGCTGTGTGATTTTCTCATTGAAGAGATCCAGAGAATTTTGCAAATGTGCGCATTGGGCCTCCTTATATTTTCCGGTCAGTTGTTTGATGCCTAGATCTCAAAGATACCAGGACCAAGATTGTTGTTTGTCTACAACTATTACGAAACTTTGATGCAGTCAATGGCAAAGTGTAACACACGGCATTAAGTCAGGGTTATTGAACGCCAACGAAACAAATACACAATTTTAATGCACGAAAGCCACGACCTTTAATGCACGAGGTACGAGTGCATTTTGGGAGTGCTTGAGTGCATTTT
>JAAUXT010020362.1_pt1 | contig 15388 bp, 17 predicted proteins | sample 7278171 | NCBI WGS metagenome assembly JAAUXT01 (sample SAMN14350112, study PRJNA611818) | marine sediment metagenome | isolation source: surface marine sediment (1.8m) | place: French Polynesia: Moorea | collected 2018-08 | reverse complement strand
GCTTCTCACACAATACTGGGTGTGTGATGCCATTTCTACAACATGATGGCAGATTGTCTCAAATGTACACATGTTCAACATGCTATCATGTTCAGCTGTGTGTGAGAAGCACCACTCCCACACTCTGTCGTAAATAGGGTCAAACAGCGAGACAAGATGCCACAGTTGTAGAAAAGAGAAACTTGGTTGAAGGTGCCAAACAACACAAACGGCATGACAGGCACGGTCCCGCTTGAAACACAACGACGAGCATGCAGAGAGGACACGCTGATCGCGGCAAAAAATCACATCGGCGATGTTATGATGATGTTTGTATGTACAAAGGAGGGTTGGGGTGCTGGTCTGGGGGTGTCCAGGGTCCCAGGTCGAAACCCAAAAGCAAAGCCACAAGTTTTATTCCCAACATAACCGTCACTTCAATCGTCTACACCCTTTTAGTGGCTCATCGGGTTGCTGGGGAACGAACAAAGCTTTGACAAGTAGCACAGGCCGGAAGAACGAAGTACCGTGCTTTCAAGCATGCTTCTGTGCAGGGGCCGATCTCCCTCGTCTGACATGCCACAGTCCCCATCATCTCGCTCAAATATCCTGCAGCACAAACGCAATTCAGCCAATCCCTTCCCGTGCCACCGGACATGGCATGACACCACGCGTCAGGATGCGCGTGAACATGAACACCTTTGAGTTGCCGCAAGAGCACACAAGAAAACAAACCGCAGAACATGCAACATGTTTGACTGATGACGAAGTGAGAGTCGTGGAGCTCTGAAAGTGCTGTTATGCACAGGCTCGTGGAAATTTAGGCAATGCGCGCGCTCAGGCCTGGAAGTGACTCGCAAGACTGGGATCTGCAGTGCGCACACATATTGCAGATGTACCTGTAGAGCACGATGGACTGCTCCAGGTGCCTCACGACGTCCGCGTCGTCCAGGTCATCTCCCGCCTTGATGACGCTGCTGCGCCGCCCCAGCGCCTTGAAGAACGGCTCGTTCGTGTCCCAGTCCTTCTCTGGAAACACGCCGGAATGACTCCACACACAGCACTGTGTGTCAGAAACTGGTCAATTCGACACAGACTCTTGTTGGACGACGAATGCTGTCGCAGTTTACCAATGATGTAAATGTGCGCCCGTCCACCTTTCTCGTCATCGCGAATTTTTCTGGCGATTTCAGTTCCCTGCAAAGAATCTGTCACTTCACTGTCGGTGTTGTGAAATCCATACTTCTTTGAAATGTTGTTCCCCAAAGGCAGAAACAATTTTTCGTCATACACCTGTTGTTCCCTGATGAAATGGCAAGATCCAAACAGCCAAACCAATGACACGACAAAAAGTCAAACAGAGTGGTGCACGGACCTTGATCCTTTCCATTCGCGATGAGTTGGGTCCGATCCAGACGTACATGTTGGGTCCGTCATCCAGAATGAACACGTCTCCGAGGTTCAGCGACGCGAAGTTCACCTCGACCTGCGCAACATTCCGGAACCAGAAGGTGAATTATACATTGTATCCACACGAGGGACGTTTCACAACTTTAGAGTCTGAGTCAGTTTGACCAAAAAGGGAATTTGTTGTGCAATTTTTGTCAAAAAGAGGAGCCTTGTGAACAGTGGGGAGGCAGATCGTATCTGTTGAGAACAATCAACACAAGTCATCTTTGCGTCACTGTCAACCTGAACGTGTTTTCACTCGCACCCTCCACACCAAACAGTTTCAACAGTCCAGCTCCCAAGAAGCGAACAACAGGAAGACAGGAACCTGCTGGACTCGGACGGTGTGTTTTCCTTTGCAGTGGAAGAGCCTCCTCTGGTATTTTCCGTGCTCGACATGTTTGAAGCCGGACTTGACGCCTCCGGCCAAGTACTTGATGCCGCGCTTGAAGTACGACAGGAAGAGCTTCGACTCGTGGCCCTGAACCTACCAAGAGGAAAAAAGAGATCGAAGAAAATTGAAGGTGATGGGAAACCAAAGGTTAAGGGAAGCCACTGGTGTTTTCAGAAATTTCTGTCTCGGACAAGCCAGACGATTTACTTTCAGGACGATGTTTGTGCCAAAGACAGAAAACAACTGCAAAATGTTCAAAGGAGACACGCCCTGTGCGAACCTCTCTGTGCTGCACGGGAGACCCGCCCAGTGAGTCGTCCAGCTCGACGGTGAACATGGCGGCGGCGCCCGACTCGTCCTTGGAGCACTGCTCGCCCAGCCAGAAGTGGATGTGCCAGTTCATGAGAGACGATCCCGCCCGACCACTCGTCTGCCACGGAACAAACACCGGGTCACAGCTCGAACGCTTTCAGATGCAATGGTCCGAGCCCGAAACAGAGCTTGGTTGAGAACAAGGTGGGTACTCACGTGAAGGACAATGTAAGCGTCTCCAGTGTAGAAATTTCCGTGGGTGGATTGGTCTTGTTTCACTGGTTCGAAGTCCTGAAAATTTCCCAAGGTTACTCAAGTTGGATCAAAAACTTGGCCACTGGAGCCTACCCGATTCTAACTCAGCAAAATTTACCACACCCCTGTGGTCACCTTTGTGAAAATGACAACACGGAAATCTGTTTCTTTAAGGTGTTACGAGTCACCTCGATCCTCCACACGAGCATCCCGGGCTCCGTCCCGGCGCCGCGGAACGCCGCGTGCGCCTCGAATCCGTCCACCCCGTTCACCCCCTCAACTCCCTCCGCGCCGCCGCTCCCGTCCACTCCGTCCGGTCCGTTCTCAGCCGACATCCTTGCTGCCAAGTGAGAATCAGGGTATTCGGAATGACAAAATTGCACTCTCGGCAATATCGCATTTGGAGAACAACGTGTTCAGCGTTCCGACACGTCCGTTCAAAGGGAGGGAGGGAGTTTGTTGTAAAAAAACCCATATTTTGTTGGGAACCAGTGTGCATCAAGATGAAAAGTGTGTTCGAACGACAGTGAACAACACAATATCAGTCTTGAGACAAATGGATTTGGAACGTTACAACTTTGCGTGCGTTGGGTGTGGCAGTTGGATCATGCAGTCAGAACAGAGCAACAACAAACAGTCAAGGATAACACCATTCAGAAACCAGTGGGGAAAACGCACATGCTGCAATTGCTGCAAGATTTGAGAAGGAATACCGGCGCATGCACGCAGTCCGCTGTCTCCAGCACAAGTTCAGAGGCCATCCATGCCTGGGCGTGGCAAACGGACAGGTTCCGACAAAACAACATTCTGATATTGCCTCTGCGCCAAACTTCTCGTACAAGGCCAAACATTCAAGTTCGTTGCAGGTGCTGTGTAGAATTGAGGGTTCTTTTTGAACTCCAAGAATGACATTGGTGAAAATAATCCACTCACCTGAGATTTACGTGTCCTGGGTATAGTGGAGACACTATCAGTGCAGCGAAGCGCTTGTACGATTGCATGCAAAACAGTTGCACTTTGCCCCCCAATCCCTGTTTCTTGCCATTCACTTGATAGATAAATCAACTAGGTCTCCATTGATCGTTTTCCTTGTGAGGTTTGTGCTCCATAAGATGTGGTTGTCACTGACCCACGAAGCTTACGAAGGATCCAGCCTGGTGTTGGTTTGGTCCTCTCAGGTGGAGGCCGGTCGCGCTCAGAGGAACTCGGGCGCGGATGCAAATTTTGGTGCCAAGCCATCAGCACAAATTTATTTGCACACAAACTAAATGAACAACAAAGGTTCCAAGTGTTTTGGTGGCCATGATTGGCATTGAGCAATTGGTTTGTTACTTTAGAAACTTTTTCGTGAGCGAAAGTCATGCTTCAATTTCCCACTTTCACCACTGTCGCTTTTTGGCTCGAACGTTCCTAAAATCTGTTGTCACAATAGCACATGATAAATGAACATGAACTCCTGTTGCCTCAGTGTCGTTGTGTTATTCGGGACCAATTTTCTCAAGTATCAATTTGATTTGATTCATCTTGACATTGATTATAGCGACTGAAGGATTCTGTGCGTGGGCTTGTCGTGTCATGCATTCTTTTGGTGGATCATTGAGACGCTCCCCTGACACGCGTATACGCTCCTTTTGACAGTTCTCTTCATTGGCAGCCGAAGATCTGCTTCAGATGGTGTTTTGCACAACTTTGTTTTCAATTTATCACACCGGAACAGGTTTACTTGCTGCAACAAAACATCAACTGTTTTCACTCCCGATTTTGGCTTGTTTTTTGTGCTGACATCTTTTTTGCACTCTGACCAGTGTGATGTACTTGTATGTGGTTTTGTATTGATATTATTCACCGGTTGATCTGCTTCTCGTGCGTTGTTTCGCCAAGTCAGATATTCGTTGAATTTGTCTGACAACAAACCTGTCCCGGTCCGAGGCACACAGTTTGACAGAATTCTTTGAAGATATTTCGACATCTTTTCCCACCAACCAACCTGCGACTATCCCTGATTCAGGGACAGATGTTCATAAAACATTGTTTTCTGACCGGCTTCACAACTTTGGTGCAGCCAAGGGCCTCACTTGTTTACCTGTTTACCGGCTTCCATGTCCCAGAGCAAACCAAGGCTGAAAAACACACCAACGATGGATTTGCTGCAGTCGGTCTGTTCCTAATGGTCTGAGAATTTCACCAGATCAAAGATTTTTCCACCATTCAACCAGCTTTTGCAAACCGCCAGGTACTGTTGCTGAGTACCCCGAAAAACACGCTGGTGTGACAAATTTCAACTTCCAAAAATTTCCTTACAAGCGCACAAAACACAAAAATTTCAACTTGAACCCAACGAACTCCAAGCTGCGTGGGTCCGATGATCAGAATCGAATATCGGCTGCTTGGCTCGGATCCTCGAGGGAACTCTGCTCGTTGCCCGCACCCTCCGACGAACCATCATAAGCTGCTGATCAGGAGCTGCTCTCCCTCGTTGGAGCTCGACAGCTCGTTGCAGTATCCGCCTGTCTGTTCTAGGGTGCTGGGGAGGGCTACACACTAACCCACCGCCATGGTAAGTCTTGTTCAGCCAATTTTCTGTGTATTTCATGTTTCAGTCCAAAAATTCAGTCGCAGATGGATTTCCTTGGAGAACGTTTTGTCAAGACATTCTTCGTCAAACACATCAGCGATATCTCGGACAAGGAAGAGCTGATGCATGTACAGTCATGGTTTCTCAACGTGAAAAGTTCTGAGACGATGGATTTGTTCTGGACTTTTTCCCGCGCACACTCCAGAGGCAAGGAGGGATCAATGTGAAAATGAAAAGCTCAACCTCCGAGCTCGACGATCTTGTCGTTCTCCTCGATCAACTGTTGCAGCCGTGGTCAAGGCGAACTCGAATCCAGCTGCATGCATGGGTACTGTCAGATCATTCGCCTGAACTTTGATACAACTGGACTGATGGGAGCGGAAACACATCATTTCGACGTGTAATTTTGGTCTCTGTCCGAAAGATACGGCAGAAAACCACAACGAACCATGCAATGGAGGAGCAAGTCTGAGGTCGACACGACTGCATGAGGAAACACTCGTACTTGTGTGGATATATACCTGTGTTGCGTTGCAGCTTCGCGGATTCTGGGATGCAGATCCCTTCTATCGCCTTGTCTGATCCAGTTTTAACCCTGGCCTCTTTGTGTTTCCCTGATGCGCAAACTTTTCGCCATGATCATGCGCGGGGCTGCCAGGTTCATAAACAAATATATATTGCTTTCGAATCACACGGCACCTTTGTGAAATGACCGGTACAGTGACCAGTTTGTTTCACAAAAACATGTGGAGATATCGAAACAGAAATCGGAAGTGAATGAGTGGTCAGCTGTCTTCAGCGCAAACATATTTTGTTTGATTCTTACAGTTTGTGAGTTCCAGGCCACTCCGCAACACTCATCCATGCAGTCGCTATCAGTTGTTTTTTCTCATTTTAGTCCGTAAAACTCACAGAGGCCCAGCAGAAGGGTGAGTTAATTTTTTTTGAATTGTTGAGGAAAAAATTAACCCACATGCCTACACTGAGGGGTTGTCGAAGAATTACATGCAGACGGACAAAATCCCAACAGTCGACTGCGTGATCAGGAGCTGGGATACGTATACATGATGCATGTACACAGCGTTCAGGCTGAAAGATATCAATGAAATCAAATGATATCTCTTGGGAATACATCTCAGCCAAAAAGCCTTTTCTCTGTGGCACTGACAAATCACCAATTCCTCTCGTGTGTCCGTTGTCTGTCTTTTGCTTGAACAATTTTGCCTTTTCAACTTTTTTCACTCTCTATTTTTGATGCATGAGTAAATTTTGCTGTGTGTCTTGCACGATGGACGACGAAGTCCCGGACGTCGAGGTACCATGGAACCTCAACTTCCGTGATATGCGTGGGGCAACCCAAGTTTCGGGTCAAGTTCTCACAAATGGCGAGTTATTTGTGGCCATGAACATGGTGTAGCTGTCGGTGAGATCTTACTGGATCGAGATCGCAGCATTTTCTTCTGCAGTTGCAACAGCTGCTTTCTCAGTCTAAAAATAGTCCAATGGCTGCGAGTACTCGCACGGCAGCCATGTTAAATACTCAAGGCCGTGGTTCACATACCAACTAAAAGCGAGATCTCAGGGCTTCTTCGACCTCATGTTTTGAAATTCAGATCAGAATTGTAAATGTTTGTGGACAACACGACATTTTGGCAACTTCTGGGAACTGCAGCAAAGAGCATTTGCTTTCAAATTTTGCTTCTTCGTTGTTTGATAATTTTAAATGTCTTTTGAGGGAGGTGTCGAAACAAAAAATCACCCAAAGGCACAGCCGCATTGCAATTCTGAGCAGCACGTTCTTGGTCCAAAGTTTTCGCAGGGCAATGGTCGGACATCATACCTGGAATGACGTCACTTGTTCTCAAATCAGCCTCACCCTGCCGGCCTGTAGGTTCTGAAAGATCGACACCCAATTATTGGCTGTGCACAGAAAATGAATCAACAACACGACATATGTTCAAATATTTTGCTATCTTCCCTCTAAATCTTTCGATGAAGAACCATCGCATGCTGAAATTTTCAACGCATTTATGTGTTTCTCAGAAGTGTGCTTTCAAATCCTTTGTGGTCATGGTATTGTCTGTGTCGGTTCACTCGACGTACCTCCGACCTTTCTTTTGAGAGGGATCAGACGGAAACTTGTTCAATCCAAACTCTTTGGATAATCGCGGGACAACCAATTGTTTGAAAATGCAAAATGTTAAAATCCCCTGCACATCCAAAAAAGAGACCAGACACACATTTTCAGACATTTTGGGGATTTTAACATTTTGGTTTCTTGACTCTTGCAAAGGTTTGGATTGAGCAAGATACCACTAAATTTACATCAAAAGAAAAGAATACGTGTTTCAGTCATCAACCCCAATTTGGAATACTAATTTTTGAAGTTGGCGTTCCAATAAGGTACAGCAGGTGTTTTCACCTTGCAACCAGCTCGGAAAAGTTTAGACTACGAATTAGCCGAGTTCGAATTTGCCGATTGAGAATATACCGGCAACAAAAGGTATTGCTTGGTACCGAAAGAAGCCGGACCTCGAGCACGACCAAATTGTCCGACCGACCCAAGATGAGATTTTATCAGTGTGTATTTGTGATGTTTTCAAACGAAATATTCCTTGAAATTGAAACACAGAAAACTCAACTGTTCCCTGCAACGCGTGCATGATCCACGCGTCAAGTGCAGGTTCCATTCATGACTAATTTATTTGTTCTGCAGCGGCGAAGGATGCCTTCAACCAATTTGACAAGAAAGGTGAAGGCCAGATGAAGGTCGGAGATATTGCCGCGGCGATGAAGAAGATCGGACATAACATCAAGACCGACTGGCTCGAGAAGATGGAGGACATGATCGACACTGAGGGTATCTACTGATCCTGTATAAGTTACGGAAAATGCAAGTGGCGTTGTGTCCTGAGGTCCACCGTCCGCAAAACGTGAAATGTGAGAGGGGCCTGAGAACACATTGTGACACGTGCGTGTGTGCGTGTGTGTGTATGTGTGTAACCACAGACTGTGGACAATAACCACGCCGTTCGTATGAAACCGAGTTGTGTTTTTGTGCAGGACACGGCTACATTGAGGTTGCCGAGTTCCTGAGTCTGGTCAAAGCCAAGATGCAGGAGGACGAGGACGAGCGCGAACTGAAGGAAATCTTCAGGGTTCTCGACAAGGAGAAGAAAGGAGAGGTGCGTCCACCCGCCAGACTAAAGACCACTGTGAATCGCAGCGAAAGAAATGGGCAACTTGTTGTTGGGTCCCATCAAAAGAGCTTCTCTCCTGAAACGAACTCCGGATTCGCAACATTTGTGCGGCGTCACCTCATTTGTCAGGGAGAATCGCCCAGTCCCATTAAGAGACGCAAAAGCTGGGTTTATGAGGAAAGTCCTTGACGGAAATTGTTCAGACTTCCTGAGGGAAGACTGCTGACTTTGTTTGGTATCAGTGACCTCCGGACGTGTACAGAAGTTCACCCCGAACATATGCACTCACTCTTTGGAGCAGAAGTCGAATGTGACAGGACCTCACTCGTTTTTCTCGAAGTCTACAGAGCAGAGTTCCCCCCAAAACACGTACTCAGTCCAACTGGTTCTGACCCTCTCCTCCTCCTCCTCCTCCTCCTCCTCCTCCTCCTCCTCCAGGTGAACACGAACGAGCTGCGCTGGATCATCAAGCAGCTCGGCGACGACCTGACGGAGGAGGAAGTGGACGACATGATCGCCGACGTGGACACCGATGGTTCCGGATGGGTCGACTATGACGGTACGTGCACCTCTCGTATTCTTTGTCCCCTCGTGGCCGATGTTAGTTCCTGCAGCCAGTGTGGAATGGTGGCGCTGGTTCGGTTTGTGCAAGCTTGCAAGCGTGGCAACCATGCACGTTCTGCAGAAAAAAGGAGGCAGGAAAAATGGCATTGTTCGCAGAAGTTTTGCTCCGTGTTGTGCAAGAAACACTTTGTCCCCCAAGTCCACCAGAAAAAAAAACTCCTCGTGTCGAAACCTTTGCAACCGACCCCGCGCCACAGTTCAATGAAATCAAACCCTGCCGCAACAGCGAGCACACGACCTCGGCACCCCGGCACAACCCACTGTTCCAACTTCGCTCGTGCTCTGTTGCGTGGTGCTGATTTTCATGCTGTTGCACATGGGCATCAAAAACACCCTTTTTAAGGAATTGTTTCAAGTGCACTGCATGAAATGGGAACGATCTCATTCGCACCATGTGCAGTGCCAGTTACACACCAGTTAAAAACCAAGTTTCAACAATGGGTGTTCTTGAAGCTGCAATGGAATTGAGAGGTTCTCCCTTTGCATGCGCTTCACGTTCGCATTCCCGAAATTTCGACCTTGATTCAGATTCATGACTTTTTTTGAGACACATGCAGGTCCCAATGACTTTCACACAAAATCTGCTGGACAATGAAATAGTCTCGAACATATGTTCCAAATTTCGAAAAAAAAAACAACAGTTGGAGTCAAAGTTCCACGCATTGAACCGTGGATCTACATGTGTGTGACACGGAGTCTTGAATCGGGCGAGACTCCGTTTTCTACAGTCAAATCGCTCTCCAGAAAGAGCTGCAACTCCCTGCTGTGGGAGTTTTGATGTTTTTATGTGTTTCCACTCTTGCATTTCGTGTTATTGCATGACAGTTGTTCATCTTTTCCACCTTGTTCTTCTTCACATTTCGTTGCAGAATTCAGTAAATTGATGATGAGTTAAGCGGCTAATGTTCTTTGATGCACCGAATTGGGAAAAGTGGATCTACTGCCATCACTGTTTTTGTGGCCTCGTAAAAAGTGTATTGTGAATAAGTCACATTTGGTTTGAGATGATCAGCACCGTTTGCAGTATTCATTATACTCATACCACGCAGACTTGTTGAGAAGGAATGCTATTTTAAGTGACACCTGTATCAGTTTTTCATTGGATCTCTTGCATCAAACAGTTCGTTCTTCTTGTGGCCAATGAAATTTTCTGGCAGATGAAAGTTGTTCAAAAATTCAGTAAAAATAGGAGTCCTTCAAAACCATGTAAACGGCGATCGATGTTTGGTTGTTCAACAGTTTACAAAGTTTCATCTTTTCCAGTGATGCCATTTCTTTCATGTAATGGTCTCTCAAACTTGGACACGGGGGAATTTGACACACGACTAAAATCTGTGTCTCTCAGAAAAGTGAATTGAAATTCTGGAGGGCAAGTCAAAGTCATCGTTACTTGAAAGAAATGGGCAAAACCAGTTTCAATGTTCATTTTCAAGGGTTCGTTACGATGTTGTGTTCCATTATTTGTACATGTGTTATGCCAACAGTTTGTACTTTTACTCCCCCTATGCTGGAATTTAAAAACTGCTAGATACCGATTCCTTTCTTTTCCTGCTCCTGGCTTCGGTTCAGTCTTTCTGCTTTCCAAGTTCCGTTGTATCTTTCCGTTTATGGTTTGTTTCGTGCATACCAGATGCTGAACTTTGCCAGTGTTCGTAAGATTCAGATCTGCTGTCACGGTCTTCTCAATGTCGATCCACACATCTGGACATGCGTGGATAGCAGGTTCACAATTTATGCCCGCAAGTACCAACCAAATATATTCACAATCAATTTGAGACGAGGGCAATGCCATGATTATTAGCACAGAAACGCACGTTGTCGTGAAGTACATCTCAGTCCCAGGACACTTGAACTCCAGTTCCTGTCAGGTTGTATCTTTCCTGAATTGGTCTGGTTGCTCCAGAATGTGCAACCCTTCGAGGAACAAACCAACACAAAGCGGAAAGATACACAAAATGATGTACTTAATCCCCTCCAAGTCATGAAAATCTTGTGGTGTTTCACACTTCACCCAGTCATTCAAGTAACAGAAACTAATTCCATTCGCCACATTGTTCACAGCGGATAACAGTTCGGTCTCACTGCGCGCCTCCAGGCTGGAATCAAACGTAAAGATCGAAAAGAAGGGTGCCCACCATTTATAGACCGAATGCTTACGAGGAAAAAATTGAGCTGAACTGCAGCAAGTGAACACCTTTTCTGCTATTAGTTTCTGTACGTTTTGACTGCTTGCACACCACCAATGTTTTAAACCACCACCACCACCACTGACTTGTTAACGTTCATTCTGTGCGTTAATTATGACAAGACAAATTGATCTGTCATCACATAGTTCAGTAAAACTGTACTTTCTGTCCTTTGCAGAATTTGCAAAACTGATGTTGGAGTAAAAAAGATAAAACGAGCCTGGAGCCAACTTAGAACAGACCATATAAATTCAGAAATGAGAAAGAGAAAAGACCACAAAACGAAGTCAGTTTTATTTTCCATCGTGGGGAAGGTAGAAGACACTTTCTGACCAAATAAACAGTTCTAAACTACACATGCAGAACTTACGCACTTTTAGACTGGCCAAAGACCATGGTTATTGAAAGTGTAGCCCCGTACCAACGAAGTGAAGGAGCAAGCTGCGCGATTCTGAAACACCCATCAGGTCGAGCGTCATCTGGCAGATGTGGCGTCTCGCCTGAGGCCTCGTTTCCTTGTTACATCATTGCCAAAACAGATAGACCAGAAAAGACCAGACAAAACTACTTGTGACATCAAATTTCGGTATCGGGCTTCTTTTGACTCTGTGATCTTTGGTGCAAATTTTGGATTAATTTTGGACCATTTGTGCCTTCAGTGTTGTAGTCTTCTTTTCGCAAACGTGCACATTTCTTGTAAATATGACATTGTTTTGATCTGTTAACTTTTCTGACCGCGGGCAATTCGGTCACATGTCTTCGTTGATATTTTGATTGACTATATGTTTTTGTTTCGATTGAACTTTTATCTATGAAATTTTATCTGGGGTGCCAAGAAAAGCAAGACGCGTCACAAACAGCCAACGTGTTGCCACGGTATTTCCTCATTTTGCATTCGACACCGACACCTTTGTATTCAATGTTATTTACTGTTCGCCATCTCTGAGCAGGTTGTCCTGAACAAAGATAAAATTAAATGGATAAAAGTTGATGTAAATAGTTTGTTGTCTTTCAAGTCTTGATTCAAAAGCTGAAAAGTCTGCAACACAAGATTCGAATTGTGTGATTGTTGAAAAACTTGATTGGCAGAGGAACTGAATCTTTCAAAGGTGTTTGCGTCAAGCATTTTTCAACTGAAAACTTCCGCGGCGATTGACATTTTTCTCGAAGACCCTGGGGATGTGACTGTTTGTTCGCAGTGCTTCAGGAGTGAAATCGCTCCGCACACAGACAAGCATCCAAATTTAGATGAAGCAAGCACGCTGCAAGTCCTGTTCCATTCATGAAGACATCCCGGTGTCTCAGGACCAGACAATGACCGTACTATTTTTCCGACGTCGTTGTGTGGTCCTAAATTTTCAGGACCAGACAACGACTGCCTAGGTGGTCGTTGTCTGGTCCTGGTCGTTGTCTGGTCCTGTTACACCGGTCCGGGAAACCGGTTGCACCAGAAATTCACCCAAGATTCCATCGGAAGGGTCCAGGCACAAAAAGGACCAAAACGAAAGGCCTGTTGTGCAAGAAGCAGATTCCAGCTTTCCACAGGTTACTCTGACGTCATGAGGGTAAGAAACTCTGAAAGACAAAATGAAAATACTCGTGTGTGAAAAGAGCCAGAAAATCTCTCGATGGCTGCCGCGTACACTGATGCCAAAGAACCTGTGCTGGCTATCCCTTGTCACAATGTAGACCATTCAAAATACCACACGCTGCAAGCAGGGAACCCACGCCCGGTGGAAAGGGGGAGATTGGTCTCCTTTAATTGTTTGACACTACAAAAAAGCTCCTCGCAAGACGAATACTCGTACGCGAATGTGGCTCAGGCCCTTGAACACCAAAGGGCAAAATAACTTTGACTCGACGAGTGATCTTGTACACAGTATAAAACTCGCTCCACATCTCGGAAGTGCAACCTGGAACCACCAAGTTTGATAATCCTCTGAACCAGGTGCTTCTGCATTGCAACGAGCCATTTTGTTGATCCAACATGCGCCACTGCCTCATCCGAAAAAACGTTTTTTTGAATCGTCACGTCTGCAGTTCACGCGAGCGTCTTGGAGTATTACTCAGAAGACAAGTGAAGTAGCCTCACCACAATGGAGAGATTGGCAGAGAAGAATCACCATTTCAATTTTTTTGTTGTAGAGCAGTTGACCTCCTTGCTGCCAAAACATGGCACATATGCAAATGAGGGACATGCAGTGCTGAGATTCAAACACTGGTCTCTCAGGCACCATTCCACAAAACCATGACTGACAATATTCAGCCCTTGGTATGAGCTAACACTATCGAGTTTGTATTAGTTCTGGGGCTGAACCACAGCCAGGTGTTGTTGACCACTGCACTTCACCAAACTTGTGACATCATGAGCCAGGATGTGCAAGATGGTAGTTACTATGTTCAGATCATATTCAGTTCAATTCAGTTCATTCTGAGTTGTCAGTGTTGGGCCAAACACACACTTCAAAAGATAATTCATGTTTCTAATCCCCAAGACTTGCTTTGCAGTCCAAGCCTTCGACGGGGGCAGAGCCCTTCAATGCCAAAAAGAGAGAGCCATCGTCTGCAAGCAGCTTGAATGGGAACTGCAAGAAGAAGCAGCCAAGAATGACACACAAACTGGTCAGAGAGCTTCAATGAATTGCAAACACAACAAATGTTCAATTCCTTCATGCGGTTTGTGCAAACCTCGACACCTCTCAAGGGAGAAGGTCACAAGAAGGATTCAGCAGCAAAAAGAAATGCACACAAGTTGTCAGACAGCAATGATGAGCCGGGTCAATAACAAGATGATGATGAAGCAGCTGTCAAAGAAGGTGAGTTGACAGATGCCAGTAAGGGATGGAAGGAACTTCTTCAACAACTGGCGAACACCCACTCAGATATTGACAAGGACCCAAAAGGCAAACTGATCAGCGAGGACCTCATTCCTATCCTGGAAGACTGGTGGCAAAATTATTTCTCACCAGACAAAATTATAGATGTATTGCAGAAAGCCAAACATGCTCAGAATATTTTGTGCCTCATCCCCACAATGATCAATCCAGACATCTTTTGCCATTTGCCCAAGTGAGTTGAAGATTTTGAATCAACATTGAGATACATTCGGAATGCCATGTTTAAGGCAGGAGGACCAAAGGTACAGACCTGGGCAACCATCATGGCAGGAGAAGCCAGTCTCCTTCAACTGATGACAGGGGATGAAAATCCAGATCAGGATGAAGACCAGGATTCAATCATCGCATTGTCATCTGGGTTCAAACTCAATTTGACAGCGCCCTGCAGGGACCTCTCTGTTGCAGTCCAAATCATGGGGATGGCTGCAGTACAAATTGGACAATACCGAAGATCAGATCTGAAGTCTTCTCTGGATGAGCAGTTTCATCTGCTGTGCAACAAAACACCCAGTTCACCAGCACCTCTTCCCAATGGACTTACAGAAAGAAACAGATGATATTTCCAAGCTGAACAGACTTACAAAGAAGATCATCATCAAGAAGAAGAAAATGTCCTTCCAGAGATCCAGACCTGAATTTGGACAATACTCATCATTTTTAGGAGACAACTACCAGGGAGGACGTGGCTTTTTCAGAGCATGCTTTGCACACCATGCCAGACCCAGGTTTTAGGGATGCAGGAGACATCACAGCTTCAATTTCAACCACAACAATCAAAGTGTGACACTGAGACAAAGCAATGAAACCAGACCCTCTTCGGAGCAAAACTCATGTCAGAAATAGAATCCACTGAAAGGGGTTCCCCAGAATGTGCATTCATGATGTCATCAGCTACCCCAGGGGAATCCCAACCAGAACCTCCACTGACTCATCAACAACTGGAAGCAATAAGATGTTTCCTGCTCAGCAAGATTGTAAATATTCTGAGAAAACAGGTTGCCCTGGCAGGTTGGTTGAAACACTTCCACCACAGATGGAAGCAGATGACTTCTGACCAGGAAATCCTCCAGTTCATCAGTGGATTGAAAATAGACCTTGAACCCCAGACCCCAGACCTTGGCTCCTATCATCCCAATGGTATCCAAAGAACATGAAGTGGCTCAGAAATTGATTGACACTCTTCTCCACAAAGGTGCCATCAAGATCTGGGACTCCTCGGAACTAAGTTTTGGAAACAATAGAGAAGAGCCCCCCACTATGGGGCAGCAAATTTTTGGGCGGGAAGGCCTCTGATTGGTCTAGAATTCAAAATCCAGCCTTCTGATTGGTCCAGAGGCCTAGTGGCCCATAGTGGGAACAAAGGAAAATAACGGTCATTTCTTTTGTTATGCAAATGAGGGCCAGGTGTTTTTGGACTCCCATCCCTATAAAAGGCACTGATGTCCTTGTAAGGCAGTCAGTCTGCTATGACTGGGACAGATGAATGGGTCATCTGTCAGAGGACAGAATGGCCTTTT
>JAAUXT010122796.1_pt1 | contig 15391 bp, 31 predicted proteins | sample 7278171 | NCBI WGS metagenome assembly JAAUXT01 (sample SAMN14350112, study PRJNA611818) | marine sediment metagenome | isolation source: surface marine sediment (1.8m) | place: French Polynesia: Moorea | collected 2018-08 | reverse complement strand
TGTGTGTGTGTGTGTGTGTGTGTGTGTGTGTGTGTGTGTGTGTGTGTGCATGTCTATCATGGCTTTCGGCAGTCAAAGACTTGAAGCCTTGGCGCACAGACACCCACCGAGCGAGATGTTGTGGAAGTTGCCGTTGTCTCCTGTGAAGCCGAGTTTCTTGCCGAGCGCCTCGACGTCCTTCAGCGGGTCCACTCCGGGCGACAGGATGAAGAAGACGGGCGTCGCGGGGCCCGACTCCTCGTACGACTTGGCGAACTCGACCGACACGCCCTCCGTGAACTTGGCGCCCAGCTTCTCTTCCACAAACGCACTGTCGACGCAAAATTCAACATGCAAAATTCTGCCGAGTTGTCAGAACATAATCAAAGCTACAGCGATCTCCAATGTTTGCTGGAGCACTGAAGGTTGTACCGTGCCCTCTCGAGAAAAGGCGCACTTATGTGCAAGATGCACCCCAACATTTAGCCCTTTTTCTGATGCCATGTTTCAGATGCACTACTCCTTCTGACGTTCCATTTTGGGGCCAAAAAAAATGCGCCTTTTTCATGAGATGGCACTCTCAGAATCTGATTTGACAACCAGGAGTGACAGTTATGAATCGCCTTCTGGGCAAATGATTTACAGCATTTTCGACTTCCATCTCAGAGTCACAAAGATCGTGAGTGTGTCAAAAAGGGACAAGCGTGCACGTACGTGATGGCGTAGGACATGCGGTCCGGGCGCAGCGCGCGCATCATGCACAGCTTCTGCAGCGACGTCTTGTTCTTCCACTCCTGCGGGAACTTCTCCTTCTCCGGACACTCGCTCTCGACGAACTTCTTCCAGCGCTTCGCGGACCCCTCGATGTCTCGGTCCAGGTTGCGGAAGGCGTCCATATTCGACAGCGCCTGCCATGGGCGGGAACGTGCGAACATGAGACACTGGCACAAACGCGGACTCTGACATCTTTGCTTGTTTCTGAGGCAACGTTATGTTGTATGTATGCGCACGCAACTGTTGCAGAACCAAGACAATGTTTCTGCACAGCTCGTTACCTTGACGCCGCCCCAGCCGTTGGAGGAGAGGAAGTCGACGGGCGACGACAGGTCGGGCAGGATCGGGAAGCGCAGCAGGAAGTCCAGCTCGTCCGGGTCCACCTCCCGCGACGTCAGCAACACCTGCGCAGCAAGCGTCCACACGGTTTTACGGCAATGAAAACACTGCCTGACAAGTGTGCACGTTCTATGTAAATCCGTTCCAGACAGGTTGTGTTGGCTCAAAATTTGTGGCCACCATCGACCCCACGTTGTTTCTGACCTGGAAGGCGAGCTGCGCGGTGAACGTGAGTTTGTCGCGCTCGAAGAGTCCCCTGGCGGTGTAGATGAAGACGGAGTAGGTGATGCAGTCGATGAGACACGTGACTCGCGCCTTCACGTCCTCCGCCGCCTCGGCGCGGTCGATCGCTTTGTTGAACACCACGCTGAACGCCTGAGCCACAGAGACAAAAGAACCTCACTTCTGACTGACTGAACGACATCAAGCTCAAGAGAAACCGCTGACACACGTGGCTACTTTTGTCAAAATGATGCTGCACTCACAACAACACAGCAAGTCGTGAGGAGACACGCGTACTGACCTTGAGGGAGAACTGGTACATGGGGGAGATCTTGTTGAGGTCGTTGAGAATGAAGTAGAGGAGGCTGGCGCGCGCCGCGGCGGGGCGGTAGAGCTCGCGCGCCTCGTTGATCTTCACCTCGGTGATGCGCGCCTCCTTCACCTTCTCCTCGATCTCAGTCGCTGTGCGCTTCGTCGTCTCCAGGTTCTCCACCAGCTCGTAGTCGCCTGCAAAACGAGCATCACCAATTGAGGACTTCCAGCCAGCTTGAACGAGGCACCAAATCGCCATGAACTCGCAGTGTGTGTGTGTGTGTGTGTGTGTGTGTGTGTGTGTGTGTGTGTGTGCATCGAAAACACGCGACAATGTGCCTGCTGGTGGCGCATCCCTCGAAGTAATCTGAGGAGACAACTTGCTCTCATACCGAGGAAATTCCCCTCCGCGGAGGAAAGTCTCGCGAGCAGGTTGTCCTCGAGGCCCTTGAGCGTGATTTTGAACTCGTTTTGCTGGCGCGTCAGGTCCGCCTTGGTCTCCTCCAGGTCCGGCCGCTCCTTCTTGACGACGGCGGCGAGCAGCTGGTCCTCCAGCCCGTCCCGTGTCACCTGGGACCGGGAGAAACCGGGTTATCTCAGATTACTCTGTCCTCCTTCACCTGACTCGCATGTTCATCACAACGGCAGCTGCGGCGGACTCACGGTGAAGTTGATGAGCGTCGCCTGCGCCTGCATCTCTGGTTTGTAGTGCGGGTTCGCGAGCTTCGTGTGCAGGATCAGGTGGAAGTCCGGGTTGTACTCCACCTCCTTGTCACCAAGTTTTATCGCACGACCTGCGCAAACAAAGCACAGAAGGTTCCAATGCGGGTTAGAACTCACCGGTTGCTTTGATGTCCATCACCTTGTGTCTGTTTGACGGCCCTCCCCGTAGATCTATGAGCCAGTCGTTGTCAGGTTTGTCACAAAAATACCAACGCCTCTGTCCTGTTACCCACACTGTGACACAAAACGCACCTCTCTTGATGGTGTTCCTGCCCAGCACGGGTTCGAGCACGGGGTCGAGCTCCTCCTCGATGTTCTCGATGAGCACCGTGTCTCCGGCGGTGATGGCGCGCTCGATCGTGTCGAGGTAGCCGCGCTGCCCGAGCCGCACGACGACCAGCTGGTCTCCGAAGCGCTGCTTGATCCACTTGACGCCCTGTAGCTGCGGATCGATCATCAGCGGCCACCTGCAGGACGGGAGGGCAGCGTGACAACAAGAGACGTTGTTTGTCGTACCGTGGCGCATTCAGCACGACAAAGGGCCACTGTGCTCCCCACACAATCGGAAACCTCTGCACCAACACGTGAAATCAGTTGGACAAGAAATGGAGGTGACTGACGAGTCCAGCACGTCTAACCTCTCGGCGCTGGTCAGGATGGTGGCGTTCTCGGTCGACATGCGGTCGCTGGGCAGCCCCTGGTTGTTCCACGTCGCGACGATGGCGTCGTCGACCATCATGGTGAGCGGGTCGAGTCCCTCCGTGATCGGGATCGGCGTCTTCAGACCCTGCGACGACAGATGTATCTCCGTGTCAGTCTCAAAATTGCTCACGCCAATTTCATACAAGTCAGTTCTTTTTCCCGACGGCAAGTTTTCCAACCTTGAGTGTGGGCATCCAGTGGTCGTCCATGAGGTCTGTGCGGTAGGATTTGGTGAAGCATCCCACGTAGGAAATAAAGGCGGTCGTGAGCAGCACGTCGCCCGGCAGCGTCGTCTCGCGCTGCTTGAAGTTCTCCACCGACTCGGCCCAGCGCACGTTCTCCGACGCCAGTCCGCCCACAAGCCGGTTCGCCAGCTCAATCGTCTTGCCCGTCTTCTCCGCTTCCTGCGGCAAGCACGCAGACGGGTCATCACACACTCGCTCTCACCCAAAACGGCAAGGCTTCATCATTTGGGCGGTGCGAAAGTTTTTCAGTTTCTGCCACGTACTGCAGTTCTGTTGTTTTGTGAACATTTGACCTTCCCTCGGTTCCTTGTTCAGAAATCAAAAGACTGTCGGACGCACCTGTTGACACTTGAGTTTGTCGGACGTGGCCTGCTCGAACTCGGCCGTCAGCTTGGCGAGCGCCTCCTCGAGACTCGCGATCTTGTTCTGGATCTGACGCAGTTTGTCCTGCGCCGCCTGCAGCTGCTGGTTGGCCGCCTCCAGAGCGAGGCGCTTCGGCTCCACCTCGCAGAACACGTTGTAGAAGCTGCGGACACAACGAACACATCAAACGTCGTCACACCTTGCAAAACTTCAGTTCACACAGCCTGCCTGAGCCAAAAATGCAAGTCGCGTACGAGAGCAGAATTGATATTGCGTCGTACCTGATGATGTTGATGACCCAGGCGCAGAGCCCGGCGGCCGCCGTCGACTTGCTGCGGATGAAGTCAGGATCGAACTCGGGGTTGTCGAGGTAGGGCTGCACGGCCTTGGTCACCATCTCGGGGATGTTCTCCTTCTCGTAGTTGATGAGCGAATTGAGGAAGTCGTCGACCTGCAGCGACAACGGAGAGGTCCCGTGGTCCAACATGTCTCTAAGAACAACCCCAAAAGCTGGCAACAAAAACTGTGCATCACACGCACCTTGCCCATCATGATGCGTCCCGCCTTCCAACTGCGATCCTTGGGGATCTTGGGCGACTTGTTGGACAGCAGCACCATGACGGCGGCGACGACAGAGACGACGGCCGGAGGAGGCGAGCCGAACGACTTCAGCTCCGTCAGGTTCGTCTGCAGAATGGACAGGGCAAATGGTTCTTTCTTGCTCAACGTCGAAAATGGGAAAAACAAACCGATCTCTCTCAGCATGAGCCTTTCAACAAGAATCGACGCAAAAACATTTGTGCCGAAACACAACACAAGATTTATGGTGTTCTCATAAAATCCTAGTGAGTCTGGCCGCGCAAGAATCACGGAGACTGGCTGTGTCAGATTCCGTCACGTCTCACAAGTTGACCTGCACCGGCGGAACCTCACCTTGTTGAGCGTGTTGAGCGCCTCCTGCGCCGCTTTGAGCGCCGGCTCCGCCTTGGCGAGGTCCTCCTCACAATCCTTCTGTTTGCGCGACACCTCCTCCGTAATGACCTGCACCTTCTTCTCCTCTTCATCCGCCACCGACTTCTCCTTGGACACCTTCTCCGTCTCGGCGCCCACCACCTGAATCAGCTTGTTGGCCGCCTCGTTCTTCTGCGCCAGCTCCACCTCTTGAGACGCCAGCTTGGATTTCAGGTCATCGACCTACAAACGAGAGAAGAACTGATTGTGGGTCTAAGGAATCTGATACGATGTTGAACTGCAGACCTGTATCGACGCCTTGGATCTCGGTCACACAGACACAACCATCTTCCGAATGTGTCGCCAGTGTGACTTTCATCACAACCAACACGCACCTGCTGCGCGGTGCTCTTGAGCTTCTCGAGCCCGTTCTCCAGGCGGTTCATGGACGCGAGCAGGTCGCGGTGCTTCGACCCCAGCATGTTCTGGTAAAGCTTGATCTGCTCGAGGAAGCTCTTGGGCGTCGTGTAGTTGTAGCGACGCTCGTTCTGCAGGTACGTGACGCTCATGGTGTTGACGGACTGGTGGACGCCGGACATGAACTCCGCCACCGAGTCGCGCATGTCGGGCTGCAAGGCGAAGAGTACTGCGTGTTGATAGGAAATCTGGATCAACCAAAACCAGACATCTTGCAACGGTCATCAAACTCACTCAGACAGGGCACCCACAAACTCGTTGTCCACCACCGTGACTCACCGTCAGCAGCTCAACGTCTTCCAGGAACCTCCTGCTGACCGACACCAGCGCCTCCTGCGGCCACTCGTGGAACCAGTCGATGCACGAGCAGTTGACGATGGCCGGGAACTTGCGGCTGCGCACGCGCAGCGTCGTGCCGACCGGCGAGAAGCAGAGCACCACCTTGAGCAGGCGCCGCACGCGCTCGATGAAGAACTTCCAGCAGTTCTCGCGCGTATCCTGGATCCCCGCGCCCTTCACCTCGTTGCGCACAGCTGCAAAGACAAACACAAATCCGTTCACCCACAGGATCACACATGGGGACGCGCTAATTCCCCGTCGTTCTGGACGTCCGCAATGGTCGCACCCTCCCACGCCTCACCGGCGATGATGGTCTCGACGTCGTCCTCCGCGAACAGGTCCGGGATCTCGCCCGAAGCGAGCAGGTCGTTGATGAGCACGAGGAACTTCTCGTCTGCGACCTGCGCGTCCGTCATGAGGAACACGGTGCCGACGCTCTTGACTCCGGCCTTCATGTACTGCGCCGCGATGTCCACCTTCAGGTCTGGGATGCCGTAGCCCTTCCGAAGTTGGACCTTTGGGAAGAACACATTGAGTTCGATTCAGCAATTCTCTGAGCTTTGCAGTGAGAGCAGAAATCACAACATTGACGTTTTGCAATTGCAGCAAAAGGGTCTCAAAACAATGTGGCAAGAGTACGGTTTCCAGTGTGTAGGGATTTCTCCGTCCGTCATGCCACACGTGCATTCCTTCCCACCTGGAACACCTCGAGCGAGCTGATGTAGGCGGCGAGGCGCGACAGGCTCTGTTTGCCCGAGCCCCCGACTCCCACGAGCAGCGCGTTGCCGCGCGGAGACTCGAGGATCCGGTTGATCCGCAGCACGTGACAAATGGCGTCCTCAAACAGAACGAGGTTCATCGCAGCGTTGATCTCGTTGTAGCCTTCGAGGGCCTCGACCAGAATCTTCTCCAGCTCGGGAAAGCTGGTGACCGGCAGGTACTTGGGTTCGCCGATGCCATGAGAGAAGTGACAGTAGAGAAGGGGCTCCTGCATACTGGACACGTCCAGGTCTTCGATGTCCTGCAAGGAATGGGAAAATAAAGAAGCAAGGGAAAACTTTCACAATCGTTCACAAAATCTCGCAAGTGCTTGTGTTTCTCGATGCTGATCGTTCACCTCGAACGCCTTCTTGCCGACGTCTTTGATGAGCTTGTCGAATGTTTCAAAGTCCTTGTCGTCGACGAGTTTGTCTCTGTAGACGCGCGACGCCTCGTGCATCCACAGCCGCACGGCGTCCAGCTGGGTGCGCGCGCACTCCGGCGTCGAGAAGAGCAGGCCCTGGAGAAACAGTCACGGGACCGTGGGAACCAGGCAATGGAGACGGACGAGGCAAGAAATGTCTGAGATTTCATCTTCGCAGGCATTCATTTTCTTGGACTCTTCCGTTTGATAATACGCACCTGGAAGATGTTGGACAGATCTCTCAGGTTGAAGATGTAGTGGAACTTGATCGCTGTCGGCAGGAAAGAGGACGTGACGCGACTGTGAAGCTGCAGCGCCGCCTGCAAGGAACCAGGAAAATGTGTTCGCAAAAAAGTTCGTCTTTTGTTCTTGCTCGAGCCGGAGACTTACGATGGTGCACCAGCCTCGAGTTTGTGCGCAAGAGAAAGGGTCGGGTCGTAGGGAAAGAACGAGATCAGTCTTCCCGACTTTGAAAGGCATTACCTCCACGATCATGCCCGCGATTTTCTGCACAGAGGGTGCGAACGGGAGGGAGGCGAAGTGCTGCGACAGGATGCTGTTGTAGATCGTGGCAAGCGCGTCCTGACCTGGGAAACTCAGCGCAAACACGGAGAAGTGACGCTGCAACGACACACGGTTGGCAATCAGAGAAATACCACAGGGAATTTTCTTCAGACACAAGAAAATGTCGTGACAAGCTGCTTACAGATCGAATACACTTTGACCTGTGAACAGCATTCAATAAATTCTTGAGTGATGTACTTTCCGCAAGAATATTCGCTTGTGTGCGCGCGCGGGGGTATCTGCGTGCTCACCTGAAGCCTGGGGTTGATGGTGAAGGATCCGGCTGTTGGGTTCATACAGGAGACGTACTGTGTGTTGTGGATGTCCTTCAGCATCAGTTTGGTGCGGTCGTACCAATGGCTGTAATCGAGGTGCTGCCGGATGAGCGTGTGCGGCTGCACCGTGAAGTACATGTCCACCTGAAGCAAAGTGCAGATGCATGTCTCCTTTCTGGTTTTTCTCGCAATTTTCATTCTCATGGCTTCCAAGCGCCCCGCAACTTGACGAGAAACCCGTACCTCGGGCATGTTCATGTCGTCAATGAAGTAGATGAGGCGTTTGGTGCCTGGAGGTCCGTAGTTTCGACCCGCCTTCTTCTCCAGGGGCTTCTCCAGCACGCGCTGCAGCATCTCTGCAATGCAACATGACGCAGCGCGATGAAGTACAATGCAACCTGTCTGAAGCGCGGAACGTGCAGCCTAAACAAGCATTGCTACGTGTTCAAAACAGTCTTGGTGAGCGTGCCTGAGGTGGTGTAGAAGTTGAAGGGCACGTTGGCAACGATGAAGTCCTCGGACAGTCCGTGCAGCTTGTCTCCCATCAGCACCGTCTTGCCGGTCCCGGCGTTGCCGACGAGCATGATGGGCCGCCGCTTTTCGAGCAGCAGGTCCATGAAGAACTTAACGCGCGTCGTCTCGGCAGTGTGCACCAGCGCCGCCTGCAGCGAAACACGCGCACTTTGATGTTTTGTTCTGGAGGTCCCGTATGTTTTGTTTTCCCACATCGGACCAACTGTGCTATCCACTTCTCGGAGGTCATGTTCCTCACCTGCAGCGGAATGTCTGGATCCAGGTCGAACATGGGGACGCGTTTGGTCCAGGGCTCGAACTTTTTGGTCTCCTGGTCAATGAAGTAATCGAACACGGTGCCTGCTGACGGAAACTTGATGGTTTTGAACTCCGTCACCCACCACTTGGTGAAGTCCACACGATGGTCAGTCAGCTGCAAGAGACACGAGGAGTCAGCAATGAAGACCGAGTCTGGCAAGTCGGGATCAAGCGCACATTCCGGAATTGTCCGCAGCTGAGACACAGTGACAACAAAAGTGAAGCTCACCTGGTCCTGGAAGAGACAGCCACCAAACGCCCAGACGCAGCAGAAGACGAAGTAGAGTTCGTACAGCTCTTTCGGGCAGTCTGGAGGCGTGTTTTCAGGCGTCAGCATCACCTGCAAGTAAGAGCAGAAGTGCGTGGAAACTGCGGGTTTGCGTCAGATTTTCGTGAGAACAGTCGAGTTTCTGGAATTCTGGACACCACTATCACTTGACGAAGCCAACACAAAATTCCCTTGAATTCGCGAAATTTTCTCATGATGTTTTGCGACTGAAAGTGCATGAAGAGGAAAACAAAGTTTTATTGTGTGGTGTTGTCAAGGTGATTATGTTCTGAGTATAACAAATTCATGCACTCACCTCAAGCAGGTAGCAGAGCATCTGGATGTGCGAGATGTCGGCGATTGGCGTGATCTTCTTGAAGCGGACGCGGCACACGTCGAGGCACGGCGGCACGTACTTGTCGAAGAGGATGGTGAGGTTGGCGCGCTCCGACTGCACTTCGCGCGTGTCGATCCAGCTGCTCACGTACCTGCAGAGGGACAGGGAAAAGTTCTCATGAGGCGGGCTCACAGTCAAATTCTTTGGCACCTGGACCCGGTGAGGCAATTCTGTTTCCGCTTGTCTCTCAATGTCAAACTATTCTGTTGCAAAACGGCACCCTGCTTCATTCTTGAAGCAAAAGAAGATGAACTCACGTACAAAAAAGCAAAACCACAGAAGACATGCAACGCGAGAACTCACGGGTTCCAGCCGAGGTCGGCGGGGTTGATGAAGAGGATCCCGGCGCGCGACACGGTGGCCGGCGTCGCCGTCCTCAGGTGCGAAATCTCGAAGAGCAGCCGCATGGACGGCGACAGCGCGATGCGCTCGTTACTCGCCAGCGTCAGGATCTTGTTGTCGTCCATCACCTGCAGCGGAGTGCCGAGTGACGCACGATTCAAACAACCACTCATTTGACCAAATTTGCCAAGCTGGTTCAGGACAGAATTCCTGTGAAATTTGATTTCTAATTTTGAAGTTGCAGTGAAACCCATCAAAGCTGCTGCAAGCTCTTCGTTCAACAATTTTGCGCGTTTCTCGTTCCGGTGACAGAGCGGACGAGACACGTACGGTGTTGAGGGACTCGATCCACATGGGGTCGATGTCTCCGTCGAGCACGATCCAGCGCGGGTTGTCGCCCGTCATGGACGCCAGGTCGCGCATGATCACCGAGAACAGACCTGTCAAATTTGTGAACAGCTCTTTGACTTTGATCACACAGAAACTGTGCCAGAATCACTAATTGAAATACATCATCGTGGCCCGTTTCGCCTGTTGCATTGGCCTTTGGATCTGATTGTGGAGAGCAGTGCTCACCGTCCTTCCACTCGCGGGTCGCCGGGTTGATGATACCGAACAGTTCGTCGTTGGTCACGGCCTTCGGGTTGAGGTCCGTGGCGACCGGCTTCTTCTTCATGTTCTGGTTCGCTCTGAACAGAGACTTCCACACCATCGACTTGCCCGTGCCCGCGTTGCCGACGATGAACACAGAGTGACGCACCTCGAACAGCTCCTGCAGTTGCACCACCTGCAGGCACGCCAAGGAAAACATTCCTGTCAATCCGTGGGACCCTCAGCTCGGGCTCACTGTAACGAGGACCGATTCGTTGATCCCAAGTCAAAGAACCTTGAGCACGAAGTTGTCCTCGGCCTGCAGCTTGAGGTCGACGACGGCCTGGCGGATCTGCTTCTCGAAGTCCATGTCCCTCTTCCTGGGCACGTCGAGCGCTGGGAACAAGTCCCCGATGAGACCCATGAAGACCGGCATGTCGTCCGTGACGATCTTGGGCACGTTGAAGTCGCGCAGAGCGCGCATCAAGACCTTCAGGGCAACGACAGAGACAGTTGAAACAGAGGCACTGAGTTCTGTTGCAAAAACTACGATGTGCTTGAACCAAACATCCGTCCATGCTTGACACGGATATCAAGCAGAAAATCCGCTTTGCTGCACAAACGAGTCTGACGTTGCAATTCCCTGAAATACAAAGTGAACCGTCGAAAGCAGTCATGTCCGTGAAACAAATCTGTGACCATCACTGAGGAAATATGTACACGTGCTGCAGTGACAATCACTACCACTCATAAAATATTTGTACTCTGGACAGCTGCCGACATCGGACGTCTAACAAAATTCACAAATAGTGCATATTTTGCTTGTGTGCGGCGTGTCTTACCAAGTTCTGTCCTGCGACACCCTCACGCGTGTTGTTGACTTTGTACAGAGGTGGACGGACAGCTGCAGACACAACGAATCTTTACAAGACCATGTGCACTCGAAGTGCTCAAGTCCCCAGTGCACAGCGCACGGCTACTTACGCCTTCCTCCCTTTCCTTCTCCGTCAACTGTCCCAGTTGCTTTTGGGCACAAGAACAACAGAGGTTTTTATCTCATTCAGAATGTATCGTTTGGCCAGAGACCACATAACACCCTCAATTCAACACTCTCGAGAAAGCAAGAAAATATGGCGTTCGCAAAACTGCCCAATTCACGTCAGTCTGTGAATCAGACCAGTGATCAGGCACTCCAAAGCACTTGCATCATGCAACAAGAACATTGTCAGTGTCGTGTGCAGGCAGGCGCCTCAGGTACCAAACACTTTTTCGGGTTGGGGATGGGAGGTTCCGCCCGCAACAGTGGCCAATGACTGACCGAACACCCCTGTGCTGTGGGTGGGTGGGTCATGTCTGTGGAATCTGGATGGCTCAGCAGCAGGCGCGTGTGAAAGCACCATCTCGTGAAAGTTTATCAGTCGAAGTTCCAATAGAGACCACCCATCACCAGAATCAAGGGACATGCTTCACTCAGCTGAGAAAACCACGTGGCTCACCTGGTCTTCAGGTCGATCAGGGTCTCCTCGCTTCAGCGCACCCGCCACGACCAACACCGACTTGATGGCGCGAAGTCCCCAGTCGTAGTGATCCTGCTTCGACAGCAGCTCCTTGCACAACGAGTAGAGCGTGATGAACTTGCGCGCGAGCAGCCGCGCCTCCAGGAAACCCTCCGCCACCAGCATGATCTCACAGATGAGCTCGAAGTCAGGAACCACCATGGCGCAGGGGCGGAACAGAGCCTTGAGGTTCTCGGGAAGCTCCGTACGTCCTGCGTATCTACAGAAGAAACAATGACGCGTGCAGTGATCTGCGACACGTGTTGAAGGACAAGGCATTCGTTGAAAAGAATAATCTCACACCAAAGCGCCCCAATTTCAAAATGTGTCTTTGGAGTGTCACAATGAGGGTTTGAAGACGGAGAGCTGGAGGTTCTCATACGCAGGCGGCTTGTATTACGAGGCTGTGCGCGTATTTGCAAACAAGAATCTTGAATGTGCTGCTCACCCCGGATTCATGGTGATGAAGATCCCGACTGTTGGGATGAGCGAGATCTCGTCTCCCAAGAAGTTGAAGCGTGTCTTGTGGTCCTTGATGGCGTCCTGTATGCTCTTCACCTGCACCGCCACGACCGACAACACCTCCACCGAGATGCGGTTGAACTCATCGAAGCAGCCCCAGGCGCCCGACTGCGCCAGACCCTTGTAAATGTTGCCGCACGACTGAAAGAAGTAAATGAGGAGTTAGACTCACAAGCCCAATTTCGCGTTCTCGCTGAGGCTGAAAACAAACCACGTGAGCTCTGCAAAAGTGTTAAACGAACCTGATTGCCCCAACACCCCACCAGCTTCCACTCAAGTTCAAACCAGTCTCACGCGCACATCACTTTGGCTTGGTTCCGTCAGTGCTCACCTTGTAGTCCATCTGCTCGGAGCAGTTGAACACGTACACCATGACACCGAGCGCGCGCCCCAGGTCCTTGGTCGTCTCTGTTTTGCCGGTTCCGGCGGGGCCGGCGGGGGCGCCGCTCATCACCAGGTGCAGAGACTGCGTCAGCGTGATGTAGCATCTACAGAGAATGGGTCAGTGAGAACAACACACAGCATGAACCAAATCGGGGTCAATGATTGTTTGGAAGGTCCGGTGATGTTGGAAAGTCACGTTCTCACATGTGTTCAGTGTCAGCAAACATTTTGGTGTGTGAGAACGGTGTGTACACGCACGCGTACAGCGCTCGCGTGCGTATGTCTGTGTGTCTTCCTCTGTGTGCAGGTGCGTGTAACTTGCCTGTCCGTGAGCGGCGTGATGACGAGTCTTGGCGTGTTTCCCAAATACTCGTACGAGTAGCGGAACTGGGCGTCGCAGATGTTGGCGTAGCAGTGATCGTCCTCCTCCGCCCAGCGGTGGCGCAGCTGCGACAGCCAGGTGAACGCCTGCGCGTTCTCCACCTTCTGGTTGATGAGTTTGGAGACGACGTCTCTGGCGTGCACGTCGATGGTGCAGATGGTCATGATTTTCTGACGGTCGCCCTTGCTGAGCTGCCCCAGCAACATGGTGATGAGCGCGTTCAGCTGAGCCACCTGTTTCTTGTAGTAGTCTTTGAGCGCGTTCTCGTAACCCTCCTCGAGGCGCCCGAACGCGATGTTCACTTCTGTCGTCCACCAGATCTGCGTCCCACACAGCGCCACCTGCGCCGGGTAGTCGAAGAGCCACTGGTCCCGCGGCTTCTCCTCGTAGGTGGTGACGGACTCGGTCATCTCGTGTCGCACCGTGTCCTTCATCGTGTCCAGCAGCCGGTTCAGCCAAACCTCCACCTGCAACACAGCTGCTGCTGAGCTTCACAGGACATTGGTGTTTGGTGGAATGGTAAAGTGTTCTTTGTTTGCAGGACGACCATGATGGCGAAAGGCACGAAATCTTTTGTTTTCTCAACGCACACAAAATCAGGAACAGAGTGCAAGACTGTCTGTTTTGGTGTGAACAACGCTTGTGCGACCTCTCGGTGAAGTTACCGACGACAAACAGGAAACGATTTGATTGCAGGCTCCATTTGTTCAAAATGTGTGATGAGATGCAAAAAAGGGATGTTCACAAATTCAAAGGGAAATGCTGGTTCTTTTTCGGACAAAAGGGGACAAAATTGATGACAAAGACCACCAAACTTTATCGAGAATAAAACAGACAAAGTTTGCATCAATGATCACAAGAAAAAATTCTGCGTCTCCGTGTAGGCGTTTGCGTTTACGGCTGAACCACAAGAAAAGTGGGCAGGGATCTGGCTAAATTATGTCTCTGGACTTCTACGAACCAACTTGCCCTTGGAAGTACTTACACCATCCTCAAGAACTAAACCACTCTGACAACAACATGCAGACCAATTATTGCAGGCGACATTTAAAAACATGATTTACAGTTGTATGTCTTGTTGCAAAAAAAAGCCATTGAAAGATCTTGAGCATTGAAGGATTCCAGGAACAAACAGGTCATCCGCCAATGCTGCACATCTTCATATTTTCTGTGCGACAATTATCGTGGCCAACTGCACTGCACTTACATGTGTGATACATTTCTATCTGTCCACAAATAGACCTGTATCATTGGACTCGAACGCACGAAAACTGCATGCACCATTAGTTGTGAGCAGAAGGTTACCTGTCCGTTGCAGTCACACGCTTTGGGGAACTCCACGAACTCTCCGTCTTTTGCGTACATCGAAATTGCCATCTTCGTGTCGTTGCCACCCGAATCCTGCCAACATACAAGTCTCGACAATGCACGCCGTGTCTTCCAAAAACATTCTGAATAACTTTCTATGATTCTTGATTTTCAATTTCCATGACGGAAAGAAAACAAACTCAATTAGGAATCTTAGTCGTTTCACAAAAGAATTTCAAACATCAGCTCAAAGCGTGCTTATTCACCTGTTCAAATTTGAGAGAAGCCATGCTGTCGAACAGTTTGGTGAGGTGCCTGGCGACAACGGTCGGGTTGTTGCCGTTGGAGAGAATGTCGAGCAGATCGGCCGACGACACGAAGTAGAATCGCGGGAAGGCGAGGCGCTTCGTCTCCAGGTACTCGGCCAGGGCCTTCTCACACAGAGCCAGGTCCGCCTGAAGCAAAGCAGGTGAACTCAAGGACTCACGCGGAATGAGATTGTGAAGGCTCACACATACACCGAGCGTTTTTTTCGCACAAGGGCCTCTTGGTTTTAACAAGTGTTGGATGAAGCAGACTTGACGAGTTGGAGAAAGCAACTCTACCTGCAGAGCCTCCAGGCGTTCGTACAACCTCGGCTTGTTGGTCGCCTCGACCACGTTGGTCGTCTTCTCCACCTCCTTCACCAGCTCCTTGAAATCCTTGTCGATCCCATCGAAACGCTTCGAGTCTTCCGGAAGCTGACTCCGGATGTCCTCCGAGCCGATGAAGATGGATTCCAGATGGGACCAGGTGCGCTGCACCTCGAACCAGATGGCGATGACCTGGTCAGCCGTGGAGAGCTTGCGCTGCCAGGTAGACACCTCCTCCAGGAAGTGCGCGATGAACTTGGACGTCAGCATGTTCTGCAGCTGCACCTGTAGACGACGATCGTTGGGTTGTGAGTGCAGGGACAGCGGTTTCACAGGTTGAATTTTGCAGACGTGAAACACGGGGTCCTCAAATTGACGAGTCGGAAAAAGGATTTACCTGGTTGTCCTCCAGAGTCTCGATGAGTTCCTCGGACGCCTTGAGCAGCGTGAGCTGGGTGCGCGGGTGTTTCTCGTGGTCGAACTCCATCTCCGACCACGTCTTGTCGAGCTCGCGCAGAACCTGCCGGCGACAGAGTCGTCACGTGAGAGCAGCTTCCGCCGGGACAATGTGTCTCTTGAATGAACTGCTTCAGATGGAGAACGAGAAGCAGTGCTCAAGGCAACTGCAGTGCGAAGTCCATTGCAGCGTTGCAGTGGCGTTAATGTCATCAATTCTTCCTTGTTTATCAATTCTTCCTGGTCCTCCTTGTCCTCCACCAGCCATGCTGTC
>JAAUXT010002617.1_pt1 | contig 15391 bp, 22 predicted proteins | sample 7278171 | NCBI WGS metagenome assembly JAAUXT01 (sample SAMN14350112, study PRJNA611818) | marine sediment metagenome | isolation source: surface marine sediment (1.8m) | place: French Polynesia: Moorea | collected 2018-08 | reverse complement strand
TGACACCATAGAGGAAGGTAGCCTAAACCACTGAGCTCCAACTCATACTCTACAATAAACTATACTACAACATCACTACTGGGGCTTCACTCATATATACAACAGCACACTGACCATGTGGCTGGCAGTGAATGAAGGGTGCAGAAGAACAAATTACAGGAATGACATTTTTGAGAAGGAAGTAGTGGTTGGCAAATGTTGAAAGTTAGTGGTGTCAGCATGCCGTGCTGTTTACATTTTCTCTTTTCAGAAAGTTTTGAAGTCGGTGTTGGGGTCATACCCACCTTGAAATCCTATCCACAGAGGGGGGAGGTACAGGCCTGCCCATTCAGGTAAGTCCAACGCCAAGACCTACATACCTGAGGGGCAGGGCCCACCGAGATTTTCGGTGGGCCCTGCCCCCTGCACCGAAGGACCAACGCCCAAATTTGTGGACACACCCGACAAACAGTTGTGCAAGGAAAGAGGGGTCAAAACCAAATGTAGGTCCTCCACTCCCTCCAGAATGTTAGTGGGTTATCCAGCAATTGCCTGGACACCCCTTGGCCCGTCCCAACTCCTGGATGAGAAACTGTTTTTTCTGATATTCGGAAAAATTTCACCGACAAAATTCAAGATGTCAAGAATCAAGGATGATAACAAAAATTGTTCTCGCACGGTCACGTTGGCTGCCTTTCCTCTCATTAAAATTTTCCAGAAAGTTTCAAGTAATTAATTCATTTACAGGTGATTCTCAAACAGTAAATTTTTCCGTTTCTTTTGTGCTTGCGACACCTCTGCCCGTACAAATTTTCTCTGATTGTGTCGTTCCGACAAACGAGCTTCAGCATTCCTGAAATAATTTGGTTCCAACAGGCGCGCACGCGTTCTGATAACTGCTCCACTTTTGGTTGTGCACTGATGGTCATTCAACACTTCGTGTACGAGAGGTGAGAGCGACTTCAAACTTTTACTCGTGCGTTTGAACAAAACGGTCTTTGTGGTTTTTGTAACCGTGGCGCAACTGTCCAACTGTCACAGACATGTATTTGGTTTGGTGATTCCAAATTTTTGTGCCAGGGAAAATTAAATCACGAAGATTGCATGATGATGTCAAAAAGTTGCAGCAAAGCGTGCTCGTACTCGTACGTCGCATGCCGTGGGCTTGCAATCGCGATGGTGTTGTTCTGTACGCTCGTTTACGAGCTCGTACGTACCTATGTGCACATGTGTGTGGCCCGTTGGCACCTAGGGAATGGGTGAAGCAACCATACGTAAATATTTTCTCAAACACTCCGATCTTTGCTACTGTTCATCAAACCATTTTGGTTCCTCCAACACCCCGTGCAAACAGGAACCAACTGTTGGTTTGGATAAAGCAATGGTTCCTGGCAGCTGGGCAGGCAAGTCGGCAGTCAGGTTCCTTTCACCCAGAGGTGACTTGACTGCCAACAAAAAATATTTGGCTGCGATCACCCACCACAGTGGCTACCAGATTGCACGCATGAGCAGTGTCACTCAGTCACGATTGCACTCAAATGTCGTACGAGTCCCCATAAAACCGCTGGTGAAAACAGGGAATGTGGCATACGTAAAAGGGGCTCTGAAATCAACCGTCTCGTGCGGAAAAATTGTGTGCTCGGGGCCCTTTTGGAAGTGCACTCAACAACTAGCACACCACTTTTTGGCCCAATTGTGTATTCGCAATTGTGTATTCATTCTGCTGTACTAAATCTGACAGCCAGATCTTAAGCATCCATGAAACGCAACAAATGAAAGTTGCACATGACCATTTTTAAGCGCGCGGTCCGGCTCTGCCGATAGGACGCGTGCTTAGTGACAGAGAGTCTGTGTGTATGTGGTCACTTTGGGGGTAACTTAACTGTGCTAAAAATGATTTTTATGCCTTTCAAAGCCCATTTTAAGCAACATTCATTTTTGGCATGGTTGAGTTACCCCCCCCCCCCTGCAATTGAGTTGGACTAACTCAACCAAATTTTCTAAAATGTTCTGAAAATGATTTTAGTGAAGTTTTGTAACAGTTGAGTTGCCCCCCCCCCCTGGGAAACTCAACTGTGGCCACAGCACTGGCCATGCGAGAAACTGACTGGCCCAAAGCAGACCGCGCACTTTTTGGGCGGTAGCCTTCTTGTTGCAACGTGTACATTTAACCACACATGCAGCTGCCAGCATCACAATGCGTGTTTGCTCTTGCACGGCCACATTCAGATCACGTTTGTTCGATTTTCCGATCATCGCAGAAGGAAAAATACATCTGGTTTGTTGTTTGAGATGCGCATGCCCATTGAATGGACACTGTGCCCTGACTAAAGAGCTCCAGAATGTCATGGCAATTGAGGATCATTCCTGCAGATGCATCGATCTTACATCTCGTGCAGCTGCACACGAACATGCTGCATATATTGCAGCTGCAGCGAATCAAATCTGGAGCACGAATTTCTTTTATCTGGAGCAAATGGTTCAACCTTCAATCACATAACATTGGATGTGTCGAAGATTCAATACAACATAGCCGCAAACAGAAATAGGTGCTGAAAGTTGTTATTCACGCCTGAATTCGTTCTGAATAACTAAAACGTAATGTAACAGCTGACAATGATACGAGAATATTATCGCAAGATTGATCCATTTGCGCACACTTTTCAGAAATTTTCACTGTTGAGGCTCGTCAGAAAACACCATGGAAGATGCGGTTGTGGAGTCCTTTCGACAGAAACTGTCAAAGTTTGATTACATCCGGTTCTGCGCTTGCAACTTCCATGGGATGTCCAAAGGAAAGGTTGTGCCGGCTCGCAATGCGGCAAACTTCATAAAACGTGGAGCACAAGCGTGGAATGGTGAGCAGAAAAATGTTTGTTTGAGTTTGCGTCTTGATTTGGTGCAGCATGCACTGTTGACCTGCCAGATCGGACGCAGCCTGTCAGCTGCAGCACACGGTTTTGACCTGCTATGGCAGGCTGGGTGCAGCATGTGGGGTGCAACGCTTTGAATGACATGACACTGTACTCCAGCAGAGTGCAACATTTAGGCTCAGCACGGAGAGTAAAGCAGAAATTGTCAGTCTGCACATGCAGTACTTTACCACGTTTGCTTGAGTGAGACATTTCCGACAACAAGGCCAAAACGAACTTTCCTTTGTGTAGGGCCTGTATACGAGGATGTATCAACAATTTGCGTCGGTCTGCATGATCAGCGGTCAAGTCACTGGGCCAGTCTGCACTGAGAAGGACAAAAGAATCAGCTGATCAGATATTGTCTCGAATCAGCCACCCGTGACTGTTGCCAAACACGCTGAACATGCAGAGTGACATAATATGTTGATACATCCTCGTATCTTGACGAAAGTTACCTGCATCAATACTCGTAGTGAAGCATTTTCTTCAAGAAACCGTGACAAAGTGATTCACCCTGTATGCTCAGAAATGCTGCGCCCTGGCAAAGATATGTCATTGCTACAGCCCCCATGCTGCACGCCCCTTCTGGGTGGGATGATTGTGGCAGGTCAGGTCCCACCTGGGGCCAAACTTGATACCATCAAATGCCCCCTGGGCAGGGTAGTAGCACCACGTCAGGTCACACACACACACTCACCTCTCTCACACACACGCACACACACAAGTTTATTACAGCAGCCAACAGGTGTTGGCCGCGCACCGTGAAACCACGGGCTTTCTTCGATTTGCTTTCTTGTTCAGCTGTCTTCCACTCGAATCCTTTATCCTCAGCACTGCTTCATTCTTTTGCAGCGACACTTGCCATGGGACCAGTAAGCGAGTGTCCCATGTCTCTGGGCCGCTGCGCCAAAGAGAACAACGGAAACGCGGATTTTGTGCCGGTCCTCGACACTTTGCAGCCCGTGCCATGGGCCTCGAAGGGAAAATACAAAGTTGGTTCAGTAATTTGTGAGACCCATTGGCTGGACGGAACACCTCAAGACGCTTGTCCCAGGTGCTGCAGCGGATCAAAGAATACTTGTTTGCACCGAATTTCTTTGCTCCATTGTTCTGAAGTTGAAGAGTTTGTGTCCACACAGGTACGTGGCCCGGAAACAGCTGGACGAGCTGCGAGAACTCGGCCTGTCCCTGCTGAGCGGCTTCGAACACGAGTTCATGGTCTTCGAGAAAGGCTCGAGAACTCCCATGGGCACCACCCATGAGTTTCTGACGACCAGCGAAATCGCGAAACATGTGAGCATTTCACTTCGTTTCTGCGTACCTCATTCCAGTCTTGGAAAACTCCAAAGCAACCATGAGTTCAAAAGACTCGATTCACGCAAGTGCGGCTCCAACAATGATTTTACGCCGGATCCAAGAGCGCGAGGGGCCTCATGGCCCGAGTTCTGAACGATTTTCCAAGAAAATATGCGCTCGGGTGCAAATTTATTTTGTTCCTGCATGTCAAATTTTGTTGCAGATGGGAGTTACCCCGTCCTCTCACCCGGTCCTGGATGCACTGTGCAATAAACGCCAGCTTTTCTTTTCATGTCCTTCAAACGGGCATCTTGAGTTGCTCAAGAGTGTATGCCAATTCGATGTTGCTTCTTTCTGCAGGAGGATTATCTGTTCGAAATTGATCAGAATTTGAGCCAGCTCGGAATCAACATCGAGACGATCCAGACGGAGTACAGCATTGGGCAGTTCGAGCTCGTCTGTCAGCCAAAGTTCGGCATCAAGACGTGCGACGAGACCTTCACACTTCGAGAGGCTGTGAGGCTCTGTTCCCTGTTCAGATGAAAAGCTGTAGTTCGTACCGATGTTCAGAACCACACTTCTCTCATTCTGTTTCAGATAAAGGAAATAACGCATCAGCACGGCTGGGACTACAACTTCATGTCAAAGCCAAAACCAGATGTAAGTTCTCGTCAAAGCGCCGTAGCGAAGTATTGGAACCAAAGAAGTGCCCACACAAATCCAAATTATTTTGCCTGACCAGTTTTTGTCGACTGACGGCTGTGCTTGTTATTCTGAAGGTCGGCAATGGCACCCATTTGAACTTTTCACTGTGGGACCTGAAAGGAGAGAAAAATGCCTTCTACAACCCAGAAGATCCAGATGGACTTTCCGACACCTGCAGATATTTTATTGGTGAGTGAGTTGTGCCCGTACAAGGGAACACGAGAACCTGTGAAATGCTCCGAATCGTCAGTTTGCATTTTGCTTGGAATAATTCCAAGAACAAATGTTTGCAGGAGGACTTACCAAGCACATCGGAGCCGTCACTGCCCTCTCCTGCCCGACTGTGAACTGCTATCGGAGGCTGCACACGCCATGGGCTCCCGACGTAGCCAACTGGGGATTAAACGACAGGATGGCCACGTTCCGAGTCAAGTCTTACAGTCCGAAGGTTGTCACAGTTCAGATTTGGCGCGTTCGATTTACGCGTGCGGCTGGCCGCCGGCGAAGTGGTGTCACTTCGCCCCTGGCTTGGGGCGAAGTGGGTGAAGTCAGCCATTTGAACTCACTTGCCCAACCGGCACACGCAAATCAAACGCGCTCATTGCCTTCAATGCATCAGTTTGGTGCAAAGGATGGAATCGCAGGAGACACAGAACCGCATTTCTTTCCAGGCGACGCTGATCGAATCTCGCATCCCGGGTGGTGCCACGAACCCGTACCTCGCCACCGCCGTGACACTCGCCGCCGGAATCGACGGCATCAAGAACAAACTCACGGCGCCTCCAAAGGGTCAGACTGGTGAGCACCAGAACGGTTGAGGCGAATGCAGTTGCTAATGATTCTGATCGCTGAGAACTTTTGCAACTTTGACTTCAGACGCGGCGAAGCTGCCCTCAACTCTCGCTGAGGCTCTGGACGCATTGGAGGCCGACAAAGTGATGGTGGAGGCGCTCGGACCCGAGTTCGTCGAATGGTGAGTTTGTACCTGGTGCCAAGTGGCAACAAAGGTCCTGGGTCTTATGGACGAAACAAGTGCGCACTATTTTTGGGGCCTCGACATTTTTTTTCCAGAAACCAGAAGAGATGTTGAGCTTCCTCAAATGTTGTGTTTTCCTGTTTTTCTTTAGGTTTGTCCAAGTGAAGCGAGAATTCGAGGTCAATGCATTCGATGGTTTCGACCCGAAGGACTTCACTGAAGAGCGTCTGGAGAAGGAGTGGAATGAATACTCGAAGATCTAACACTCGGAAGATCAGCTTGCCAATCAGGCAGTCCAAATGAGAACTTCTACTCCCCTGCATGGGTTCTTTTTGTTGCCATATTTGAACGTTTCCTGTTGTATCACCTGGGGTTTTAGATCAGTGGATGTGTGGTTTCCAGTGCAATAAGTGGGTGCTTATGGCCAAATTTTTCCAGTGCCGTATTTTCTCTGGTGGCACTTTACAAAAATAGATATATCTGCAAGGATTGTGCACCTTGTGTACAGAAAGGAGTGCGAACAGAAATAAAACATTTCTCCACAACTCAAAAATATCCACAGAAAAAGGCTATTTTGGGTTTTTAGCTAAAAATAGTTTGGATGACTTGCTCCCCCCCCCAACTGCCACTGGGCAAGTCACCTGGGACAAAAGTACCAAGCCACCTGAGCCGAAGTGATCAGAATTTAAAGCTGAAAATTTTTTCAGTCAACCAGTTTGGGTGACCGAATGCTCGCCGTTTATGTCGTTGCGGGCTCCTTGATCTTTGACCCAGAGCTTGTTTGTGTTTGAACTCAAATTTTGTTCTCTTCTGCTGTTTGAGGAACACAAGGTGAAGTTGGTCCGGCTAACACCCGACGCCGCAACATTGGGATGTAGATTGGTAATTGGCGCCAGTTCGTTTTCTGCAAATCCGTAATTCCACAAGCAGCGAGTGCGTTGTGTGAATATTCCGCCCGTTTTCCTTGTTTTCGATCAGATGGCAGCACCTCTGGGGGAGGAGGCTCGCAGATAATTGACGGGCGCCATTTTGACAAAGATTGACACTGTCAAACAGCCTTCAAAATAACCTAGGTAAGCCTCTTTCTTATCAAATAGTGAGTCCACAGCAATTAACAGTTTTTCTTCGCTTCCCAGACCCACACAACGGAAGCATATCTGTCTTTAGCGGTCAGTTTCGACACATTTGAAGGCCAGAAATTTGCGAAAGAGTTTTTTGCAGACAAAATCTGGCCTCATTTCGCCAATGTGAATTGAGGGCATGTGTTAATTTTATGGTCTGTGATGTCATGCGGCGATTGTTGTTGGTAATAAACATTGTTGATGCCTTGCCCGTCACTCCTAGAAATGGTTTTGACTGGCCGGTGAAGGAAACTCGAAGGGATTCTGGGTTTCTGAGTCGAAATTTGGGTTTCGAAGTGAGCGACAATGGAAGGGGAAAGGATTTGTTTTCTTTGAGCTGCAATCGTGGTGAAGTGATTTGACGACGATTCAGCAAGTTGTGGATTTGTTTCGCAGCCACTGTCTAGATCCACTGAGCAATATCCGGAAATACGAGTACAGACAGACAGGGATACTGATTGTTTCAGACTTGGCAGGGTCTCCAACTCAAAACACTTGTCTGCTTTCCGTGTTCAGTTTCAGTTGCAATGGACACGGATGGGAGCCAAGTGTCACCCCCCCCCCAACCCTTCCAAGGATTTTGCAGAAGCCCGATTCTTGCAGAACGAGTGGGAAGATTGTGATATGGCTCGCTGTCCTCAGACTGTGCCAGAATTCTGGCAAGGTGTCTGGGGTTCTTGCACAGAAGCAGAGGGGAGAGGTGGGACCGGACGAGGGGAGGCTGCAGGATTTGGGTGTCTGGATCTCTGTCCTTCCCAAGCACAGTCGTGTGCAAAAAACTGAGCTTTGTTACAAGGTGGAATCTGGGTACTCGTTTTCTCCACTGTTTAACGGTCTCAAATAGAAAGCCGGAAAGTCAATATTTATCACGACTCTACTTAAAATTCTTGAAATTTGTTTGCTGGACTTGATTTCAGCAAAAGACCACTTTGAAAGTCAAACACAGCTTTTTCACTCTTGCACAGGGCTGCTTATGAGTTATTATGGACGTTTGTTTGGAATTTGAGGAATCATTAAGAATCTGAGTGTTGTCCGACAGTGTTAGGTTACTTGCTGAGTAGGTGTGAGAAATGGCTCCACAGTTCGAAGCCGACGCAGTAACTGGTCTCTTTCTGGTAGTTCTGCGCACAACAGAGAGGTGAAGTTCAACCTTGAAAGTGTACAGAACCGAAACGTGGTTGCAGCAAGGACAAACTCTGGTGTCCGAATGTCCGTCACACATTTTGTGACTTACAGCATTGTGCATGAAGCATTGTGATGTGCGTCTTCAAACACTTGTGATTGCGGAAAGAGTCTCCAGAGTCTTTGAGCCATTTGCTTCATGTTCAGGTCATCGCGGCAGTTCACGAAAAGAACTTCGGGCAGAATGAATTGCGACCCATCCCTTCCCCACCTTTTTCTTTTCTGAACGTTGTGCACTCAATATATGCCCATTTCCGTGCACATTCGTTCAGCCTGTGCACCTCTCAATGGTACTTCTCGTACTTTCTATGCTTATTAAATTAAACTGTCAATGCACTAATACAAGTGAACTTGTTCCAAGGAACGTTCAAATTATTCTGCACCGTAGAAATTTGTTCCCTTTGAGAATTGTATGTTCAGCTGATTTTCTGGCTGCAAATGGCCAGAGTGAAGCAATCGGTGTGTCCTTGGAGGATTGCAAATTTTACAGTGCATGTCTATTTGTATTCATCGGAGGGTAACCACTGATTTTAAGTGTTCGCTTTTAATAAAGCCAGGTATTTCAATTGGTTACAGGGGCACTGCCTCAAGGCTTGCATTGTTAGATACTCGGCCTGCGCGCTCTCCGAGGTAAATCTCAAAAAGGCTTCAGGCGGATCCAGTAGGCGTGGAGCACCAGGGTTTTGTGAGGTGGCTGGGTCGTTCTGGTTGTCATTCCATGTGCACGTGACACGTCCTTGGTTCGTCTCGTATGGAACACAACACTGGTTCAAAACCTGTTGGTGAGAGGAGGACCTGATACAGCTGATCTCAACAAATGTTCAACCAATTGACCAACTCGCAAGTGAAGTGTTACGTGCAACTCATTGTCGACAAACGAGTATCGTGCGAAAAACACATTTTAATCATTGCAAAATGTTAAAATTGCGAAAGATAGAAACAAGAAGTTCAACGACTCGTGTGTGAGGAGAACCAACTGTTCTCTCTGAAGCCTGACAGGGCCATCACATCCTCTCATTGACATTGCCTGTGCACCAGTAGCATTTTGTTTCAGGAAAAATTGAAGCATCATCAGGTATTCAGGACCCTGGATGCGATTCAACGCATCCAACAGATTTTATCCGGCAACCTGAGGGTCACCACTGCCTTGAGCTCTGACGGACATCTGTTGATCCCAAATTCGTCCTGGAGGTTCGCCAATCCGCCTTTGCAACTGTGTAGATCCGCTTGTCTGTTGAAACCTTTCACTTTCAACGTCTCAACAAAACGATACCAGATATGACCAGGCAAAGAAAGTACGGGCGTGAAAGCTTTTGGTGTTGGAGCAAAATGTGATTTGTATGCATTGTGTGTCCGCAACAGGGTTGCTTTCTGAATGCTACGAAAACGCTCCTTCTGAATAAGAATAAGCTGAAGACCAAGTGTGTGAGGTCTGCCTGAGCGTTCTGTTGTCAAGTTTTGTGTTGTGAGCCCAAACGAGACATTTTGAAAGATTCTGTTTTCAGATACATGTGTTCCCACAACAATTCTCAGCAATATTTTTTCGACAACCACAAGACGAAATTCTCATCTTTGGTCAACCTGAAGGACAGGCAGGGCCCAGACTCGCACAGCGAGGTTCACACACCAGACGAAAACGAACGTGTTCGGAGCTTGGCGTCGCGTGCTTCAGAACTTGCAACTTGGATTTGCCGACGGATCTCGTTCCCGTGTACTCAGAGCCCCTCTCACTCTTTATGCAGAGTTGATATTGGCCGGTTTCCTATTACAGCAGACTATTAAATTCTTTGATCACAGTACCACCTCTGTTCAGCTGAAAAGGTTTGTGTACAAAACAAGCAGACTGACTGTTCCGAGCTCAGCCCAAACTAGCGCTTTTGAATGAGTTCTGAAAGTACAGGCAGAATATCGTGGACTTTGTGCTACAGATACTTCAGCCATGGGTACCACAGCTGGAGCACACATCATTTTCGGAGAAAAAAAGAAACCAGAGCAATTGCTGTACAAATATCCAAAAATGCCGATTGTCAAACACAACTCTTCAAATGGATCCGCCCATCTTTTTCGGGCTCGAAGAGCAGAGGTGAACCCCGAGAGATGTGATTGCACCTTCGTGACGCCAGCGGAAGCTGATACTGGCACCGCGCAACACGATTGCGGCAGACCTGGGATCAAATTGAAGGCAACGCAGGCTGTCCATTGTCCGGTGAGGCAGGTGTGTGTTTGCACCTCATAACCACAACATTTCTTCAGAGAAGATGATGACAATTTCCACAGTGTGTTTGTGGAGTGTTGGGTGACCCTGAAGGGTTATGTCTATATGAGGTGGTCTGTCTGAGTGACAGGTGTCCCATGATTGACAGGGTTAATCCCAGATTGACAATAGGTCCTTAATGTGCGAGGCTCCATACACTGCACGGTAAACTCTAAACTCCTGGCTGCCATCCAGAGAAACAGGATTTTAAGGTCATGAAACCTGTGGAGGTGCGCGTTGTTTTCTCCAGAATCGAATGTTCAAGGCTTGCCCTCAAACCCATTTCATGATGAGTTCGCAACCGCTCAGAAAGGGACGTCCAGTTTCCTGGTTGTCTCTTTGTGTGGCAGTCTGCTCTTGAAAAGAATCCGGTTCGGGGCCTGTTGTCAAACCACTGCTTCTCGCAGTTTTCCATTCTTGTGCCAAATAGCACAGGAGCTCGAGCTTCTGAGCCTCTGTTGTGCACTGTGGCAGTCACCTGACATCCGTACGTTGTATTTCGGTTGGGGGTTCCACACCTGTGAAAACTGTCGAGTGACCACAAATGGTCAAAGTATGAACACCCGTGATTGCTGAAAAACGGAAGAGGGATGTGTGTGTGTGTGTGTGTGTGTGTGTGTGTGTGTGTGTGTGCGTGCGTTTGTGTGCACGCAGACGATCTTGTGTTTTTCTTTGGTAATGGTGCAAGGCATTGCGCCTTGGGTCGGCCCTTCTGATGCCATAGAGGGGGTATCGTGCTCCCCGAGGATCTATCCACAGGGCAGACAGGTTCTGCCCCAGATCTACCCATTGGTTGGGTGATGCTTGCTCCCATTGGAACGTTGGGCAAGTGGGTCCAACCCCTGGAGCAACGTACTGGGTGTCAAAGCCTGGACATGCACGTCAGGTGGGCAGGTACATCCCAAACGTACCCACCGGGCTGTTATATCCGAACGTAGACCTATCCGTTTTGCGGGTTGGTCCACCCCCTCCCCTTCTGGGACCTACATGGAACTTGCGCTTTGGAGACGTTGACGTTGACTTCTTGTTGCTGGTCGCGCGCCTTTCGTTTGCAGCGACGAGCTGACCAACGGCAAGTCAGCGTCACAACAGGGTTCACGCACGATATGGAAAACCGAGAATCGAGCGAAGACATTTTCCTGTCAGGGAAAGTGGACAAATCAATGTTCCAAAAAGGCACAAAAGTATGTGAACAGGTCTGGAAAATCAACAAAATTTCAGGACAAGTTATGAAAAAGGGAGAAAACGCACGGTTCAAAAGTGGGAACCCTGAACGAGAACACCTTGTTTGTTTGGTGTTTTTGGCGAAGGATAAGGTCCTCAAAGAGATTATCACTGGAGTTTTAATTTCACGATTTCAACAATACTGTGTGTGGGCTCTGCTTGCGACAACGTAGCGTTGGAACTGTTGAAGCCCAAATGATCCAAAACTAGGACTCGATTTGGGACCCGATATTGCATTTTACTCGGTCGGAATCGAATCTCTCCCAGTGCAGGATGTAGACGGCAAAGTGAGACAAACAAGTTTTTTTCAGTGGCGATTTTTGCTGTGCCGCGGCATTCCGTCGACCCGCGGGCACAGTGCAATCAATGTGGACTGTGTGTATGTTCATTGACGCAGAATGGACATTGTCCACACTGAAAGGTGGATTTCTCGCCAAACCAGGTCGGAACATCATGGAAGTTTTGTCAGACTGCACCAACTCTGCTGCCGCGCGTTTGGAAGCAGAAACTCTTTTGCTCCCACACTGAGTGCTGTGTACAATACAAAATAGCGCTGTCAAAATACACCTCTGTGCTAAACGGTTTCAACAGAGGCGACCAAATTGACATTGGCTTGAACGAGAACTGAAGTGGAAAATTGTAAGTGGGATCAGCTGTTGGTTCGCGACGAGTGGAACTCGGGTCAAAACTCACAACATATATCGACTTTTCCACAACTGCTCTGTGGTCAGCGAAAGGGGTTTGAAGGGAGAAAACTATCAGCATTTCCTTGTAAGGAAGTGTTGGGGACCCAAGTCCTCACAACGCACTTGGCCCGTGCAAGGCGTCTGCATCCGCTTCTGATTGACAATGATTGGTCGTTTGTGATGATGCTCAAGACAAGTGTCAAATCGAGGACATTTGATTGACACCAGGCTGATTGAGGCAGTGAGTGAAGGAAGTCATCTTCTTCGGACGCATTGAGCGAAAAGATCGAAAGATATTGCAGTTTCCTACATGGAAGTACATTGTTTTTGTACTTTGGATATGACAAAGGTTTTTTATGTGCAACGTAACTGACGTGCACAGAGCCACTCGGACGGATTCTTCAGAAATATTTTGACTTGGATTTGCTTGAGCCCCACTATTGAGTGTTGAAAACCCACTGGTGGACGGATATACGTACTCGAATCGTGGTTTGAAGCGATGCAATTCAGTTGATCTACATTCTCCACGGGAATCGAGGATCGTGCTCTTGTGACTATGTTGTTGAATGTGTCGGATTGCAACACGGATTCACCAATGTACAGATCCTCCAGCTGTAGATATTCCCAAATGGGACCCCCGTCAGAATCGGTAAGTCGTCTTGTTTGATTGTACGGCTGAACTCCAGGAGAACAAAACACTGTTGATGGCGTCCCAGCAACACGGTGGTTGCTTCTGGTTTACGAACTGTTCATGTTGAGTTTGACGCGTTGACTGAGTGTTGCTTGTTCTGGACGAATTTAGGAAACCTGGTCAGATCTCGTAGTTCGTGAAAAACAAAGACTTTCCGAGTTCGGTGGAGTCGTTTTGTGACCGTCGGATTGAACGGAACCCAGGTCAGTGCAGACAGACAAATTGCATTCCTGTTTTGCAGTTCACGTTCGAACAAGAAAAAAAGATCCTTTCAGCAAGAACTTGACAGAAAAAGTGCCGGTACAGATAAGGAGTGCCAGACATCAGCTGTCACAGCTGAAATGTTTGAATGAGTTGTGATGGTGCATGGTGCAGTTTCCTCGGAACACGTGCACTGGAGACGTGCTCGTAGAGTTGTATTGAAAGGGAGAAGCTTTCTTGTGCTGATGGGTCTCGGACTCAGTGCAACAGGAAGTGGCCAGTTCCCAGACAACCTGTCCGTGTGAACAACTGACACGAAACGCCTGTTTTTGCAGCTGGCGTTGTGTTTCTGCAGGCAGAGCACGCTTGTCCCCAGCAAATGCCTTTCGTTAACAATCGAATATGTTTCTGAAGAAAGGTTCCATTTGATCCGTCAAGTTCGAGCTGAGAAACCTGCGTGTTTGTCGGAGGCTGCCCGTTGCAGGAAGTTGAAATGTGGTAAGCTTGTGAGGCTCATGACTGGGTGGGTTGGAGGAGTTTGATTGTTCTTGCAGATCGGTATTCAAAAACGGACCTTGTGCAGGTTTGTGCAGCTGGTGTGGTGCCCAGCGCTCGGGTCCAGTGGAGCGTCACAAGTCGACCACACTCATTTGATTCAACTTGGTTGACATTGTGTTTGCGTGTTTGTGAATGCGAGTCCTCGTGTGCGAGTGTGTACCTTGTCCACTCATGTCAGACGCACCTACCCCGCAAAATTGAACCCCCCCCCCCCCGAGGGGGAACAGAGAAAATCGTGGACCAGTTATGTGCTTGGGTGGGACTTTTGGGCAGGTGCTTTGCTTCGTGCGCTTTCGTGGTTGAAATCGAGACTGAGCATACAAAAGAGGAACTTGACACATCTCCTGCCCGGTAAACTGATCAATTGTTTGTCCGTTGGAACACTTCATCAAAGCTGTTGATTTGTTTGTCGTGCCACAGCGTGATGTAGTCCAAGAGTGAATTGAACAGCATTTCGCGTTTAATGAGCACCTGTAGCACGACATTCTCATTCAGTACAACCTGTCTGTCAGGAAATGCAAACAGCCAACATTGATAATTTATGCAAATTAATTGTCACACTGATTTAATTGCGACAATGTTGAGCGTTGCCATCCATATTAAAGTTGGTGTCAGGATGATGCTAAATTGTCGCTCAGTTGGTTGGGGTGGGGTTGGGGTGGGAGTCTGTAGCACTGCCCGACAGCATAGACACACGCGCACACACGTACACACACTCACTCTCTCGTGAACAAAATTTCCTTTGGCGGCAGAATTCAGGCAGAATTCCTCCCCTGTGGATCGGAACGTGATGGTGCAAATGTGAAAATTTTTCCTGCTCCGAAAGTGTTGAAACAGGGTCCCTCCTTCACTGGCATAAAATTGACTCAGACAGCTTTGAAAACGAACGAGAAAGGAAGAAGAGAAAACAGTGAGAAATTTTGGTTCTACTTGCTTCCATGCAAGAATTACCCTTGGGATGATCGGATGAAAACTTTCGTTCAGAATTGTTCAAGTGCCGGGACCTCCAAATTCGTTCTTGAGACTGGTTCGGCTGGACAAATGCACACAAACACATTCAATCTTCAAGGCGCGCTTTCACACAAACAGCGTTCTTGTTGCATTCGATCAACACCTTGTGCAAACTTCGAGGTGATCCGAATCTCGGTCAATTTGTTTTGATATCAGATCAGTGATCTCCGGGACAGCCATTAGCTTGTCATGAAATTTGTACACCGGCGCGCCCTTCAGAGCGAGCCTGTGTTGTGCACTGACAATTGGTGGTGGTATGACGTTCTTCAGGGGTGGGGGCTGGGACCGACTGGTGTTGCTGGGGGTTGGGACCCACCTTTCGTTTTAACCCCCGCCTTGTGGATAGAATTTTGGCAATGTCCCATGGGAGGAATGGTCCACCCGACATTTGGATAAGTTCTGGCAGGGTTCCCACCGCACCTGGAAAACCTGGAAAACCTGGAAAAATAGGGCCAGACAAGGAAAACCTGGAAAAACAGGTGGTTTTGGGGCAAAAACCTGGAAAAATATTACAAAACCTGGAACAAAATTTGACCTCACCCTAAAAAGGCCCAAAAGCCTCAACAGAAAAAGTATCTGAAAAAAATCCAAC
>JAAUXT010005434.1_pt1 | contig 15397 bp, 16 predicted proteins | sample 7278171 | NCBI WGS metagenome assembly JAAUXT01 (sample SAMN14350112, study PRJNA611818) | marine sediment metagenome | isolation source: surface marine sediment (1.8m) | place: French Polynesia: Moorea | collected 2018-08 | reverse complement strand
GAGAGAGAGAGAGAAAGAGAGAGAGAGACAGAGAGAGAGAGAGAGAGAGGATCCTGTTTGGCCAAGAACACAAGAAATAAACATAAGAAATCTGCCGAAGAACAACCTGTGGAACCTTCAGTGGAGCCACACCGTGGCAAGGCCGAGAATTTTGTATTGAATCTCATGTCCATCAAAAGTCGTTCTTGGTTCCTTCCTTTGTTCAGGAAAGCCAATCATGCGGAGAAAATTTGAACTTCTCACCTGGTGTTACGGAAGTTCAGTCGGACCGCGTCATCCCTTCAACCCTGTCACGATCCTGTAAAGTTGCACAACGTTCGACTTGAATTCAGAAGGCAGTGACGCAGCAGGTCAGGGACGGGTCGAGTCGCGCTGTTGGCTTCGAGGAGCCGGAAGACTGCAGGTCGCCTCAGGGACGCACGCCCACGCACAAGGACATGCACGCATACAGTGACACACACACACACACACACACACACACACACACACAAACACACAGTCACACACAGAATTGAACTCAGAAGGCAGTGACGCAGCAGGTCAGGGACGGGTCGAGTCGTGCTGTTCGCTTCTAGGAGCTGGGAAACTACAGGTCGCCTCAGGGACGCACGCCCGTGCACAAGGCCACGCACGCATACACGCGTACACGCACACACAAACACAGCTGAACACACATGGCACAGACACACGGATGTACAGAAACACGCACACACACATGCACACAAACACACAGAAAACACAAATACAGCGGAACACACATGGCACAGACACACGGACGTACAGATAAACGCGCACACACGCACGCACACACATATGCACACACACGCACACGCACACACACGCACGCACAAACGGGCGCCCCCCCCCCACACACACACACGCACTTTCAGGACAGATTCTGTTTGTTGGCAGACCAAATAAGAGCCTCTGCTCGAGTGTGTGCATACCTGCACCAAATGCAAAGATGTCCGTTTTCAGCAGAAAGGGCATCTGTATCCCACATGACAAATTAGGCACAGACAATCTGCGACGCATCTCCACCCAAATACTGCGGTTTCCAGTGCCTGGACGGAAATACTTCACATTCTCAATTACAACATGAATTTCTCGTATTCAAACGCAATGTACACGCGGGGAAAGTGAACACACAGACACAGCGCCGTCCTCGCAGAGAAAATTTTTCGTGCGACCCCAGAGTGCTACAGTGGGAAAGTTGCAATTCAAAGGGCTCTGAGGAGCTGCGAGTGTTCTGGACAGTTTTGCTGCTGGCGTGGAGTTGTGTGTAACATCAGAAGAAAGCAGGCAAAATGTGTTGTCTTGCAGAGAAAGTGTCATTCATGGTGGTGAAGGTTGACGCTGCAACATCGGCGCTGTCGCGCTGTGTGTGTGTGTGTGTGTGTGTGTGTGTGTGTGTTTGTGGTTGCGCGCGCACATTTCGGTTGCCTCAATTTCCCGCGTCACCCCTGGAAACCCGCCGGGGAAAACAAGGCGATACGTCATGTACCGGACCTGCGCCGCCGCCACAGCGCCATCAATCTCCTGGGGAAGCGACAGGGGCGTCCGGGTCGAGAGGGTCAAACAACTCTCAACTCCTAAATTTAAAACCTGTGACGCGCACCAGATACACTAACACACAAACGCACACACATGCACACACCACACACATACACACACGTGTGTGCACACACACATGCACGCAACCACACACATACACAGAGGGAGAGAGAGAGAGAGAGAGAGAGAGAGAGAGAGCGAGAAACTCACTCTCACACATACACACACAAGTATACACCACACGAACACACAGACACACAAACACACACGCACACACTCACACATGTATAGGTGCAGACACACACTCACATACAACAGCAGATGTATCCGTTGCTCGGGCGCGGATGTGTTTGTGGTTTGGGCGTGGTCCAAGCAAACACGGCAGGAGAAAGTGCGTCGCACGCACACTGCCAAACGCGATAGATCTGCGCACGTCACCTGTAGATCAATCCAGGTTTGGATAGATCCGCCCAGGTACACTGTGAGACGCGCGGGCGTGAGACGCTCATTCTGACGTCATTCTGCCATTCAAAGTTTGGACAATACGTCTTGTGAGTGGATCAGTTCAGTGCTTTGTTTTCAGTGTGTTTTGCTGTGTTGCTAAAAATACGCACACGAGAGTACTGGCGGGCAGTATGCACGAGACCGACATGCAAGGATTTTTAATTTTTAATTTGTTGTAGGAGATTAAAGTCGAACCAGGTCAACACAACAAAACAGATCCACGTTTCCAAGAAGGATGCAGTGGCCATCACAATGAGCAAAGCTTGCTCGCTCTCTCCCTCGCTCGTCTCCTCTCTCTGTCTCTCTCCCGCTCTGTTGTCTCTTTTCCCTGTCTCTTTCTGTCTCCCTCTCTCTTCTCTCCTCTCCCTCCCTCTTATCTCCTCTCTCTGTCTCTCCCTCTTGCTTGTCTCCTCACTATCTCTCTCTGTCTCTCTGTCACTCTCTCTCCCCACCTCTCTCTCTCACACTCTCTCTCTCCCCCACCTCTCTCTCTCTCTCTCTCTCTCTCTCTCTCTCCCTCCCTCCCTCTCTCCTGAACGAAGCACCAAATCCAGGGCCCAATTCACAACGCAAATTTCAACCCAGACTTGCAGTGTTGTTGTTGTTGTGATCCTTGGTAATAGATTTTCTATTTGCAATTTAAAACTGTACTTGCTCATAAAACCCTGACGGAACCTGAGTAATTCATGCACCTCCGATCGATTCTTCCTGGAAAACGTATCATTCCGTCGTTAAAATCTCCTGCAGCCACAATGGATCCCTCGATCGCTCAAACGCACACAAACCCACTGGGCTTGTAAAAATTCTGATTCGGGCCCTGATGGTTTCCTGCGCAGTCAAGGAAATGCTACAGTCACTGATCAATCACTGTCAAATTGGGCAAAAAACACCGCTGAAGGTCCCTGGAGGAGTGAGACAGAGCAGTTGTTCCGCTTGTCCCTGGTCTCTGTCCGCAGTCTCCTCCACATACACACCACACACACACACACACACACACACACACACACACACTACACCTCCGACTGGGGCCGAGGCTGTTTCTCCTCTCTCCTACACACACGCACACGCACACGCACATACACACACACACACACACTACACCTCCGACTGGGGCCGAGGCTGTTTCTCCTCTCTCCTACACACACGCACATACACACACACACACACACACACACACACACACACACACACACACAACTCGGGCCTGTCTGTTCCCAAGCTCTCACCGATGTTTTCACGCGAGCTGTCATTCACTCTCACCCATGTTTGTCCTCATGGTTTCCGCACACACGTCGCGTCCCAAACCTCCTCCCCAGTTCAGGGCGCACGGACGCGGACGAAACAGACTGCGCGAATGTGCACGATCCACCCTCGCAATCCCAACGTAATCTCACGCTATCATTCACTCAAACTCTATCTCCAACTCTATCTCGTTGCTTCCGCCTATGCCTCTCAAAACTGCCCAGTTCAGGGTGCAGTGAACAAAGAGCCCGGCGCAAGCGAACCTGACTGCGAGTACATGTGCACGATCCACCCTTGCAATCCTGACCTTACATTTCTGGAAGAAGTCTCAGACCTCCAAGGCCTCACCCGTGTACATGTACTCACCTGATCTTCTGAACTTGTGGCGAGTTCCTTCCTGATTCAGCTTTGCGCCACCAGATGAGACACGAGTCAGTCCAAGTCCCTGCAGCCAGTGGATTTCTCTCTGTATGAGCCACTTACGCCACTAACACACGCAGAACTGTGATCAGGCCATCCACACACAGAAGTACAATTCCACATTAGCTGCAGTAAGTACCACGCTGTGTACCGCTTCCAACCGCAAAGTGGTGGCTTTACGTCAATCACGACCCTGGATAAGCGCGGCCTTTTGTGGTAATAATTCAACGCTTTGTATTCACTCAGGTCTCCGCCAACAGATCAAAGGTTCCGTGAATGGTGAATCTGCGCTTTCTCCATGTGTCCGTGTTGTTGTTGTTGCACGCGCGCACGCGCCTCCATGGCGGAGCTGTATCGATGCCGCACTCATACATCGTGCAGCAGGTACACACGTATATTTTATGTCCTCAGGGTCCTGCAGGCAGGGACACAAAGATTGGTGATCGAGCTTGTCTCAGTGCAGGTGTGGATCCATGAAGAATCGAAGTTTTTCTCAATGAGCGCAACGGTTGTACCGTGTGAAGACGTGTGTGTGTGTGTGTGTGTGTGTGTGTGTGTGTGTGTGTGTATGTGTGTTTGTGTGTGTTCGTGTGTGTGTGTGTGTGTGTGCGTGCACCCCTCACATAGGTCTCCTGTGCAGTAGATTGGTTTTACGGAGTGGATGTGGACTGCCCTGTGTGTGTGTGTGTGAGTGTGCGTGTGTGCGTGCGTGTGTGCGTGCGTGTGTGCGTGCGTGTGTGTGCCATATCTGACCAAGGACCATGATTTCCAGGAAAGCCCCGAGGCGACCCGCCCCCCATTCAATTTCCTCAAGATTCCAATTCTTTCCCTTCTGGTACCAACGAGAACTGAAACTCTGGACTTCTGAGTGGATGGAGTATGTGAGACGCGCCTCACTGTGCGTCGCGCGTTGTGCGCTGGATCCTGCAGGTCGCTGTGTCATGGATGCATTGCAGCGCGACGTTGGAAGATCGAGTCAGATAAGTCAGGCAAGGAGATTGATGGGTCCATGGAGACTCAGTGACACTGCTCAGGGACCCACGCCGGGTTCAACTGCAACTTGGTGCGTGAGAAAGTTCAGGCGCACTGATCTTCATTTGGTGTCTCGGTTTGTTGAGGCCCCTGGACAGCTCAACCCAACTTCAGCAGCACTGAGAATACTGTATCACAGCCGCAACTCCCCAGCTCACGGCCAAACATTCCCAAACCCGTGGGTCAACCAGTCCTCAACCAGTCCCCCCAACCCAACTTTCGCTCGTGAGTTGCGTACGTATCTTTGTTGCGCGTTGGAACAGTTGCATTGATCTGGCGATGGAAAGGAAAATCCAGGTGAGACACTGGACTCTTGCATTCACGTTTTCAACTGTGTTGGCCTCCACGTCCAAAACAGCGTTTTGCTTCCCCTGCACCTGCCTTTGCCACAACTGAATCCATTTTTTTGCGCCGTGATAAGTGAGAGGATGTAGAATCCAGAAATCAGCTATCCGTGGCGAACTGGGCTCCGAGGACGGAGCGCGCGTGTTGAGATCGATACGGACTCGGCGCAGACGCCCCTGGAGGGTCGGACTGTGCGGTCGAGCGCCTGGGTCGGAGCCAGGAACTGTTCTCCGCGGGAAAACAGGAGCCATTGATCCCACGTGTTGCCTCATCAAATATGGAACGCTTTCCACGCGCAGATGTGCGAGTTTTTCTGCAGTAAAATCACACCACAGCGGTTTTCACATCGGTGACGCGCTGTCGTTGTTTTTGACGTCGGCGTCAAAGTTTAACTCTGAATGAACCCAATGTGTAGAATTGTTGACGTCAGCCCAAAGAACGACTGCGCGTCACGTTTTGTGAAAACCCCTCGTCTCCAACACCACACCCTTTGGCGTGGGCGAGCTCCTTCTGGCGACTCCGTACCATGACGAACCAGGCGCACAGACGCCAACAGTTTGCGTCGTCTGGTCTGCGAGGCGTAGGGAGTGGGGATGGTGGCGACGCTCACAGTTGTGTCCCTGTGGCAGATTTACGTAGATCGGAGTCTTTCAACGTGACTGAGCCCCACACACACACACGTACACAACTCAAACAACTCGAATGAGACTCGTGTTTCTGAGTGTGTTTCTGAGTCTCTGTTGAATGATTGGTAAAGACAAACAGGACGTAAGCGGTGGGGATCTCTGCGGTGAAGACGCGCCCCTCCCCCGCGCCTCTCGGTTCACCGGGCGGGCTGGTACCCAGGTGCGCGCGTCATCAAAGCGCGCGCATGTGCGTGTTGTTGACAATTCTCTTGGCATTCAAGCGGATCCAGAGTGAACTCCGCAGCAGCCAACCCCCCAAACCCACAAGAATCCCCCCACCAATTTTTTGCAGCACCATACCTCAACCCAGTCAAATTTGGTTTGGAATGGGTAGCCCCGTGATCCCCACCCTGGATCCGCAGGGTACGTCGGCCTCGGGAAGAGTCTGCGGTTACGGTCAGTTGGGTGGAGCTCGGCCCTCACTGCGACACTCAGTGTACAAATTGCGGTTTTGTGTCACCCACACGTCTCAGTCGTCAATCGTGATTTAGGAGTGCGCTCACAACTGCAAAACACGCCTTTTGTTTTGACCTCTTGTGAACATGCGTGCACGTTGCAGAAGTGGTGATTATTTCCGTCACCTAATGATTGGAGGTAAAGTTGTTTCACGTTGCTGACCTCGTGTGCGTGACGTCACGAACGTGAACGTCACGAATGTGAACGTGAATCCCCAGGAACATGGGCCGTGGCGCAAACGTAGCGACAAGAGTTCAAAACCAATAGTCTGTATACACAGGTTTCTTTTCAACAAGCGGACAACAAATACGTAACAATAACAAGAGCAAAGCGAGTGATGAATCTGCTTCTTCAGACGAATTTTTGAAACGGTTCTTCCGCTCCGACAGATCCAAGTCGCTTTTTGCCAGCAATGCGCGCAACCTGCAAGGAGAATGGACCTGTGACGGAAACGTTTTGCTCATCCGATACAGTCGGGTTCCAGACTGCTCACTTGCCCCATCCCTATCACTGATTCTCCTCCTCTGCCTCCTCTTCGAACCTCTGGCCGCTCCTCAACCCCACTCACCTGCGGGCGCGCGTGGGGCTATCTGCACAGCAGGTCGAGCACGGCTGAGGCGACGTCGCGCACGCGGCTGCGGTCCGGCAGCACGAAGGCGTTCTCCGCGGGCGGCGCCGACGCGACGCCCTCCGTCTCGGCGCGGTTCACGTCTACAGCGGAGAAGAGACGGGACGCGTCACGTCCCGTGTTTAGTAAAGGGACGAGCAAAATATTGGTTGTGGTGCGTTTACATTTACCGATAAAGGTGCCACTGACGAAGATTTTGCGAGACAACATGCATTCTTTGATGTTTATCTGAAGTGATCTTTCCACGGACTGCGTATTTCCAGCTGTCGCTCCCGTCTGTCGCAATCTGCCCCCTCCTCTCCCCAGCCCGGCGTGCTTCACATTCCGCCCTCGCCCCGTAGAAATGACCTTCTCGCAGCCCGATAGCAAGGACCCAAGCGACGCGCCGCGCCTACCCGCCCCACTCCCACTCCACGCCGTATATACCGGGCTCAACTGCTCCCGCCCCGCCCACCCCGGCTCACCTGTGCCCAGTCCGATAGAGATTACCCTGGCGCTACGCTGTGCCTCCCTCGCCTCGGGGACGGTCCTCTCCGGCTGCATGTTGGACCTGCCGTCCGTCATGACGATCAGCACGTTCTCCGTCCCGCGTCTGTAGAGAGACGTCACGTCACGTCACGCGTCACGTCACGTCACGTGTTCAGAACCAGCAGACAGTACATCAGCCATCACAAACGGGGTTCCAACACAGTCAAGGCAAAGTTCATAAATTGCCTTTATGGCGTCACGAAACATGTAAATCGTATTCGGGTCAGTTCATGTGTTTGGTGGTTTCTTCAGAAGATTCTCACTTGCTGTCTTAGCAGGGCCCATCTCAGCAATTTCCTCGGCCCCACCCGGTCTCACCCTTGCCCAGGTTTTACCACTCGCCCACCCCCACGCCCCATACCCTCAGCACCCCTTTCCGCCCACCCTCGGCACCCCCGGCCAACCCACACTCCACACCCCTTCCCACTCACCCTCAGCACTTCTCCCCCCAACTCCCCACACCCACCCTCACCACCCCTCCCTGCCCACCCTCACGGCTTGTCCACACAGGTTCCGCCGTGCGACGTTCCGCCGAGTGTTCCGCCGACGGAACAATTTCGTGCAGTGAACGATGTTCCTTCATGTTGCGTTAACGGAACCAGTGTGGTGGCTTTTCTCAAATAACACTTCGCGCACTATTGCACGAATTTTTTGTTCCGTCACGCGCATGCACGACGGAACATCTGGCGGAACCTGTGTGGACAAGCCGTCAGCACCCTACCTCATGCACCCTCAGCACCCGTCACCCCTTCTCATCCCTGCCCTCGGCACTTCTTCCCGTTCCACCCTCCCCACGCCCAAGCCTCCGCACCCCTCCCCCCGGCCGCCTCACCTGTCCCCGTTGCCCGGGGTGAGCATCTCGTCGCGGGCGCGGCGCAGCGCGTCGGCCGTGGCGGTGCGTCCGCGCGGGTCCCCGAGGAACGCGATGGCGTTCTCCACCTCGAGGCGAGACCGGTACCGCGACAGGTGGAACTCTACCTTCGCCGTCTCGCTGAAAAGTGTCGTGTGGAAGAGTTGGCTCTTCCCACGCGTGCAATCCAGCTTTCGGACAAGGTGCTGAATACCGATGAAGCCGCTTCAGTGGAGCTGTGCGAAGCTGAAGCTGTGCACCAGACTCGCAGCTCAAGCCACCTACTTAAAGCCGCAACTATGACACCCTGTGTCTGTCGAGAGATACCTTACTTGAGACTGGAGTGAAATAAACATTTAAAGCATACGCTTGAGTTTTACTCCACTGCGGCAGTCCGGCCAAGCCGAGGCTGCTTCCGACCGCGGTGCTGCAAGTAGTGGCGGTTGTGAGGACGGGTTCTTCCGGGACCCGAACCGCACACAACAAAAGATGCGGGTGGATACGTGAGATGCGCTCGACGGTAGTTGTGTCCCTATGCCTGTTATGGCGTTGGAATTCAACCTCGCCCAGAATCAAGACATCCATTCTTGCCGCGCGGCTTCCTCTCCTGCGCCAGAAAATCTCTCACTCCCCGAGAAAGTTTTGAGCCACTTCAGCCACTCAGGACACCCGTCCGCACCTCGCCCACCCAAAGGAGGACCCCGCCCACCCTCATCCCACCCACCCCACAGAAGGTCGGGACGCCCTCCCTCGCCCCGCCCACTTGTATTGAGGACGCCCATCCCGCCTACCTGTAGGTCAGGGTTCTCACCCCCACCCGGCTCACACCCACCCCGTCCTGCCCCGCCCAACTGGACGCGAGGACACCCACCCACCCACCCTGTCCACCTGACGCCCACCCTCACCCGCCCCACCCACCTGCAGGCGATGCCCACCCTCACACTGCCCACTCCCGCCCTTCCCACCCCCGCCCACCTGTAGGCGAGGACGCCCACCCACCCTCGCGACGCACGCCCAAGCTCGCCCCGCCCACCCACCTGTTGGTGAGACACCCACCCTCGCCCACCCCACCTGTAGGTGAGGACGCCTACTCCACCCCGCCCACCCTCGCCCCGCCCACCTGTAGGTGAGGACGCCCACCCTCGCCCACCCCACCTGTAGGTGAGGACGCCCACCCTGCCCCGCCCACCCTCGCCCCGCCCACCTGTAGGTGAGGACGCCCACCCGCCCCGCCCACCTGTAGGTGAGGACCCCGACGCGCGTCCCGACGCCGTCGAAGTTGAGCCCCATGACGACCTCGCGCGCCGCCTCCTGCGCGAGGTAGAAACGCTCCTCCGTCGAGCCGGACGCGTCCAGCACGAACACGACGTCCAGCCGGACCGGACAACCTGCGGGAGGGGGGCAACCAGCAGATTTATGATCAGGAGCAGCACAGGGCAGGCCACAGAAGTGGGCAACACAGTGGGAGAGAATCCTCCATAGAACGACGAAGCTGGCTCCATGCAGCTGCATGGGGACTTCCGGTTTTCAACGTCACGCTGGGAAATCGACGTCGAACTGACGTAAACTGGAGACAAGGCTCAAACTGCCCAACGGCAGACTCTGGCGACAGGATGAACTGAACGTCAGATAAACACCATGTGCACGTACAACACACACACGCAAGCACACAAACACGCACGCACACTAAAACAAGCGTGAACACAAAACGCAAGCAAATCAACACACCAACGCCTACAACACGCACGCACACACGCACACCCACGCACGGACGAACACACACACGCCACTCACGTCTGTCGCAGTTCCGGCCGGTGAACTCTCCGCGACACTCGCACACGTAGCCGCCGAGCCCGTCGCGACACGGAGCCCCGTTCTGACACGGGCGCGACGCGCACTCACGCTCGTCTGTAAACAAACCACGTGACACCGACACGTAACTTCGAACAGGTCCGCAAGTTTCATGATCGAATCCACAACGTCAAAGGTCAACCACGAAGTTGAAGGTCATCCACAAATTTGGTAATAATCTCGCTGTTGGGCGGGTCCTGTGGGCAGTGACGTGTTGGCCCTGCACTTGGTTTGGTCTGATCCTAAACGACACCGGCCGTGGTCACGTAATTCACGTCAAACGTGAGATTCACGGCGTCAAATTTGGGTCGTCAGCTGTGTAAACATTGGACAGTTTAGCAAACAGCCCAAAACTAAACAGCCCATAACCCTGAAAACGCAAACTTAACTTTTCACCTGACACAAGGTGCCTCCCCTGTTTCAGAAGAGTATCTCCTGACCCAAATTATCTGAAAAAGAGCCCCCCAAAACTGGTACTCTTTGTTATTCACAAAATCTCACCCAAATCACTCAAAAGAACAGTTGAATGTCCAAAGTTTGGGAATGTCAACTTTTCAAGGTTTGTTGGTAAGTTGTGTTATTTGCTTGACCAAATTCGTGAAAAATTTTGAAAAGTTGCGTTGTGACATCACGTAACTAAGGACTACGTTTGCGTTTGCGGGTTGTGTGCTAAAACTGTCCATTCAATCAGCCGCAACGCACCGTCGCACATAGCCCTGAGCACGGGCTGCGTGATGCTGGGCAGATCGTCGAACGAGTCGGTGGCGAAGACGGTGCGAGCGGTGGGGCGGCTCGCGACGCCGACGAGCTCGAGGCGCGGCGCCGCCGGCATGTTCCCGTGGAAGGCGCGCGTCCCCTCCCCCGCCGCCACCACCACGTGGATCCCGTCCATGCGCGCCGCGATCGCCTCGGGAAGAGTCTGCAACGTGCGACACAAGGTACAGTGGAGTGGTGAACGCTGATTTATGCTGTTGGGGTTCTGGTGCATTTGTGTGCAGGCTGCGTGTGTGTAGGGTGTGCGTGTCTGCGCGTTTGTTGCGGGCGCGCAGTGCTTTGCTACCTGAAGCACCCTGAACACACACCACACTGTCAACGGCCACAACACACTTTGGCCGTGCGGTTCTTGGCGCACAGCTCACTGACCCGGTTTGTGTGTTGGGTGCAGGGTGCGTGTACGTTTGTGTGCGTGTGTGTGTGCGTGCGTGCAGGGTGTGTACCTGCTTGCATGTTACATGTGAGCTCGCGTATTTGCTGCGTGCGTGTGCCGATCTCTGGTGTGCGCGCGCACAGAACGTCGCTGCCTGTTCCGTCTGGAGAAAGTCAGTGCAGATTACCCCACGCACTCAACATGCCATAGTCACATTGACACGGTTCCCCGCGCACAGCTCACGTACCCGGTCCTTCTCGAGCGTCGCCTCCCCGTCCGACACGAGCAGCGCGATCTTGGGCGCGTCGGGGCGGCGCGACCGCCGCAGCATGTCCCGCGCCGCCCGCAGCGCCGCCGCGAGGTTGGTGCGGCCCCGGCTGTGCCGCGTCCGCTCGATCGCCTGCGTGACGTCACGAGTCAAGGTCACTTCACTTGGAACGGGAGTGCATGGGCCAGTGAAACGTTTTGGTTACAAACACGTTTGCGGCCGCAAGAGACTTCCTGTCCGCGAGGTTCTCAGCGCACATCTCGCACGTCCGCTCGGTAGCCTACGTGACGTCACGAGTCAAGGTCACTTCACTTGGAACTGGAGTGGGCCAGCGAAACGATGTGGGTATGCTGGTGAAGATGTGCGTGGTTCTGCTGTCATTTGAGGCAACAAGTAAAGGTCACTGCCATTTGGAATGCGAGTGGGCTGGTGAAACTGTATGGTCAGCTGTTGAAATGTGCGTGGTTTTGCTGTCATTTGAGGACACGAGTGGGTCACTTTACTGTTTGGAATTGGAGCGGGCTGATGAAACTGGAAGTGCAGCGACTGAGTGACTATGAACGTGGCTTCGCTTTCAGTTGGGCACACGAAGTTCCAAGGTCAAAACTGTCCGTTCCACGTCGTTTTCGCCACTGACGGGACCTGTGGATCTCATAGCACCCGTGGACCTGGCGGGACTTGTGGACCTGGACCTCTCAGGACCTGTGAACCTCGTGGGACAATGAAACCTGGTGGGACCTCGCAGGACCTGTGGACCTAGTCCGTCCCTCACCTGCTTCACGTCCCTCACCTGCTTCACGTCCCTCACCTGCTTCACGTCCCTCACCTGCTTCACGTCCCTCACCTGCTTCACGTCCCTCACCTGCTTCACGTCCCTCACCTGCTTGACATCCTCCTTCCGCTCGAACCGGCCCAGCGCGAACTCGGTCTGCGCGACGTCGCTGAAGCTGACGAGGCCGACGTTGGTTCGGTCAGGCCGGATCTCGAGCTGCTCCACCAACCCCCGCAGCCACGCCTGGAAACACCGATGTCACCGCTCAGGCAGGGACGCTCTCCGGGCACGTCAAGATTTTCGGGTCAATGTTTGACTTCAGCATCAAAAACTTCTCCAGTCCAATCATTGTGTCACACGTGACCCGATTTGGTGTTGAACATAATACTACCGTACCGTCTCGTGTGTAAGACGCACTTTTTGCCCCAAAATCAGACATCAAAAGAAGGGGTGCATCTTATACATGAGTATGTTGAAAATATGCAGTTTGGTCAATCAAAACTTGGGGTGCGTCTTAGACACGAGTGAGTCTCAAACACGAGACGGTACGGTAACGCAGATTCACACCGCGTGTGCCATTGCACAACGCGCATGTTTTACGACATGACGCACTGTGCCGGGTTTGGTGACCTGGAGCACAAGCTGGTGCATCCATACGCCTGCTCGAGACCTATTTTGGCGTGACCTTGGTGTGCGTGTGCGCTGGCGCACCCGGTCTGAATGAGGGGTCATAGAGACGTCGTTTCCATGGCAACGCACCTTGACGTCGTTGAAGCGCGTCTCCCTGATGCTCCCGGACGTGTCCAGCATGATGGCGACGTCGACGCGACCCGAGCACTCTGAAACAGCGGCCGCCTTGTTGACAATTTTTTCAGGGTCAAACAGATCTGTACGCGCACACAAACGAAACAGCGTGAAGGCATTTTATGCGATGTTTGTCAACCCAAGGATCCCAGTGTCTCCCTGTCTTGATCTCAATTGGTGCACCCCTCCCCCAGTGGGTACACCCCTCACTTCTCTCACAGCCCCCTAGTACACCCCTCAGCTTTCCCTCTCAGCCTCCCAGCGCACCCCTCCCCAGTCCGTCCCTCACCTCCCCGGTGCACCTCTGCTGGTACATCCCTCCCTCGGTGCACCCCTCGCCTCTCTCGTCTCCCGGTGCGCCCCTCCCAGGTGCGCCCCTCCCCCAGTGCACCCCTCACCTCTCTCTCGCACATCCTCCCCGGTGCACCCTCACCTCTCGTACAGCCTCCCGGTACGCCCCTCCCCGGTGCACCCTCCCCGGTGCAACCTCACCTCTCTCACACAGCCTCCCGGTGCACCCTCACCTCTCTCACACAGCCTCCCGGTGCGTCCCTCCTCGCACACGCAGTCGAAGCCGTGCGTCTCGTCGCGACACGAGCTGCGGGATCCGGAGCACGGCCGAGACACGCACTCGTCCACGTCTGCAAAGAGTGCGTTCAATAGGTGTCTGTTCACTCGGGGTACGGATACACTGAAGGCGATGGGGCAGCGCGTGCCGCAACCCTGGATGGCTTTAAAATATTTTCAATGTACCAACACACACTGCAGGAGACGCAACATGCAGCACGGGCTGTGATATAGTGAACCAAACGCGGCAAAATGCCTTCACCGAGATATATCTGCGTCAGAACGTGCCCCCCCCCCTCTCGTCTGTGATTTCTGAAGTTTCCGTCAGGATTGCAGTTGTCTCGTTTCCATGGTCAAGTTTGTCAAGTCTTTTTGCAAAACATGTTGCGTTTTCACAGCTGCGAAACATGTCCCCCCGGGCCCAATCAGGGTTCTGTCCAGGGTCCCGGTTCTCACTAAGGTTCAACTGTTGTAGTTCTCATCATTGACGTGGGGTTCACCAACGCTGCAAAAATGGTTCATGGACTGAAATCATACAATGACTTTTCGAGACCTTTGGTCGAGAAAAGAGTTGTATGATTTGAACAAGAACCATTTTTCAGTGGGTGAACTCACTTCCACCACAATGAGGTCACACGGGAGGTTTTGTGACGGCAGCGTGGTAGAATTCAGTATCTGACTGGTTCACTACTTCACTCACTGTCGCAGACGGCGTCCAGCAGCGTCCTCGCCATCGCGTCGCGCGCCGACGTCAGCGGCTCGAAGTCCACGAGGTTCAGCAGGTTCCGGTCGTCGGGGTCACTCGTGATGCCGCGTAGCTCGAGCTGCTTCATCGGGCCGGGCAGACCCACCGCTGCAATCAGGGTTTCCATCACACACACACGCATACACACGCACACACACACACACACACACACACACACACACACCGAGTACATGCGCGGCAGGACCAACAAGTCGTGCGCCCTCAGGTATGCGTGCACACACAACACGTACACACACGCACAAACACAGATTGTGACTCCTCACCCACGAGAGCATTGTCCTCTTTCGTGTTCACCTCACCCACGAGAGCATTGTCCTCTTTCGTGTTCAATGTTCAATGAATTCAAAAAAGTCTCCTTGCTGTGGAGCAAACGTTCTTGAAGCTCTCCAATCAAAGTTCGCCAGCCGCAACCCAACAGGTCGTCCCCAACAATGACCAACCAATGACCAATTGGCTTCAGCGAGGTCAGCATCCCGAGTCACGTGATGCGGGCGGAACTACGCACCGATGGTGAGGATGGTGATGCCCGCCTCGTGCGCTCTCGTCGCCTCTCGGAACGTCTCGGGCGGATCCGTCGATTCTCCGTCCGTCAGCAGCACGACGACGTTACGGGCGGCCGGGCGGTCACCGGGGGCGCGGGGCCCGAACACCTGTTCTCGTAGCATCCTACAGCAGACGTGTCTCTCTCTGTGTGTGTGTGTGTGTGTGTGTGTGTGTGTGTGTGTGTGTGTGTGTGTGTGTGTGTGTGTGTGTGTGTGTGTATGTTGGGGTCAGGGCACGCCTGTATGCATGTGTAAGGGGTTGTGTGTGTATTGTCTGGGTGGGGTGGGGCAGGGCAGGGCAGGGCATGGCATGGCAGAGCGGAGCGGTCTCCCGGGGCCCGGGGGCCAAACATCTGCTCCCGCAGCAGCCTGCGAGGCAGAGGTGTGTGTGTGTGTGTGTGTGTGTGTGTGTGTGTGTGTGTGTGTGTGTGTGTG
>JAAUXT010090306.1_pt1 | contig 15410 bp, 15 predicted proteins | sample 7278171 | NCBI WGS metagenome assembly JAAUXT01 (sample SAMN14350112, study PRJNA611818) | marine sediment metagenome | isolation source: surface marine sediment (1.8m) | place: French Polynesia: Moorea | collected 2018-08 | reverse complement strand
CCTTTACATATATATATATATATATATATGTAAAGGCACATGCCCAGACACAAACACAGGCAAATGAGCTGTGTACACTGTTCATTGTTGCAATCTGGCACAAGCTTGAAAACAATATTAGCATATTGTTTTGTTTAGCCAAGCAAAAAAAATCATCTCTGTTGTACATGCAAAAAGTTGCTGCCACAAGGAAAAAGACCAATACCACTGAAGGTGAAGAGACAACACAGTGTTTTAGTTCATGGGACAGTTTCAGATTTTGTTCCTTGTCTCAAAAGAAATACAGAAACTACTATTGGGTTGATGACAGAATTTAGTGGTAAAATAAGACCAACTGTCAAAACTTGCACTTCATATGGTGGTCTTGAAGAAATCAAAGACACTGAGAAAATAAAGCTTGAAGGTATCCAAGATATTGCAGATGAAATGCTCAACAAAGCAAATTATAGTAACACATTGCATATTGTTGAAAAATTACTTGAAGCAATTTGTCTTGACTCCTGAAGAGTTACAACAATGATGAAGTGAATAGTTGCATTGAGAATAACAACTGTAATTAGCAACACTGCAACAAAATGGGTTAAAATAGTGATGAATAGACAAGAGGCAAATTCAGGTTGGACAAATAGGAGACACAAACCTGTCACTGCTGTCTCACACACTAACTGGAATATAGTTTGTATAACTGCTGTGAAAAACAGGGTAAAACTGACTATGACAATCAGAGTTCTGTATGTAAACTTCAATGACCTGCAAGTCCAAGAAAATGGGTACCTAACTGCCACATACCTACTCACTGATAAGAATGCAGACAAAAGAGGAGATAGCAAATTGAACAAAAGCACAACTATTGTTGCAAATGAGCACAGAATGCTGTTTGTCCAAACATATTTCTTGGCTGGAAATGAACTCTCATACAACATGTCTCCATACCAAATGATCAGGAGGTAAACCCCACAAAGGATGTCTGTCACATTGATGGACAAAACAATAAAGTTGTATGGCCAAGCAAGCCTCTTCTTGATCTTTCCATATTTTTTATTGAGTGAGTGTTGCTTTCACAGTGTCCGAATATTGGTCATAATAGAGAGCAAATTGGAAGCTAGAACAGAACCAAATACTGTTGGAAATAATACTTTGAAAGTTAAAGTGGGAAGCAAGGCCCTGCATGGTTCAACAAAACTGGAAGTGCATTGATTTGCAATCTGATTGCAACAAACACTGTGTTGACCAGCATGAATGAAATAGATTGATTGCACTGAAATTGCTTGTGTTATAATACTTAGTATGGGATTGTTTGTCAGCAACAGATATACAATATTTGTGGCATTAGTTATGCTGTATGTTGAGAGAGCAGTGAGATTATTATCAGACAAATCAATGGAGAATGCGCTTGATATGTTTCTGATTGAAAATGATTCTAAATAATTCATGAAGTTGTTCTTTAGTGTCAACAAAAATAGCTGAGAAAGACTATGGAAACAGTTGCTTTTGATATGAGTGATCTTGTTGTGAGAGAGGTCAACTAAATTTATTTCACTGGCACTGCTTTGAAGGCAAACTGGAGGCAATGCATTGTGAGACAAGTTGATATGAAATACATCCTGATTCTGCAAAATGGTTTCTGCAGCAAGAACACCCAGGTTTGAGAATGTAATGTAGAAAGACACAAACTTTAAATTCCAAAGTGTTTTGAAGGTTGTTTTCTCACACCAAATAGCATAGTTCAAGCAAACACAACCTTGAGGACAGATGGCATGCAACAAATCACACTGCATTTCATCATCCTTGAAAGGACAGTCAGCAACATCATTGCATATGTCATTGAGATGGATGCACAAAGATGCCATTTTGCATTTGAGCATGTTCTGGCAAAGTCGAACAGAGCAGCTATTGTTGTGGCCTTCATCATATCCTTGTGGACAGTCCCATTTCCCATCACATACATGTCTCTAAGGGGTGCAGAAGTAGCCTGGACATTTGAAATGCAAAGGACAAGTAAAATGTTTGCATTCTTGCAAGTGAGAGCCATGCTTGCAGGGCAAAAGTAATTTGTCACTGTCAAGTTTGTAAATGCAGATATCACTCAGTGTGTAAGTATCTGATGGATTTGCAATGTTATCACATCTAAACCTGGCTGTGTGGTTGGTGTTTGTCACTTGTAAATTTAAATATCCTTTCCACAGCTTGTCATCAGAGAATTGAGATAAACAATGTTGAAGATGTTTGGTGCTGTCAGGCTTGGTGGCTAGATTATACAATTCTTTCTGACTTGAAACAAAACTTTGGCATCTGTCTTGTCTATCAAGGAAGAACAAAGGTGTACACTGGCATTCTAATCTTGTAGTACAAACCTTTGAGCAATTTAACATGTGTTTATCACACACCATTTGACCTGTGTCTGTGTGGCTGTTACACAGGAAATAGTTGGAAATATATGAACCATTTGTGCAAACTTGAAACCCACTATGCTTTTGCAAAAATTGCCTTGGGGTTGTAAAGCAAACCTGTACAACATGACTTTCCCTCATGGCCAGTTTGTGTGAAGAAGTGATTGTTGTCCATCTCTTCTGGAGGGAGAGAACCTTTAAGTTTCCACTGTGCAAAATTATATAATTTAATGATGACAGACTTGAAGCACTGAATGTTGCTGTGAGGAACGAAACAAGATTGAGAGGAGTTGAAGAATTTGCTTTTCTTAGTTTTTGGGCACTATTGGTTTCAAATATGTTTGTGTGTGCTTGGATATCAAGAAAAATCAGACAAAAGTTTTTAAATTTCGCACCAAACTTGATGCATATATCTTTGTTCACACCAGTTGTTCCTCCACTGAAGGCTTGGGTATCTGTCTTTTGCAGGCACACCACATTAGACACAGTTCTTTCATTGCACCTGATTGGAAGCCATTGTGCAGTGGCAAGGTTGGTCAGTAAGATAGCAGTGCACAACAGCTTTGCCCTGGAATATGGTGTGATCTTCTTTCCACTTTGAGGCATTTTATAACTGTTCACTGCTATGTAGCAATTTGGAGCATCTCCACTGTCTAAACATAGTGAGTATCTGCCTTCTTGATTCACCAAAAGTTCACTGGCATTGTGATAAGTTTTCCTTGCATGAAATTCAGAATAGTTCAATGAAAGAACATACTTCTGGCCAGGATTATACCAAGGTTGAAATGAAACCGGCACTGTTAACCATTGAGGAGCAAACCCCTGAAAATGCAGAGCAATTCTTTTTTACTTGAAGGTGGTACATTGAATGTAACATTGAAACCTAAGGTACAAACCAACCTGACTGTATTTCTGCAGTCCAATATAAACCAATGGCATTGGAAACATTTCCAATGAATACTTTAGCAATTCAACAAACTCATTCTGTTCACTTTCACAGAGAAACTCAGGCAATGCAGTGTGTATATCTCTGCATAGTTTTTTAATTTCCAACCATGAGAAAAATAGAGTTTCATGGATATGATTGGGGCAGGGAGCAAAATATGTTTTCTCATTGTGATAGTGATATTTATAGTTATGGCTGGCATCATAGTGCCTGACAAAGTGATAAACTCCTTTAGATGATTCTTTTCTGAATGTAAACTTGTGATAACCAGAAAAGACTGGAAATCCGGATGCATCCCACATATTCTCCTCATACCATATGACAGAACCTGCAGGTACATCAGGCAAACCCAGTGAGTGTTGTTCAATACTGTTCTGGAGCCAATCAATTTGGAGTATTGTTGTGGTGTTTTGGTCTGCCGACAGACCAATAGAATCTAGCATTCCAGGTAAGGCAACTGTGTATATCTTGTTGTGCTTGGACAAACTTATTTTGCATTGCCACTGTAGGACAACTGGTTGAGTACAACTCCCACAGCCATACAGACACGTAGATATTAGCCATGGCTGATTGGAATATTTTTTGTAAAATCAACTTTCTGAAATAGGCAAGCAGAAATTCTTTCAAAATTACTGGTCAGGAGAAAACATGTTTTTTTTACCTGTGAATGGTCTTCAATGTATTACTACTTCTTCAACCCAGGAAAAAGTTCACTATTATGATCAGTGACAGGTTTGTGTGTGTGAAGGCAACAGAATATTCACTGAACCAACATGAAATATGTGAGCACGTGGGACTCAAGAGAAATAGAATTTTTGGCTCAGACAACACATCACAGTCATATCACACCTAACAAAAAATACAATCAATTTTGGCAGTGGTCTGTTTGTGGTTGAATAAAGCCAACTCTTGTCCTTCCTCTTGATTGTTGTTTTTGGTCTGGCACCAGAAATCTACAAAAATGCTTGATCTTTCTTGGAAAGATTGTGCCAAAATCAGCCAAGCTAGCAAATTGAAATAAACACATAATTACCCTCATGAGGATGTTGATGTCAACATTCACACTTTGGTCCTCAGTGAGTTTCCCACTTCCCAATGATATTTCAAAAATCATTTTCCTAAAAACATGTTTCAGATACTGAGCAGTATGACCAACTTTTATCTGTTTTAAAGGTGAATGCACCATATTGGTCTTCAATGGTGCAAACACAATTTCTATCCAACTATTTGCTGAAAGAGGTTGGTACATAAAGGTGAGTCCCAGATCACCAGTTGGCATCAGTGCAAATAGTGACATATCCAGTAAAATGGACTCTCTGTTGGTGGGGTTGAGGTAAAAATGAGAATTTAGTCCTGTCAAATGGTAAAAGCCTGACCGAATGAGACTTCTTTTCTTGGTATCAAACACACATGAATCATTGCTTTCCCATAAATATTGTTCATTTCCAAGCTGCAAAACTGAGAGCTTTGTTTTCTCAGGGAGAAAGTTTTCTCCACCAAAAATAAAAAACTGATTGACACTGTAAACTGGACATTGAAAGTCTTGTACCTTGACAGAACTGTGCATGTACCTTGTGGACAAGAAACCTTTCACAGCATATTTATATTCAACAGGCATGGCTTCTCTATGAAACAACACAATAGCTGTACAATGACCTTTTGTGTCTTTTGAAGTGACAAACATATTTTTACTGAGGAGTTGCACCACAACACATTCTGTGGTATCTCCCATCACATTTATTTCTGATATATGTCTGCCATACCCAAAGAAGCCTTTAGAAAGCATCGAATTCACTGTGACAATTTCTGTTTTTTGCTGTATGTTGTCACACACATCAACAATAACCGGGCTACATGATGTGCATGAGATCTGAATGTCTGTTTTCAGTGAGCTGTGATGTTTGAAAGTGTATGCCAGAAGCAGAAATACACTCTTTGTAGAATATATATTTTGCATGGAAGGCTTTTTATCCAATGATGGCAGGCATGATGAAAACATTTCTGTTGGGTAGAATTTGGGCAGCTCCATATCTGTTGGCTCTGTTTCAAATAGCCAAATACCACCAAACTTACAACTTGGAGTTTCATGTCCTACAAACTTGAAATCAAGGATAGAAACATTGAGGAAATGCCTCTGAGTGTGGTGTGACACAAATGCCACCTTTTCTCTCAGTGTGTGTCCTTGCAAACTTTTCATAGAAGTTGTACCATTTATGTGCAAAGGAACATAAGTTCTAATGGGCAAAAAGTTGAATTCAACTTCAATTTCCCCAATTGCAGAAACCACTACTTGAAATGTGGATGTTTTCATCACAGTAGGAAACTGTTTCACAATGATTTTCTTGTCTTGTACAGTGGGTCCATCATAGCAGGCAAAGATTCCACTTGTTTCCCCATTGGAGAGATGCGCACTAATGACAAAGCTGGGCTCAGTAAGTAAATGCCAAGTTTTCAAAGCATCTTGAGCCACAGTGACAAAATGTGTGAAAAGTAAGGTCAATCGATAAATTTTCTTCACTTCAGTATGAGCTGTATCTGTAGAAATCAGCAATGGAGTTCTCAGATTGAACAAAGTTTTCAGATAAAACTCAGCTGTATTACTGAAAACAATGTTGAAGAAGATGATGTGATAGCACACATAAACTTTAAAACTGTTCAGAACACCACAAAAATCCAAACCTCTTTTCCACTTGGGACCTTTGCTGACAATACTTATACCTGGAAAGCATTTATCAAAATGCTTGCTGTAAATGTTCATATTGGTGAAGATTGTTTCCAATTGCAAAGCATAATGCAAGGAAAAAGTGAAAGTGTGCACTTGCTTCAGCAATCTGTGATGATCCAGAAACCATATTCATTCCAGGACCAGCACTTCCAACAAACTCAGTGGAAAATACCACAAGGTATTGGTCCATTCCTCTTTGTTGGGAAATACTTTTGCCTTTTTGTCTTGAATTTGTATTGCTTTGTACGCAACATACCTTCTGGTACTGAAGTCATCAAACAGATTCCAAAGCTCTGTGAGAGAGTTGTTGTGTGGGATCACCTTGAGAATATCACTGTGGATAAGAACAGAATTCACATAAGCAGCCCAGTATTTTGGATCAGCTTTGCCCAGTTTCCCCAGGCTGGTCTTAGTTCTGAATCTCTCAGCTTCACTGCCAATAATGTGCTGCAGCAGAATGAGTTGTAGAACATTTCCAAGCAATCTGTGCAAAATCTTTGGTGGTTTGCTTTGCAAAATATTCATAATTTTTTGAAAATGCAGTTGTCTTGATGCAACTCAGGTGATGGTTCAACAAATCTAACAATCCAAAACTTGTTCAGGCAATCTGCAGGCCAGCACTCTCAAGAATATCTGGATAACCGTGATCATAGCTGTTGTGGTTTTATCTGAAGAAACAAGCAAGACAAAGAACGAAACAAACATTTACCAAGAATTTTCAAGTGAACTCATGAGTGCACTCAGCTTCTTAGCTTCACTTAACGTGTGTCAACATTGCACCTTGTGTGGACAGTATTCATGCCATCAACAATCATTTGTGTCGTGGCACCTGCTCTTTGTGACCATTTTCCCTGCAGTCTGTGTGAAACGCCGAATCAACAACATGAAATGGACACCGTCACTGGCCACAAGTCATTAAAATATCAAAATTGGTGTTCAATCCTCTGATGTCCGCGGAAATTATTAACCGGCTTGTTAAAACTCTATTTGTGAAGGAGCCTGTCTCCGCTGAATGTTGATAACGGGGCTCTGAACACAAGCAAATGTGTTCATGCCCGCTGAGAACGGCGACCCCCAGAAGCACGTGCAGGTCTTCCCATCTTGCCGGAGGTGGTTGAGGTGGTTGAGGCAGAACCCACAGCAAGAAGCATTGCAAGTGCACGTACCTGACTGGTCCACGCAGACCCTTGCGTGCTGCAGTTGCCAGCTTCGGCAAACATGAAACGTGGACAAGTTTGTACGTGGGCATTCCTTTGTGAACATGAGTGAGCAAAAAAAACAACAACAATTCTCCACAAAACATTGTGTTCTTGTTATCCATTCAAGGAAGAGGACTTTGTGGAGTATTTGTCCCCAGGGAGTGAAATGCCACTCGTACATTCACACCTCAATATACGTTTCATGTTTGCCGAACCTGCCTGTTCATTTGAGACCCTTGGCTCTGCAGTATATCAACTGACCCTCTGACAAAATCCAGGGCCTGGTCAAGAGTGTCTTGGTAACCCCGCCACGTGGATGGTCGGCTTCTGCATGTTTCAGACTTTTGTAAAATAATTGTCAGTAAAAAGTCCGTGATATTCTCGGAAATTTTGTTGCTAATTCATGCGATTCATACCTCTGGAACAGTGAGACTTGCCATCGCAAACTCTTTTTTTTTTGTGTGACTGGTGGGATCTTCTGTTGGGTTTCGGATGAAGGTTGTGATTTTGGCATTGGTAATTTCTCCTTCCTGCTACTTCCTCAGATGGTGCTGATCAATCCAACAAAGCAAATGATTGGATGTTTGCTTTCAACAAAATGTAAAGGACTTTCAAACGAGACTGCGAAATTCAACGAAGCATGAGGATATTGCTTGGGCTCTGGCGCAACCCAGTTTCTACAAAATTTCAGGTGAACAAATGCAAAAGGAAACTGTTCTTGGACGCATGTGGAAAGACGGTTCGCTCCTCGCTCATGCACAGGTAGCGGTCCTGTGGTCCAAGAGATCACCACTCACACTCATCGGACCGCGATCGTCTACCCTGAGGTGCAAGAGGCCATATTTCGTTCCCTTTTCATTTTCTCCGGTTTATTTGACACAAAACATTGACACGTAAGTACAATGACCATCAAAACACACAGTACGACAATCCCGTCCATGGCAGCACCCAGTGTGCCCCAGGGAGGATGAAGAAGTCTGTGCGACACAGACACAGACACATTGAAGACCTGGTCATAGGAGAGTGAAACTCTGAACACCAGACACACAAACGCCTCTCACACCTGGTGTCAAAAGGTACAAACGTCCGTCCTTCACACAGCTGTGGAGTACAAATGGTGCCGTAGTCATCAGACAGCAAGACCCAGGACCCTTCCGTGGACATTTTCGTCGGAAGTTCAGGGGTATGTCCAGGACCCAGGGTCTCATGAAAGGAGGAGATCCCCACTTTGTGACTCAGTGTCAGCGGCTGAACCAGAGAAATTATCAGAATCAAAACATTTTTCACCCGAGACTTTTCTTTGGGGGGGGAGGCAAGTCATTTTTGTGGGTCAGGGGCCCTAACCTGCAGGGTCCCTGGATCTGCCTATGGTTCTGAGGCAGGATTACTGCGGCAAGGGTCCACCCGAGTCCCCTACAGCAGCAAGGCTGTGTTGGCGGTGGCAGTGATGGAGTTATGGTTCACAGGGGTGCCTGGGGTGCTGGAGGACCTCCTCTCCCGGGGCCAGGGCCGACACCTGATGACCGCCATCAGATCATTCCTGAACTCCGACCCACTCACACAGAACGCCAACAGGTTCAGCGCGTTCGTCAAATAGGAGAGATTTTCCAGCACAGCCCGCCAGAGGGCCCTGTAGGCCTTAGTTTCCCGGTTCTCCACAACGTTATCGTGGCGCCACATGTCTTCAAATACGTGGAACACGGCTATGGGCCCCGTGCACACGACATACATGAGACCCACAGAGATGAGGAGAAAAGAAGACCCCCTGACGGAGAGTCTTGAGTGGGTCCCATTGGGCCCGAGAACCCTCTGTCTCTGCAATTTGTACTGCAGGAGTTTAAAGAGGAGGAAGAGGTTCATGAGGGAGATGCTCAGGAAGGGGACGAAGGAATAAAATAGACAGTTGAGCCAAGGCCAGATCTCTGCCATAAACTTCACATATCTGGCAGGATAGGTACAGGACCTGTGAATTTTTACCCCTTCCACAGGGGGAAAGGATGCAAAATTATATCTGGAGGCATTTGAATCAAACTGCCCAATAAGACTTTCAGTAAAGGCAACATCATTCGAGCTGAAATTCTGCAGAGAAAAATAAAGTGAATCGTGAGCGAAAATAGGGGCTCCCGTGAAAACTTCCTCACTTCCGGTCGTCACTTCCTGTATGGAGAAGGTCCACAGGAAGTGGAGGTTCAGCCCGAGGCAGAAGAGTCCGAGGCCTCCCAGAGCCCGGGTGATGTTGGGGCGATCCAACACCAGAGCCACCTGGTGTGGAAACCTGATCTTGACGAGTCGCTCGAAGGTGAGGAGCGTGAGCACCGCCGCGATGAAGGTGCCCGAGAAGAAGACGAGGAGCTTGTGGATCTTGCAGAGAGCGACGCAGACGAGACGCACGTCGAACCCGAAGCTGAACCTGGAACGAGATGCGAACCCATCTGAGTGAGAGACGGAAGAGAATGAGTGACGGACAGAGAGAGAAAGAAAGAAAGGGGTATCTGTGCTCTGTGGGCATGTGCGTGGAGTTGTGAGGCTGCAAGAAGGAGAGAAGAGAGACAAGAGCGAAAAGAGGGAGAGAAGAGAGAGGGGGAGAGAGAGAGAGAGAGAGAGAGACAGACAGACAGACAGACAGACAGACAGACAGACAGAGACAGACAGAGAGAGATAGGGAGAGAGAAAGAGAGAAAGAATTTGCGTGTTTAGTCAAAAGGAGGAAAGAGAGAGATCTACAGGAAATAGGGTTTGCGCGAGTGATACATCTGACGTAGGCTGTGTGCACGTCTGTGAGTGTGTGGTCGGACTTGTTCTTTCAAAAATCAAAACTGCCGTTTTGTATCTCTGAGAAAGCACGACACGCGGACACTGATTTGCTTCAGCAGCTGTGATTCCAATAGTTCCTCTCTCACGGAGAGCCTCAGCCCTGAGAGGCCGGACGTCACACGTGCGTGTGGTCCCAGAGATAACGTCAATTGCTCCTCTCACCAAATTGGGGTGGAGATGGGTTAATTTTTATTGCCATCAATAATGGAGCAGTTCCATGATTTTTTCATTGACCAAACCCCACGCTTGGGCCCAGTTCTGCCAAACAAAAAGGACAAAACAGGAAAGACGATTGCACCCCTGACGCACAGTTTGGCGAAGAGATATATTCGTTTGCCCACCCCCAGTTCAGTATCTTCCAGGCAAAGGGGCAAAGAAGGATGATCCCTGAAAATCCACCACTTGCGGGGTGAGCCACCTCGGGGGAGGGGGTAATACCCTTCGAATTCACCCCCGCAGAACGAATCCGCACCCCCGCAACAGACCCCCTGCGCCGCTGTCCCCATGGCTGGGCACTTTCCCTGTGAATATTGCACGATGTTTACACGGCGGGAGACCGTTTCCGCATGGGAAGCAGCATTGATGGATATGAGGTGGCCACGCTGATGAGGAAGTGCAGTAAATGGCGCAGTGGGCGGGACATCTCAAACAGCGCTGGTGCCAAAGGGGCCTGAGGACCCATAGGCCAGAGGCTTGAGGCCCAGAGACACAGAGGGTTGGGGTTGGTGTGACAAATTTGCCAGACATCCCGAAGCTGGAGGCACGGGTGTCGGGCGATTTCAGATAGGACCGGGAATGGGCCGCCCCCCAAGACGCACCAAACTTCCAATTGGCTCGTGCCAACTGTGTACAAATTGAAACTGCAATGCAGATAACAGTGTCTGGAGAAACCCGTGCCTCGTCAGTTCAATCCAGCTGGACTTGTGATTTCTCCTCACAATACGTGCGTGTGTGAATGCGAAACAAGGCACTGGTGCAGGGTTTGGACTGCCTGGGTCACACCAAAGGGAGCCAAACATCTACGGACAGGAACAATGATCACACCAGGGAGGTTTAGCGTGGCCTCAACTTCCAAACGCGCGGTGCCCCAATTGCCAGATTTGTGCCACAGGGAACCAAATTTGCTCTGAATTTGCACCGAGAGCCAATGACAAGTGACCAAATAGTTTGTGTGTCCCGGATCTGGCAATGGGGGCACGTTGGAAAAAGGACTGGACGTATTTGCTACACCTCACCACTACATAATTTGTGTTGGGTTTTCTGGAGGGAACTTGGGTGCATGGGTTTTGGGTTTGTGCTCGCACCTCAAAAAATACCTTTCCCCAAACAACAGTCAGAACGCAATGCTGCTTCCTTTCACTCGTCTTTTCTCCTTCTGCGCAGTTGTGTTTTTCTTCTGTCACGAACACATCACGTGCAATTCACAGGACACAACATCAACTCAGGGTCAAATTGTATCATATTTCGTGTTTTAGCACGAACCTGGCCAGACATAAAATTTGCTTTGTGCGCCATTTTCGGAGCCGTAGCTCAACCAATAACTTTTTTACGTCGCATGTTGTGATTGCGGAAGACATATCCAGGCCGGAGGCCGCTTTAACGTGTCAAACATCAATTAATTTGCTATGTTTGCCTTTCCGTCCTTACATGGCTTACTTACTTGTGCAGAAGAAACGAACGCAGACGCGAGTATTGCAATTTCCGGTGCAGTTTGACGGTTTGTATTTCCAACTGATCAACCAACTGATCTGAAGGTCCCGGGTTCGAATCCAGCTTGAGCCATACATTTTAAACAGGGTGAATCCTTTCGGAGGGGGGGGGGTCTTCTGTGAAAACTCAAAATGTGAAAGAATACAAATTTGCGCCTGTACCCACCCCCAAAACTTGCTCCTTTGTTTGGCTGCAAGGCGTCACGTGACAAACAATCGTAAAGCGAGGCGGCGAGGTGCGGACAGACAATGAAAACAAATTGACAAACGCAGCACACAAATATAGCACGGAGTAATGAATGTTAAATGCTGGAGGGTCAACTGCTTTGGCCTCAGGGGCCTGCAGGACAACACAAGACAACATCAGCAAACGTGGCACGTCTGTCAGTCTGTCTTCTGCCTCCCAAGAAAGGTTGCAGGGCATTTGCAAGCACCGTTACATTCGCAGAGAAAGCCTGGTATTCCATGGATGTTCCCACCACGCACACATTCACATCGCCTGAACAGAACTTGTCTTTTTCTGGCTGCGGTTTGCTATAATTGGGCGTTTCTGTGAATATCTCTTTGTGTGACAACTCCAGCAACCAGCCTCATTTTGGTACCTGCATTGTGTTGTATGAAAGGATGGGCAGACAAATAGGACGAATGTTATTGTGCAATGTTGGAAGTCTTTGTCGTTCATCCACACCTCACAAAAGTGGATCTGCAATTTATCACAATTCTGCTGGTCCTCCGCACATCATGAGAAGGAAAGAAATACCCGAGCCACAAAAAAGGATTGCGAGCACATCTCAACCTGACCCAAAGAGAGGGCGTTTCGTACAGGCTTCATCATCCTGGTAGATATCGAGACCCACTCAGTCAGTGGTTTCGCACGACCTGGCCCACTGGGCGAGTTACGTGTGCCCCCACAGTGTGACGTGACGCATGGACGTGGTCCAGAGACGGGTCAGGCACAAATATGACTCACGTCAAACCTGAACTATCGTGGCGGTTTCGTTTTGACCTGACCCACAGTGAGCGGTTACGTACAGACCTGATCCACAGTGAGGGGTTACGTACAGACCTAGCCTACAGTAAGGACTTGCGTACAGACCTGACCCACAGTGAGGGTTACGTACAGACCTGGCCCACAGTGTGGAGTTACGTACAGACCTGGCCCACAGTGAGGTGTTACGTACAGACCTGATCCACAGTGAGCGGTTACGTACAGACCTAGCCTACAGTAAGGACTTGCGTACAGACCTGACCCACAGTGAGGGTTACGTACAGACCTGACCCACAGTGAGGGGTTACGTATTAACCTGACCAACAGCAAGGGGTTACGTACAGACCTGGCCCACTGGCGGGTGATCCCGACCCACAGGTAGAACGTGTCGACGGCAGCGAGCAGCCGCAGGAAGAAGCTGACTGTGGAGCCGCGCAGAGACCGAGACCCCGCCACCACCGCCGACAGGATGTTCCCTACAGAGACGTGCGTGGATCAGTAAAGTGTGGGTCTGCGTTAGTGTGCAGGGTATGACAGGGTACACAATGGTGTGTGTGTGTGTGTGTGTGTGTGGAGGAATTGCTTGGGTATACTTGGGTGACCGCTGAGAGGACGCTCCCTGCAGAGACGTCACGTGCGTGTGTGAGGGCGAACACTGGGTATGTGAAATGTGTGCGTGCAGGGCTAAGTGTTCGGCTGGAAACATACTGAGCGTGCCGTGTCAAGCGCGTGTTTTGGGGCGTGTTGTGCTACAACCCAACACGAGCTGGAGCTGAACGCATACTGGGTGTGCTGTATCAGCAGCAAAACACAGGGTTCTGTCGATCCCTACTACAGAGCATTGTTTATGTGTGCAGTGTTGACAAGCAGACAACACACACACGCACATAAATGGATTTGTTGATTTGTTGATTTGCAGCACGGCAAGAGCCGCTGACACGTATGTTTTCGGCCTTAGTGTGCATGTACGGCTGGGTGCGTACGTTGTGTATGTGTATGTGCGTGCGTGTGTGTGTGTGTATGCTGTGCCTGGATGCGCTTGTGCTTGAAGAAGAATGTCATGGCACCAGGCAAGACCAGTGCCAGGATCCAAAGTGGGCAGGTGCACTGAAGCTTGGTCTCTCGAAATGGACAGAAGATGCAGATCCGCAATCAGATACAGATTCAGCTGTTCGTCTTTCTTAGGACCAGGGTCTGCGGTTCTGTCCTCAATGCCGAGTGGATCCAGATCCGGATTTCGATTCAGATCGCGCCTGGATCCAGGGTCCACGGGATCAGTGCTGTGGGACCAAGGCAGTACTCACCAATGGTTCCGCCCACAAGGATGACAGGCGGGACAATCCTCCAGATCCAGAGCGTCAGGTCCAGGTAGAACTGGGTGTTGTCCTCGGGGTCCGGACCCCGGGAGGGTCCGGGGGGCAGGGTCCGGCGTCCGGTGGGGAGGGTTGGCCGCTCCAGGGTTGAACAGTGTAGGTCGCTCACGCACCCGTGCCCCACCTCACTCCAACTGCAAGTGCAGGGAAATAATTTGTAGGTCAGCTGTCTGTGTCCATTTCGTGAAGCTGGTTGAAAGAAGCACAACATTGAAAGCGGTTTTCACATTGGGTGATGCCGGCCTCAAAATTTAACAGTGAACCCAATGGAGGAATTGTTGACGTCAGCTCAAAACTCGTCCGCGTGTCACCCAATGTTGAATCCCTTTCAGCGGAACTGGCCAAATTCCAATCTGCTGTTGAACGCGCAGTTGCTGAGGTCAAATTTTGTGTGACCTTGTGTCGATTCGACAAGGAACACGTGTGTGTCCACATCGTCAGCAGCGCATACAGAACTTTGAAGGAAACCCATTGAAGCTCGATCCAGGGAACACGCGACGAACGCATGCTGTACGTACGAGTACAGGCTCACGCAACTCACTCGAAGTACGAGCCACAATTTGAAAGCGTTTAGAACTTAGAATGCCTGTTACAAGAAATTTTGTGGGCGAGCGTCATAACCTTTGACACAATTCAAAACTTCAACATGACGCCCAATGGTGAACCGGGTGGTCACCTGAATGTTTGGTTTTTCTTTGATGCAGAAACCCTGCGGAGAGGAAATCAATGGTCACGTCATTCCCCAGCATCAAAAAGTTTGACGGAAGGCAGAAAACAGTTCTCTAAAAGCGCCATTATTCGCCAAACATTTTCCCAGAAGCGCAAAGTTCTTTCATCAGCACACTCCAGGAACCAGCATGCGCCCGCCCACCTGCACTACATGGGATTGAACCCCCGGACCAAATCGAAGACTCACCACTTAATCTACTGGGAGAGTAATTCTGGGTTGTCAAAGCTGGAACCATTTCCCCCACACACTCACATCCACCCAGTGCGCGGGTCCGCAGATTCCAGGCAAAACATTGATCTGAACCGGTGTAACAGGACCAGACAACGACCAGGACCAGACAACGACCAGCTAGGACCACACAACGACCGGTTGTTGTGTGGTCCTAGACACATTTTCAGGACCAGGCAACGACCAATAGAAGTGGTTGTTACTCAGTCCTAGGACCAGACAATGACCATTGACATTAAGTCACATTACGGTTATTTTTACACTACTTGGCGGAATCTGATGAACGTTCTTCCAGTTGACGGTCATTT
>JAAUXT010141077.1_pt1 | contig 15413 bp, 16 predicted proteins | sample 7278171 | NCBI WGS metagenome assembly JAAUXT01 (sample SAMN14350112, study PRJNA611818) | marine sediment metagenome | isolation source: surface marine sediment (1.8m) | place: French Polynesia: Moorea | collected 2018-08 | reverse complement strand
TGCAAATTTGAGAAAAAGTTGCAGGGACTAATTTGGTAGTTGCAGCACCTGGTGTTGACAACAAGCCACAACCAACTAACCAACGTCACTCTATTATCGCTCACCGCGTTCAAATAGATCCAAGTTCAAATCAACCGCGGCGTCCTTGGACGTATTTTTTTGTCTTATAGTGTTTGTCGCCAACCAGACTGTGTCGGGTACGACTGCAGCAGCGAGTCCTGCCGAAGTACAGAACAATCAGCATTCCAACTCAAACTCACTTCCACCCTCAGCTAACACAGTGCGTTTTTCACAAGTGATACTCTGATTTTCACAAGTCTGTATGAAATTGTTCTTGCGATGTCAGCACTCACTGCAGTCATTCTCACGAGCAGCTCGTTGACTTTCAGCTCAGTTCACCAACTCCGAACGAAGTTGACCAGTCTCCAGCTGAAAGCACACCTGAAGGGTCACAAGCCAAGCAAGGCGCCAAACAGCAAACAAAGAATGCGAAGAAAGGGAAATGCAAGTGAGTAAACGGCGCAACGTTGTTGGCAAAATTTGAACGCCGTGTGCAGTTCAAACCATCTTTGCTTTGAATGACATTTGGTCAGCCGTGTCAACGATCCACGGATATGTTCGGCTGGTTCATCAGCATCTGTCGTTGTTGTTTGCTGTGTCAGGTCCCCGTCGACGTTCAGCGTCAGCTGCCCCGTGTGTCGTAAGGCGTTCCGTTACGAAACGTCCTTCAAGACGCACATGCGCGCGCACGAGAACGGACCCGCCCTCGATTCCACCCCCGAGTAAGTACTCGCTGCAGAGGCGTACCCAGTTTCTGTCAACACGCAGCCCTATCCCAACTGTCAAAGTGTCACGCAAATGGTACGGGACCATATGCCCGAGGCTCCAAAAGCAAAAGGCAAATTCTTTGAATGGGCGTGGACGCTGACATTCTTGTCCCCTGCGTGTCAATCAACCAGAGAACGCTGGACGACTTGCGGCTCTTTTTTTCTTTTCAGGTATCATTCGCTTGTGAAACTGCAGCATCAGCTGCAGCAAGAACGCCACCGCAGCGAGGCGGCGTCAGTGACGTCATCGACGACGCCATCAGTGGCGTCAGCGACGCCGTCAGTGGCGTCAACGGCGCCATTGATCACGCCATCAAATACGCTGTCAGAAACGTCATCAATGACGCAGTCAGAGACGCCGTGCAGTGAGCAACGCTGCCCCCTATGTCACGTGGTCTGCACCAGCGCCATCTCGCTCGACATCCACAAGATGACGCACGCCGAGCCTGCAGAACGGATGCCAAATCATGACGCCGTGGAGAAGGTGAAGTTTCTCAGACAACACTCAAAACTGAAACGCAAAATGAAGAGCAGAAACGCGCGACTTCGGCAGAAAAGCAGTGCACATTTTCACAGTTTTTGTCCCTCTCGTTCGTGTACAGGCTTTCAAGTGCGCGTTGTGCGGGAGCGAGTTCGTGAGCGCGTTGGTGCTGGAGCTGCACATGAGCGTCTCCCATCAGAACGCTCAACTCACCGGGCAACCGCAGAAGACACTCACCAAGAATAGGGCGACGTCTTTGCCAACATCGTCTGACTGTATCCAGGTTCGTACTTTCTCGTCGTCAAGCATCCATCAAAACTGATGTGTGATGAGTGCGTCGTGCGGTGCCCGGAACAAACGAGTCAGCTGCACAAATCTGTGACGTCAGCTTTTCCGCTGATGGTCAACGGCTGCAAAATTTTGAAAACTCGATTTGGAAATTTGTGTGTTTTTCAGGTCACAGATGAAACCTCCCAACAGCCAATCAGCGAAGCGGATACAAGCGAAGATTCACACCGGGCGAACACCACGGCGCAGGACTCGCAAAGTCACGTGTGCTGCGCGCCGAAGTGCGCAGAGAGGTTCTCCTCGACTGACCAGCTCAGGTAGCGACACCTCGCACTTCATTTTTCCGTCACTGGAAGGTTGTCAACAGTGGTTCACACTGAGGGTGTCGTTCGGTTCGTTCAATGAATGTTGCATCAACTTGGCGATCTGACTGACGGAGTCGCAAGGCGTGACGCATTCAGTGTGAGACAGGCTTCTGGATTTGCGCTACAAACTGTGGTGTGTCTGCACAGGGACCACGTCGTGCAGCGGCACACGGGGCGGGTCTTCATGTGCTTCCTGTGCGGAGACAGCTTCGTGTTGGAGCCGGAACTTCTCAGCCACGTCACAGCTCAACACGTCTCCAGCGACAATTGTCAGAGGGTGAGTCCATGCTGCTGATTGGTTACCAGCTGTCTGTCTGTCCGTCCGTCCGTCCGTCCGTCCGTCCGTCCATCCAACCATCCCTCCGTCCGTCGTTGTGCTTTCAACGGAGGTGTTTTTGGCGTTCCCTTTTGCTCACAGACGACACACGAAACAACCGCAAATCCGCCCAGAAGCGATCAAATACGACGGCAGGGGATAGGGTCTGTTTCTTCAGTCCGTATCAAGTGTGTCATCGATGACACTGGGCCTTTCGATGCCAGTGGTGGATCCAGGGGGGGGGGGCAATGTGGAGCGTGGGTGCGTGGTTCCCGACTCCTCAACAAGAATCAGGCTGAATTTAGCAAAACACATACACACACACGCACGCACACACACACACACACACGTACGCACACACACACACACACACACACACACACACACACGGTGGTCCACAAAAGAGACTCGTTTTCATGCCGCGTCCTGTGCATCTCATCGCAGGTTGAGACCAGCAGTGCAGGTCCAACCGCTGCCACGGACAACGTAAACGAGCGTATCAGCGATGAAGACGAGGAGGGCGAAGAAAGCGCCGCAGACAACGGTGACGAAGAAGCGCATCTCTCTACGGGGGAGAAACACGGGAAGTCGAGCGAAGGGTGAGTCTCAAGGAAAGGACGGCTTCAGGTGCCTTCAAATAATGGCTTTTTGTGACCGGATCACACAGGGTGCGTCCTGCGTTGCGTCCCTGCGGCAGTTGATGGGTTCAGACAGGGATGCAGCGCAAGAGACTTCCAGCGTGCGCGTAGTAGGTCTACGAGGTGAGAATCTCCCCAGAGCTCACCACGGCAGATCCACCACACCAACTGGTGGGGCGAGATCCACTGTTGTGTGTGTATGGCTCTGCCGTTCCGGAAGCACTATTCGCACACTCCGCGGTGAACGTTGCGCATTCACTGCACCACGGTGTCACAACCTTGGTTCCTCTACAGGCTGTGTTGGATGGAGAGAAAGTAAGGTGCAGATCGGAGACATGTATGTGGCTTTATTGTCAGCTTCAGAGGCTGGCTTTGAGAACAGCTTCAGCTTCATGCAGCACATCTGAAGCCATTGCTCGGGGTACTCAACACTCCATTGAAAGCTGTATTGCACGCGTGGCAAGATGCGATATCTTCCACACGACACCACCATCCCATCTGGTAGGGCGAGGGTCATTGTGTGTTGTCACAAGTTCAAAATACCACAAATGAGTGGCACAACCCAGTGTTTCAATTTTGATAAATTCCACAAACTCAAAGAGAATTTTCTCTCAGGCCCTCATTGTGTCGCCAAAATCGAACATCCCCACGCACAAGACTGCGCAGAAGACGACGACCTCCCGACGACCAGACTCAGCCAACCTTCACCTGCAGTTTGTGTTCCGAAGATCTCCCAACCAAGGTGGGTCTTTTGCTTTCGCTCCCCGATTCACACCACAAACTCAGGTTTGTGTGCCTTTTCCTGTACGCTACCTGTGACGAACGGTGCGTTCCTCATTGATTGCTGCGCTGGCGCTGGCGTGTGCCTCAGGGGACACAGTCAATCCTTCTCTTGTGTCCAAAAGTGGGACCTGCAGGCAGCGAATTTTGAAGTCCCAACGTATGCACCTCTGATCAACAGGCTTTGCTCGAGACTCACGTGTTGAAGCACGAGGTCGAGGAGCAGCAGCGCGGAGAAGGGCGCGCCCTGGTGGAGAGCGAGAGAATCACTCAGAAGACAGACCCTGGAGAACGGAGCTGCACAGACTGTGATCAGGTGAACAGCTCGGGGCCACGCAGGCAAAATTGCGAAAAGAATTTAAACGTGTTTCAAACTGGAGGCGTCACGCGTTGTGTGTCAGTGACCAGTGGTGCGTCTACTGAGCATCACTCGGCCATTGTGAAACAAGCCTAACTTCCCTGCTGTTTCAACACCCGTCAAAATGATCACGTGTTGTGTCGCCTTGGTGATAGGAGTTCGCTTCGGAGTCAGACCTGCGGGCGCATGCGTGTCGTCACCATGACAACGGGCTGCGCTGCAGGGAGTGTGGGCGGAGATTCAGGGGGACGCGGCAGCTGCGCGCGCATCAGGTGCGTCCGGACCCTGGAGATCCAGGGTCCAGTGCGAAGGGTACTAAGTCCACAAAACAAGAGTGTCAAAAAACTGGAAATGCAAAAATGCTTGTGAGCTTCATCACGGGAGGAGATATGTTTCTCCTGATTCTTGGGTTTGGGTGAAGCAATTCACTCTTCACGATGTTGCCTTTCATCGTCATGTTTGGACGTTGCAGGTCACACACACGAGTTCAAAACCGAAGCAGTCAGCAACAAGCAGGGTCAAGGTACGAATGGTGGTGACCTCTACAGGACTTTCCCCCGAGTCAGAGAAATCTCACTTCTGCTGATCCAAGAGAACGAGAAAACTCTGCTCAGACACGACACACACAATTTCAGATACGAATGAAGATTCGTCCGCGAACAAGAGCGACAAAAGCGCGACGAGGTACAGAGGTGAAAACCCCGGCTCTGCGCACTGAACAACCTGAAGGGAACGTGGGCGACACCGCGGGCGACACCAGTAAGTGCAAACAAAGGCCGTGTTCGATCTACGAACCAGAAGGAACCGTAACCAGAAAATTCTCGTCGCCCATTGGTTGGTAACATACCAGAACCAATCAAGAGACAGGATTTTCTGGTTCTGGTTCCTTGGTTCGAACATGGAACACGGCCAAAAGTTCATTTCGGAGAGCCTCTGTGTTTGTGTTTGGTGTGTGTCTTCATTGAGGAAAACAGTTTTGACCCAAGCACTTCCTTCGTTCTTGTTCAGGAATGTTTTGCACTGGTTATGGCTGGTGCGTTTCGCCTCAATCAAAATGCATTGCGTCGTCAAACCAGTGGCCACAGACATGCACGGAACCCTTGACGCGTGCAGCACGCGACAGGCTTGCAGGGCCCGTTCTTTTTGATCCACAGAGGAGGAAGACGCGACTCAGATCGAGGCTGAGGAACCGACCAATGGGAAGAAGCCGCAGACGTGTCCGGTGTGCAGCAGGGCGTTCAAATACACGTGCGCCTTCAGGAAGCATCTCAAGTCAGTTTTTCGCTGCACCGAAGGTGTGAAAGCGTTTTGTTGTGGCACGCATTCCGTGCGTGCGGCGTACTTTTCTATTCCTCTTCAAGTCAGCTGGTATTGTGCCCATGACTTGCATAGAGGAAAGGCAGTTGGAGCAATACCTCCTTTCGTGCACGCGTTTTGTCGGTAAACAACGTCCTGATATTGTGAAGCATCTTAAGTGAGCGTTTTGATCGTTCTGCACTCAATGTTTAGGGGGTTGTGTTCTGATTGGTTCACAGTTGGTGTGTGCGACGTGCATAACTGTTTGAGTCAGTGGGTATAGGACACATTGATACCACGCCACCTGACGCTTCGATTGCGAAACAGGCTTGAACGCCGTCCGTTGTCTCCTGCGCAGGTCTCACGAGGACGACGCCGCCGGCCGCGTCTGCGCCGTCTGCGGGAAGGCGTTCCGACGCCGCGGTGACCTGGCGGCGCACATGCGGCGTCACGCGGAACCTCAGCGCCGCTTCCTCTGCCCCAAGTGCGGCAAGGCCTTCAAGTCCGCGAGTACGTCTCCTCTGAATAATGCGTCACGCGTGCGTTGCGTGCCTCGATAGGCGCGCGATTAGACTCGGTGCATCTGATGGAAACGCGGCCTGAAGCCTCCACGTTGCTCGCGCGCATGCGTGACAGACTAGACTGACGCGCTGGCATTCTGCGCTCGTTTCGATTTTGGACGATCACGACGCCCACCTCACGAATCACTCATTGAGCGCCACGCCGTGTATCACTCATTGAGTGCCACGCTGTGTATCACTCATTGAGCCCCACGCCGTGTATCACTCATTGAGCGCCACGCCGTGTATCACTCATTGAGCACCACGCCGTGTATCACTCATTGAGCGCCATGCCGTGTATCACTCATTGAGCACCACGCCGTGTATCACTCATTGAGCGCCACGCCGTGTATCACTCATTGAGCCCCACGCCGTGTATCACTCATTGAGCGTCACGCCGTGTATCACTCATTGAGCACCACGCCATGAATCACTCATTGAGCACCAAGCCGTGTATCACTCATTGAGTGTCACGCCGTGTATCACTCATTGAGCGCCACGCCGTGTATCACTCAATGAGCGCCACGCCGTGTATCACTCAATGAGCGCCACTTGTTGCAGGCGGGGTGAAGGAGCACCTGATCACGCACACCGGGGAGCTACGCTACTCCTGCCCGCTCTGCCCGAAGCAGTTCGCGCGGCCCCGCGAACTCCGCAACCACACAGCGTTCCACACCGGGGACCTCCCGCACAAGTGCGCCTCGTGCGACAAGGCGTACCCGCAGCAGTGCCAGCTCGACGTGAGTGTGGTGGACGCGTTTTGACGTGGTGGTAGTCTACACCCTCGCAGTTCAGTGAACTTTAAATGGACAGCACCATTATGTCACGGTGCTGCCACCTGTGTGTGACGAGCCTCGTTTTGAATTGGGTGCGTCGTGTTGGAATCGACACCTTGACGTGCTCGTGCACGTAGCGCACGACACCGTCGGTTTGAAGGTCACTTCCGCTTCAGGCGCACGTGCGGTCGTCGCACACGAAGCCGTTCATCTGCAGCGTGTGCGGCCAGCGCTGCGGCACCAAGAGCAACCTGGACCTGCACGAGCGCATGCACCGCCGCGAGGCGCGCCAGAGGGAGCCGGGCCATACAGGTACAACACACACACATACACACACACACACACACACACACACACACACACACACATGGACACACACATACACATACATGCTCACATACACGCACACACAGAAGCAATACACACACACCACACACATGCAGACACAGAGGTGATAGACACACACACACACACCACACACACGCACACACACAGGTCACACACACACACATGCCACACACCACGTGCTGCACATATGCAACATGCATACATTCATACGCTCACACATACACACACACATGTGCACACACGTAAACATGCACCCACGAGACGACAGTCCACCCGCTTCCCAACAAATCCCGTCCCCCCGAGATTTTGGTGCGGCACTTCAACACACACACACACACACACACACACACACACACACACCAAAAATAAACGCATCAACACGATGGCCAGACGAATGTTTCTTTCCTTCAGTCGTTGTCACGGCTCGTCGAAGAAAGCGAAGGTACTGTTCAAATTAAAGTTTTGGAGGTACCCAGCTTCGATTCCGTCCTCCATCCTTTTCTCCGTTCCCCAAGCCAATTTCACTTGCAATCAGAACAGCGCGCAATTGACCTCATGACCTCTTGCTTTTGGCTTTGAAATGCTGTAAGTGTCTTGTGTCTCGCAGACGGAGGCGACACGACGGACGGTGGCGCCACCGCCGCTGCGGAGCACGAGTGTCCCATCTGCCGGCAGCGCTTCAAGTACGGCACGGCCTTCACGAAGCACGTGCGCTCGCACAGCGTGCACTGGCTCTGCTCCGAGTGCGGCAAGAAGTTCAACAAGCAGTGCGACCTCAAGGTGAGCCTCGCACCGGGTGCGTCACTCCGCTGTTGGATTCTGGTTACCACGACTGAATCACAACAGACTGAAAGAATAAGGGTTTTCACACAGATGACGCGGTGTCAAAATTTTGATGCGAGACCAGGAACGGACTGGACCATTTTTTGGATGCTCTCCATTGGGCATCATGTTAAATTTGATGCCCACACATCAGAATTTTTATGCACGCGTCAAAAATTCTGACGCCGCCCAGCCTGTGTGAAAACCCTTGACGCAACAAGAGGCCAGTCGAGAGTCAAACAAGATTGTTACATTGTCAGCCTCAAACCAACAGCCCTGATCCACAGCGTCCAAGACCCGTCACGTGGTTGTGTTGACGCAGCTGATTGGACGTGGACGTGTTTGCAGGAACACATGCGCACGCACACGGGGGAGCGTCCGCACCGCTGCGCCATCTGTGGGAAGACGTTCCGCCTGCGCTCCTCGCTGCGCGTGCACCGCCACATCCACGAGGACAACAAACCCTTCCACTGCCAGGTGTCGCGCGCACGCACACACACACACACACACACACACACACACACACACACACACACACGTGTTCGTGCGCGTCTGGTCCCATTATGGTCTGGTGTTTTTGTCAAAGGCTTGGCAGCCAAGACCGTCCCGACGTCAAAGCGCACGTTGGCTTTGCCAGTAGAACTGGTCACCAACTATGGGAACAGTCGCATTGCGATTGACGCCTGAATCAAACACGCTCGTGTAAGCGACGTGCCTGGGGATCTCGTGGTCACGTTCTTGGGTCTCGCTGTGTTGCAGACGTGCGGACGCGGCTTCACGCAGAAGGCGTCGATGCTACGTCACCAGGTGGTGCACGACCCGTCGCTGTCACGTGGTAACGCCGCTAGGAATTCCCGCGCCGCCGCATCAGGTGAGAAAACCATCCTTCCTCAGGTCCACTGCAGTGCGGGTGTGTCCTGACAGGGTGACTCGCGCACCAGAACATCAGAAATGTGCATGAGGGAAAGCGTGAGAAAACGCATTGTGAATCAAACATTGTGTGTTTCAGCAGATGGCAGTCAAGTCGCGAAGGTTGAGGTGGTCCACCCCGTGCCGGGCGTGTCTGTTCTTGATGACGTCACGGAGCGGGTGGGCGGTAGGGTGTTGGTGCAACGACGCGACGTCCCGCCTCCGCACCCTGCCCTCTCATCCCACACCCTGCAGCGACCAGCTCCGCCCACCGCGCCCCGGGCACCACCAAGCCGCAGCGTCACGCCGCCCGCGGAGAAGGAGCAGAGCGTGGGCGTGGGCGTGGGGCCTCCCGTGGGCGAAGACTCGGCGATTCCTCAGGGCCGGGACTCCGCCATGCCCCAGTTCCTTCACCCTGGGGCGGGGCAGCCCCTCCTCCCTGGCGCCCCCCACCGCCAGGCGCCGCCCGACCCCCGTCAGCCTTACAACGCAGACCAGATGGCAGCAGCGGCGGCGGCGGCCGTGCTCCCTCTCGTGGACACTTTCACTGCCATTCACAACGTGGGGAACTATTACTACAACTAAACACGTGACCAGAGCACGAAGCAACCTCTGGACACATGACAGGAAAAACTGCTGATCAAGACAAATTCCAGAATTATGAAAGCGGTGGTGCTTATTCTCTTCACTCTTTCACAACGTGGGAAAAGACGCTCATCTGTGAGAATACGAGGATGAATTCCCTTCTGCCTTCGCGACCTCATTACAACACCAGTGAATATCAATTGTATTATGATCAGGTCGCGAAAGGTAGAAGGGAATTCATCCTCCTTTTCGCCAGTGCTCTGGAGTTGGAAATTATTATTCGCTGCAACATAAGAAAATTATCAAGGCAGGATCAACGTTGTTTGTTCATCACTTCACTTGTTTTGCTGCACATTTGTGGTTATTTTTGACCGGCAGATGACGCAAACTTTGCAGCGCTTGCTTTTGAGTGCAATCATGCTATTTTGACAATCGCTACTGTCTTCCGCCGACGCTTCGTTCACATCGCGCCGCTCATTGGTCCATCTGTCATGCGCGCATGCGCAGTGTGAACCTGTGTACGGCCCACCAACGTGCTAGAACCGTCAGTATCATCGCGTCTTCCGGCTCAATCCAGCAGCAAAAAATTTTGTGTTGTGGCGCGAGTTTCAAACAAGAAGTGTCTCGTTTCGCCTCAGAAACGTGGACCAAATCAAGCTCAGGATATTTTCACAATGGACACGTTCTGTGCGTCCTCATGTTGAGTCACGTGATGCTGGGACGCAAGGCGTTCAGGCCTGCGATCACGTGACGATCTCGAGTGTTACGCTTTTCTGTGATTGGAGTTGCCAAAATTTTCTCTTCAGAGCAGGGTGCAGAGACATGTTCCCTCCGACCCTGACAAAGTTTCCGCATAATTTTGCAGCGTTTGGTGCGTCTCCTTCGTTTACGCGTGGAAAAAGTGGAAACCGCCCCCCCCCCCCCGCCCGGACAAAATCCTTGTTTATCACCAGTTTTGCGTGGTTGGTCAGAGGCGATCGCGTCACATCGCGTTTTCAAAGAGGTGCTGCACACGCGTCAAAACAACACTGTCGTCAACGATTATTTATTCTTCCGATTCGCTATCAAACCGGGTTTTCCACAGTAAGTCAACGCAAAATAAAGATGCAGAAGCTGGTGCTCACGTCTACAGCGTACTTGTGCTTTTCTCAATTGTTTGGGAAATTGTAGATATTGGGGTTTGACTCACGTGTCATTCATAATTTTCCTGATCGAACTTTTGGACTGAGGTGAGCCGGAATCACGAACTATTTCAAAGGACCTCGACCAATTTGTGGTAAATTTTGCTTTGTCGAATGAATCAAATGCATTGTTGTGTGTGAAGAATTTCAGGGGGACGTGAGTACAATTGTTTCGATTTCCTTTTGTTACCAGTCTTGTCTGAGAGAATCTTTGACAGTTTGTGAGGCAAGTCTGATTGTCGTGTCAAGGGCTCAAGTGTCTTGCATCTTTTGTGCGTGGGAGGGTGGTGAGGTGATGGGTTCGAAGATTTGGATCGTTTTGGGACCCTGCTTTTCACACACTGGGTGCGTCATGTGTAGCACGCATTTTGTTTGAACGCGCATGCAATGCAGGGCGCATCCAGTGTGAAACAGGCCTGTTGCCTTGAAGTTTGGTTCTGCTCCTTGTGAACCAAGATGAGACTTTCCTGACCAGACGTCCTGTCGTGTTCTGTCTCACACACTTTCTGCAGCTTCGCCCCTTGTTGTGGTCTCTTTGCACAGAGCACAGATGTTTGACCGCTGATTCTGACCAGATGCGCCAGCGCACACGCACACCAAGGTCACAACACACGAAAATGGGTCTCACACACGCATATGGTTGCGTTCACACCAACACACCAGCTTATGTACCTGTGCTACCGTGATCATAGATGGCACTAGCACAGGTATGTAATGTCGTAACAGCTGTGCATAATGCGCCAGGCACCTGGTCTGAATTCGCGGTGAGGGTCAGTTCTCGCAACAGTTCAGCCCTGGAGTCTTGTGTTACTTTGAGCGCAACCCAATTTGAGACTCTGTGTAAAAAGACCGCAACACTTCGGACCTGTTTTTTTTGCGTGGAAGCGCAAAGCGAAAGCAAACACAATCGCTGCTGCTGAGTTGCCAAGCAACCGCCATGGGTGCGTTTTGCCATCAACACATAGTTCAACAAGTTTTTGTTTTTCTGACCGCTGAAAAGCTGTTCAGAAAAATCGCAAGAAGCAAGATTCGTGGAAAACGTTCTCTCTGGTGGGACCAGGCTGCAATATAGACGGATATTGTCACCGATTTGTGCTGGTTACGTCGTGCATTGCGTATGTCAGTGACGTAGCGTCGCAACGCACGACGCGTCCAGTGGGAACCGCGCCTTTGCTGCGTGGAATCGCGCGCTTTTCTTTCGCATTTCATCGCTGCATTTTCTACCTTCGCGTCGATGCCATTGCCCGTGGGTGCATTCGATTCATCGCCAGCCAAGCAAGCGCTAGATCTCAAAAATCAAGCGTGGATTTCAACCAAGTATGAAGAAAGCCCGTCTGAACGGAAATGATGTACTTTTGTGTTGGTTCACTGCGATATCAGCTCATCGAAGTGAAGGAGACAAGGTCCGGTTCACACTGTATGCGACGCACGCAGTGTGAACCAGGTCTGACGCAGCGATGAATCGAATGCGTTGTGAGGTGATTCTGTGCGCTTGACCATCGAGTTCAACAGCACATGAATGGCTGGAAGCGTAGAGAATGGAAGAGCAGCTTTATACCGTGGGTCACGCGTTGCGTCCCTGGGGAGATCCACCCAGTGATGCGTCACGCACACACACACACACACACACACACACACACACACACTGTGTCCACAAAAGAGGCTCCTTTTCATGCCGCGTCCTTTGCATCACATCGCAGGTTGAGACCAGCAGTGCACAGGAACGCAACGCGTGACACCTTTATTCCACAACTCTGTGATCACAAAGCCTCTCGTACGAGTACGTGACCTCATTGTTGCAGAAGTGAGTTCACACACTGAAAAAATAGTTCTTGTTCACTTAACACAACTAAAGTCTCAACCAAAGGTCTTGAAACGTCGTGTGACTTCATAGGAACCATTTTCCCAGCGTGTGTGAACCCTGACTGGCTCATGCGAGCCCACGCACATTCTCTCCGCTTCCCGGTCAGACCTTGGCCTTGGCACCGGCGCGAAAGCTGCAGAACGGTCCTGCGTGCTTCTGGAATGGAGAGAAGAGGCGCGAGTTGAGACCCTGAGGTGGACGCTGCGTCGCCACTGCCGCACCACGCCGCGCATGCGCGCAGCAAGTTGTCGCGCATTTGCTCAGGTCTGGTTTGTGCTGGTTTGTACCGGATGCTGCACCCCACGTTTCACAGGCGCTGAGGCGAGCGACGCCTTTTTGCTCGTACAAGGAGGCGCAACGCGCGACACATCCAAACGGAACCACGCAAATGCTGCGAACAACTGCAACGCCTTGAGTTCACCAGACCCGACACAAGCCGTACGAGTTGCGTTGTCCGACAGAATATATTTTCTGTGATTCCTTTGGTTTGATGTACGAGGCTGGGGTCAGGCTCAACGGACTCGAGGCGCGCGCGCACGCGCATGCGTGTTGCTGCAGCAGAGACGCAGTTGAATATAGAGAAACGGTAATGTTGCCGCCGGACGGCAATATAGACAGACGGACGGAGTGAAAGACACTTCACGACGCACCAGGAACTACAGGGTTCGGACCAAAGAGGGGTCCTACCAACATGTGAAAACACCAAAAACGTACAAGGTTCAGAAAAAAGATTTCAAAGTCTCAAAGACAACCAGAAGTAGAACCGGACGATTACAGACAACACTGTTTGCTAAATTGACTTGTAGATCCAGGATCTGGTCCAAACGGGTGAAGCCCGGCACCCTCCGTTGAGTGCGAGGACTGTCCAAACAGGAAAATGTTTTTGTTGCCAAAACAAAAATCTGGTAATTTCTTCCTGGATCCGTCCCTATCACTGTCACAGGGTTAATTCTAAAACATCGAGTTTGGTTTGTTCTGCAGATTTGGGTATTGTTGCAGGGGGCGCCACGTTTAGAAACGCTTGACAACCTTCTTCGACTCGTCGATCTTCTTCTCCACCAACCAATGGGTCGTCATCGCCTTGCCCTGCCGAAACAGAGAGACATGTGAGACAGGAAAATGGCGTCTGTTGCGCTCCACCAGAAAAACACTGTGTCTGAAGAAGGAAAACTGACACGTGATGTTTCAGGAAAAAAAACGTCTTGGCTCTTTTGATTTTGTTCTCGTGTCACCAAACCGAAGAAACAGAGCAAGAATGCAAAGTTCGTGCTGTGCGCACGAAAAAGGCTTGTTGTCTGAGAAGAAAACCGAAGACAAAGACGCGCGTCGCAAATTGATCGCTTCGCGCCCATCGACGAAAGCCAGAAATGAAGCTACGTACACGGCAGAATGCAAAGTTTTTCCAAGCCTTTCATGAATATATAAGGGAAAGGTAACTACGTGATCGAAAAATAATAAGGTGCCAGAAAACAGAAGAAGAAAGAAAATACATCTGTCGCCAATACCCCCTGTCGACCGAAACAAGAATCAAAGGCGAGAAATGAAGAAAGTTATCACAACTTCAGTAATTTGAAACGAAACGCAACAAAACAATCCATTTGGTATCCTGAAACTCGGTTCTTTGTCTGCATGATGTTTCTTGTGTCACTTTAGTTTCCCTGCGAACAGGTCTGATACAGTCAACAGATAGTCGGGCAACGTGTGTACTCTGCCTGTGTGTGCGTGTGTGTGTGTGAATGCTTTTCATGTACGTGTGTGTGTGTTCTTGTGTGTGTGTGTGTGTGTGTGTGTGTGTGTACGTCATTGTGTATGGGTGCGTACGGTGATGAGTGTCAGTTGTATGTGTGTGCGCACGCTTTGTGTGTGTGTGTGTGTGTGTGTGCGTGCGTGTGCGTGTGCGTGTGCGTGTGCGTGTGTGCACAGACCTTGACGTTGGTCTCGCCTCGCTTCTCGAAGATGTACTCGGGCTGGTCGGCCAGCTCCGCTCGGAACGTGTCGCTGCAGTGGATCTTCATCGGCTGTCACAAGGAAAACACAATGTCTGCTGCATCTGATTCAACACACGATCCAAGAATACAATTCCAGAGAGGACGCTCAGCTCCGACACATCCAGGGGCGGATTCAGCATTGGGTCAAGAGAAGTGAAGAGCTGCTTGCTTTCTTCGAAATTTTGTTTGCACGCGGGGGCCGATGGAGGCACGGGAGCATTCATGGCGCTGGGTGGCGTTTTGAGGGTCACACTTCTGGCGTTGCCCCGGTGTCTCAGGACCAGACAACGACCGTACTATTTTTCCGACGTCGTTGTGTGGTCCGGTCATTTCAGGACCAGAGAACAACCAAATAGTGTGGTCGTTGTCTGGTCCTGGTCGTTGTCTGGTCCTGTTACACCGGGCATTGCCCTCGCACGGGAACGAAAAACGCAGGTGTCTGGTTTAACTCTCATGAATTTAGGCCTTGCCCTTTGAAAACCCGATTTGGTCAACCAACAAAGAATTGACCGGGGCTTCTCTGGGTGTTTTCTCCGCCAGGTCTGGGCCTGATCACTCGCACTCGGAACTGGCCTCGCGGTACTCACCTCGCCTGTGGCCTCCATGGCGTTCGCAACGAAGACAGTTTCTCCGAACAGACAGTAGCGCGGCATCTTCACTCCGACCACTCCGGCGACCGCGTTCCCCACGTGACAACCTGCCGACACGGACAACACCGCCACTGACAACGCGCGCGCACGCGTGCACGCATACACACACACTCACACTCTCACACACACACACTGTCAGGCACTCGGAACCTGCAGATCTGTGCTCAGCCTGAACGTTCAGCCCTGTTCTGGTTGCCCGGCGCGGGGGGGGGGGGGTGGGGGGGGGGGGGGGGCGGGGGGGTGGGGGGGGGGGGGTGGCGGGGTGTGGTTGTGTGTGGGTGTGGGTGGGTGTGTTGTTGGGTGTGTGGGTGTGTGGGTGTGGGTGTGGGTTGGTGTTTGGGTGTGGGGGGGGGTGGGGGGGGGTGTGTGTGGGGGGGGGGG
>JAAUXT010070387.1_pt1 | contig 15413 bp, 18 predicted proteins | sample 7278171 | NCBI WGS metagenome assembly JAAUXT01 (sample SAMN14350112, study PRJNA611818) | marine sediment metagenome | isolation source: surface marine sediment (1.8m) | place: French Polynesia: Moorea | collected 2018-08 | reverse complement strand
GAGAGAGAGAGAGAGAGAGAGAGAGCGAGCGAGCGACCGACGCCCTCTTTCTCCGCGTCTGTGCGTGCCCACTGCGTCTGGGCAGAGCTTCACGAATGAACGCGCATGCGTCGCAGTGAACGATCGTGGCGCCCCCTACCTGTGACGTGGTCATCTCCGAAGCGCACGTTGAGCAGGTATATGCCGGGCTCGTGCGGCTTGTAGTGCAGAACGTACTTTCCCTGGCTCTCCTCCTTGCACTCCAGGTCGGAGCGGTGCGGGCCCTCGATGGAGAAGGACAGCGCGCCGATACCTGCCGAGCATGCGCACAACGTGTCAAACCGACGCGCGGTGACGTCAGGGGCCGAAGGTCGGGTTCGCAAAGGATACAACATGCCTCGCGTCCCTGCACCTTTCAACGGACGCTGCGTTGCAGGGGACAACGCATCACAGATGAACTGCCACACACATGTGCAGGGACGCAATGCAGGATCCCACGTGAACCCGGCCTGGACTCAGAGTTTTGCGGGAGGAGAAGCACATTGATCTGTGCGGAGCGGGTCAGACAGAAAGTGAGTGCGTTTTACATCAGGATTCAGGGGATTACTGTTCAGACATTTTTGTGCGTTATGTCTTGAGACGTGTGTGGTGAAAATAATTCAGGTAAAGTTTGGAAAACTCGGTTGTGAAGAAGAGAATGAGAAACAATATTTTATGCTTGCGCAGAGGAGAAAGCAGGAAGCGACAAAAAACAGACATGCAGCAAATAGAAGTTATCCAGCATCTGTTGAGAACGAAATAAAATGGTGGATTCTGAAGTCGCTTGTTCAGGGAAAGGTTGGCAGAAAGGGAGGTCGAGATTTTCCCATTTCCTCAGGGACGTTCAGAACATTTCATATTCTGCTGCTGGACAACACATACTGAACCCCTCTGGATGCACTCTCGGTTTGTAGAAAGTCGGCTTGGCTCAACAAAATATTCCGCCTTGAGATCAATTTTGGTGAAGGCTTGTGTCATCCACATGGTTCAATGTTTATCTCTCTACGAAACACCAAAAGCAGCAAAAACCCAAACGCAACACGTCCGCAACATTGTGAAACGCTAAGTACAAAATTGTTCAAAAATGCAAAACGTAACCTGAACCACAGTTTGCTGCTTGTCCTTACATGTTCTTTGTTCGTAAATAAAAGTGGAAATAAATTATATATTTTCTTGGTGAAAGTTTGACCCGATGATTCAGCAATGAAGATAGTCTCATTGAATACGCATTTCAACGCTTCAAAAAGTCCGACCTGTGACAAATTTCTCTCTGGAGGTCTGAAGTTTTCTTTTCGAAAACTCTTGTTCTGTCGTACAAGGCGGCCAAACGCCTGGTCAAGTTGATTCCATAGGTTGTTTTTGATTTTTTGTCAAACAGAAGTCGTGCGTCTTGGTTCTTGTGTCAAGTCTTTTTTCAGTCTTGCTGAACGAACCGTTGTCATGATGTCGTGTGAGAGAGACTATGTTCACTGCTGCGTCTAGTACCTGCAGCGTTGCAGTCAACGTTCACAGGGTTCAGTGTCTGCGACTTAGCCTCGTTGGTGCAACCTGTAACTTTCACTCGGCCTGCGTTTTGCACCTGACGAGTGAAGGTGTTGAATGAGTGAGATTCTGAGAGGAGCAGCCACAAAACACCACAGTTGCCAGCAGTCAAGTTGCGTCAATTTTGTCCCCCTGCGCTTTTCTACCTGTCATCTTCTCTGGTGAATCCAATTTGGGACGCAAGGGCCCGTGATGGATTTATCCCTGGGCAACTTCAAAGGACTTGTGTGCAAAACTGGATACATTTCCAAACATTTGAGCTTTTGCAAAATTGGAACCAGGAGAGAACTGAGTCGTGTTCTTTGAATGCCTTTGCCAGAAGACGCCAGGTTGAAGCGCCGTTTTTCTGGGGACATAATGACGCTTTTTGTTCAAAAAGGGAGATTTGTGGCTGCGCAGAGCTCCTCTTCAGAACTAAAGACAGACAGAATGACTGTAAGACAAGCAACATTGCGAAGAAATAATTGAGCAACAAAATTGACAAAAATGCGAAACCAAAACTAGAACTCTGTTTGTGCATACAGATCCACACTTCTTGCATCAAACCTTTTTGCAGGATGTTGGTCCTTTCAGAAAGTATTGCATGAACGAGTTGGATTGAGATTCAATTCAATTGTTCGCTGCAAGCAGACGCGATGTGTATGCACAAACGAAAGCAACAGTGTCAAAATTGTGAAGCATTTTTGTTGATAGTTTTGTGAACGAGCTGTGTCCGAATGATGATTCGCCACTTGTGACCTGCAACTGTGAGGAGAGACCTACGGAATCAACTACTGCAGGCGCAACGTGAAGAAGTAGTGAAAGCCACCCAGCACACCTCCTACCGTACAGACCTACGTGAACAACCACAGCGTAACGCACTCCAGAGCAAGCGAACCACACTGCGCGAACCACCCTCGTGCTGCCGCACGCATCTCTGACTGCTGGCGTCAGAAACGCTTGCAGAGCTACGCAGGGCCGCTTCTGCAGTGCGAGATGTACCCAGGTACCTGCGTGGCTCAAATCAAGCTGAATATCATTGACTTGCTGGCCCTTGGCCTCCTTGGTGCAGCCCGAGACCCGCACCTTCTGCGCCGAAGTCACCTGGGGAAAGGCCGCAGTGGACAGATATGACAATCGTTCAGGTAGAAACATCAAATAACTGAAACTGGCCTTGAAAGAAAGTGGAGTCCAAACAGTTTGCTTTTTCTGGGGCGTGGCGTGAGAAGAGCTGCCTCTGCTGAATATTGGATTCGCACCAAGGAACCTGCTCAGTCGACTCAGCCTCAATTCATAAATCTGGATTTCCCCACCCACCCTGACACTCCATGCCTCTGTCCGATCACATAGCCCCACCCCAACCCCCACGCTCCGTCCCGCCCACTCCCGCCCCGTCCCACCCCGCCGCCCCGTGCCCCGTCCCGCCCACTCCCGCCCCGTCCCGCCCGTCCCGCGCACCTGCCCGTCGCCGACGGAGATCTTGAAGGGCGACCCCTTGAAGGCGTTTCCGTCCTGCTTCACCTCGACCACGTACTGACCCTTCGCCTTGGGCGTGAACGACGCGATGCCTGGAGCGAAAATGAAGCGATCAGTCACGTTGGTGTTTCAGCGCAAGGATCCGGAAAGCCCGCCCGTGCTCACGATTCCACCAAGACGGCAGGATGTCCTTTTCAGATTGCACGCCTCCTGCTGCAGTCCTTCGAGGACAACCAGGTCTTACAGAGGGGGAAGTCCGCTTGCTTCGTTTCTGTTCTGTTGTCAGGATTTCTGCAAGTTGTTTGGTGGAACCCGTGCACAGATGCACTTTCAAGCTCTACATGTGTCGGGTCTGCACAATGAACACTGATACTCCCACGTTTCTCGCACAAGACGGTTTCATTTTCATTCAGCTGAAACAAAAGAGCGGAATCGTCCACTGGTTCCCTGCAAAACCAACTGGACGACTGACTCACCGAGTTGTCCGTCGGGCATCTTCTTCAGCAGACACGGCTCAGAGCCCCCAGAGGGCGTCTTGATCAGGCCCACCATGCCCGTCAGGTCGACGTTGGCGCCGCCGAGCGGGTAGTCGCTCGTGGCCGGGTGCGACAGCTGCGACCTCTTGCGGCCCTCACCTGCAACACGACATCACGTGATGGTTCGGGAACCAGTGCGGGACTGGGTCAGACGCTTGAGTTTCGAAGCTGCGTTTGTGACAGGACTTCTGGCTATTGGCCCACAACTTTCACAATTGAGGAAATCAGGATCCAAACTGAGTGCGATTTTCGTAGTTTTCTCCGTTTCGGACAAAAATTCCAGTGAGAGTCAAGATGAGCGGCAGAAGCACGTCCAATCACAAACCCAGCCTCCCGCTGACAAAGCCACGATCAACAACCAACAGCAACTTGGACCGGTTCACTTTGACCAAAATTACGAAAACGTGGAACTGCTTCATCCGAACTTCCTTCCTTGACGTCGACTTCAGGCTCTGAACTTGAGTCGGATGAAGCAGGTTCCATCAGCGGCGTCAAGCGAACCGACTCCACGCGCTGTGGTTGTGAGTTCCACTCCCCAGGAGCCATGGCTTTGCACCTCAGGCAACAGCTGTCTGATTTGGACACTCGGACAGTTGCCATGGCAACGGGATCAAGGGGTCGTGATTCCAAGGACAGGCCGCACAGCGGGATTGTACGGGAAGGCCTGTCCTCGGAGCTGGCTCACAGTCCGGGAGGTCACATGCCTACAGGGCTCCTGCACCAGGCACAGGGCAGCAAGATTCTTCTGTGAGCCCAAATCATACAGCAAACGGGACGTCGTGTACATTTTCAGGAAACAGGAACGGGAATTCTCCAGTAAAGGTCTCTTTGCACGAGCAAATCTACAGGAACAGGTTCTTGTGGAATGAAAAAGTTTGTTGTCTATCTACTCTGGAGAGGGAACGTTTTTTTTCACCTCAAAGTCAGGCCCTTGGAAATCTGCGAACTTTCATCGGTTTAGGTCCCTGGTCAAAATCCTTACATGTCACAGCTTGTGAATGCAACAAAAATCAATTGTCTTCAATTAATTGTTGCTACTCAAAAAAAAATAACAAAAGATTTTCGTTGACGAACTGAAAAGTACATTGAACAGAACCAGCCCAAAGCGCTTGATTTTAAATTGGAAGAGGAAACATGCAAAATTTATGAACTTCGCTGCCAGAGTTTTCAGAACAAAATGTCTGAAACTGCACGGAAAACGACCTATCTACACACATTGCGCCAGCTATGGGGTTTTAGACGAGACTCGACACTACTTGTGCACGCACAGGCATGCGTCTTGCGCTGCGGCTGCTGCTACGCAGTACATTCCCTTGGTGCATAAAATTAGTGCAAATTTGATCAGAAAGTTTTAGATGAGAGGACAGAAAAAGAGAAGTTGAGAATCGAACAGAGACTCTAAATCTTGCGCTCGTGGCAGATCCAGGGTCCGCCATGCAGCTACAGCAACGGCTACAAGAGTCTACACGACGCGACAGATTCTGTTTCCGAAAGCAGACTGGAAAAAATAACTTTCATGGATGGATGGGGGCAGTTTTCGTTTGCTCCTTTGTGTACCTATTTCAGACCAAAATGCATTTGAAACTTGTGCTTGTAGGACCTGTGCATGGTGTCTCTGGATATGCCACACCTCGTTCCAAAATCTTCTCTTTGTGAAAATTGCTTTGCCTGACTTGGTTAACGTCAAGGATTATTTATTTTATTGAAACTGATTTGAATCAGTGTTGAGATACAAAACATAAAAATCATCAGTGGTTACAAAATGCACAAAAAGCCCACTGTTGGTGTCCAAGAGAATGTACACAAAAAATCGTTCCCTATTCACGATGAAGGCTTCGCGGGCGCATACGTTACCAGCGGAGGACCTCTCGCCCGGCCTGACGGGCCTGTGTCGCCATGGTGACACTGTTTACCTTTGGTTGCATGGGGGAGACTGGGGTGAGACACTGAGGGAGTGCAGCTCTTTTTCTGCAGTACTTTGGACATACCTGCAGCTGCAAGAGGCATAGACAGAGGATCCAGTGAAAGAATTGATAGTCAAATGGTTATGTCGCACTGAAAATACCAGTCTGAAGAAAGCACCTTTCAACGTCCATTGGTACGTCGTTGCTGAAAGGCCCCTGCAGACTGGTGAGATTTCCAGTGGTTTTGCTGGTTCATATGGGCGAGGACAACTGACTGAGGTGACTGACGTGACTGACTTTGAAATGACTGACTGTGACTGACACAGATTGAACAACGCGTTGATTTTTTGAGTGAGGATGAAAAAACTGCATTCACACTGCCAATTCTGCCTGCCCTTCTGGAGGACAAAACTTGCAGTGTGTTGTTGGGCGCGCATGGTCAGGTGCTGCACAGAAAGAACCAGAAAACATGTTCGCGGCATCTGACCACGCCGCAAGCGATCGGTGTTCGGAGGGGCTCGCTAGAAGCAGATGTAACGATTGCAACAACCCACGCACGCAGCGAGGCTCCAACCAGCTAACCAGCCAACAACCCACTCCATGATCATGTTAAATCTACAGTACGAAGAGCTGCAGCAGTTTTGGGGTGTAAATTGTCACAAAAAAGCTGTATCTACGAAGCGGCGAAGCTGAATGAGCAACCACTCTGTGTAAACGGTTTGTTTTCTCAACTCTACAAGGTCCCCTTACCTCCTAATGTAAGAAGATGGGATTCGAGAAAAGAAACGCATAAATTGTTGAACATAGGAACAAGAGTTTTGGAGGCTTTGGTGATGAATGTGTGGGGACAACATCAGTGCTTCAACCAACCAACCACCCAACAAATTTGATCAGAAGTAGAACGGGGTCGATGAGATTTCTTTGGATTGGGTTGAAAGCCGTGTGTCTCAGGCCTGGATCCCACTGTCCAGAGACCCGCCCTGTGTCGCGTCCGTGTGAAGGTCAATGGACACTGCGCCGTCGCTGCATCAGGACGCGACGCGACGCGTGACGACGCACCCGGTGAGTCCCAGGACTGAGGCACACACGTAGTTTCACTGCACACATGGCTGAGTAGCGCGATTATCTCAATGTGCAGCACTGCATCCACCATCACAGCACCAGACCCGAGCGAGCAAGCCTGTGTTTGGCTATATTTAACTTGTTATTGTGCAGGGTGTTCACGGGAATACGTATGTGCTGCCTCCCTCCCTCCTGCCACGGTCCTGTCGGAGCATCATCTCACTCACGCAGCAGATGTTTAGATGATCACCAACTGTCATTCTGATCACGGGATTCTTCACTTGCTCCACACCGCAGATTGTAACTGTGTTGCAAGATTCCTTGTCCTGTGCTTTCGGAAAGACTTTGCACCAACATGCAGGACCGCCGGGCCTCGGGGTTGAATCGTCTGGTGGGGCCCCAAACCATGAATTGGACAACCCCCTTCTTTGAATTTGGGACGTTGTACGGGCTGACATTCCTCAATGTTTTTCAAGAAACGTGACACCAGCCTCGTCAGCCAAACTATGGAAGCGTCCGCGCAACGGAGCCAAACGTCTGCGCACCATTTGAACAAGTCCAGAAATTGTGAACAAATCTGGACTCCAATCGAACAGAAAACAGATTCTTGTACTTTTGACGGTCAGGCACACTCTGTCATCGAGATTTCCATGCGTTCTTCACCCTGAATACAGCATAGTGTTCAGAACAGATCCACAGCCCCACCCACACACACCACGCCATGCAGCCAGTGAGAGTGAAGTGCACTACTAATGACTGAGCGGGAAACAAGTCTGTGCTCTTCTGGAATCCAGGTCAATGAGATGAACAGAACTCATGAAGGGAGAGAGAGATTAGGTTGATACGGCTTGATATTCAACTGGACGGAAGAGATTGAGAGATTCTGACGACGAGTTTAATTTTCCAATGTGGTTATGAATGACTTAATCAGACCGGGTGAGAACATGATTTCTTGGACAGCAAAGTTTGTCTTTCAGATTCGTGCCAAGCGAACTCTGAATCAGAGTTTGTGGAAATTATTCTCGAGTTTCTTCGTGTTGGATCCCAACAGATGGAAGAAATCAGCATCTGCTGGGCTTTGGATCTTGACCCACTTTTTAGATGGTTCAGATTCCAAAACCTTTCAGCTCCAATATGCGCACGGAATGCAGTGTGCTGGAAAAACTGTTCGTTTCCCTGCGCACCTGGAGATAAAGCTGACAAACTTTGGTATCCATGTAATTAAATGTGCAGAAGTGCTTGCCAGTTTTTTCTTTGCTACTTACCCGCATTTATCATCGAAATACTTACAACCACAACGTTATTGATTTGTTCACTTGTGATGCCGAGTAAGCAAAAGCAATTTGCATGGAACATGACTGTGGAAACGCTGAATCTTGTCTCTGATTGACAACGTATTCCTTGAACTTTTACTCGCACCAGTTGACGTTGGGAATCCAGATTTAAACATTTCAAACTCTGACTTTCGCGTCCTGCTGTACTTTGCTGACGCTTCCTGTTTCCCCAATGTTTCCTTCGACAATAGCTTTTGGTTCCACCCCACGACCAAATCACTTTTCAGATCTGTCCCCATTCTGAATCAAACACCCAGCTCCAGAGCGCGGCCCGTACCTGAGATCTTGGCGGAGAAGGGCGAGCCGTGGATGTGCTTCCCCTTCACCTTGATGTTGACGGCGTACTCCCCGGGGGACATGGGCACGAACGAGCAGTGCGTCGACCCGTCCTTCGCCTCCTTCTTCTTGATGTCCGCCTTCGAGGGCCCGTCGATCGAGATGGCCAGGTCTCCTGCGAGAGAGAGCACGGGAGTCAGGGCACCTGAAGACGAGGGGTTTGTTGGGAGGGGACGTTGCAAGCACCGTTGCAGAATACATGGTTGCCTGTACTTCCCTTCGCGTTGAAATTGAGCACGCGCACGTGAGGACGAATTTTACTTGGTGCGCAGGACACACAACGACAGTTTGCTGGATAGTGTGCGTCTTGTTTTGTTGGGCAGTTTTGTTCACGAAGCAGAGAATTTCTTTTGGACGAAGACGTTTGCATTCTCGTCTCCGTTTCTTTGGCAGGATCACTTCAATTTTTCAAGGTTCATAAAAGCTTGTGTTCGGGTTCGAATGATGACCATGATGTTGGGGAACTTTCTTTGGGCTGATGTGATACCGAGGAGTGGAATGATGAATTGATTCGGAGGATTTGTTTCAAGCAAATATCACAGGAAGAAGCCAAACTGATGGGGATTCGCTGACCCTCGTTCTGGTTCCGACTTGAGAACTGTAGGTTCACGAAAGCTACAGTTGAAATCTCCACTTTGCAGCAGCACACAAACAGCCAGGATTTGCGTGTAGTTTGCCAGATCGTTTCGCACCTGTCGTCGCACTGGCAAAGTTCAGATTTCACATTCATATCAGCGAAAATTGTTCTCAACTCTCGAAAAGAGGAGTGAAACAAGTTTCTCTCTTTTCTCTCTTTTCTTTAAAACAAGAAGGCAGAGCTTTGAACGCTGGTACGTCGCGCAATCGCCACTGAGTGATCACTACCACCAGTCATCCCTGATCACTCTTGCGTAACCACTGGGATGGGTTGATCACAACTGAGAAATTTTTGGTCGAGGTCAAAATTTTGGTCAAAATTCTCCAAAAAATTCTACGGCTGAATGAGAAGCTGTGGGCTTTGCAGAACGAGCACAAAAAATTAAAGACGTGTTCACACACGAAATGTGACATCGTTGCGTCCTGTGCAGAGCCACAAGGCTCGACAAATCCAGTGTGAAACGGGCGAATCTCTCGTGCATGAGGAGAGTTGAAACTCAAAGGGAAGTGTGCTGCTGCTGCGGTGTGTTTGGGCGAAGCGGCGGTGACGGTAATTGATGTGCTGCGGCGCACTGAGGAAACACCCATTTGTGTAATTGTGTGCAGCCGCGGTGGCGGAGAGGATCGTGAACGGAGATCAAGCTGCAGAGTACAATGCGAGTACAACACAAGTATGGAGCTCGTGGCTGCAGGGGAGGTTCAGCTCGAGTGAGGTCCAGGACTCAGCCTTCAAATGCAGAGTGAAGTTCCGTTCTTTTTTTCTTTTTGAATGCTGTTTCGCATTTGGAATCCAGTCCCGTCCAGCGGACCCTGGGCTTCGGGATCTTGCCTTGACTGGACCATGATTTTCAACTTTCAAGATTGCAGAACAAACCCAAAACTAGGTTGGCCAGAAGATTGTGCGACAGAAATCAAACCGTCCTGCATCTCACCCGTTTTGTTGACTTGCGAACACATATCTTACCTTCTGAACACAGAGAAGAAAGAGAACAAGAAAACATAAGTCACAAAACGGCCAAAAAATACACGAAAGTCAGCCATCCCAAAGGAGGCTTACTTTCGGGCAAATGAGAATCTGCTGCTCATCACGGGACACAAGAAACAAGTTCTCCATCCCCTACCAAAACAGAATCCTCTCAAAGCATGTCCTGTGATAAAACCAGCAGACACCGAACAAAAGAAAATGAGAATGAAAACATGAACGACACATGTGTCTGTGTGAAAGAAGACACGCAAAGGCCAAAATTAACAAAGAGGATAACGAACACGAAGGTCTTTCTGCACAAAGACAAAAAGTAACAGCAACAGTAGTTTACAGTCGACTTTAAAATTGAATTTAAAAATTGAAAATTACGGCTCGAACCAAACCTTACCTTTCTTTCCTCCAGCTAAACAAAAGCAGTGTGGCAGTTAGAACAGGACACAGGGCGTCAACAAACGCGCAAAAACTGTTCACACCACAGGTCCAAAACGACACACTGGTCTCTGCCCCACAGGGGCCTCGTCGAAAGACACACAACTTTGTGAACCAAACGATTTGACAAAAACTTCAGCACTCGGAACCACAGAGCGCAGAGGGGTGAGTATTTCTCACAGATCACATCGGACAAATGGCAACGTCACACGAAACACACTGGAAAACAGCAGGGACTCGTTTCACATCGTTGCGCCACGTGTTACACCCCCGAACATGTCAGTGGACGCTGCGTCCTCGTTTCGGGCGCAGCTCCGATTGACTGGTTCGTGGACGCACCGTTCAAGGCACCAGAACCCGGTCATGTGACCTCGGACCGCGACGCATCACGCCCCCTGGTGCGAGGCGCGTGTCCCTCACCTTTGCCGCCGACGACGACGAAGTCGCAGCTCTGACCGGAGGAGCCGAAGTTGAGGCCCTGGCCGTACGCTGTCACGAAGCCGCTGCCGACTGAGTCCACGTGACATCGGAACGGCATGCCTGCAACACACACCGGAACCACGTGTACTGGCTTGTGAAAAACAGGAAGACTTGACTCCAGAGGACAGTGGAATTGTGAGGAAGGCCTGGCCAGCGCCAGATCAATACAATGCGAACTGCAACTGGAGCGGCCTGCCTGGACCACGCACCGGGATGAAGTGGAAAAGTCTGGTATGAATTTGGGCTTCACCAAGAGGACTCTCCAACCAAACCACGTGTCCTGACGTGAATACATGACATGACCTCAACGGACTTGTGGGTGGGTCAGCGGGGGAACCGTGGTTGGTTGACGAACTTCAACTGGAACTGCTTGCCAGCCAACACTTTAAAAGGAAACCACGACATTTCACAAGGATTCTCAGATGCCAGAGTCGATCTTTTGTGGAGTCAAGGTGCGAACGACCAATCCACCACGAACCTAAAACTCCAAGAAATGTGAAAATAATTTGCTGTAGCACTGGTCGTCACTTCTGTGTGGCAGATACTTTGTGTACTGGGTTCGATGGATTCAGTGATGTGGCCACAATATGTGGAGAATAAGAACTCTGAACAGACGTTGAACTTGCATGGTGTTTCGACAAACATCCATCTTGTCAACTGGCAAAGGACAAACACAGTATATTGGCCAAAGTTTCGGGGGAGGAGCGGCAGTGAATCTTGGGTCTGGGATCACGTGGCCTTCTGAGCCTGTTGCCTCCGCCTCCAGCCTGGTGGTCTTGTCTGTACAAAGGACGGGGAACCTCGTTGATCCCCGAGGGCGTCTGATACGGAAATGTCAGCGCAGCTGTTGTTTTCTGACGGGACCGGTTGACCTGTCAGAGTTGCAGACGTTGCAGAATGTGGCAGCATCAGATGCGGACCCTGGATCGGGCTGAGGGCGCACGACTTTGACTTTGAAAACTGAATGTGCAACATGTGGTTTTCTTCAGGGACAAAGTGAGGGGGGAAGAGAAGTTGTCTGGTGTCATGGAGCCTGGGATTTAGTCGCTCTGGATCCACTGGAGAAAAGGAAACCACACACCCGACAGAAAATACAAAAATTTTACACCTTTCGATTGGAAGCAAGGGTTCCACTGCTTGTCAGCATCAGCACCTCATTCCCTGGGTTCGTGCCGAAGCTAGCTTCCCGCATCTCTTGCACATCTTCGATCTGCCACCAGTGCGAGCCTGGGTGGGGTGAACCGGGCCAGACGGGAATAAACACTCTCTATCTCTCCTCGCTGTCCAAAGTAGGAAACCATAAAATTGCAAGCAGGTCAAACCAGTGCGTCAATTTCCTCAATTCTTTTCCTGGGCTTTGCGCTTCTAATGGTGACCCAAGGTGAAGTAGAGCAACAAACCAAAGAATGAAGTTACAATCCCCAATTGCCTGTTGTTTTCTCAAGTGAAGTGAAAAAATTTGGTGTGCATGATCAAGTGCGAGACAAATAGGAAACCAAGAGCAAATTCCAAGATAATAATTCTGATTTTCCGTCGACTCAGTCTCTTCAACTTGGCGGAATAACTTGCGTTGTGTTTTTATTCTGCTCTTTTTTTTGGCTGATTCTGAGGCGCTTTTTCCCACCTGTTCTACTGCTTCGCCGCTTGTTAGTAAACATGGAGCGATGTGCCGTCACCACTTTCTGCTGATAACCCCGTGAAAGACACACCACGACCTCCCCAATTAACTCAAGTGCCTTGTGATTAAGTTTCCTCTCTGGGAGAAGACTTTTGGTGTCTGGTTCGGGCAAACTGTGTGTTGTTTAGGGAGCCTCTTTGAATTTGAGATTGCTCCAAAGCATCTGGTCAGCACCACTTTGTCTTTACAAGTGGTGAATGTCAGGCGCAGGGCTTCCTGGGTACGGAGTGGGTCTGAGTCCACGTGGGTGTGTCCCGGCACCAAAGATATCACGGCGTGTCGAAGGCAGAAAAACTTGCAATGACGACACAAGCTGATGGACAACACAGGCAGGCAAGGACTAGAGAAACTGAGAACGTGCTTCACTTTGATTCTCGTGGATACGTCGAAACCGTGTCATCATTTTGTCTCTGAGTGTCTCTGAGATTGTCCCTGCACAGAACGCGCGAATTGACCCTCTGACAGTACTCATTTAGATTGACCCCCTCCTCGTCTCCCAACCCCATCCTGGAATCAACTGGAGGCCCATCCCCCTGGATAAAACCCAAGAACAGAGCGTTCAGTCTGGTTGTTTTCTTTTTTATCCCGCCCGAGGTCCCCCCCTTCACCAACAAAAACACTGGATCAAGAAGACGTCCCTCCCTCTCGATCCAACCCCAGATTGAGCAGAGCGCGCGACTCACCCTCAGCCTGCTTGTCGTTGTAGGTGAGGTTCATCTCGTGGGTGCCCTTCTCCGTCGGCTTGTAGGAGAAGGTGATGGACCCATCCTTGTTCTCGTGGATCGAGTGTCCCACTCGCGCCGGCATCTTGTCGTCTGAAACGAGAAGAGGGAATCACGTGTTAGAGACTAGTAAGAAGGGAACGCTTAGAAAGCCCGCGCTTTTACCAAGCCAACTTAGCAGACAAGAAACCCGCAGATTTTGACCAAATTCTAAAAATGGTAGGGGGACGGTGTAGGCGACACTTCAAGGTCCCACCCAGGACCTGGTGCTATTGCCTCACTGGGCAGGGCAACTTGGGGTCTGGTGCTGCTACCGAACCAAGAGAGTCAGGCAGCACCACCAGGTCTCACTCGGGACGCACTGTGTTCATTGTGCGTGGCAGCTGTCTGCACGTGGCATGGGACCAGACATTGGGTCATCAGACAGGGCTCGATTTCCTCAATGACGAGGGCCTGCAATCAATTGGTCCAATCTCCCCATTTGTCAACGTGGACCTGAAAAAGTCTGTGTCTGAGTTCAAACCACTCCACACACATGTTTTCCTCAATGCTTTGTATACATCCCGACGGTCATCTCTCACGACATGACAACAAAGAGACCTGGACTCCGTGAGGTACAACCTTCCAGTCACTGATTGGTTCGGATGAATGAATGTTACACCTACATTGTACCCAGCTGACCTTGAATGAAACCTGTGTGAGGAGAAATCCGTGGTGCATGGCGGAGTGCTATTGAAGGTAGCACCTGCGAACGGGCAACGGACTTTCGTGGAAAGTATTGGGACGAGTCTGAACGACCCAAGACATTTATCCCAACAGCTTTGGTTCAATGGTGGCTGTGATAAGACACAGGAGAGACTGCGTGTTTTGTCAGAGACGAGTGACGGCAAAGGAAAGTGTCCTGAGTGCAGGTGTTTCTCGACAAATCAAGGGAAGATTCCAAAGGCATCGTGGTTCCTTCCCCCTTGTGAGCAGAGAGACGAAAATACACGCGCTGAAAGCATTCCTGAACCCGTTCCTTCCGATCGGACTGAAGGTCGGAGGCATCTCGCCTCTTCCCTGCATCTCAAACACAAATTATGTTCAGGGGGCGGATCAAGGATCTTTCCTCCGAGCGGACATCCCTCGGGCAGGGCCAACTCAAACTTTGAAAGAAAGAGACAGAAAATCACGAGCGAGGTATTGCCTCTTCATCGTGGGAAGAAATGTTCAAAATCAATCACGTCAGCCAGGAAATTGAGAAAAGTTGCGCGTGGGCGGTCAGGTGATGGCAAAACATAGGTGTGGTCAATTTTTTGGTCAAGGTCGGAGTGACTGACCCGATTTTCTGCATCCAACCCTCGACGTGTGACCCCCTGAATCCTGGTCAGCATGACTGTTCTCCAAAATCCAGGGTCAGGTGATTCCTCTGCCATCTGGTTCCTCATCGGGTGACCCTCCCCCTGGATCCGCCCTGCTATTTTTGAGTTGTTTACGAGGAAAGCGCCAGGATCCTGTTCGTATTCTTACACGGAGTCATGAGTGCCAAACAATGTCGATCTATCAGCTGATACGCCAACCAGCGCAACTGTGAAATCCTATCAAACTGCGCCGATCAAAAATTACAAACTGAAAGATTTGAGGTTCACTAAGCACAGTCAAAGACAGGAATTGTTCGCCTGAAACGGGGAAAGAGCAAGGCAATGCAAAACTCCACCAACCCCGCGAATTATTTCTCCATCAACCACAGCCACGCGAAGCACCAGGAAAGTGGGTGAAAAATTCACAGCTGCGAACCCCTCTTCGGCGAGTGCAGTCTCAGAGTGAACATTCTTGAACGTGCGAAGGCATCGCGGCCGGGATTCCTCGGAGCGGCGGGCCGGGGGCATCGCTCACTCAGCGCATCTGTTGCGGGGGCTCAGCCTCGCCCGCCCCGCGCTCACGACGGATTCGCCTCGTTCATCCATCATCGCCCACCTTCCCAGCACCAAGTCCGCGCGGGCGGGCGGCAGGTTCTACAGATGCTCCACGATTCCCGTGAAATTAGGGATGCAGAAGCCGATTTGGTACACAGTCGTCATGGATTTGAACCTTTTTTTGTGGCCGCTTACGGTAGTTTGGTTGGATGCAAACGAGCCCAAAAGCGGCTTTGGAAAATTTCTCGCAAATTGCCTGGTGGACATATCGACCTGATAAAACCTTTGTCACCAGGGTACCTGCCTCAGGCTCTGCCCCCCCCCCCCCCCCCCCCCGGGGGGGTGCGGGCGCGCGCGGTCCCCCCCCGCGGGGGGGGGGGGGTGGTGTTGGTGGGGGGTGG
>JAAUXT010019837.1_pt1 | contig 15418 bp, 26 predicted proteins | sample 7278171 | NCBI WGS metagenome assembly JAAUXT01 (sample SAMN14350112, study PRJNA611818) | marine sediment metagenome | isolation source: surface marine sediment (1.8m) | place: French Polynesia: Moorea | collected 2018-08 | reverse complement strand
CCCGTGCCCCCTCCACTCCACCCGTGCCCCTCCACTCCTCCCGTGCCCCCTCCACGCCCCTTTGCTCCCTGGTGATCCGCTCCTGAACAACGAGAGTGACGCAATGCAGAGCACTTTGTCAGTTTCAATGTCCTCAATCCCTCGCTAATGCGACGGGAGGCAATTTGAGCTGAAATCATGGCTGTTGCGCTTTTCTCTCGGACTACGCGCGGCACGCTCAATCCTCGCTTCCTGCTTCTGACGAGGAAAAATAGTTTTCGACAAACCCTTGGCTTCCCTGATCCGTACAGCGGTTGGCAGTTTGGGTTCTTGTCTCAATGGGCTGAACGTCAGTGAGCGGGGCCAACGGGAAAGCTGAGAATAAGTCCCCTGTGAACCAGGATGTTCCAACCACCAGACCGCGTTCATGCGAGCATGGGGCGGTTCAGTGCGTTCGCGCCGCCCCTCACCCAGCGAGGTCGCCTCAGTGGACAGAAATCGCAGTCGTTTGTTCGCAGTAAGAGCGCCTCTGAAACCGAGTCTTTCTGGCTGTGCAGGGCCCCGACCCAATGACGCACTCGTTTTGAGTGGTTTTCACATCAGGGGTGCTCGAATAGATAACATCCGGTTCTTTCATCTGCCGACGCCTCAAAAATTCAGCTCACAGACAGCAAATTTCAAGTTGTACCGAAGACATGCCACCCACCGTTTGTGCATGTGGTGGCGGCTTGGAATTTCCTGTGGAATAATTGTCCAACAAGCCGTGCTTTTTGTTCGTGCGTCTTCAACGTGAAAATGCCTTCGTCGGCCTGCGGGGCTGCGCAGTAACAACAGCAGCTGCTGCAGACCTGTGCGAACTTCGGGTGTCACGTGCTGTACGGCCGACCTGAGACTTGTTGCTTTCTCATGTGATTTCGAGCCGACAGGAAGTGGATCTGATGAAGGGATCTCCGCCACAGGGAGGTGCTGACACAGCGAAATTTGTCTCGGCGCTGATGCTCAGTCTCCCAGACGCGGATCTCGGTGGCACCAGAGACAGGGTCCCCTTTGGCTGACACGGCTCCGCCTTCGTGCCTGGGTTCGGCTCTTCAACTCCCAACCTGAGCGGAAGTTCGAGCCGTCTGAGCTCGAATCCTGATTGCATCCCTCAACCACATTCTTCGGGTGAAGGTCTCAATGTCCCAGCTCTCCTGCGTCAAACCCTCGTGGTGTCGGGTTCTGGAGCTGTCAGCGCCGATTCGTGAGATTCGAGGGGCCAAGTTGCCCCGGGTGACAGACAGACAGGCACGTTCGCCTCATCTGCAGCTGGCAGCTCAAGGCCGATGTCTTCAGGTTCTGGAGGACGCCATGTCACCGCCGTTGCCATGGAGTTCACCTGTTGCTTTGTTCCTGCTGCGCGAGGGAGTTGTAATCTGTGGAAGCTGCGCGCTTTGTCTTAGTCGCTGCAGTGCAATTCACGTGCCCATCTGCAGGAGGACTCATCTTCAGCGAGAGAGATGAACCTGGAGCGATGCCACCGTTTGACCAGCTGCATGCACGGTGCTACATGCACCGGAGTACTTTGTTCCAAAACATTTGATTGAAACCACGGAACTGAATTCTCAGTGTTCCTTCTGACCCGCAGTATCAGATCCGGGTCCTTTGGCCCTGCGCGCGTGGTCTCCAGTCCCACAACAAACATGACACGAGCATGCACGAGTTTTGTATCCTCCGACTTTCTGCAACACGAAATTGCCAACACAGTGCGCATGAAAAGAGCAAGTCAATAGAAAAATCAGACCCGCAGAGCCAACGGAAGAACACCGTAAATACTGCGAAGCTGGTGTTGTCTTTCAGTTCTTTGTTTTTGTTGTTCTATCTTAATTGTTGGATGCACATGTCGCGCTTTCTAGAAGACACTGCATGCGTGCTCTCACACCATTGACATTCCTCCTACAACGTCAACGCGGAGGCCTTTGTTCGTTTCAGATGTTCATGAACAAGCTCAGCTTTGACCACGTCGGCCTCACCGTCTGGAAACTCATCACGATAGACAGAAGATTGCTCATAACGGTCAGTAGCTCCAGCACATCGGGTTGGTCAACAATGGCCAGAGTGGCTTGGGGGGGGGGGGGAGGAATTCCAACTTGGAATTTTTCACACGAAACGCGTTGGTGTCTTTGTGGCACAACGTTGTGGGAAATTTTTGCTGGGACAATTGGGCATTTTTTCGGAAGTAGACGCCACTTCTATACCCACGCCTTGGTGGTTGTGTGGGTTCGCTACAGGCAGATCTATGAGTGGGCGCGTCCCACACATACACGTTGCTCGCTCACACTTCCATCTCCCAACACTCATGAGTTATTTCAAGGGAAGTTGTGGCACAGCTTCTGGGTCAAAGCGAAAAGGTTCAAACGTTCGGGTGAAACATTTGCTCGTACACGAAACACTGTTTTGCACCCATCCTTTTCAGAGTTGTTGCGTCAATCGAACGCGCCCAAAGAAGACTTCACTGACGCGTCTGCCTCCATTTTCAGATATTTGCTCTGGTGATTTGCTACGCGTTGCTGCTCTTCAAGTTTGCTATTGCGCTGGGGCGGCGCAACGCCATCATCGCGAGCAACGCCGCCTCGTCGCTCGCCTTGCTAAGCAATATGACGGCAGAAGGGACCACATAATGCCGACGCTGTCACTCACACAGACGCTGCCACTCAGACACGCATCGCGCCTGCGCGAGACGCTGACGTCAGTGTGTCATGTCGACGTTTGTGAGATGCCAACGTCTTTGTGCGGTGCTGATTCCGACGTCAATCTGACGCCCACATTTGTGCGACGTTGACGCTGGTAACACGCAGACGTCGGTGTGACGCTGATGCCAAGACGTCAGTGCCGTACAGATGCCAGCGCCTGTGCATGGACACGCCGCGGCGTCGTCGCGTACCTTGACGCCGATGGACGCCATCGTAAACGCCTACGCTGACGCCGGCGAATCGCCTGTGCTCACGGCGACACCGACAGCACTTTCTGCATCCTGCAGCTACTCAACGTCTCCGTGCAACCCCCTGTCGATTTCCTGAGGCCCGCTTCAGATGCGCACACCCGTGTTTGTTCAAAGAAGCAGCATTTTCTCAAATGTCTTGAAAGAAGATGTGAAGTTGGAGCCAACGTAGATTTTGGTCACAAAGCCTTGTCAGTTTGTCGGTGCGCGCATTGTGGTGAAGGCAAAATGTTCTGGACGTTGATTGAACTGAATGCGGGTGACGCGGTGCAAACCGGCCTCAGTCGGACGAGGACGCGGCGCCTCGCCTCATCCGTCGCACTGTGTCGCACTGTCTCGTCTGTTTCTCGCGGACCATTTGACACGAACCTATTTTGGACTTTGTTCCCAAAGCGCCTTGATTCGGGTCTTTTTTACGCAGGATACGTCGCACACACCAACACTCGCTGCATGTCGTCTTCGCAGCACGCCGTCCATTGTACTTGTGAGGGCGTGGTGAGTGACGCACCCAGCGTGACAGGGACCTCGAACTGCAGTAGCTCATCCCCGACACCACTTGAAGAAATTTTCCTCAGAAACACAAGATCAGCGTCAGGAAGGGTCTTGAGACTGAGAGTGCTCACAGTGCGGGCCGTGTTCGATTCGCCCACCTCCTCCCCGTTTCAACAACGCCCCAAACCACGCAAGGAGGGGCCATCAGAGTAAGTTTGATCATGTAGGATCTGACCCCAGGGGTACGATCTCAATTTTGAAATGGGAAAATGTATAATGGGGCACAACATTGTTGGGGGGGATTTTGGTTGGGGCATGGGGCCGGTGCGTGTAGCTCTGTGTGGGTCCCGCCCTACAGGAGGAAACAAATGCCTCGGTGCGCCACATCGAACACGACCGAAAATTCAGGGTTGGATGAGACGATGCGGCTCGGTCAGCGTCTCTATTTTTCTACCACAGCAACAACATTCGCATCCATGGGTTTATTACTTGGGCTGCGTCGCGTGTATATTTTGTCCTCGCGAATTATTCCAGAGGCAGGTCGATGATCACGTGTAAGTGTATCGCGGAGAGTGAGCGTGTTTCGTTGCGTGTTTTGTTTGTTGTCAACTGTGGGACAGTGCGATCAGTGATGTGCGTCGTGTTAGAAACGGGATGGATTCAAATGTTCAAGCCGAGAAATGTGACAGCAGCGCATGCAGAGCGAGGTTCTGGTTGGGTTCTCAGCAGATGCTAAAACACAGGGCGTCCGGAAGTGCATCCCGGGTTTCTATGGGGTGGACCCCTGGAGGGGTAAATCTCAGACCCAAACAGGGTGGAAGTGGCCGTCCGCTGTGACCCAGCCTGAGAGCTTCGGACTGGACAGAGGCCACTGCTGCAGCGACCCTTCCGGTTGCGCTCCAGGATCTTTTCCTTCCTTTTGCTGTGTGGCGGCGACGTGTTACGAACCTTTCCGCTTGAAATTACCCTATTCAAGTCCTGCAAAAAATCCAGACACCGTCTGTGAATCAAAGCTCAAGTTACGAAAGACAAGCAATAGATTCGATACTTTTGGTTCGGGAACAATGGCGCACCCGGGCCGCCCAATTCGAACGCCCATTCCCAAGTCAAGTCGATTTTGACCAAAAATTCGAATCAAAAGTGAAATTGGACGTTGTATCAATGGGTTCAAATGTCCCGAGATTCGGATTCCAAGCATACGAGCGTTCGAATCTGGCGGCACCTGGTGTGCGCTCTGAGTCTGCGCCTCATCCTGCGCGGTTCGAGGTTCGGGGGCTTGTTCGATTCTGATCGTCAGTCAGAAGAACCAGCTCCACAACAAAGCCGCTGCAGTTGGAGTCAGACGCGAGAAGAATGGGGTCTGTTTGCTTCAGAACTCGTAGTTTTGTGACGTTGTTCAGTGCGTATCTCCGGTTCAGTTCTGTGCGGTGATCATGTCATAAAGAGTCACAAGGCAACAGGACAGTAGAAGCTGCGGATCCAGGGTCGGGCTTCAGGGGACCTTCCCCACCCGGATGGCATGAACAGTCTCCCAGTCTCCCAAGAAACACACAAAGGAACAGGGTTCGCTCATGAGCAAAAGACGGACAAAAATTCATCTCCGGGGGTCAGGGGGCTGGGCCTGCGGACATCCGTACCTGGATCTGCAATCTTGAGCGAAAGTTCCAAAACAACCCCCTCCCTGCAGCAGCGGAAGGCGAGGGCACCGTTTTTGTTCGACTTTACATATTTTTGAGTGGATGGTGTGTGCAGTGCTCACGTGCACGTGCGCCACTCACGGTATGATGATGATTGTACTGCAGTATTTGCTCATAGTCAGAATGGCCTTTCATTCCGTGGAAAATCTAGTCATATCAATCGGTGGATCAGATGTGACACCTGTGTGTGAAGAAGCGCGCTGTCGTCGTACAAGGCACCCAGTCCGAGTCCCGCAGCGTCGACAGCTACGTGCCCAGGGACGTGCACACGTTGCATCGCACGCCAAATCCGTCTTAACTTGCGCAGTTGACGTCGTTCACAAAGAAGGGGCCCGAAATTCGAATTATTGAAAACGGGCGCATTGTGCGTACCCCGTATATCGACAAGGCGAATGTTTGGCGCACGCAGGCCACATCATAGCGCATGACAAAACGAATGCGTCCAGTCTGTTTAAGAAGACTTACCGAACTTGTGAAACCACATGCATGCAAAAGAGTGCACGTCCATGCACGACAAGAACTGGACGATCCTATTCCTTCTGAGTCGCACCAAAAATGCACCAGCAGTGTGCGCGGGCAGGAAGAAGAGCGAGTGCCTGAGGTTCACACACTCAATTTTGTGCTTCTTTCCCAGCTGTACGTTACGGAACCACGACGACAGTTTCTGATCTTGCAATGGAGGAGTCAATGAAATCGTCTTTGTTGGTGTTTTACCTGCGACCATGTGATAGTTTCAAGTCGCACTTGGAAAGGGACACAGCATTCTTCGTATCGCATCGTGGGAATTTATCTGAATTGATCTGGAGCACAGCAAAACACACAAACACTTGGTGAATGTGACGTATCGCGTGGGCACACCCGCGTGTCAATGGATACTCAAGGTCAACATACTCCATGATTGACGGTACATACGTCCACGCACGCACACACACACACGCACACAGAGTGTACACACTTGCCGCTCTCTCATACACACACACGCACACACACACATACACACATGCTGCACGCACACATACACACAGCCACGCCCAAACATACACCAACAACAGCACATTCAACGTATCGCCGACATCAATCGCACCCCAACTCCGAAGGCTCTGTCCCTTTTCCAGTGCGGGTTTAGGTCTGCACTGTAAAGAAGAGATCGCACATCTTGTTCACAGTCCAAGTTTCCCGTTCAACAGTGCATTCTGCTCCTCGCGAACGTTTCCGTGTCTCCACAGACCAGTCTCTCCGGATCTTTCTTGACACGTGGTGCACACACAGGAAAACGTGTGAAGGTAAAGGTATTTACTGTGACGAGATTAAACCTGGCTGTCAAAAGAATGAACATGAAACAATAAATAGCTTTATGAATGTTGCTTTCTTTGTTTTTGTCCCTTGCTTCACTTCACCCTGCAGAAATTTGTTTAAATTTTCAAACTGCACGTTTCCGTGCTGACCAAAAGACGCTGCTTAGAGCTCCACCATGCGACACACGCATACGAGGCAATATCCAACCAAAGTGAGAATTGTCATGTTCACCAAAGAAGCCAATTGGCCTGTCTGCACTGAGAAGGTGAATGAAATCACTTGTCTCGAAGCAACCCCCCGTGACCTTCCAGGCCAATCGTGAACATGACAATTCTCACTTTGGTTGGATATTGCCTCGTACATGTCACTCACGGCGCACATCCAGCTCAATTTCCTCTTCACATGTTGCAATTCTATTGCACAAAGACATTTCACATGAAAATGAGAATCATGAGGACTTGAGCTTTATTTCCCATTTTTGATTCTCCACTCCAAGATCAAGTCCCCATGCAGCTGCTTGGCAGGACAGCTTCTTGTGCCCACTCGCGAGTAATCTCACCGGGAGCTGTCGCACAGCTTCTGGGTTTGATCGGGAAGGTTCAAACGTTCGGGTGAAACATTCACACGTAACACTGCGATTCGCCGGAGCCCCCGCCACCGCTGTCAGTCAGTCACCTCTCCGCCCGTCACGGCGATAATCCAGGGCAGCTTCAAACATGTCCAGCTTGGATAGTATCGGACCTTGCCCTCGGCATTCGTTGTCGTCACAACGACAACAAAGTTTCGACGCCAGCAACAAGAACAGAGGTCCTGCGTGTGCACAAGTTTATTCCCGTGTACGGATATCAAATGCAACAATACCCACATGCATCATTTGTCAAGTTCTCTGGCGGACAACCACCGACGGCTTCTCGTGAGACGCGTTCGATTTGGCACAACATGCGCTCAAAATCTTTTTCTGTGCTACCCCGCCAAGGCAACTGCGTCTGACTCATGCTGATCAGAATTTAGCTCCACTGGGGCGGATCCAGGTTTTGGCGAAAACAGTAAATCAGCAAAACTCAAGAAACGCTGAAAAGGTAAACATTCGTGCACACAAAACACAAGGTGGGGCGTGGATCCACCCTTGTTGCACAATTAACAGTTGAGCTGACGAGAAATAGTTTTGGCTTTTCGGAATCCCCACAAACCAAACATTGCCTGCTCCATTGGGCCATATCCCCCCTCCCTCCACACACACACACACACACACACACACACACACACACACACACACATCTGCATTGCGCGTTGCGTCAGCCCGTCAGTGAGCACCACAAGTGACCCGTCCACGTCGGACACACACGACGACCGTCTCGCTCCACACAGGGGTCGCCGTCGCTAACACACGTTCCACGACACTGGCAAATGCAGAACAGAACAGAACAGACGGAAACGTTTTCGCATCTGAAAAGTACTGTGTTCATCCGCGTGCAAACCGCGCTCAATACACCCGATATAGCCGCCATTTTCTGGCTCCAAATTCCCCAAAATTGTTCAAATCGACGCTTAGTTTGAGGGAAATAAGTTGCTTCCTGTGACACGGATGAACATTTACGGTGACTGGAATCACAAACTGTCCCAGTGAATTCGGGTGGCATTGATCAACAGGCCGAGTTCACACTGGTTGCGTCTTGCAGTGCGTCCGGTACAAGTAGACTTTGCGACGCAGCGTTTCTGCAACGTAACGCACGACGTCATCGGCGTGAGTCGGCTCATGGCTGGACGAAGAAGACTGGAAACTCGGCGCTGGTGCCGGAAGACCCACCGAGGGTTCATCGGACACTCAGAACATGTTCACATCACGGACCCATGAGGACGCACTCGCGTTGCACGTTTTCTTTTGATTTCCAACACGCACCAACGAACCAATGTGCCTCTCCAAGGAATATTTCTCACAAATGAACTTTTCAAGACGATGTACATTTGGCGTTTCTCATGGCGAAAGGCACACAAACACAGACACACGATCAATTCTTGCAAACAAATCCCATCCACAACAGATCCACACACTTGTACTCGCACACGAATCATTTCGTTCACGCAGCTTTTGTCTCCGAACATTGGACGTCTGTTTCAGTGTTCAGTCCAGCAGGCACCAGTGAGAACCCACTGCGCCACCCTTCCGCTTTGTTCGAACGAAAAAATCGAGGTGATACAGTTTTTGATTTTCGGGCAGAAAACGGACAAACCGTGTGGACAGCGAAACTTCAAGTTCCGCGAATTCGACAAAAGCTTGGCGGAACTGGAAATTACAACGAATTTTGTTTTTTTACATTCTTATTCAAGTCTGCGTCAAAACGCAAGCCTTCACTGAAATTCACAATGCTGATTTTTGTCACACAGCACAAGACGACGCGTCGCAAAACCAAGAATCTATTTGACAAGAAGAACAGGCGAGTCCATTTTCCCCTCTCTTTTAGAGACTGATTCTGCACGTACGAAGAAGCCTCGACCATGTGGCTTGATGTCAAATTTCCTGGTGCCCTCGACCCTGCCGAACTCGAACTCTGGCAGTTGGTAAACTCTGCTACTTCGTGGCACAAATTCTCCCCAGTTGACACAATGACGCAGATCTGATCGCATCTGGTTGCACCTTGGCGAATTCGGAGCAAGGTCACTCGTTATGGTTGGAAGGGAATTCGGCGGAGCTGGCCAGGTCCGCTTCACATTGATGTCCACGACAATCGCAGGATCGAGCCCCCGCTGCTCGGTGCCATCAAACCCGTCATTTGGAGCGAGACCTTTTCCAGTGCAAAACGTCACCTGTTTTTCTCATTTCTTCCCGAACAATACGACGAGTTCAATCTGGAGCTTCGAACCAAACGCGACACGTGGTGATGGCGCCAGCAGCGACACAGTTTCCAGCAGACATTGGTGACGAAAACACACTCTGAGTGGAATGTGAAGCTTGTGCGCCGGTTCCACTGGCAAACTGCACATCGTCTTCGAGGCACATCCCAGATTTCTGCAGCGTCGTTCCTGGTCAGCAGCAGATAAACCTTCCCTGTCGCAGCGTCACACTGCGGCCCACTTCACGCTGGACGCCTCCACACACGATCCCGGACGCCACAATTTTGGGTTTGGCTCGTTGTAACTGGTTTCTCTTGAGCTGGTGAGACCAGCAAGTCCCTCAGCAGTCGATGGGAGCTGCGTTCTTGCATGTTGTAGAAAGCCCATTGGCTTGTTCAGGAGTCCTCTGCAGACACATTGAGCGCAACGCAGCACGCGTTCACTCGGACTCGCACATCCAGCTATGCAGTGCAGATTTACGACCACAGTCTGTGTTGCCCCGGCTGCGGCAGGCTCCTACACCGCCGTGCCCCGTGAGAAGCGCAACCCCAGCCTCTCCACCACGTTCTCCACCAGACCTCCGATCCCTGCAAAACACACGTGGTCAAAACTGATGCTGCTCCCGTGAAGATTTGCACAGATTCAGAGAACACAACTGTTGTGTTGTGGTATGGTCACGGGTTACCACACACACCAGCAGGTGCGGCGGTTCCCACCTCGGAACTGATGGTCAAGGTTCTGCTGCAGCAGGTTCTTGGGGCCAGCTGCCCATCCACCACACTCTTTTCTTCAGCTACTTGCTGGCTGGTACTCAAGTAAAGGGGAACTTGGCTCATACTTGTCCGGGTTCTTCTGGAAGCTACCTTCAGAGCAGCATTGGAGCTGTAAGCCTGAATTTACTCCGACACATACTCAGCTGCCCAGCAAAAGCTGATTTTGCACGCGTGAGAAGCACACCACGACGGAGTCTGGCAATACTAAGACATGTTGCGACTTTTTTTAAGCATATGACGGACATAGCGTGCTCTCCAAAAACAGCTTTCATTGGCGCACCTCAGCACGATTCCTGAGCACACATGCCACTGCAACTCTCGGGGATTTGGGGATCTGTTCAAACCACAGGCACTAAAAGTCCCAACTTGGTCGTTTCCTGACTCAAGCGGAGCAAAGGGAGAGCACGCCACCAAACTCAAATACGAGTCGTGCAGCAGACCTGGATTCTGTTTTCCTTGACCTGCACGAAATCAACTCACCCAGCGCGTTGGCGTTGTTGGGGGGCGGGGCGAGCCCGTTGCCCTGAAGATCGCGGACGCTGCTGTAGGCGGCGTGGAACACCTGGCGCACGGCGTCGAGCCGCTGCTTCCGCGGCGCGTCCTCGTAGCTCTCGTGGTACTCGCAACACCTGCACCGAGAGCACATGGCGTGAACTACTCCGGACAATCCAGGGTCCAGGACCGGCCCAGGAAAAAAATGTTACTCCAGAGGACGAAGACACAAAGCGCGTGTTGCTCGACGTGGCTCATCATCGACTGGTGTTGTTTGTTTAAGGAAACACGTGCTGGGTGTGTTTTTTCGGCGCAATGCGCGAGTAGCCCGTGAGAATGGTCTCTGAGCGGTAGGGGCGAGAGGTGTTTACCTGGAGGAGCCCGTGGAGTGGGAGCCGTGCGACCCGGAGGCCGAGGAGCGCGGGGACTCGTGCGACGACACGCTGCCCCTGACGCTGCCGCACCCGCTGATGTACTGCCAACTGAGCGAGACAAGTGATCGCGAGTTTGTGATGGGAAGGACCAGAATGTGAACAAGCAGCTGGCCTTCGCGTGAACTGCTGACTCGATATCAGTCCCCTCGTCATCGCTGATGCAATTCAATGGGAAATTCACGAACCCTTATCGCAATGGGAAAACACGGAATCACTTGATCCTTTGTCAACTGTTGGTGATCTATTCACGTTGACAAGTTTTCAGTGGCCTCAAAAGGAGAAAAATGATCCAGAAGCAAACCGGCTGGTCACCCAGAGGGTACAACCAGCCCTTTATGCCATGCGACAGAGGTCTTTTTGGCGGGACAGTACCTTCCGCAGGGCGGCGAGCTGGGCACGGTCTCCTGCCGTCGTTGCTGCAGCGTGCCCGGCACCGCGACCGGCGTTGTCGACGCGTAGGCGCCGGTCGGAGCTGCTGGCGCCGAGGAGCCGGCGGAGTAGAGCAGTTGCTGCGTGCGGCACGTCATGGCGCCGCCGCCGGTGACGAAGCAGCCGGCGGCCGGAGAGGGAGCGACGCCGCGGGACCCGGTCCCGTTCGACACGGCGTTCCTGCACGGAAAACAGGCGGCTTTGGCTTCAACCTGCCAACGTGACGACCTGTGTTGCGGGACACAGGTCGAGTTTGCGACACACACACACGGACCATGTCGACGTGCTGAGCACTTTCTCCCACAGAGGCCTTGTCAAGTGGTTTTCAAGTCACTGAGGATATTTTTTCCGATCGACTCTCGGACTGCGTCTCTCACCCATTGGGGACGGCTGGCGGCGCGGCGGCGTCGTCGTCGGGAACGCTGAAGTGGACGGGCGGCGCGGCGTCGCTGCTGCGGCCGCTGTTGACGCTCGCCATCGAGTTGATGCTGCTGTTGCTTCCCTCGTGACCCGCGCGGTGGAGCTCGGGGTCTGAGAGAGACACACACACGTAGCGTCGGGGGTAACAGAAGCACACGCACACAAACCGCTGTACGCAGACAGACATCACTACGCGGATTGCCGTTTCTCATGCTGAATTAAGTAAGTGGTCGTGTGCGCGTGTTGACTGTCTTCTGCAAATAGTTCGTGTGCGCCTGCGAGCTCTCTCTCAAAAACAGAAGTTGACTGCGTTCGTCACCAATGATCGACAACAGTCTGGTGATGACAGCAGAATCACGTCAGTGTTCCATGTGCTCGTTCTTTGCAGACCACTGACCAGACGCACGTCCAACACCCGAGTAAAACCACTCACCCAGCAGAACTCCGTCAATATTCGATTCCGAGTCAGTTCGGCTCACGGTCCGACTCTTCGGTTTTCTGAAAAAGTAACATTGGTTTAAACGCTTGAACCGGACAGGAAATTCCGAACCACAAAGGACAGAAATTGGCACAAACCTGCGCAAAATACTGTATTCTTCACTAGTGATGTGCTTCAGGAAGTTGAAGCAGAAGAAGAAAATCTGCAAACAGAAAAGAGACGTTTTTCAAAATTTAAACCAAAAAACTTTGCAATCAAATCATTCAGCTTCAGTTTCTTTTGCGGGAAGAATCAAGACTGACCTCTTCTCCTTTCGTGATCCTCTCAGGGAAGTTGTGCCTGAAAAGAACGCAACACGGGTCAGCACATCAGAAACAAACTCTCACCCACTTGGCCCCGGTGTTCACTACAAGCGTGTGCAATACGTGCACTCACTGGAACAAAGTCTGTCAAGTGTTTGCTTGAATGTGTAGACGAAAGAATTTCGCGTTCGCAGCGTTTGCGTTGGTCCATCCAGAGGAATCGCGACCCCCGAGATTTGTCCCAGACTTCCGCAGTGCGATATGCAAATTTAACTTTGGGTTTATCCAAGATTTTCGAAGACAAGACTTCCTGTAGGCCCAGAATCAGTTTGGCCATCGCCGCACAACAGGGCACGTCGAAACCAGTCGAACCCTGACGTCACTCACCCGAACAAGTACCAGTCGTAGGCGACGGTGAGGTAGAGCATCTCTGTGGGCGATAATGAAGGATGCACGAGTCCATCCGCCCACAGAGAGAGCCGCAGCAACGAGATGAACAGGGGCGTCCGATCCCAGCCCGAGATGCAGTGCACGAGCAACCCCGCGTCTCCTGCAGCGGCAACGAAGCCACTTCCGGTCACGTCACGAGCGCGCGCACGACGCGTCCTTCACTTCACGCGCCAAGACATCGTGGAAACCACAACACAGCGACGCAAAGTCCACAACAACACGACCGATCCACCATGTTACAGCATGGTTCGTCCAAGATTCTGCAGACGGGACGCGACCGGGGCTTGTCAATCGAGAGCAGCCCGACTCACCTTCCCGGAGATAGTTGAGGAGCAGCAGCAGGTAGTTTTGTGTAAGTTTGGCGAGGTCCCAGCGCTGCAACAGACGAGCAACACATCGCAAACGTGCATCAAAAGGTGACCGTGGTCAAACGTGTGGCACAACCAGAAATCCGAAGAAACCTAGTTGATCTGCGAACCAACAGAGGAGTGTGTGTACCCACCCTGTACTTGGTCCAGTCGACGCTGAGCGGGGGGCGGGGCTGGTCGGGCAAGTCTAACGTGGCGTCCACGTACGACTGAAAATATGTCAGCAAAGTTCAGCAAACGGCTGATTCAACAAGGAGATGTTCTCGATGCGTCTTGGCGGAAGCGTTTTCCGTTTCATCGCCGATTTGTACGCAACTGGCCAATCGGGCTGTCCGCCTGACACCCGCCCCAAGGTTTCCGCCCTTCGGTACCTGTCTGGTTCCAAAGTGGTCCCTACCCCACTCGCCGACCGGTACGCACCTGGCTCCAGTCGAACATGAGCCCGTCCGCCTGGTACTCGGCGTCACGCCACCTGCGGAAGAACTCGCAGCCCGGGTACGGCACGCAGACGAGGCGGAAGTCGCTGTACCGGTTCTCCTTGTCCACCTTCTCCGACGACGTGATCCTGGCGAAACACAATGTGGTCAACTTTGTTCTGCTGGGTGGGTTCGATCACATTGTCGATTTGGGTTCGCTGTTGGCGTCGTGCGCCACCATTGGTCAGGGTTTGGAAATGAAGCACACGGCAGAAAATACACTTGGAATCTTCATTCCCACCGCGAGATCCCCACACCCTGTTCTCTTCCTTTCAAATGAAGCTGCCCTTCATCGCATCTTTGTCGGGGTTCACCTGGAATCACCGTGCACTGGGTTCCTAAGCAACGAGTGGACATTGCGTCCGCCCACTGGACACAGAGAATGCAGCGCACGACGCACACGCGGTGACTGGAAGCTGCGAGTACTCACGGCATCCCGAACTTGACCTTCTTCTTCTCGACCATCAGGTCGCAGATGTAGCCGACGGAGAGCTCCTTCAGGAGGCTGATGTCCGAGCCCCGCACCCGGTCGAACAGAGGTTCACTGCAATGTAGGAGGGAACCTGAGATCTGGTCAAGGGGACCACAGGGAGCCCGACTCTTGCTTTGTAAATTGTGACTGTGAAAAGACGCAGGGACGCTGATTTTCTGAGGTTTCGGATTCGTGCAACTGGTCGGGTTGGTGCAACTGGTTAGTGGACTGGGAAAGGAGGAAAACAAGCACCAAGCACATCTTAGTGGAGGATGGGGAGGGACAGTAGATCTGAGAAAGAAAGAATGCAAGAACGAGCGAATGACCGCGCGTACCTCTCGGCGTCTCCGGCAGGGGGCATGTCGATCTGCTGCGGGTCCGACCCGAGCAGGAAGTCGAGGCCGGACTTGCCGTAGATCTCGGCGCCGCCGGACAGCGTGGCGCTCCGACACACGTGCTGCAGGACGACAGGACGGACACCGAGTCAGTGACGCACGTCTCCAACACGTGTGCATTCCCGGATTCCCTCTGACCTCGCAGCGATCGGTTCAGTTTCTGCTGGAGCCTTGCATCTTATCTTGCCCTCCGCGCCTGTCTGACCCTCCTGCAGTCTCCCAACCCAGAGATTTCGCCACACCCCAAAGACGTGCCCCCATGCCGCACCCACACAAGCGACCATCTCTTTCACACAGGGCCTGTCGAATACCTTGCCCTTCATGCCATCTCCACCTTCTCCACGGCACGCACTCTGCATCTGGAAGGAGGACCCGCACCCCCTGTGTACCCGTTGGCCATCCCTTTCCCCTGAAGAGGATGACGCACGTGCCAGTGAATCCTCCCCACAGTGCCCGATCCCTTGTGTGCCAGGCCTCTGATGTACGCCCTGTACACACCTTTCCCTCGAACAGGATGACGGGAACGACGAAGCGTGAGCGGCAGCGCGCAGACTTGGCTTTGTTGTAGAGCTCTCGAAGCCGCGTCGCATCGTACAGGGACTCCACGCTGTCAACAAGAGTGCATGTGTGTGTGTGTGTGTGTGTGTGTGTGTGTGTGTGTGTGTGTGTGTGTGAGGGAGAGAGAGAGTTCTGTG
>JAAUXT010010573.1_pt1 | contig 15420 bp, 18 predicted proteins | sample 7278171 | NCBI WGS metagenome assembly JAAUXT01 (sample SAMN14350112, study PRJNA611818) | marine sediment metagenome | isolation source: surface marine sediment (1.8m) | place: French Polynesia: Moorea | collected 2018-08 | reverse complement strand
GTGTGTGTGCGTGCGTGTGTGCATGTGAGTGAGGGTCAGTTGAATGAGTCGAGGAACATGCGCCGTGTCAGCGGAAGACATAGCGCACGAGCGTCGCTTCTCAGTGAGCTTGCCTGAGCACACGGCGCCGTTCGTTCGCGTCCCGATCGTGGCGTCACGCACCAATTGACCGCGTCTTCTCTCCCCACGCAGACGACATCCTGGGCGACCTCAACATGGACCCCATTAAACCGCGCCAGCCGGGCGTGGGCGGGGTGGGCGGTGCCGGCAGCAAGAGGGCGGCGCCCCCGCCCACGTACCGCGCCGCCCCCGCCGCGCAGCGCAAGAAGTCCGTGTTCGACGATGACGACGACGACTTCTCCTTGTGAGTTCCTGTTCCGGTTTTGGTTCCGTTTTCGTTTTTGGTCACTGCCAGTGTCTCAGCAAGTTCGTCACGTGTTGCGTCACTGCAAATCAGTTGGCGTTGCATCATCGCTTTCGATGTCGTGTCCCTCGCCCAGCAACAGAAGGAAGGGACACGCCCACTGTGAAAGCAGGCTTCACTTTTCGAAAATGTGATTCATGCGTGTGCGAAATACGTGATCTTGGAAACAGCACCCCTTTCTTAGCCATGCAACACTTTGCGCGAAGCAGGCTTCAGTTGTTGGGATTGTTGAGTGGCGCCCCCGTGTGACGCAGCCGTTGCTCCTTGCAGCTCGATCGGGCTGAAGTCGGGTCGAGGCTCCGCGTCCTCAGCCAAGCAGCACTACATGAGCAAGGCGCGCTACCAGCCGGGTAGGACACACACACACACACACACACACACAGAGCACGTGAGCAAAGTGCGTTGGATCTACCAGCCCCTTTGAAAACAAAAAAATTGTGGAAAGTTCTTCAGGGTTTTCCTTGTGTGACAGAAGATAACCAATTCTCAGGCCAGGCACGTGCCTCCACCGGCGGGTGTTCTTGTTTGTGGTTTGGCACGAGCTCCTGTTCTCGCACAGGCAAGAACGTGCGCACGACGGGTCACCGGGACACGCTCGCGAACGCCGGGGCGGCGGCGCCGGCGGCGGCGGCAGCGCCGGGGAGTCAGTGGAACAGCCGGGGGCTGGGCGGTGGGGCCGGCGGCGTCGGAGGGGGTGCGGCCGGCGGGCTCAGCCTCGCACGTACCAACAACGGTGAGTGGCCACTCCCAATGGGAAGACACGCGGATGCGTCGGGCGTTGCGTCGAAGCAACATACGACGTACCAAAGTAAACGCACCATCAGAACTGTCAGACGGGCAGATATCCGTGTGAACTGACGGTGCATTGCGCTCTCGTGCAATGACTTGTGCTGAAAACTGCGGAAGCAACTTGCTGTCGGACGCACTGAGAACTGTGGGTTGAACCTTTATGGATCAGACGAGCGGTTTTCACGCAGATACATTTCTTAGATTCAACAAACGAGTTCTTGATCAGAGAGGACCAAGAAACCCACGTTTAGCATCACACAAAGCCACGCTTGAGGTCACGCTGTTCGCGTCACGCTGAACGCTCGCGTCGTCACGCCTTCACGTGGTCACGCTGTTGCCATGGTTACAGCTTCCACGTCGTACAACCCCGGCGCGAGTAGCTACGTTCCATCCGCCGCAGAGTCCACGCAGAACAAATCAAGTGAGTGCGCGCGCACACACACAAATACACAAACACACACGCACACACACGCGTGCGCGCGAGCGCAGACACACACATCGCACCACTCACCATACACACGCCACATACACGCACACACACACGTACGCACCATACACACACACACACACACACACACACACACACACACACACACACACACACACACACACGTGAAATAACTTTCTTGGTTGAGGAGTTCTTCGGCAACAGAACCATCCCCCTCAAATCTAGACTTGTCTGAAACCACTGAGACCACAGGTACATCGAAAAGAAAAGACGTAATCGCAGCAACAACCTTGGAAAAGCCAGCGCAAAATCCACTGTCCGAGTTGTGAAATTGCAGCAATGTTGTAAAAACGCCACGAATCTCCAGTCGTCACCATTTGAGTTGCAGTGTGTTTGCTTTTGCCGTGTTGAGAGATGAGCCCATGAGTTTCCACGGAAATCCACGCACGTTTGTTTTGCCGAGTTTCCCGCGCAATTTGTTCGGTCACGTTGTTTCTGGTCTGGTGTACGCTGGGTGCGACAGACGCGGCGTTGCGTCTCCGTGCACGTCAAAAACGCCAGCGCTGCGACGCAGCGTTCAACACGTGCACAGGGACGCGACGCACGACGCACCCGGTGCGCACCCGCCTCACCGTGTTTCTCCCCGTCGCTGCACAGATTACGCCCCCCGGTGGAAGCGCGCGGAACCGCCCGTCGTGAAGCCGCCCAACCCCCGCCCCGCCCAACCCGTGGGCGGAGCCCCGATCTCCGGCAGAACCAACTGGGCGGCAAAGTAAGTAGCAGGTCACACCCACCAAACACCCGACCAATGTCGGTACCGCCCAACCCGTAGGTGAGGGCGCCCACTGGGCGGCAAAGTGAGGTCACACTCACCTTCGTCCATCTCGCCCGCCCACCCTCTGGGCGGACCCTGGTTCTGGCAGCCAGACTCCAAAGTCTGCGTGACAGAGCAAAGTCACGACACAGTTCGAACACAAGAGGTGTGTTTGGACTTGGCGACGGCCTCTCATGCTTCTCACGCGGGTAAGTCAGACGCCCAATTTGAGACGATGTGACCCACAACGACGTGGGCGCCTGAACAGGTGAGTCGACTTCAAAAGTGTGAACTTGACACTGCATTGTTTTCTGTGGGTTTGGTTTGGTTACAACGAAATTTGCCAAAAGCTCTCCTTGAGGGTCCAAACATTAATTTGTTCCCAAGTGACCTCTTGAGGCAATGACCTGAAGTGAATGTGCCCAAAACAAGGCACTTCACCTCCAAGGACGCTGTCTCAAGGGGCGGACTGCATGAAGTGTTCGTTGTAAGCAGAGGCAACCTGTTTTTGGTTTTGAAGCGTCACATTTGATTGGCTGCGGCTTTATCCAATCACAGAGTGCCTTACTTGCCTGCAACACAGCAAACTCCTCCCACCTGCGTTTTCGGCACCGTTTGGCTTTGCAGAGAACTTTGATTGACGTCCTCGTGACCTTTGACCCCGTGTTGCGTCAATGCAGTGTGAAGTAACGCCCTCTTGTGTTGATGACCAGTTTCCCGGGTGGACATGCTGTCTCTGGAGTAGCCTCGTCACCAGGGGTCGCGCCGGACCCGGTCAGGTGAGTGGACGACCCGCATGCGCATCGGAGAACGCGGAAGTACCTTGTGACGTCACAGGAAGTTGATCCCATGATTTGGTGCGAGGTGCGCGGGGGCGGATTCACCCCTGGAGACCCGATCCTAACTTTTGAGGGAGAGACGTAGGGAAGGGAAAACCGGGATGTGCGTGTGTGTGTGGTGTGTGTGCATGCGTGCGTGTAAGGTGTGAGAGTTCTGACAGGGATGGTGAGTGTGTTCTTTTTGTGCGTGTTTCTGTGTGTGTGTGTGTGTGTGTGTGCCTGCGTGTGTGTGAAACAGGGTCAATGGGGACCAGGGCCTGTGGCCCAGCAGCCCATCTTCCAGACACACTCTGAACAAATGAATGCGCCGACGCAGCAGAAGAAACTTCAGTTGAATATCTTTGGAAAGAATTCTGTTTTCGCTGTCAATGAAGGTTGAAAAAAACCAACAAAAGCAAGGATAACAAGCGAATGATATCGTGCCCGGAAGTGTGCACCGTTGCACCGAAACTTCAACAACGTTTTGGTTCGTCATTGAGTGTTTTGTGCCTTTCAGATACCTCAAATAGCGAAGGGGACCTGCACGTGTACATACAACCAGCACCACAGATAAAACCACCGCCAGGGGGACCGGAGTTGCCGCGGGCGGCGTCGCCCTGGAGACGGAGCCGTGAGGGACGAATCCGTCCAATCACGCACGAATCTCTGATGCAGCTGCGCATGCCTAGAGATGGAAATGCAGTGTGTGTGTGGGGGGGGGGGGGCAGATTTGTGTGTGCGTGTGTGTGGAGGGTGTGTTGTGAGGGTGTGTGGTCTTTTGAGAGGGAAATGTGCGAGTCCGAAGGGCTGGGTGGTGAGTGCAAGGAAGGTGTGCGGCCACAAGGGTGGATGTCGATGTGTGTGTGTGTGGGGGGGGGCGAGCACGAGCAGATAGATGGGCTTGGCCATTGCGTCAGCTCACGCAGCTGAGAACAGTTTGGTTCTGGGATCCAAGGGCCTCTCACAGGCTGCAGACACAGAAATTCCTCGGAATAAATTGCCTTTGTGTGCTGCAGTGCTTAGTTGTGCGAGTGACACGCCCAGGTTGTCGGAGGGAATTGCTCAGAGTGCGCCGAAGCCCTCAAGTCTCGCTTCAGTGTTGGTGACGGATGTTTCCGACTCCCCGTGAGCGGTGTGAATCGAACAAAGTGCCTAAAATGTACATAACACACAACGAACGTCACAGTTGAACCTTACACCGGTAGAGGGCAGGGCGGGAGGGAGGCGGACGGGATGGGATCTGTGAGGGAATCGTGTGGGAGTATTCCGACAGTGTATGAGTATTGGCTTCGTTTCACACTGGACGCGTCACGTGTTGCGTCTTTGTGCGAGTCACTGCGTGGATCATCAACAAAGAGACCCAATGCCCGAAGACTTGTGCGTGTACAAGGACACGTAACGCATCCAGGGTGACTCGGGCCTCGTGTATCCGTCCTGCAGCATGCAACGTAGTTGCCACAACGAGACTCATCACTTTTGTCTGTTTTCTACCAGCCTTGGGAAATAACTTTTCACGGTCACACGAAGGACGAAAGTTTTATCGTGACTCAAAATGCTCTTTGTTTCTCAGGGTCCAGTGACCGTTGAATGCGAGTGGTCGTTCAAAACAGTGCAGCGCAAGTGCTTGTTTTGCTTTGGCCTTGGTTCCACATGGGATTCCTTTTCATGCAATTGAGCCGTCCGTTTTGTTTCAAATGCGACTGTTTTGGTTCCGCTTCAGTGAAGCATTTAGAGCGTTCAGTGTAAGTTCCAGAGATACAGATGCAGCTCGTAGTGTGTAAAAACAGTTGGTTAAAGCCATGTCTTCTGTTTCGTCTCGTATTTTTTCTATTCCCCTTGTCCTTGTGCCTGGGGAGGGAGGGGCTTTTGTGGGGGACATTATGACGATTCGTTTTTGACGAGATACAGAGTCTGTATTGGAACCTGTCACTTGGAGTGCGCCCAGCCGTCGTCGTTGTTGTTGTTCATGCCTTGTGTTTGAACAAATAAAACGTATGGAATCTAAATGTCGAATTTGTTTCTCTTCGCCGCGTGCTGGAATTCGACGTGACACAACTGAGCAAGGGAAAATCCAAGGGGTGAACGAACGTCAATAGATCTCCGAAAATTAGTTTTTGCCCCCACCCCACCCGATCCATGCAGAATTCCACCTCGCCCCCCCCCCACTGCGCTTCCACAATTTGGTGCATCTACCCCTGTGATTTTGTCACGTTTTGTCAGGGTTGACATCAGCAAAACAAGTGGACAAACAATGAACACGTGTGCAGTTCAAATGTTCAATCCAATTCTGGAGATGATTCATGAAAAGCGAAAGTTCGCAAAAATCTGTCAACCTGCCAACACAAGAAAATTGTCGTGCACCAAAAACAGAAAACAAAACCATTGCATTTTATCTCACGCATTCTGATTTTCACTTTCTTGTCATATGTGTTCTGATTTGTCGATATCGCTGCAAAATCACTTTGTTTTGTGCGATGGTTTTACCGGTGCGGCGTTGACAGGTGATTCAGGCCACGTGGCTTTGTTGACATCCGCGCCGCAGTGCCCGGATCAGGAAGTGAGTCATTTACCCCAGGACAGGTGCTCCGGGAGCGCTCTGGAAAATATTTTTTAATTCTTCCACTTCTATTCAGAATTTCCCTCTTACAACAGCTAAATTATTAATTTGAAAGATAATTATAGAAAACTACCAACATTCAAAAGTTGTCATTTCAGAAAAGGGAAAAGGAGACGGAATCTTTGCCGGTCTTTATGCTTTGAGGTAAAAGCAGCCATATTGAAAGACCAGACAGAAAGCCCAAGGAAGGAGATGGCAAAGAAAACTTACGATTTACTCTTCAAGCTCTTGTTAATTGGGGATTCTGGAGTCGGCAAGACGTGCTTATTATTTCGCTTCTCAGATGACGCTTTCAACACAACCTTCATATCAACCATAGGTGAGTTGAACCCCGCTTTTTGTTCGATTGATTTTGAATGCCTCAAGTTTACTCATCTGCCCCAGCGAACAGAATTTGAATTTTTGAACTGTCAAAGTCGGTTTTGGGTTCCAAGTGTTGTCGGTTCAGTGTGTAGCGATACAGACAGGTTTGCCCTGTGTGTCTGGCCCCTTGTGTGGTTGGGAGGAGGCCTGTTCGCTTTGTTCTGTGAGACGTCCTGGTGTCTGACAGGATCAGCATGTGTGTGGGGGTCGGGTCATGTGAAGTGTGTTTTGTTATGAGAGATACTTGATCCATTTGTCATCGAAGTGGCGGACTCTGACTCAAGAGGCCGAGGTTCGGTCGGGTGACGTCGGGTGAACGAGTCAAGTTTTGCGCTGCCGGAATCGACGTGTCTCGATCGAGATGTCAGTGGCCAGAATTGGAAGTAGATACGAGGGGAATACTAAAAGTCTTTTCCGTCATGTTCAGCGCTCCAACCGCTATTGACTACAGAGAACAATGCTTTGGCGGACAAGCACAAAGCCTGATCGCAGCAAGGTGCTGAACATGATGGAAAAGACTTTTAGTATTCCCCTCGTACACTGGACAGTTGTTTTCAGAAGTTTGGTGTGCTTTCGTCTGTTGCTGTTGCGGTGCCCCCCCCCCCCCCCACATACACACAGAGTCAGGTTGATCACGTCAGCCATTGTGTGTGTTCGTGTATGCGTGCGTACGCGGCAGTGTTCGAAGGGTAGATCTCTGCCAGACCAACAAAAGCATCCTGAACCGCGAGCGGGTTTTCCCCGACCCCTTGCACGTATCAGTTGCAACATCCAACCACAACCACTGTCAGGAAGGGAAAGGTCGCAAAGAGGTTGGAATTATCAGTAACAAACGCAGACTTTCCCAGAACTTGATTTGAACTGCTTCCCGATTCGCAGCAAACTTCCTGTCAAAGAATGAACTTTTGCCACCCGTGAACCGACGCCTGATTTCACGCAGACGTCATTATATATGAGCGTCAAATCAACAGGTGCTTCGACCAATGGACTGGAGTTGCCTTCCACGCAATGCCTGGTGACAAGTGCGAGAAAACCGAATCGCGATCACAGGACAATGTGAACAAGGGCTTCAAAAATGTGTCGTGTAAAACGGGGCTGATAGTTTGTGCGCAGTTGAGGTCGATTGTGTGTGTGTGTGTGTGTGTGTGTGTGTGTGTGTGTGTGTGTGTGTAGGGGGTTGAGGTTCAAGTGAGTTTCCTTGGTGAAGCCGGCCTTTCACCTGTCAGAATCAGATCTGTAGCGATGATGCGTCGATGCGTCACAAGGATCAGCTGATCGTGGCCTCAGCTGTTGCGTACGATCAGAGCACAGGTGCATCGAGTGAGACATGACGGGAGGAGGGCGGCAGGTGCGTGTCGCGCTGCTTCACACTGGACGCGTCGTGCGCTGGACATCTTCTGTGAACTGCCCTGCTGGTTGCGTCGTGTGTTGGGCGTCCACTGTAACCCGCCCCTTGAGGCTTGTTTCAATTTGGCTGCGTCGTGTCCCTGCACAAGTTCACTGACGCTTGCGACGTGCGCTGGTATCAGAGGCCTGTTTCACACTGGTGTCATGCGTGTCAGACACAAGTCGTGCATAGTGCGTCGCAAGCGATGACGCAGCGTCCGTTGACTTGTGCTGGGACGCAGGACTCATCTGGTGTGAGAAGCTGCGCAGGTTCGCTGATGAAGACAAAGACGACGTTTTCAGCTTGCCTGAGACTTTCCAACGATGTCACTGGGAATTTTGTTGTTGTGCTGGGTGATGTTTTTGACCTTTCACTCGCTGCAACGCGCCAGATGATTCCGTGGGACCACACAGAAAATGTCTTGTTTCAACAGGCTTGAAAGGATTCGCGAGAAAAACCTTTCGTGCAAGACAGGGCGAATGTTGGGGGAGAGCCAGGGCGTGGGGGTTGGGGGACACTGGGATGGGGAGGGGGACACCAGCGTTGGGAAGGAAGGGAGGCAGGCATGGGGGGTGGGGGCATGAGGGTGATGGGGGTCCGGGTTCAGCAGTCCCTTGTGACCATGGTAGCCAACAAGGATACTGAAATGCCTCCGTGGTGAGTGCGCTGTGTGTGTACGAGCAGAGACATTGCCTGGACAGTCCAATCAGCCAACCCAAGATCCCCCACCCTGTCGTGTGTGTGTTGTTCCTCAAAGGCAGACGGGTTGTGCACACTCCCCCTGCAACTCTGTCATTTTGTGCAGACGCCCCTTGCAACTTCCTCGGGTTGTGCAGTCTCTTCCTGTACCCCTCTCCCCTCTCCTCCACATGTGCAGCGCAATGATTGGAGTTGTGCGGATCCTCCGCAGATCCACGTTCATCTGTGTTGCGTTTGGCAGCGACCCAGGCGGGTCAGGTCAGGCCGCGGGCGCACTGGATGGTGTGTTTGTGTGTGTGTGTGGGTGTGTGTGGGTGTGTGTGTGTGTGTTGCGGTATTGCTCGTTCACACTGAAAGCCTCAAGTGCTGCGTCGCTGTGCATTGTCGCTTGTTGGACAATTGGAAATTCACACATTGTGACGTCACGCCCGTTGACTTGTTCCCAGACACAGTGCTTGACGCGTCCAATGTGAGCGACACCAGAAGCCATCTCAGTCTGTCCGGATTTGCTGGGACGCAGCGCACAGCGCGTCCGGTGTGAACCCGGCCTCAGCGCGAGGCATGCGGCTCCATCCAGTACGAGCAGCAGACACGTATTCTGGGATGGACCCGCCCTGGCGATAAGTGAGGCAGCGACGGCTGCGTTCACACAGCGTGCGTCGTACGCTGCATCCCTGTGCAAGGCTGGCCGCGTTCACACTGCGTGTGGCGTGCGTGTCGTGCCTGGCTGGGATCACACTGGCTGCGTCGTGCACTGCATCCGTCATGTGTTGCGCCCCTGGACAAGTGCTGCGTCGCTGAGGCCCGTCACACGCTGGAAGCGTTGCATGTTGCGTCCCTGCTCCCTGCACAAGTTCTTGGGTGATAGACAACGTCGTTGCGTGACCGGTCCATTGTGCAACTGATCTTGGCGTACTCAGCGGGCACTGGCCTGCACGACCACAGTTTGACGTTGCGACCAAATGATGGGTGTAAATACGAGCGTAACAACGGTCCAGGCCATTTTTGACGTCTCAAAATTTACACCAATGTGAAAATTCCTGAACGCATGCAGTGTGAACGGGCCTGGACGTTCCGGGTCGGACCGGCTGCGTTGAATGAAGCGAAAATTGGTCGGACATCGATCCTCCTGCGGGAATTGGAGCCACGTGAGGCATCTGGGGGTGCACACAGCACTGCGCGTGTGCAGGTGTGCAGTCAGCAGTGTGGTCCCCTCAACCCGCAAAGGTGTGCCGTGTGCAGGCGTGCCTCAAGCTGGTCTTCTAAACTCGCAGGATAGCAGTGCGCGTGTGTAGAAGTGCAGTCTGCAGGCTGTTTCCCCCAACACATGCTGTCTGTGGACTGTTCCTCTCAACCTGTGCCTGTGTGGTGCATGCATACAGGCTGGTTGGCCCCCTCAACTCACGCAAAGGTGTGCGTGAGGATTGACCCCCCAACTGGCGTGTGGCTACGAACCGTCACGCACCTAGACCAGATCCAGCTCAGTCCTTGCCGCATCTGGCTGTGGCGTGGTGTTTACAGTTCTGTGATTGAACCAAAATTACTGAGATTGCGATGTCTGTTGTATGTGGCCACAGAATGGCTTGCACAAACAACAGAACGAGGTTGCATCACAGGGACTTCCGTCCCTCCCATCTGGAGACGAATATTGCGCGCAGCAGCTGAAGCCGCGTGTAGCCGGCGCTTCCGACTTGGCATCTCCCAGTCAGGCGGCCACATGTTGAACGCGTCGCAGTGAGGCCAGCGTACGAAGTATCGTCTCCCGCAGAAGCCAGCGTCGACGTATCGTCTGCCAGTCAGGCCCTTACACACTGAATACATCTCGCACATCATCTCTGCACCAGTGTTGGAAGACGAACAAACCCTTTGGCATTGTATGCACGTATTACTCCCTTGCGTCGGTGAAACGAACCTTTTCTCATTTGACGCGTTGTGCGTTTTGCACTTGGCATGGATCCTGCCTGGTTTAGGCAACGAACGCTGCTTGACCAAAGTTGACGTGCCGCCTCATGGTATGTGGACATACGAGGTAAGGTCACAAAGAAACGGAAATATTGCGATTACTCCGATATTTTTCAGCCGATCTTCATCAAATTTTAACATCGATCAGCCAACATGTTTCCCCGTGTGTCAGTGCAATTTGGGCATGCTGACTAATATAGAACCGATTTCGTGGACACTTTTGTCATTTTTCCTCCCATTTGGCAATCGCTATCGCGCGAGATGCAGTCCACAAAGAAAGAGCAGTGCGTCGAAATTCGATTCATGCAGAAATCTGGCATGAATCAGATCGCCATTGCACACCAACTGGAGTTGGTTCATGGCCGAAATGCTCTCAGCTTGACAAGTGTCAACAGGTGGTTCCACAGGAATCTGGCAGGAGACGATTTGAAGGACAAGCTGAGATCTGGAAGACCCAAGAAATACACTGCAGCCAAGGTTCAAGAAGCTTCTGACATCCTGGACAGAGACAGAAGGACATCCCTGCACGGACTGAGCCGACTCCTCAACATTTCCAAGGGAACCACCCACAAGCTTGTGCACAAGGACTTGCAGATGACGAAGAAAAGTGCCAAATGGGTGCCCCACCTGCTCACACAGGCACAAAAGGATCGGCGAGTGGCAATGGCCAGGCAGTCTTTGGCGATGTTGCGCAGGAGGGTGAACCCCATTCATCACGTCGTGGTGGAAGATGAACCTTGGATCTGGGCCTGGGATCCTGAGAGCAAAAGGGCATCTCAACACTGGCTGAAAGCAGGGGAAGAATGCCCGGAAAAACCAAGACAGGAGCGATCCACACAGAAGCTGATGCTCACAGTGTTCTTCGATGAGATCGGAGTCATCCACCAAGAAATCACTCCCAATGGACTGGGGATAGGAGGTGAAATCTACCGGAACATGCTGCAAAACTTCCTTGTGTCTCTGCATGACAAAAGGCCTGATATGTTCAGAGATCAGCAGTCCTGGGCTCTTCTGCACGACGGTGCTCCAGCGCACATTGCCTGAGTAACCAAGGATCTTCTCAGAGATGAGAACATCCAACTCCTGCCGCACCCAGGCTTCTCACCTGACTTGTCCCCTGCGGACTTTTGGTTCTTCAACAGGGTCAAAGAACCAATCAGAGGGATCCACTACTGAAATTTGGCAGAGCTTCAGCGCGCACTCCAAGATTCCATTGACAATGTGGAAGTAGCAGAGTTTGCCAAGGCCATGGATCGACTCCCGGACAGGCTGCAGTGCTGCATCGCAGCTCAAGGTGCCTACTTTGAGCACAAGTGACTATTGGAGGACTTTGAACATTTGACCATGCCCTGAGTATTCCGGATGAAGTTCAAGATTTTGGCATTTTGTTGGCATGTGCATGTTGGCATGAATTAAAGGACTGTTCACACCAAAATCCAACTTTGTACTCCTTTCGGTGCTCGCGTACTCGCTAATGTTCCGTTTCTTTGTGACCTTACCTCGTACGCCACGCACGATGCGTGTGGCGTAAATTGTGATCGTGAGAGCAATTGTGTGGGCGTGTGACGCGCACAGCATGACGTATGCCTGGAACGCGATCTTTTGCTGGCGCAGGACACATCGTGTGACGCGGGCCTGGGAGAGGAATGCACGACGCACGCAGCGTGCAGCGGGCCTGGGAGAGGAATTTATGCGGGCGCACGGCCGCCGTCGAGGGCCGCAATTAAAAGCGGACGATGCATCACTGTCAGTCGAGGGAAGAGACGCGCTGACGACGAGTCGTCTCGAGATGGGCGGGGTCACACCGGCTGCGTCGCGTCCCCACGACGTTGCGCCCTGTGACGTCGCATCGCTACAACGCCGCGTGGACGCTGCGTACCTGCGACGTCGTGTCTTGGCTGCGCCAACTGGATCGCACTTTTCGTGCGTCGACTTAGTTTGGTTACAGGCATTCACATTGGATGCGTCGTGTCCCTGCTTTCTGTCTTCGTCATTCAACTGGTTTCACACTGGAGGCGTGGGGCATTGCGTCTTGGTTCCTGTCGTTGGATGCTTGGTGCTCCTTTGCAATGGACGATAGAGTGCCCTGGGCCGTACTCACTGCGAAACTGTAATGACGTGGTACCTGCCCGTCTTGTGCAGCGGCGCATCACGTGACGCAACCAGTGGGGCTCCAGTCTGGGGTCTGGGTGTGTGAAAGTTATGCAGGAATCCCTGGGATCCTGGGGGCAGCGTATTGAGATGCATGGAACCAGCGGAGAGGAAACAATAAACGGGATTGAAAACCGTCCCCCGGTGGGAGAGGTGTGTGTCGCGCTGGATGCGTCACGTGGTGCACGTAAACAGGTGCTGCGTCGCTGAAGAGGGTGCACTGCATCCAGGGTGAGGCCCGCTGGATGCGTCGCGCGTTGCGTCACTGCAAATGGCAGCGCTGTGTCACACAAGCTGCCCGCGCCAGTTTGACGCTAGATGCATTGCGTCCTTGCGTCAGTGAATAGGCGCTGCGTCAGAAGCTGTAGAATCTTATTTCACGTTGGTTGCGTCAGGCATCGCGTCCCCGTGCAAACGAGTTGGTGATGCTTCATCGCCAGTGGCTGCTGCCAGGTTTTGACGCTGGGTGCGTTCGTTTTGCCCAAGTCTGTTTCACAGGTGGTGCGTGGCGTCAGGTGATTCTTTTCTCACCACGTCTCCCAGATGGACCACGTTCACATCAAATGCTCCTGTGTCTGTGTTTGCGTCAGTGGACGTTGGGTCTCGAGCGCCAACGCACCCTCGCTTGGACAACGCCGTTGGCAGTTCTTGTTTGGAATGCGTGGGGTGTTGTCCGTCCTCTGCATTCCTAGTCCACGTGAAAACGAGAACCTATTCTTGGTCTGAACAACCCATTTTCACGTGTCACATTCGCTTTCAATGTCGTGTTCAGCTGTCCCGTAAACTACCCGTTGTCACGCGACGCCCGACGCGCGCAGTACAGGAGGAAACACGTGATCTAATGTCGCGTCGTCGTCTCGTTACAGGAATCGATTTCAAAATCAAGACGGTGGAACTCGGAGGCAAGAAGATCAAGCTGCAGATATGGTGAGTGTTTGAACCCATCCTCCCTCCCTCCCTTCTTCACACTGGGGCACGTGTGATACGTGAGACTCCCAATTCACTGTGGTACGTGAGGCTCCCAACTCATTTCCACTGAGGTACATGAGGTACTTCCACACGTTGTACTCCAGTACCATTGCCATGAACCGGAATTGAATTGGGAGCCTCACGTACATCATGGAAATGATAGTCTGTCAAGTTGGGAGCCTCACGTACAACACATTGACGTGAGTTGGGAGCCTCACGTCACACTGGATACGCGTGTGAAATTCTGTGCACTCGTCCATCAAACGTGCAGAGACTGATGGCTGTTTGAACCGGTGTGTTTTGCGTTACGTTCCTGAGCGTCGTGGTCAATCACCCAGTGCTCGTTGACTGCACTTTTGCACAAAGAATGCACACGTACCAAACTTCAGTGCGAACTTTCAGAACAGTACAAAAACCTGCCAAAACTGCCTTCGAATTCTCCAAATAGACAAGTCAGTACTCGATGTTCATAGTTCTGGTCAGTACTCGATACTCTGAGGCTGGGTTCACGCGGGATGCGTCACGCGTCGCGTCCCTGCGCAGCTCACTGCACACTGGACGCAGCACTCATTGACCAGTGCAGAGACGCCGTGCATGGTGCAAGCGCCTTGGTCACCTCAGACTTACGCAGGGCGTTACGCGTGGCGTCCCTGTGCAAGTCAATGAGGGTTCAGTCCTGCGCACTGAACGCCACGCATGACGCATGCGCTGTGAACCCGGTCTGCACGTTATCTCTCATAATTGGAAGCGAGATAGCGGAAATAGACACCTATCGCTCACCCCTCTCAACGAACACAATCAGAGCGATCGTAAATCTGAGTCTGCGGTCAATCGGCGACTTCCGAGCGCTCTGAAAGAGAGGCCGGGTTCACACTGGGGCGCAAGGGCGTAACGCTTGACGTGTTTGGTGTTTCTGCGCCCAGGTTCTCCATCCCCCATTTCTCCCTTCTCCCTCCCGATCTCGTCTGTCTGTCTGTCTGTCTTGTCTGTCTGTCTGTCTTGCTCTCAATCTCTCTCCCCCTGTGGTCTGTCTATCTGTCTCCCACGCGTGTTTTCTCTGTCTCTTCTGTCTGTTTCTCCCCTTCCTTCTTCCCTCCCTCGCTGCCTTCCTTTGCCTGTCTGTCGGTGTCTGTTTGTCTGTCTATCCACAGGGACACGGCGGGACAGGAGCGGTTCCACATGATCACCACCTCGTACTGCCCTCCCTCCATCCCTTCATTCCTCCCTCCCTCTCTTCATCTCTCACTCTCTCCATCTCTCTCTCCACAGGGACACGGCGGGACAGGAGCGGTTCCACACCATCACTACCTCCTACTACCGCGGGGCGATGGGCATCATGCTCGTCTACGACATCACCAACGCCAAAACGTTCGACAACATCACCAAGTGGCTGCGGAACATTGACGAGGTGTGTGTGTGTGTGTGTCTGTGTCTGTGTGTATATGTGTGTGTGGGGGGGGGTCATTGCACATGTGTGCAAGGTTGTGCTGGTGTGTGTGATTGTGGGTGTGTGTGCGAGAGGTTGTGTACGCATGATTGTACACGTGTGTGTGTGTGGGGGGGGGGTTGTGTGTGTGTGTGCGTGCGTGTGCGTGTGCGGGTTTGTCTGTGTCTGTGTGTGATGATGTGCGCCTGGCGCGTATCGGAGTCAGAAGCTGTCCCTTGTTCAGAGCAGTCTTCGGGTGTTTCTCCGTGTGGTCCTCCAAATTCCACTGTGAAACATAACCAAGTGGCAACGCTCGACTTGTCCATCAAGTTGATGGAGACAAAGAAGTTGGCGACTCCTCGGCTGAGATTCCACACGTGTGACCAGATGTTTACACAGACAAGTGCCGGGCTCAGGCGGGAGGGAGATACCGGCGGGGGGGGGGGGGTCCCGTGGTTCCCCGGTGCGGGGGGGGGGGCAAACAACTTGGGAAAATTTTGATTAAAAGGGTGCAAATGGAATATGGGTGGGTGTGGGTGTGGGTGGGTGTGTG
>JAAUXT010113495.1_pt1 | contig 15421 bp, 11 predicted proteins | sample 7278171 | NCBI WGS metagenome assembly JAAUXT01 (sample SAMN14350112, study PRJNA611818) | marine sediment metagenome | isolation source: surface marine sediment (1.8m) | place: French Polynesia: Moorea | collected 2018-08 | reverse complement strand
TGTTCCATTTGCATGTGTGCTAAATGAGTTCCCAAATTGTGAATGTTGAGTGAAAAAGTAAGAATTTTTGACAAAACAAAGTGAGCGAAATTAGAGTGAGTGAAATCAGAGGGAGCAAAATCAGAGGGAGCGAAATCAGAGTGAGCGAAATCAGAGTGAGCGAAATCAGAATTTCCTCAAATCACCGTGAGCTCCATGGAGCTATTTTTGTCAGAGAGCACTGCCAGCCACACAAAGAACAGGCTCCAAAGGTCAAACGCAAGACGTGGTCCTTGGCCTTGGGGTTGGGACCTGCGCACTCTCCATAAATTCCACCATTTCGTTTGAAATACACTTTCGCAAAGACAAAATGACAAATTTCAAAGAGAGATGAAAGAAACTTTGAAGGAGACAGCAAATTCAAACCACACATTTTTTCAGGCCACTGTGACGTCATTTTCTTATTTCCAATGAAAACAGCTTTGGGGAGAAAAACTGTCGAATTGGCTGATGTTTGAGAGGGAGGGTCCGGACCTTGGGGCGAGTCGCCAGGCCCAGGTTCACACCACGAGGAGTCCCAGTGGGCGATGGTCCGCCCGCTCAATTGAGCTGATCGTCAGAGCCTGACGCATCCAGCGTGAGCCGGGCCCCACGCACGACGTGAAAGAGGGGTCTGGACCTTGGATTGAGTCACTTAGAGAGAGCAGCCCCGGGTATTGACGGCTGGGAAAGGTGAACTGATAACCATTCGCCGTCTCAGGGTCTCTCTCTGGCGGGGGCTCCGGGCCCTGGAAGGGAGGGACGCGAGAAACAAACTCCCGGCGCGCAGAACGGTTTGGGATGCATCAGGTGTGGACGCGCGGTGGTTGTGGAGGCCAAAGAACCTGTGAGCCACAGAAAACAATCAACGATTTCGTGATTTCTCAGCCCTCTTTATCGGGATGCAGTTGCCACATATATGACACAGGGATGTGAGTAAATTGTGGCAACACCAACCGCAGCTTGAGAGTCACGGACAGCGAGACCACCGTTGTTTGGTTGTTTGACATTTGTGGAACCCAGCAGTTGTCTGCTCTGGAGTCGGGTCCGCCGCAGTCTCCGTGGTTGGCCCGTCCCCTCGCGGAGCCCCGCGGCGGCTGATTGGAGTGAGTGTGTGTGGCCCTGGGTGAGAGCGCTGCATTGATCCGCTGCATTGACGCACCCGCGCCTCGCTCACATCGGGCGCGGCACGCCAAGCGTCCCCCTGCGTGTCGCTGGTCTCTGCGTCACCTCAGCTGCGCAGCGCCCTGTACACAGGGGCACAACGCAAGACGGGAGCAGTGTGAATCTGCTCTTCCCCAAACACACTAAGTGCTCTATGGGTTCAATACGCAGCCCCAGTCTTTTCTCCATGCGGCACTTTTCTCCCGATTGTCACGCTGGAAGGGCCTCCAGTGTCAGGTGCGGGAGGCTCGGCCAAACAACACAGTCTCCACCGATGGGTGGATTCAGATTCAAACACTGACGGACCCACTCCAAAGACTGCGTCCAAATTTGCACCAGAAAAATACTCTCCCTCTGTGTGTGTGTGTGTGTGTGTATGTGTGTGTGTGTGTGTGTGTGTGTGTGTGTGTATGTGTGATAGATATGCCTCAGGCCCTGCTGAATCTCTGGGTTCACTCACGATCTCGCAAAGAAAGGGCAAATCCACAAGAAAGACACTTTCTGCAGAGTTCTTCCCGTGGAGAAATACACTCGCAGAACAAAACGTGGTGAGCCTTTCGGAGACGGATGAACCTGTGACCATGGCCGAGAGCAAAGACAACACACGAGTCGTTATTCATTGGAGATTATGAGAAGCGCACAAACTTGTTCATCGGGGTGAAACGCAACAAACAGAAGCAGAAGCGACACAGCAACACAAAAGGCCATCCAGGTCCCTCCCCAATGCTCTTTTGGTTCTCATCATTTCATAATTTGTAGCACACAATTATGTCTCCGTCGTTTGGACTCGATCATCACCACCGCGAGTGTTTCGTTTCCATTCAGATCAAGGCCGTTGGCACCGATCGCACCGGTGGATCTCGCTGTGCGTGTGTGTGAGCGGAATGCGGAGTGAACGCGCTGAAAGCAGGGGCGCTGGATGAAGTTGTTGAGCTCGCGGGGTTTGCACTGAAGAGACCAAGCTCCCCCCCCCCTCCCCGCTCGGGAGTCGAGCTGTTGCCGGGTACACAGCACGGCGGGCTGGCCAGCTCCTGCTCAGCAGCCTGCGCCTCCGCGGGACTGGGGAGGAGTCGCCCACAGACCTGCAGCCTCGAGAAGGAGAACAGCTAGAACCCTCTCAACTTCAGGGCGGTGGTTTGTTTGTTCGCAAACTTTGCTGACGCCTTGAACTCGTCGCAAGAAGATAATTTCGAAGCAGCGAATGTCGGAATGGGGCACGCAGTGTGGTTGGGAAGAAGAGATGTTTGAGAATGAGCGGCGCTGAAAGGGGCCGCCTCCCTGAATGACATTTCTCAGCGATATTCTGTGCCAGAGAGCAGCGTGAATGTCTTTTTAAGTCTCGCTCCTCCATTGTGCGGCCCCTGCACATTTACACCCGACAAGAGAGACACGTTTTCTTTGATGGACACAAATTTGTAAATTTGTATGCCGTGTCGCGCTGTGGCATGTTAAGAGCAAAGCGACGAGGCGTCCTCTGGTTTCCCTTGGGGCACAGCACTTTTTGCCCGTTTTGCATTTCGCTTTCATTTCTGTCTCTGCACTGTCATTTGGCAGGTTTGCATCGTGTTGAATCTGATAAACTCAACCGGTTGAGCCTGCAGGAAGAGATTTGCAGCAACCGCTGTCTTGTCGCAGGCACTCTTGTGTGTTGCGCTTTTGATGCTGTTGTCAAAAAAAATCAAAATACAATCAAAATGTAGATGGTGTGCCTCCTTCGTCAGGTGTTTTCACCTGCGCACCCGGTCCGTGTTCACTCAGGAGCAAACAGAATGATGGAAAACTGTCATGACAATCGTCACCACTGTCACTGCCATGTCACTTCGAGCGCTGCGACCTTCTGCTGCCATTGCCTCGGTCCACATTGGACAATTTTGTTGATTCAAAAACCACTTTTTTCAGAAATATTTGCAGTTTTCTTTCTTCCATGAACCTTCACACCATGTTTTCCTGTCCATTCTGCGAGCTTTTTGAGTTTTTGTCACAGAATTCCTCCTCCTCTTACCCGTGGGGGGGGGCGTGTGAAAGAAACAAAGCTGAAATCCCCCTGGGTCCTGTTGTTGCTTCACATCCGGAAGGAAGACAAGAATCTCAGTCGTTCGTGGAAAAAGCCAACTGCGATTCACGCTGGACAAGGCCACTCAGGACTGTCGGGTCATCAGATTCACGCGCACATGGAGCCAGTTAGCCGCGGGGCTGGCGCACACTGGTGGCGCGTCGCCTTGCTGCTCCAGGCATCGAGACCCGTTGCCACGTTGCCCTGTTGTCACAACGAACACATTCAGCTTGAAGCAGGCCTTGGTGTTGCGCGCATTGAGCTAGTTAGGCAGTCGAGGCTCTGACAGTCAGGTTGCATGTTTCTGTCCAGCACCGCATTCAGCCCATTATTGCACCTTTGTGAACACGTCTTCGTGTCAGTTGCCTGCCCGCCGCACCATTTCCCCAGTCTGTGCTCTATGGTCTCTCACTGCTCAGTGTTCGGTTGTTTGAAACTGTCGTTCACTAATTGTCGCATGACAACGTTGAAATGGCAGTTGATGGGAAAGTTGGTTCAAATTATTGCGGTTGGACAACAGAATGGAAGTGCGTTGCCCAACAATCCGCAGTTGGGTTGGGGTAACTCCAGGTCTGACTGACCCTCATCGTCCGTGACCCCCACCCCACCGAAGTTCTGTTGGGCAAGCGTGAACCTTCTTGAATCCCGAGACCAGGGCAAACAGTTTCACCTGTGTTCTTTCTACAGGTAATCCGCGTTTTCCCTTGAGAAGTTCAAATTGAAGCGTAAAGAAGTGACGTTGCGTGTTGAGAAGTCATGACGAGTCACTCCCCGCTATTTCGCTCCAAGATGGTGCCAGGAAAATTACCCGTAGCGGTGCCAGGGGGACACAACGCGGTACTTACCTCCCCACCGAGACACAAATATTGAATCTTGCATTGTGTGTGGAGCCAGGGCAGCCAAGTGTCAGGACGGGGAAAAGCGCCGCAGCAATTTGCGTGTGTTTGCGTGTCTGCTGGCAAAAAGTTGTGGTGTCTTGACGAAGACGCCAGGCAGTGACCTGGAGTATCTGAAAACAAACCACGCACCTCTTCTGCCGAATTGTACCAAAGTGATTGTCTGCTTTCAGAAACCTAAACTTGTCGAGAAATTCATGGTAAGTGGGTTCCACATCCACTCTGACCGCCCCACCCACCGAGGACGTCAGCGGACATGGACAGCGTGAGTGAGGGTGCTCGTGGACGTGAACAAGTGGGCGAAACACCCGCACACTGAAGCTGAAGCCCGAGCAGTTTCATTGTTCCAAACGTACTTGCTACACAATGCGAATTCAGCTCAAGAACTTTCAACCAGCCTCAAACCAACCCAGTCAAACGTCAAATTCTGTTTTGAAAACGCGGAATGTTTCCCCAGCGAACTTTTCGGAGCCGGTGCAGTGCGTCAGGTTGTGGCATGCTACCCGCTGGTCGCGACGAGTCTGTGTAATTTCTCAATTGCTGCTCCCTGCTCATTTGGTGTGACCCCCCGGGATAATTGGGCCACAGCGAGGCTGCCAAAAACCCGGCCCCGCACGAAACGCGCTCCCTCGAAGATAACGCAGAAAGTAAAATCAGTTTATTAGCACAACACCAATTGAACACGAAATCCCAGCAGGAGAAGGAGGAGAAGCGAAGAGATACGCGCGGAGCCGGACCGGGCACCGGGGGGAGCGTGGACCCGGCCGACCCTGACCTGACGTGCTGACGATCCCCTTTCTCCTCGTCTGGAAGCCCCTCGATCGAAGATAGAATCTGCCCCGCACAGTCACAGACAGTCAAAATGGTCTCGTGAATGCTGGACACGGACCATTGTTGACTTTCCCGAGAACTCGCACGGACGGACGCGCCGGCTCCTCCCCGGTGCCGCGCGTCGCCGTGGCGTTGCTGATCATCGCTGTGACGCCATTTCAAACCAATCTCGGCCTCAAAAACTTGCCTTTTGCACGAAAGCAACTTTTTCACTTAATTTGTGGCACATTTTAGCGCTACCCTGTCAGAACACATTTGTTTTGTGATTCTTGTGGAAAACGGGTGCATGCTGCTCCAGAACTTGTGAATCCACAAAACACCTGCACTCTCCATTTTTCCCCAACTCTGCTGATGTTTCTCGAAGAAAGGAGACAGGTCCAGACACCCATAATTTGACAGGCACGCACTTTTTGACAGTTCCAGAGGACATTCTTACAACTTCCCCTGTTAAAGATACGCCAGCAAGGTTTGAAGATGGACCGCAAGATATGTGTATCTACCCTGTGAACCCAGCCACCGAACACGCAACTTGCCAATTCATTCCCAAAGGTTAAAACATACAACGGAAATTTCTGTAGGTTTTCGCATTCCGATCTCCCGTTCACAAAATTATCCTGTCACAGGAAAAGTTGAAAATCTTGAGATGGACAAATGTGTGTGTTGAAGTTTTTGAGCCCAAAACAAAATTAAATTTTTGCAGGAAAAGTTTCAGACAACACTGAGCACTTCGTCTGCGCCTGTTCCGTCCCCACAGCCGAGAGATCCTGATGCTGTTCTGAAGACTGCAAAGAAACCACGCCCGAGATGAACCGATCAAAACCGAACAAACTCTCTCTCGTGAGCTCAGCGGCGTGATTGGGGGATCCGCGTTGCGCCGAGACGAGCCTCGCTGTGCCGACCCCAGACCCGCCGAGCTCAAGGTCGCACCCGATTCAAACGTCTCTTTCGTCTCCTGCCAATGTTGATGGAAAACGGACTTCAAATGCCGCAGATTCTTGGCAGCTCTCCCTGTGCAAGTGAAGCGAACAGTCGCCGCGCATCGCCTCGTCGTTACTTCGACACGTCCACTGGCAACGCACGCCGTTTCGGATTCTGAAAATGAACAGTTGCACGGCACTTTTGGGGTGATCACAAAAGGCTTTTGCTTCGCCGAAGTGTTGTTGGCAGCCCTTCTGCGGGTAGCTTTGCTTGGGTGAGAACACGTACCCTCTTGGCTGGCACACCTACATAACGGCTTCACAAAAGACAAACCCGTCGCAGTTCCTCTTGGCAAATAAATCAACCTTTTTGCCCCAGCAAGGTCGGTCAAGGGAATCTGGTTGAACAGACAACACAACGCAGCGTGCCGGGTCCGTGTCCGCGTCCGTAGCTTCCCGCTCAACACACAGCGCAGAGGGAGGAGGAACCAGACGTGAGAACCCGAGTCCTCTCCCATAGTGTGGGGCAAGAAGAGAACATTTTTCATCCAGTTGGCCAATGTTTTGACAGAAGCTGTGCACATGGATGGCGTGAGAGTGTCGGATGGTCCGAGGCTTCGCTACACGCAACCTGTCTGCGCAAACCTCCCGTCAGGTTCACAGCGGAGGCGGCTTTTGTTGGGTCGGTCGAACGCGAGCCCCGTAGCTCTCCCACGTCACCCGCACCATCCGAACCATGCACAGGAGGAGCTGGACACGTTGTATGACGTCACGAGGCCTCGACACCCCTGAAACGCCTTGTCACACATAACGCCCCCCTCCGGAAGCTTGCCGAGAAACGCAGTTTATGCGTGACGCGTCGGGTGTGAGCGGTGCGTCTCCAGAGCGATGAACCGGCGCATCACGCGAGCAGCGGCCCCGGGAGATGATCCCAAAAGATCATCAGCCATTAGGTGGAGCGGAGGCGCTGGAGCCGCTGCCAACACAGACGCAGAGTTGCGTGAGGCTGCTGCTCCTGGACTGAACTGGGCTCGGCATTCTGCTGCTTGCGTAAACCAGAAATCTTTACGTTTTGGTACCCAGAGCAGATCTATCGCACACAAGATTGCAGGACGTGCCGGGAACTCTGCGACTCAGACACAAACCAGTGCGATCCAAAAGAGACTCGCTTTGTTCACCTGGAACCTGTGCGTCTGTTGTAGAAAACTTGACGTGCTGCTCGACGCCTCAGGTGACACGTCCCTTGAGCCTCAGCCCGGCAGATCCCGAGGGATCCCCCACTGCGCATTGTCTCACCGCTCAGAGCGAATTCAGACTCGTCCACCTGATGGTCATATCAACTTTGGCGCTGTCTTCCTGCCTTTTGTTTTGCCTCAATTTGAACTTGACTAATTTACTTCTGCGGGGAGGTGAGGCGCACTCGGTGCTGGGGGCGGTGACGGGTTCGGCTTCCGCTCTCAATAAGGCACAATTCAAATTGTGTTTTCCAGAAAAACAGTTGATTGAAACTTGACAAATTCCTTGTCAGGGTGCAGAAGCCCTTGTTCCTGCTGACGACCGACCCAGTGGCACCTCAGCTACACTTCCTCCCTGGGTTTTGCACAGGGGTCTTTGCTTTCTATTGTGACCTCACCTCAAGGATCGAGTTCCCCAACATGTTCCTCGACAGAATCCAGAATCAGCATCAAAAGAACCCCCAACCAAACCCACCCACCCACCTTCCCACCACCACCATCTCTGACCTCGAACGCACAGCCCTGTCCTTTTCAAGTGCAAGATATTTGCATGAACTTTAGCTGTTTCAAGTCCGAGTTAGGTTCCAGGGTCAGACCTCAGTCAGGACCGGGTCTGCACTATTCACGATCTGCCAGAAAAGTTGTTCAACGAGCAGATCCCCACAGGACTTGGGACCACGGGAGCCTCGCGGGTGAGAAAGGTTGTTGTTGGTTTGTCATTTCAGGAAACTGTGCTGGTCAAGACTCCGGCACCATGAGTTAGATCGCAACAGATGATTGCGCGCTGCGCGCGGCTCGGAGCGGTGCGCGTGCGCGGCAGCTGCGCGCGCGCAACACGCTTATTACGGCGTATCGGGTGTCACGTCCTCACACAATGCCCAGTCATTGTAAAACACACACCATGCTTATTAGTCAATTGCACAGGTTTAAAAAGTTTGAAGAAAAACTGAAACCACAATGTGGAGTGGAAAGAGCCTGGGAACCTTGTTGAATCTGAACCCACCAAGTGGGCCAGCAAACGACAAAGACCCTTTGTGGTCAGTAATTACAGTTCCCAGACTGAAGAGCCCAGGCTGACTTCCATGCTTTTCGCAGACTCCATTGGTCACTTTTTGAAATCAGCTTTTTGTCAGTCGTTTTCAGGAGACAATGCTGTTCGTTCAAAAGATTTGCTTTTTGTAAAATTCTGGTTCCGCCTTCTCCCTGTTTGTCTTTGATTCTGTGTCAAATTTGAACGAATTTGTGCAATTTGTCTGCACACGCAACACTCCCACTTTCGGTTTTTGCTTATCAGTCCGGGACTCCAGGGTGTCTCCTCACACCTGCTCCTCAGTCTCCACAAACCTACCGGGGGCGCACGCATTATGTAAGGAATATTGAACGCTGTACGAAAGATGAGTACTCACTATTTGGGTCGAGATGCGTAGCAATCGAGACCCAAATAGTGAGTACAAGTCTTTTGGACAGAGTTCAATATTCCTCATATGGTATGGATGCTGTTTCTGTCGAGATATGGCACAAAAATTGAGACAGAAAACCGCATCCGTACTATATTCCCCGGGAACTCTCTTCTCTCCGCTCGTCGCTTTCTAGGGATCGACCACGATTCACATGAGCAGCGGGTCGCAGCCGTTTGAACACCACGCTGAGGAGCGCTCCGGCTCAGCGAGGCGGGAGCGAATCGCCCCGGACCGCGGATCGCGCTCGTGAGGCCGATGTGGAGATGAGCTGTTTCTGCACGAGACGCGGGGAGCCCTGCATTATTGATGCCTCCGCCGCGATGCAGCGTGTCTGGAGTCGGAGTCGCTCAGATCGCACCGCAGTCCCCAGCATCTCGAGGCGTGGTCCTGATCCGACACGCGCCAACCGGTGATCCGACGTGTCCGTCCGATCCTGGCTGAAGACCCACATGTGGGCTGACAACAGTATCAACAAGTTGAGTTCCTTCTTTTGCAGACCAAATTCGTGAAAAGGTGAGCGCACCCAATGACAGGATTTCATCGACATCAGCAGTGCAGACGAGTAGTGCACCTGCAAGTCGGTCAGCCTCTGCGAAACGAAACACTTCATGCCAGAAGTTTTGGGACACATTCCCATCACGCACGAACACCGAACACCAAACGTTGCGAGTGCTGAGATTGCCGCGGAAGCCACTGTCCCGTATCTGTGTTTGCGATCTGCCTCAGTTGACCCGAGCCCGTCATCAGAGACACGGGACGCGTCCGGTGGTTCCGTTGCGCAACCCTCGCACCTGCAGCTCGGCGCGCAGAGATCCAGGGAGCCGCGCTTCGTGAGCAGGGCCCGGCGAAAACTACCGAGAATATGTTCCATGTGGGTCTGGTGGAAAACAATGACCAAGTGCCTTTGTTTTCCACTGTTTCGCAGAATTTTAGTTGTTTGTCCAGAGCAACGCGCGATTTTGGGATGATCTCTGTTCGTTGGGCTGGCAGAGCTTCGTCGCGGTGAATCCGCCGCTGAGCGAAGTAACGGTGACATGGCATCAGCGACAGCATTGTCAAGATGTACACACCTAATGGGGGTGTAATTTGCAGAGATGCTGCCTGAAATTGTCGCAGGGGTCCTTGACGTCGCCCGGGGCTGGGGACCAATTGGTCTGATTTGGGACCCGGGTATCTGTGGCAGAGCGCGGCCGGGCGCTGAAGCGATGATCTGTTCCTGTGCGTCGGATTCAAGTTCAGTTTCGTCAGTCGAGGGTCAATTTTGAATCCCACACGACGTCCGGTTCACACGCCTTCACTTCAGTTTCACGTGAAATTTAACCATCTGGAAAAAAGACCTTTATTTTCTGGACAATTGGTCCGACGCTTGTGGGAATTTTGGCCGTTGGCTCGATGAGGATGGTCACTCTCCGAAGGGTGTCCATTTGGGGTCCTGAAAATTGTGAGAAATCGTGTTTCATGTCAGAAAAATGTTTCTAATTGAGGCTCCTTGTGAGCTACGCACAATTGAACAATTTGCTAAGGACCCTGAACTGCTAACATGTCAGGTTCTGACCAATTTGACCACTTGAAGAGACTCTTAATTCCCTTTAATGTCCCTGGACCACTGGTCACCTGGGTCCAACCCTCAATGGACACGCAAAATGCACAATAAGTCGGACATTATGATGTTTCTATGAAAATAATAGGCTGAGAAATGCCTGGGATGGACCGAGAATCACTTGAAAAGAAACTTGAGCGTTCAAACGTGCAGGCTCGGAACCTTCTGTGGGAATTTCTGCTTGTGAATTCCGGTGTTTCTGAAAGCCTTTTCCCCGCTCGTTTGCAACTGGGTTCAGTGTGGCAGTGTGACGGAGGGGAAGCAAAGACATCTGCACCAGGCAGACAGCAACCACGTGTCCTGGACTGGACCAGGCTCCTGATTCCGGAGCCTGATGAGAGATGAGAATCGACCACAACTCTCACCCCCCCCCCACAACGAGACTCATCGAACTTGACGTTGTGCCCGAGTCTTGACTCCTGGATGCGTCACGCAGTTCGATCTCGTGTCACAACATGGAGCGACTCTCGAAACCCTGAATCCACAGCACGGTGATGATTTCACCTCCGCATCCGTCTCCGCCACGAAAATGTACATGTGCACAACCCATCATTAGAGGAAACAGTCAAAACATTGAGAGCGTCACAATGTCTTCACGAGCGATTAGGTTCCCATGCGCGCAGCAGCGGAGGTATGGGGCGCGATGAGGGACCTCCAGCCGCGACGAGCACAATGCGCAACCTGTCAGATTTCCAACCAAAACTGCCGCACATACCCGCTGCAGAATCAGAAATCTGTGGGCGGGTTCACACCAAACGCGTCACGGCTCTGCGTTGCAAGGGATGACGCGTTGCTGACAGTCCAGCGACGGGTGCAACACGCGACGTACACGGCACAGCGGGCGGGAGAAGAATATACGTGAACAATTTCAGAAGAAACGTCTTGAACACAGCTCGTGGAGTAACTCAAAGGACATCAGAACGAAGAAATCATGTTCGTGGAAAGGCGGTTTGTTTGAAGACAGGTGCAAAACCGTTCAAAATTGACAGCAACTTTGGCTTTGGAACCAGAGTTTGTTATGTGTCACACGCATCTCAAGTTTCTTGTTCCGTTGCTCACAAATGGTTGTCGTTTTCTGCACTCCTTTGTGAAGCACTGACAGATTTGGATCAAAAAGGACATCTTTTTCAAATCAACATTGCAAAAAAAAATGCCAAAACCTTGTGAGAATTGCTCCCGCGCCTGGAGCATTTGTTTCTTCTTCTGAGGACGTTTCTAAATCGTGGAGGTAATGAGTTGTGTTTGAGGTTGGGTTGAGGAGAGTGACAAGGCTCTTGAGCAGTAAATCTAGACCACTTCCTCCCACAGAGAGCGCAGCACAGCGCGCAGATCCCCGTCGGCCTTTTGCCAGGTTCTGAGGGGTGCGCCGGCATTGAGCCTCTCGAGCGGTGGTCCCGTCACCAAAGCAAATTGGAAGCAAGGTGCTGGAGCCGAGAGTCTCGTCCTTCTCATGGACGGGAACTCAAGATGTTGTCTCAACGGAACACGTGTATTTGGCGTTTGGCTTCCAAAGTCCTGTCGTCTTCCCAAGAAGTTCTTTTCAGACGACTTCATGATCAAGAAGAATCACCTCGCCAAGTAATCTGTAGGCGCTGCACCCTGTGATCCATGCCCAGGCCCAGGCTTGAAGAGGGAGCAGCAGCGCTTTTCTCGGCTTCAGATCTTTGTCCCGCATCAACTGTCTGCGCACACGGCCGCTAATTGGTGTGGGGTCTCTATCCCGGGCTCTGCTCGTTTCACGCTCCGACAGAACAGCGAGTCCGCCTCCGAGAGTTGGTGGGGCCACCGCCGAGGACCAAGGTCTCTGTGACTCCAATTTGTGTCTGGGTGTTGTTCGATCTGGTGACCTTGGTTCGAACGGATTGGGTGTTTTGTGTCTCCTTCGCACCTTCTTCCTCAAGAGCTTTCTCTCTCAACCTCGCTGACCTTATGTTTTCTTCTCGTGTCTTAATCTTTCCTGTCTTTCTTATTTCTTCTGTTGACACAATCTCTGCCTCTGTCTCTGTCTGTCTGTCTCCCTGTTTGTTTCTGTTGCAGTTTGTTTGTCTGTATCTCCCTCCCTCCCTCCTTCCCTCCGTCCCTCCCTCCCCCCGTCTCTCTCTCTCTCTCTCTCTCTCTCTCTCTCTCTGTGGGTCGTGGTTCCCAGCCCCTCCTGACTCCCGACCATCACCACCGCGCACAGAGTCGCACAGCTCCCTCCCGTCGTGTTCAGATATTCACCAAATTGGACATAATGATCCTGGGCGCTGTGCGCGGAGGGAGCGGCAGCCCGGCCATGCGTGCACAAACCTGCTCATTTCAGCGCGCGCTCCCGCTGAGCCCCCGCCCGCGCTTCCAAAGAAACAATCATCTGATTCAAATATTTGCTCTAAAATATTTTCTCAAAAGACCTCAATCTTCTTCAATGCTATCGCTGTCATATTGGCTTTTCCATGGCTACAGTGAGCTGGAAAATGGTTGCGAATGTGGTATTGGAAGATTACAGGGTGCAGCATATGTCAAAGTGAACAAGCGTGAGCTTGTCTAAATATGTCCTGTGTGTATGATTGCAAGCAATTTATGAAATGTCGTACAAAAGCAGGAAAAGCCTGTCGACCACATCTCGAGAAGTTCTTGAGAACCTCCGAGAGCAATTTCGGGTGGTTTCACATCTCAAGAAATGGAGGCACCAACAATTGAAGATTAAAATGATATGGTTTGAAATGGCAGCTATTCACAGTCATTGAGAGCTTGAAAGACCCGGTTTTCAGCAGCCCAATTTGCAAAGCGTTTGCCGCCATGTGCCAAAATTATTCAATGTCAAATACAAATGTTGAAAACCCTGTTTGTTTGCCTCTTCCTGCAGAGTTTAATCTGTCCACAAACATCTTCGTCAGGGTTCACCAAAAATTGGATTTTCCAATGAGAACTTCTTCGAAATGAGAAAATAATTTCCTTGGCAAAAATGAAATTGCCAACAGAGCTTCTTGCACAAGAGTTCCAATTGCAAAGCTCATGAGATTGTACTCGTAAACAATAATTTTCAAATTTAGAGCTGTGTTGACAAGTGCCCAAATACAGAGGGCTTTTGTGCCACCCGTGAGAATGTGGATGAAGTTTCAACCAGCAAATTTCTCCTCACTGTTGAAAAGGACACTTTTTCCCCAGCACCAGACTGAATCTGAGCTTCTTCGTTTTTGTTGGCGGCCACGACCCTGTCTGTACACACTCGATTCCAGCTTGTCAGAGAGAGGGGAGAGACAGAGAAGAGAGAGAGAGAGAGAGAGAGAGAGAGAGAGAGAGAGAGAAGTCTGATTCACTTGACTCACATTGAGGATGCAATTAATCTAAGTGAACTTCAATCGCAGAAATGGCAGTGGGCAAACAGCGCTCTCTCTCCGTGATCAAAACGCTTTTCCGCTGCCACAGCAAACCTTGGACGCTGTGCAAAATAAACGGATGAAACTCTTGTATTCATCGTCAGTTTGTTTTGGCAACAGCAAAACACGTTTGAGTTGCAAACAGCGATTCGGCACAAAATGAAGAAAGCACCCCGTACCAGATTCATGATCTTCATATGAGGTTTCCAAGCCCTGTTTGACGTCAGGTTGAACAGATTCAGATGTCGTTTGTTGCAGAGTGTGTGATTCTATTGTTCGCGTGGAGACAGATAAAAGATTGTTCTTGTTTGTTCTGATGCTTATTGGCGAAATGGCTAATGCGTTGCAACCAATATGGCATGCACATATGTTTTCGCTCTCCCAAAGCAAATGTATGGCAATCAAGGCTTTTCGTGCTCTGCACGTTGTGTCCTTTTCCGGGAGCCTTGACTCTCAGACGCAAAAGCTGTGCCACAAAATGATGAAGGAGAATTGCACACACACACACACACACACACACACACACACACACAACACTCACACCAGCACAGACACGTGGAGAGGGGCAGAGGGAGGCAGCTTGGGAGGGGGGAGAAAAAGAGGGAGAAAGGAAGAGGAAAGTGGGAGAGAGGAAGAATGGACGGGCGGACGAATGGGTGGATCGTTGGACAAAGGGAGAGGAAACTGAACAGATATAGTCTACGTGTGCGAAGTCAGAAACAAAACAAGAAGCAGAAATTCGCATGTAGCTGAAGATTGCTTTTCAAACAACCCTCATCAAGCAATCTCAACGCGTTTGCATGTTGACACCCCATTGAGCCGGTACTTTTCTGCTCGGTCTCCCCACAGTGCGGCTTTGCGCGCGCTTCATTTTCCCCGACGCCGCTTGGCGCGGACGCGGCGGCGCTCGCGCGCGTGCGCACTGCTCCCGCGGGACGCGGCGTCGATGCGCACTGACCATCTGCTTATGTGTTTACTCGCCGCGCTCAGTTAATGTAATTAGTTGCCGAGTGTTTATCCTGGAAAGTGATCATTGTCAGTGTTTTAATCACGAGGAAGTGAAGCGGAGGTTTGAGCAACAAACCTGTGTCCATTGTCAGCGGGAACAACCTTTTGTCTGAACAATGCAGGGGAGACATGCTTCATCGTTGGAAATCTGGCTCAAACAACAAAACAAATTTCACCAATGGGATCTCCTTTGGAGTCAGTCCGCTATTTTCAGTCAATCCGACAGGAATTCACTCGCCTTGGTGAGTGTCGTCAATCAGACACTGCCCAAAATGGACGTCACGATCAGGCGACTGACGGCGTCCACCACTTGCAGTGAACTTGATCTGACAGCGACCTTTCGTTCTGATACCGTTGTCTTCAAAGAACGTGTTTGCGTCTCGTCTCTGATGCCCTTTTCGCTCCGTCAGCCCGTGTCCCGCTCAGCTTCGGCTCCATCTCCCATCTGTTGTCGTGTTTGTTCGGCGCCTCAGAAACAACAGGCGCGCCGCTGCGCAGCCGCAACCCGCCCAAACTGATCTGTTTAATCACTTTGCGCTGTTTGCACAACGAGCCTCCGCGCCCTGAAGTGGCTGACGCCTCGACGGCGTCCACACCGCGCATCCGAGCAGCGCCGAGTCACAGCCTGCGTCAACAGCGCACAACGCTCGTCTCGATTCATGACTGTTTCGCCAACAATCCGAACGACACGATATCTGTGTGTCCGTTGGATGTGAATTATCCGTTGATCGCTGTTGGGAAATCGAGCAGAAAGGTGCCGCGCTCAATGGGGTGTCGACATGCGACACGGAAGGACTCGTGAAATCAGGGACATCACAGAAAAAATAGCTCCATGGAGCTCGCGGTGATTTGAGGAAATTCTGATTTTGCTCACTCTGAT
>JAAUXT010058736.1_pt1 | contig 15423 bp, 15 predicted proteins | sample 7278171 | NCBI WGS metagenome assembly JAAUXT01 (sample SAMN14350112, study PRJNA611818) | marine sediment metagenome | isolation source: surface marine sediment (1.8m) | place: French Polynesia: Moorea | collected 2018-08 | reverse complement strand
GTGGGTATGGCACAGGTGAGGGGCAGGGTATGGTAGAATGACTGGGTATGTCACAGAAGTGGCTCTCCATGGGGGCAATGGACTCGTGGCCGTGCTACCCGTGGGTTTGACGCAGGTGAGAACCAGGCTATGATGGCACGACAGCAGGTCCAGGGTCAGGGGAAGGGAGGCGGCCTATCCACAGGATATCGGGTGTGTCGTTGTGATGCCAGTGGGCATATACATGGCGCAGGTGAAGACTGGGATTAACGATGGCACGACAATAGGTCCAAGGTAGGAGTAGGGAGGTGGTATCAGTAGCGCCCAGTGTCTGACACTAAGATGCTCAAACTATGGGGTCCACTCTCTGGGGCCCTTCAAACTTCAACTGTCTGCATCTGCCGTGCACAGCTGGATCTACAAGACAACCAGCAAACTTGGTACCAACCATATGATTGAGTGTGCTTGACCTGACTAAAGGAGTGATTCGGATTGCCTCCTGAAGTCAGTGTGCAGTAGATCTATCAGGCCTTCTGACACAGGGATCCGAGAGTCTGAGTGCAAGTCCAAGGGTCGCACCTCTTGAGCCAAAGCTCCTCTTTATGAGCCGTGCGATTTGTTCCGCTTTGCAACCCTGAGCGAGGACCCTTGGTGTCGTGCGACCTGTTGTACAAAGCGATCCTCAAATGAGACATTCTGACCCAATGGTAGGCAGACTGACATAGGGTGTCCTGACCCTCCTGCAACTCTCTCCCTGCAGGTCTCCTCCGTGCGCATGACAGCGTCAGTGGGCGTGGCCCTGAGGAAGGGAGAGGAGCTGGGCTTCTTCCAGTGCGGTGGCTCGGACATCATCCTGCTCTTCCAGAAGAAGGCCCGGATGGAGACGGTGGGAGACAACGCCCTCTACCGTCTCTACGGGACTCAGATCGCCACGTGCGCCAAGGCCTGAGCTCAAGCTTTCTGATTGGCTGCGAAGAAGCCACAGACAATGGGTGGAAAATCTGTTGAACCCACCAAGGAAATGCAAGTGTGTGGTATTTGTCTTGAGTACATTCAGTACGCTCTGCATGATGTTAAGTTCCAGCATGCCGTTTCTCAAACTAGATTTCTGTTCTTGTGTGGTGGGTGGATCTTACACTGTCACGCTGCAATAAGGGAACCTGTGTTCTGAACCCTCACAGAGGAGATGATTTGCAGTCAATAAAATATATTGTCACTCTCATGGGAACAGTGTCTTGAGATGAATTCACCCTTGGAAGAAAACAGAAAAATGTTACAGTTCAGACAGACAGAAACGTAAAATTTTCGTTCATTTTTATTCGCAAGGACAACAAACTGACATGAGCGCGAACGCTCCGCAGTTGGGTGTCAAGAAAGGTTCTTCAAATGTGGGTGCCAAATCACGTATGACTGTTGCCTTTGGAACACAGAAACACTGGAAAACAAGCGACAATGATTTCAGATCAAAACCAAGACCAAGTGGTGTGGAAATAATTCTCCTTTTGGGCAAAAAAAGATTCTTGTTTCTCTCTTTGTCTGCGTTTCATTTCACTCAGAAAAAGAATCCCAGCAACACACCTGCACAGGTTTCCAAATATTCAATGCCACAAAACAGTTGTCCAGGAACTTTGTCCAGCTCGGCTTGTTGAAAGATTTCGCTGAACTGCTTTGACCATTCACTCTCTCACAACACGACATCAAAAACGAAGTTGGAAAACATCAGACCCGGTCACTTTCACTGTTTGTCCAAAACAAAGCACTTCCAATAACTCTTAAAATTGTCAGCTTCCCTCTTGTTCCTGGTTTGTGTACTTTGGTGTCAATTTCTGGTTGGAAGTTTTCATTTCAGAAACTTGAGCAAAGTCTTCTTTTGTCCAGAACAATGTGCCGCTGTCCTTTGTAAAAACAGTACAATTCACCTGCCCGTGTGAATTTGTGAATTGTTTTGACCTGTATGAAACCCTGGTGAACATTTTTCATCAGAAAACTTTTTGCATTGTCAAAACAAAATATTTGTACTTTTGTGGAATTTTAGGTGGAGAAGGGAAAACGTCAGTATGCTTCATTTCAGAACAGGACAAATGGGTGCCCTTGTGCACACCTTGGTACACATCTTCGCCCTGATCCATTTCTCCCATTGTGAGGTGTTTTGGCCAAATTTGGAATTGTTCTTTGATGACTTTGACCCGTACGAACCCAAATCATGGTTCAACTTCATTAGGAAGTTTCAATTTGACGTTATAACACAACTCCAGTTGGAAAAAGGGAGTCGCTCAAAAGGTTGTCTTCGGGTTTATGAGGATTTTCACAGGACAGCAGAACATTTTCTCGCAGCGCAGAAGAGAGGAGAAGGAGACAGGAAATGGATTCATTTCACCAACACCTACAGGTCTCTGATACTGCTACTTTGTTCTTACGTCAATGGGGAAAATGTCTGACCAGTTGCAACACGCGCTGGGACTGATCGTCAGTGGTGTTCGGTTTGGTGTGTGTCAGCTGGCCGAGTGACCCTATATAGCTGACGTCGCCCACTTCACCCCATCTCCTGCCCAGCGGCGAAGTGGCGCCGCTGGCCAGCCGGAATGCTCCATTAATTAAGATTCTTCAGATTTGTTGAGTTTCTGGTTCAGATTCAAAATTGATTGACAGAGAGTGTGTACCATTGTTTGGAATTGTCTTTTGGTTTGTTGGCTGAGGTCAACCTCGGCTCCTTGCTGTTTGTGTGGTTGGTGCACTTTGAAGTTTTGTGACCTGCCCCTCGATCGGTTCGTCAAGCTTTGAAGAATTTGGCGAATGCGAAGCAAAGTGTGGGTGTGAGGAGTGAAGAGCAGATCACCACACAGTTCAAACTTGTGATCTGTGCTGCACCAACTTTCTGACCTGAAAATCACAATAACTTTAAGCCTGTCTTTCCAGGTGCACCAGAGGCTGTCCCACCAGCGAGGGTGACATTCAGAGAGAAAGAATTACATTGACATTCTCTTCATTGGTTTTGAATGCATCAAAGCCTGTTGGTCATCTCAATGATGATGTGCTTCACTCCTTTGCCTGGGAGCAGAGAAGGAAAACCAGAGGTCTAAACAGTCCACTGTTTGGTGACTTTATTCTGAAAAGTTTTCTGGGGATTGACTACATCAAGAAGGTCACGTTCTCTTTGCATCCGTTGTTCAGACTCAACTTGACCTTTCATCACATCTATTTTATTGGGCAAGAGTACAAAGTTGGGCAGATATTAGAGGTTGTATTTCATGACAATGTTCCATACATAGCCATTGAAAGTCAGGTTGGGGGGCACAAACAGCTGCTCAAGTTCATCAAGGTACACTCAAAATTTACCACTTTACCCAGGGGGAGTTTTGTGGAAGTGAGGAATGTCCCCAAGAGCAGAAGTGCCCTGGTGTCTTCTGGCAGTTTCCAGTTGGTGGACAGCAGAACACTTGCCTCCGCAGGCTGCTTCAGCCACTTCACACATGTAGCCAAAAGAAGGCATCCTGCTTGTGGATTGTTTATTTCACAACTGGAAAAATTCCTCATGTTCTTTCACATCAAGATTCAGAGTTTCTACCAACTTCAGCTGAGGGTGGATTCTTCTCAAGCTGAAGAATTCTGGATATTTGACGGACCTGGACTTTTGTCAAAAGAGCTGTCTCCCTTCACATCGTATGGTTTCTACAAAAAATACAAACCATCAACTTTTCAAGCCACCATTTTCTATCTTCAAGCCAGTATGATTGCAGGGATGACACATTACAGCAGACGGAGACTGATAAGAACCATAAAATTTCAGGAGGAAAAAGCTGTTGGAGGCCAGCACATTTTTGTGAAAACTGATTTGCAAAACACATCAACCAATTTTTGCAAATTTGCAAAGTGGTGTGTGCTACATTTTAAAACACTCTCAAATTTCATATTGAACTTTACATTTTCTAACATGCAGCATGATGGAACTCCAAACACTGCAGATTGTAGCTTTTCAGGCATTTCTATGTTCAAAGAAAAGTGGGGAGTATTAAACCCTTTGATTCAACCCTTCTGTGTGCATGAGTATGTCAGCAGTAGTTACAGATACTCAGAGCTTGCATCACTCACCTCAAGCCAGAAGTATTATCACATAAACTATTTCAAAACTTTCTCCAACCTGTTCCCCAGTAGAGAGTACATTAGGGTGGTGCACTCAGAGTCAAACACTTCAACACTGGTGATCCATTCCTTCTCTGAGTACAGTAACTTCACAGTGAAGTTCTCAATCAGTGTTCACCACTGTGCTGTTGGGAGGTTCCTGCACAGGTTCAACCCTTGCCAAGTACACCAAGGGAGCTACACTGGGCTGAACACCAACACAGCAATCTGCATGGATATCTTCAAACCCTATGTTCACCCAGAAGACAAAATCACAGTGGAAATCTCTGGAGTTTTGAGAGGTGAAATCAAACACACCCTCTCCTCAATGAAAACAGCTTGAAGAACTTTGAACAATGTCTTTCAATCTGTACAATATTTTGCAGGGTTTCAAAGTACCATTACTTTTTGGACACCGTGCATCAAACACACTTGCACACAAACTCTTACTGTGGAGGGTGGAGACATCAATGTGCCTTGTGTAGAGACAGTTCAATGTTTGAAACCTTTATCAGTGAGGACCCACACCTCAGATTCCATTGAACTTGTTGGAGACAGAGTGGTGTTTCAGGTATATGCAGAACACAGAGGAGATGAGTTTCTGTACATGTTGAAAGATGTTTTGCTCACTTATGACCTGTATGCACAGTCATGGATCAGTGTGAAGTTTTCAGTTTATCAGAATTTCTTTCCCAAGTTTATTGACTCCATAACACAGCACCAGTTGACCCCTGCAGCATTGGTGCAGGACACCAGGAGGTTGCTGGGGAAGAAGAAGAAATATGAAGGAAGAAACAAAGAAGTAAAGCCAACTGTGATGACGTTTCTGGTGTCATCTTCTGGACCCGATCACAGTGTGGTGAGCTCTTTTGACTTTTCTGATCACCCTGTGTCAGCAGCCAAACTCAGATGAGTGAACTTGTTGCCCCAACATTCCAGCAAAATGACGATTTGAGGGGTCTTTCTCTTTTTCCACAATTTTCAGGTGGATGTCTCTGTGGTCTTGCCTCAAGAAAAGTGGATCTGTGGAGCCAGAGCAACACAGAAATTTGTGCTGGCCATTTCCTTCCAACTGACAGGTGGAGGCAGAACTTTCGTCCTTGCAGACCTTCACAGGGCAAATCATGAGCACAGAGAGATGCATGTCGCTCCGTTGAAAGAGAGTGACACTTTAAATGTTCTGTGGGTCATTGACCACTTCTTCAAGGCCTTCTTAACCAGAAAACACCCCACAAAGGATAGTTGTGATTTTTATCAATTGAACACAACACACTGCACTCATAATGAATTTCTTGTGGTTGATTTTGGGACTTTACTTTTCTTTTTTTCTGCTAAATACACCCATAGACCTGTTGATGATCTCATGTGCCCACATGTGAACAGGTTGAGCTACACCAGAGAGAGTAAGCCTTTCTCCTGGATTGGTGCATCTAAACTTTGTTTGTCTGAGAATGCCACTTTACCCATTGTCAATGACAAATCAAAACTGCTCCAAATAGTAGGTGTGGCCCTCTCACAATGTGCCCCAGTCACAGAGGCCCTTTTCATTGGTTTTTATTTCACTGACAAGGTAAGACCTACCAGCACCTGAGCTTTGTTCTATCAGTTTCTCATGTCTGCATGGTACATGTAATGAGAGTTCTTATTTGTTTCAGCAGCAATGGAAGTGGCAAAATAAGGACCCAGCAACCTACCAAGGCTGGGATACCTACATGCACATGAAACTGTCCAGCTGGAAGGTGTCAATGAAAATCAGATCACTAAAGCCTGTGAAGTGGCTCCACAACTGGCAACCAGGTGTCACCCATGGAAAATGTGTTGCTCTCCTGCTGACTAATGTTGCCATGGTGACATGGATCAGGGTGAACTGTGAACATGAATTGCTGTTCAACATCTTGTGTGAAAAGCCAGGAAAAAACTACTCTGCCTCAGAAAGTGCTTTTCCAAACAACATGACCTGTTTCAGGGCATTCCTGGTCTCTGAATTTTGCTTCAGATTCATATGGCTGGTAAAAGAGACAAACACAAAATTCAGAAAGATTTTTGGAGTGTCCCACTTCACCTCTGAAACTCTTCATGCAATTGAGGATGTGTGCTTTGCCATTCCCAGCTCCTCCTTTGGACCTGTAGTTGACTCATACTTCAGAGAATTTCGGATGATCACGAAAGTACTTCATCACCTGAGCATCTCAGTTGTGAGAAAAAAAGTCATTGGAGGAAGCTTTCATTGTTCAAAAGTTCAAACCAACAGCTTTGAAAATTGGCAACAACTTGTTTGTGTGTGACGAAGGGCCCATCATACTGGCTTTCTTTTTGTGCAATGGAAAACAGGACTGCAGCAGCTTTGCCAATGCTTCTGATGAATCCAACTGCTCTTTTGTGATAAGAGCCAACGACACACATCAAAGCAACTTCAGGAATTTTTTTGCAAAAACACATAAATGTGCAAACTTGTATTTTCAATCATTGGATGGTACATGTCAGCCACATGTCAGGAAACAGAATGTAGGCAATGCTTGTCCACCAAGAATATTGAAGCACTTTGAATGTGATGACGGGAAGAAAATCACAGAGTCACAGGTGGATGATTTGGTCCCTGACTGTGATTCCTCAGAAGATGAGCAGCATTTGAAACTTGCTGTGGAGAAATTTTTATTTTCCTTCTGCTCACAGCCATACCATGTTCATTGCAGAGAAGGGCACCCACATTGTTTCAACATCTCTGAAGTTTGTATCTTGAAATTTGATGGGTTAAATCATATTATTCCTTGCAGAACTGGTGAGCACTTGTCAAACTGTTCTTCCCTGCAATGCTCCACACACTTCAAATGTCCCAACCACTACTGTATCTTTTGGAGCAATGTGTGTGATGGGAAGTGGGACTGTCCTTCAGGTACTGATGAGGATTCTTCTCAAATCTGTGGAGCTGACAGTAACTGCAGTAACTTGCTGAAGTGCCACAAATCAGTGGTGTGTGTCCATGTTGCTGATGCATGTGATGGTAAAATTGACTGCCCAGGACACGATGATGAATTGTTCTGCTTGGAGTCCAGACTGATTTGCCCCGTGAAATGTTCTTGTTTGTTGTCTGCAGTTCACTGCCACAACACAGAGATTCTTTCATCTGTGTTGAAAGCTATGTTCAAATATGAGGCTGTTTTCTTGTGCAGGTGTACGAACTTGCAATTACAAATTAGTTCTTTGTTTCATTTGGAGGGAAAATTAATTTCAATTGTGTCATCTGGCCTTCAGCACATTTGCAACTTGTATTCTTCTGCCAATCATTTGCTCTTTTTGTCTGTGAAGTCAAACAATGTGAGCTTGTTGGAACCATATTGCTTCCAGAATCTGGCCCATGTCTCTGTTTTGGACATTTCCAACAATCAGGTCTCTGTGCTTCCTGCTGGTCTCTTTCATGACAACATGGAGCTCAAGTTTGTTGACTTGTCTGGGAACCCTATTAAAACCATCCATGGGTATGTGTTTGGAAATGCTCACAAGACAGAGCACATCAGTATCAACACAGAGATGGCCTTGAGTCACAGTGTGGAAGTTCATCCTGCAGCTTTTGGCAGGCTGCCTTATTTGAGTCACCTCCAAACAAATGATTTTCACTTGTGTTGTGTTCTCCCTGACAAGGCCTCATGCTCTGCTGTCCTCCCCTGGTTTGTTTCCTGTGACAATCTGCTGCCTTCTACATCCCTCAGAAACTTTTTTCTCCTTCTCCCTCTCCTGATTTTTTCTTCAAACATTTTCTCTTCGTGTCTGTATGTTGTGTCCTACCACAAGAAAATTTCAAAGAATATTTTGAATGGACTACTGGTTGGGTTTGTAAATGTGACAGATATCATATTGTCTGTTCCACTGCTTGTGTTGTGGGTGTGTAACACAATCTATAAAAACACATTTATTTTTCATGAGCAAAGGTGGAGATCCAGTGGAATGTGTTACATGGTGTTTGCGTTTTTCCTACTAGTTTCCATCATTTCTCCATTTGCATTGGGATTTCTTTCTTACCAGAGATACTGGTTGACAAGGGACCCTATTCGCACCAAATACAAACTGACTCGCTTTGTCCTGAGGAAACTGTGTGCAATTTTGATTTCAAGTGTCATAGTTTCACTGACCCTGACATGTAGTGTTCTTCTTGATTCTTCAGCCATTCACAAAGCTTTGCCCACCTCTCTCTGTTCCCCTTTTGTTGATCCAATGGGGCAGATCATTGTGATGAAGTATGTTGTGGCTCAGACTGTTGTCTGGTATGTGCTCTGCACAGTGTGTATCTGTGTCTGCTATACTTCAGTGATCAATGCTGTGAGACAGTCTGGGAAGAGCCTGAACAGGGAGACATCACACACAGCTCTTGTGGTTCAAATCATCTTGGTCAGTGTGTCCAATATTGTGTGTTGGGTTCCCAGTGCAGCAATGTGTGCAGCAGCAGCACTCATGAAAACCTACCCCATTCAGATGATTCTGTGGACAACCATCATTATTGTTCCCATCAACTCTGTGGTGAACCCATTCATCTTCTCTTCAGCTGCTCTCAGAAAATTGTTTAAAAGATTGAAGGATGTAAACTTCAGTTCACAGATGAATAGTGAAACAAGCAAACTTTGGCAACAAGGGAGCCTCTCCAACTGAACAGCACTCAGCAGTTAGCAGTGTACACTGAAGTGGTGAAGCGTTGGTGCGTTTGTAAAAGTGTATGTTGGTGAAGTACTGCATTGTGGACTGCCACAACAAAACAATTGCCTCCCTGCACATGCTGCTTGGCAAAAGGGAATTGTACTGGAGCAAGAGCAGGACCATCCCAATGTACACTTCTGGTGTAGAATAGTTGAGGAATGTTTTGACAACAGACCCAAGTCATTGTGTGAAGTCCATTTAGGGCAAAGCACCATGTGGTAGTGCAGAACATGGCAGGTGGATGGAAATGTCCCCTGCCCCCTCCCCCTAACTCCCCTCCCCCTCCCCCTGCCCAAGCCCCCCTGGGCAGAATCCCCCCCTGCAGACAGCATGACTGGTGGAAGACAAGGAGGACAAGGAAGAATTGATGAACAAGGAAGAATTGACAACTATACCGATGCTGCAAGGGACTTGGCACTGCAGTTGCTTTGAGCACTGCTTCTTGTATTGCTATGGCAGGTGAACTGTTTGCAGAAAAGTCCATGTGAATTTATATTGTGTTTTTTTTTTCCAACAAAGATGATGTTTTTGACACTTTTTGCCCTCACGTTGTTTCAAGACTGTCTGGATCGGACTTCCCGAAGAGGAATGACAAACAAAAAGCTGGAGTCTACAAATAGACGTCATGAAGTGCGAGGCTGACGTCTCGTTGGCTGACGCCTTGGCACTACGTGGATGACATCTTGTTGCTTCGTCGTTGACGTCATGTTCTCACGTGGTTGACGTCATGTTGTAGCGTGCGTAGCTGACGTCATGTTGCTACGTGGCTGACGTCATGTCGCTACGTGGCTGACATCATGTTGCTACGTGGCTGACGTCATGTCGCTACGTGGCTGACGTCATGTCGTTACGTGGCTGACGTCATGTTGCCCGCGTCCCCCTTGTCTTCGCGGCTCCTGCACAGACTCTGTGGTCGGTAGAAGACGCTGCACACAGCCAGCACCACCTCCGCCACGCACGCGCCGATGCAGTAGCGGAACGAGACGCCGTAGCTATACCCGTCCACAGAGTCCCCGATATCTGCAGAGAAACACCAGGGATGAAGCATCACGCGCTACGATTCCAGGGTCGAGGCAGGGCGGGGCGACAGGGTCTCGTCCAGGGTCGGAACTTGGGAAGCTCAAGAGATGCAATAGCAAACTGTTGGAGCCCTTGACGCAAAAACAAGATCAAGGGGCAGGTCTGTGTGCGTCCGGATGGTTTCAACACAAGGTAAGACGCTTCTTCGATGCGGTCAAGTCAGCGTTTTTGATTGCATGTGTACCACCCAACTACATACTCCCGGCGCACAGCTAACGAAAAGAAGGGACCTGGCGGCCCATTCCCTGACTTCCAAAGGATCATGTTTGGTCGTTCCTGATGCATCACAACTGTGTGTGCGGAATCAGGGTGCGAGAGTCTGATCTTCATGAGGATCAGGGTCTGACCCTCAGCTCTTGGCATAAAATGATGGTGATAAATTATTTTTCTGGCGGTCTGAAAATTCTGCTTGATGGACGCGGGCGGGGGACCCAATCCGGCCCCTGGACCCGCTGGACGGCATGGCATATGGAGCTCACCCCGCCCCTGGATTTGCTGGCCCCTGTGTGTCGGCCATGAAGGGACATGACGCGTGGACCCCACACAGCGCATGCGCACGCACCTGCGTCGACGAGTAGCGGGGTTCGCCTGCTAAACGTCCCCTTCTTGTCGTTCGCGGCCCAGATGATCACGACCAGAAGGTGGCACACCGCTGCAACGGACCATAAGAAGTAAGACGTTGAAACAGAGGGGGGCCTTCGGTCCCCAGAATGGGGTAAGGTGAGTCCGGGTCCACCCAGGGATGGGTCGCGTACAGGGGGGTGTTACATCGGTGCAATGGACCACAAGTCAAGAGGTAAAGCGAGAGGGCTTGCCTCTGTGGGTCAGGGGGTTGGGGCCCCTGGGTTGGGGTCAGAGGTCCAGGGTCCACCCCTTCGTCACAGACAGGGGATGGCACAGCGCTACATACAACACACCAGAAGTCTCAACGCAAGAGTTAGAGGCCGCGGGTGGGGCCTCCTGGATCGACAGGAGTGGGGTCAGGGGGGTATGGCCCTTGGGTCCTTTGGAGTGAGGTCAGAGAGCGGAGGCACGGGAACAAAACTCTAGACAGGCTCGGGTGGTGTCAGAATCCGTTGGAGGGATGTCACGGGACCCCGCAGGCTTTGCACTAATTTCGTAACACAGTGCAGTGCCAAACAGACCAACAGAACAAGGACGTTATTCCGGGGGCCCCTCAAGCGGATCTGGGGCTGATGTGGGGAAGAGAAAGTCTGGGAAACCCAGACAAAGAACACGAATTTCACTTGGCTGCATGTTCACAGAAAAAAGTGCCTGTAGTGGGGGCAAAATTTCGGAGAAAAAATGTCCTGGGGCCTGGGAATCCAGGCCCCGCAACGTGTACCTGCTGAAAGCGCCAAAACAACGAGAAGGACCCAGTGCCACGTTCTGCGTTGGTCCCGGAAATACGACAGCATACAGTATGCCATCCTGCAAGACACGAAGGCAGGAGGGTTCGCTTCTTGTCCCACAGAATTTGAGTCAGATTTGTGACGTCAGAAGCCGCCGCGGAAAACAGTTGTGTGTGTGCTGTTCATAATGAGTACAGTATTCTGGAGGTGAAAGTGGTGCGACGTCGTGTTTGTACGTGTGCTGTGTACGTGTGTGTATGTGGTGTGTGTGTAGTGTGTGTGTGTGTGTGGTGTGTGTGGTGTGATGTGTGTTGTGTGTGTGTGGTGTGTACATGTGGTGTGTGTTGTGTGTATGTGTGTGTGGTGTGTACATGTGGCATGTGATATGCACATGGTGTGTGTGGTGTGTGTATGTGCACATGGTGTGTGTGGTGTGTGTATGTGCACACGGTGTGTGTGGTGTGTGTGTGCACATGGTGTGTGTGTGTGGTGTGTGTGGTATGTGTGTGTGTGGTGTGTGTGGTATGTGTGTGTGGTGTGGAATTCCTCTGCGTGGACTGTGCCACTGGCAACTTGTTTCCAGTTTGGTGCGTGTGACGGGGGCTTGTGCGTTTGTGTGTCCTCAGTGTGTGTGTGTGTGTGTGTGTGTGTGTGGGCCATGTGTGTGTATGTGTGTATGTGTGTGGTGTCCACTCACCACGCCATGCAGCCGACACACGTGCAGAACAGTGCAAAACTCGCCAGGGCCAGACAGCCTCTGATGTACCCTGCAAAATTCACGCAGAGTTCAACCACAAACGAGTGCACACGCGATGCTCTTCTGGCAGTATTCGATCTACACGCATACGGCGAGACACCGGCGAAGTAGTGCCACTTTTCGCTCCTTGGCTTGGAGATGGGGCGATGTGGGCCAAGTCACTCGGCCAGACGGCACACGTAATCGAACGCTCCCAGCATCACGGACTCGCGGGACCTTTAGGTCGGGTCTAGACATGGTCAGGAAGGGGTCCACCCCGCCCTGCCACTAATTTCACTGTGGCCATGACCAACAGGTGCGAGGCATTCATGATTCAGCAGGATGGTCTCTGATCTCGTACACTCACCAGGTTGGATGCGAACCTGTCCGGATGGACATGTGGTCTGGGTGTAAGAAGGAACCTCTCTGCGGACGAATTCATCACGGTTGCAGAGGCAGAATTCAGTGCGGGAAGGGGCGGGTAGAATAGAAGGAGAACTTTACCAGACCCACAGCAGAACCAACGAGGCCTGGACCCACGTAGAACTCACCAAGCCTGCACCCATGGCAGAACTCACCAGACCTGGACTCCTTGTAGTGTTCCCCATGCCTGGAACTACAGCAAAACTCACCGGGGGTTGACCCGAATCTCTCCGAATGCGAAAAGCACTGCAGCTCGGGAACGAAGGGCCGCGCGTACTGCCAGCGCACGCAGTAGACGGTCAGCCCCCAGCTGTGCTCCAGGCCGTGGTCCAGCGCGTGGCGTATCCCGCTCTTGTAATCTGTGAAAGCGCACATTGGTTCAGTGACAAGGGAGGACTGTGACTGGTTAAAATTATCATTGTCACACAAACATGCTGCGGTCACATCCATCACATCCGATTGAAGACAGACTTCATGTGAAATAAGAGGCCCCAGGTTCCGATGCACGTACGCACTCACACACGCACACACACGCAACACACACGCACACACGCGCGCACCACACACACACACACACACACACACACACACACACACCGTGTATCCCTCCCTGTACCCACCAGAGGTGATGGGCACCTCGCTCAGGGCGTTGCCCCCAATGATGTACCCCCCGAACACAAGCGACATGCAGAGCGTCAGATTGATAAGGATCACAGTCCAGCAGGTCAGCCAGTCGCTGCACGTCCAGTCCTTCCACCTGGATTCCCGCGGCCAGATGTCGTCACTGTTCCTGCGGTCCATGACGTCACTGCAGGGGAGAAACCGTAACAGAAACGCCTTGGAGATTCTTCAAATTTGTTCAATGTTGCTGTCGTGTGTTGTGTTGTGTTGTTTGACACAAATACATGTATCAACAAAATTATTTTCCCGAAACGCAACTTGTCTCGTACGAATAAGAACGTTACCTTTTGTGAAAACAGGAACCTTTCGCTTGGTATGGCGAAGCGATTGTGAATGGCCACCTCAGCAAACTGAAGAACTCTTCCTCTTTGACGAGCGTTTTTCTGCTGATTTGAATCGTTCCGCATTTTGACTCTCAAGGGGGTTTTGTCCTATTTTAGAGCGCAGTACACGTGCATAGTTTGGCCTTTTGTTGGCTTTACTGTTGAGCCATTCATAGGAAATGTGTCACAGATGAATGATTACTTCCCCGTTTCGGGCCTTGCAACGTGTGATGGTGTGCTGGACTGGGTGCGTTGTGTCCCCATGGCAACCCTCCGCTCTCCCTGATTCACACGGTGCGCCATGCAGCGCACACCAACAAACGCACAGCTTTTACGACACCACGCACTGTGCACCAGCACTCAGTTGGGGTTGGGACCCATCCACAATCATGGTTGTGTCGGTGCATCAGTGCATATGTGAGAACACCGATTCCTGTACGAGCGTGATTTTGGTGTCCCGTGCATGACCTTGGTGTGCGTCTGCGCTGGTGCACCCGGTGTTCAGGAGGGGTGCACGCGCAAAACATCAAGCGAGAATCCGGTGGCAATCCCAAGTCCAGGACGGGGGGGGGGGACCCTGTGGCCCCGGGGTCCCCTTGGCTCCGGACGACACTGTTCAGCTGTCCAAGCGACACAGTTACGTATCGTCGTGTTCGTCTGAAATTTTAGGGGAGGTTCTCCGAAACCTCCAAGGTTGAGGCCATGCACTGACTGCAACATGGAACCACCCCTGGAAACAATCCCAGACCTGCGTATTTTTTCACAGGAAGATATCCAGGCAGCCGTGTGCTACGTTCTGCCTGCAGCCTGCCGGTTCCCGAAAGGCTCAGATTGTCACGTCCTCCAAACCACAGAAACAAACAACAGGCACGGCTGCGTTTCCAGGAAATACTGCCAGAGCGTCATTTCTCATGCGTTACGGTTGACCGCTTTTCGTCTTTGTTGCAATGTGTGAAGCACAAAGTTACAAGGAAACACATTTCAGCTGCAGCGCAGCGGAAGGTCACCATTGTTAGCTGCCAAGTCCACAATTTTTTGCGTCAAGAATCGGCTCCCATTGGACACATTGGGTGTCATGTTGACATTCGCCGCACATGTGCAGAAAAAAGAGCCAAGCAAATTTTGTTGCTGCAGAAATTCTAATTGACATCAGCTCAAGAATTCTCAAATTCTTATTCTTTCCACGGTGGAATCGAATTTCTTGATTCTAATGGCATGAATACAAGACCCCCCCAAGAAACATGGTGCCCCATTCTTCTCTGGAGGACAAACACCCCTGTTGGCACCCCACCCCGAACAACAATGTTCAGCAACCCCCTCCCCAGCAACAGATTTGCTGGTCCACTTGTGGACAAACAGCCACAGAATCGGGGGGTGGGGGTGTCCTTGACCCCTGGTGAGATAAATGTACCATCCTCCTCACTTTGCACCACATGTGGGCACATTTGCACAGGAATTAGTAATATTTGTAACATGAACCAGGGGCCCCTCACACCTTGCTCAAAGGCACCCTCGAACACTTTTTGGACCAAAAAAATATTTCCATTCAAGACCATTTGCAAGAAAGAACAAACCACGTGAAGATTTTGAATTCCTTTCCAACGTCTACTCAAGATTCCAAACCCAAGTTTGGACACTGACCTCACTCTGACCCGGCCCCTGGATCAGCTTCCGACTCAGAAACTGTATCTGGTCCTTTTTCCCACGCCGAACGGAAATTCCAGTTCAACCGACATCCGACATCAGACACGTTCAAACACGCACCACTTCGTCGTGGAAATACTGATGACGTTGACGTTCAGAAACCGCCATTCAGCAAAAATAACTCCATGGAGTTTGCGGTGATTTGAACTGGGATAGATCTAGATCTAGATCTACCGCCCAACTTCACACCACATTTGGTCTTATATCTCAAAAACTACTGGGCTGTTTTCAACCATTTTTGGACACAAGATAGGTTACCTCATGAGCCAGATCATATCCAAAAATGAAGTCTGAATTCCTTCTCTGAGCTGAGAAAATCCATTTTTTGTGTCCGAATCGG
>JAAUXT010112318.1_pt1 | contig 15424 bp, 18 predicted proteins | sample 7278171 | NCBI WGS metagenome assembly JAAUXT01 (sample SAMN14350112, study PRJNA611818) | marine sediment metagenome | isolation source: surface marine sediment (1.8m) | place: French Polynesia: Moorea | collected 2018-08 | reverse complement strand
CATTTTCTTCTCCTTACTTTCACAACCTCACCCACCTTCCGCCGCCCCCGCCCCCCCCGCCCGCCACCCGCGGCCGCCCCCCCCCCCCCCCCCCCCGGACCCACTTTTGGAAAAATGATCAGTGAGCATCACTGACCATTTAAAAAAAAAGAAAATTTCTGACCACCCAAAGTCAAAGTGGGTCCAACCCCCCCCCTGGTTAGACCCACTTTGACTTTGGGTGGTCAGAAAAAAACAACAAATTTAAATGGTCAGTGATGCTCACTGATCATTTTTCCAAAAGTGGGTCCAACCCCCCCCCCCCCCAGTTAGACCCACTTTACACATACAGACGGATGGACATACAGACTGATGGTGATTACATTAAGCGTGTGGTACACGGCCCTTCGGGCGACCACACGCTTAAAAAAGACCCTAATATTTTTATCCGCTTATTTCAAACCTCGCTGCTTCTTTGTTGCCGCGGGCTCGTTGATCTTTCGTCTCTTTGTCATTGCGATCAGAAAGAAAAAAGGACATCCACACACTGCAGAAATTCAAATGTCTCAAATGAGTCCAGCGGCGCGAAGCACGAAGCGTCCGACGTCGGCGAACATGCCGGTGGCGGCCATAAGTGTCGTCTCGTTGGCGTATTCAGGCGGGTTCGGATGCGTCCAGTGCAGCGCGTGCAGGTCCACTCGCCAGTCGCGAATACTGTTGACAGTGACGTGATTGTGGCTTTCGTTGTGGTAATCAGCCTCATACGTTGGGTGACACTTCTGTTGGTAGCAAATTGCCATGAGATGCTTGTCTATGCGAATCAAATGTGGGTATTTTTCGAGAAGTTTGTAAGGCATCATGACCCCAGTGAATCCGTGCACGTCATTGTGTAGTTTGCGCATAGAATCTCTAAATATTCTCCAAAATGGAGCGTTGCGTTTCCCGTAAGACAACCCAAAATTGACGGAGTCTGGGAAAGGGTAACTCCAGTCCACCCAGTCGAAGGACGCCACGGCGTCGTATCCTCGGTCCTCGTGGGTCAGAGGCTTCGTCCAGATGGCGTCGGTGTCTGTGTATATTCCACCATACTTGATCATGATGTCAACACGAATGAGATCACTCATCAGAGAACGATAATACCACTCCACCTCCCCTTGGTAGATGCGGTAAGGAGGGGGCCGAGTGATGAACTTGATTCTGTCAAAAATTCTTTTGTTTTGTTTGAGTTTTTGCCAGTACTCTCCTTTGGGTTCCATGTCCCCGTGCAAGTACACGACATCCACTTTGAGGATGAAGAGTTTGCTGAGTAGAGCAAGATAAAACAAGAAGTCCATTCTCCCACCTCCAATCCAAATCATGTGTCCAATGTTTGGCACCAGTGTGTCGTAACTTGGCTTCGGCTTGACGATGTCTTCAGTTCCGTAATACAGTTTTCTGGCGAGCCTTCCAAAAGGTGTGCTGAGCTCCCAGATGTGCATTGGGTTTAAAAAATCAAAGATTTTGGCTCCAGTGACCAACACACACGGAGTGTTTCGAGGAAGACCTGGTTCACTGTGCAGAACACTCACTGAGGAACACATGGATTTCGTAGTTTGTAGAGTTTTGGTGGCCATTATGGTTGGCACTGAAAAGCTGTAGTTTCTGGCGAAGCCTGAAAGAAACGGAACAAGGTGAGCGTTTGTTGTCAGAAGAGCACACAATTTTTGTTCAAGAATGGTCATTGCACAGCAGTCGCCGGTTCTTGAATTGTCTGAATCGGATTCTCCTCCGTATGAATCTGCAATCATGACGTAAACCAAACAGAAGCCGGACTGTTTGCCCAGGAAAAGGGTTGACTATTGTACCTGATCTCATAATGATGAAGCCATCAACAGTTTCTGGCGTTATGCCGAAGTTCAAGTCGATTAGGCGCAGAGATGGACCGAAGTCGACGAGCCATGTGTTCTCGCTGACATAAATGCCACCACCGTCTTGATCAATCCAGGTCATCAGGCGTCTGAAAGCAACGAGAACCAAGGTTTTCTTTTTGAGTGTGAAAGATGAAGATGTCCAAGGGCCAGTGTCGGGGTATCCGAATTTTTGGTCGATCTACGAAAATTGCGAATGGAAGCAAAAAGTGCAAACGGCAAAGTTTGCCCTTTTGGTCTGGAAAACAGGATCGTGGAAATATTGAACCTGCTCTCCGCATGACAAATTTGAGGTGAAGGTTTCGCAAGTTTGAATAATTCAGTCAGCAAATCGCATCTGGACATACGGGAAATGAAATTACAAGAAATTGGTTCTGTTCCATAGTTCTTCCTGCGCTTCTGAGAGGTCCCCTCTCGAGGTTCAGCAGCGACTGGCTGTCTGATTGCAATCAGTCGAATTCCGCCACTCTGCTTGGATTACTAACGACTGAAGGATGATTGCCAAGAACAATCTTCAGTGTGGAGTATTTCGGTAAGATTCGACGACAAGTTTCTCCTGTTTGTGCTGATTCGCCTTCTGCACACACAAATGTTTGGGAACTTCAAAATTTGTGTGGTCTGAACGACGGACAGCTTCAATGCCATAGACTTGTCAAAGTGTGTTGGGCGGTACACATGACGAAGCTCGTGTGCACAGAGCGAAGCTCACTTGAGTCTGACGTTGGCTGGCCCGTGGCAGACGTCCAGCTCTGTGGAGTCGATCTGATGCAGGTAGAGGAAAGGGTAGTCGTGGATCAGGTCGTCCCACCACTGATGATAAAACACTTGATCCCTCTGGGGCTCCATCTCAAAGTGAAAGACAATCTGAAAACGAGAAGAACATGCAAATCCAGAACGCGTTTTCAAGTCAACCTTTCCTTTTCATTCTCTGTGTATGAAGCGACTGATGCTGAATCTTTTTGTTGCAAAGGTGCAATGTTCCGTTTTGAATCAATGATTTCTTGACAAAGGAGAACGAATCTTCAAACTCTTGCCAAGACGAAGAGGTGATTTACCTTGTCTGGTTTCACGGCTTTGATGGCGCTGACGAGAGCGAGGTACTGCTTGAACCCGAACCATCGATGTCCACACCACAGGTAGTGGATGATGCCAGGAACCATTCCTGTTGAAAGAACAGTTCGGGGACATTCTGTCTTGTTGATCAGAATAGCTCATGTGAGACTGCAAACTGAAGAAAATTGTTTGCATGGCACTGCAGGGGCCGTTTGGCACGAGCGACGTGCGTTCCGTCCTTCATAATGATCTCGCGCACGGCCAAACTCGGGTTTGGTTTGCTCTTACCGGGCAGAAGAAACTTTTTGGCAAGATCTTCGGCTTCGTTACGATCTGGCTTTGTGGGGAAGCGCGGCTCTGTCGAGTCGTCCAGGTTGAATTGAACCACATCTGGAATCTCGGGGTTGTGATCAGGGTGTTTTGTTTGTTGGGCTGCTCGGGCTACGCCTGTGGCTGCTCGGCCGTTGTTCTTGTCCATGCGGTGCTGAGGCGCTCCATCCTGTGTTCTCGGCCCTGTCGCTCCCGTTGGAGGCCGCTCCGCCGGCTTCCCCGCTGCCAACATCAAGACGAGAGTGTGGAATTTGAGGTTGGACAAAACAAAAGCACAATATGCACAACTTTTCCACGACGTAGAAAAAAGAAACAAACCCGCAGAGGACTTCGATGACGTTGATGTTTTGTTTATCGTCACGTCAGATTTTTTGCCTGACATGTACACAAGAACCAGCAGGACTGCTCCCGCAACCAGCGAGAAGCGAACGACATTTCTGAAGAAAAAGGATGAGAAAATTGCGTTATCGGTCTTTATGCAGGGCCTGGAAAGTTGATTTGCAGAGAGAAGGAACACATAGTAGAATACGCTCGTACAGAGTGTTGGTCGTGCCTACTTACCTGAAAGCGGGGGACATTTCTGAGTGGTGTGGCCTCATCTATCGTCGCGTGAGATCACACTGCACAAAGTTTATTTCCTGATGCCATGGGCCTCAAACACTGTAAATGCAAAGAGTAAGGTCTTCCAGAAATGTTTCAACGTTTCTGACACAAAAAATATCTTCTCCATGAGAGAGATCGCATCGCTTTGTTCTGCATCTCCTCTGACAGATCTGCAGACAAAGTTCTTGCACTGGCGTTGTTTTGCTGCAAATAAGGAAGTTGATGTTCGATTTTTGTACCGCTGGCGGCTGCCAATGGCACTTGATGAGAACTTTGTTCGTGTCACAGCAACTGGACTGTAACGGGACAGGTGGAACTGGACCAGAGGAACTCGACCAGTGGAACCAGACCAGTGAAACTGGACCAGTAGAAGTGGACCAGCACAATAGGACCAGCTGAACCAGACCAGTGGAACCAGACTGGCAGAATCAGACCAGTAGAATTAGAAATGAAACGAGACCAGAAGGTTTTGCTGGTCCAGTTCCATTGGTCCAGTTCCACAGGTCCACTTCCACAGGTCTTGTTTCACTGGTCCGGTTCTGCATTCCAGTTGGTCCGGTGGCGCCAGCGGGACGTACGATTTGGCCTCAAAAGGGGATTATTCTGGTTCCCAGTCGAAAAGTGTTTTCTCTGTGAACTGGCCTCGTCAGAAACCGCACGTGCACGACATCTGACACTTGCAACGCACGTTTCCATTTCGGTGGCAATTTTGCCTTCAAAAACCAGGGAAATAATCAGAACGATGAGATCCAGACCCTCATTTCTCAAAGGAAAATGAACAGAAGTGGAGACACCGGTATTTGAGATATTTTGACAACCTTTGCACTGACATCTGCTTGTCCAAAATGTACAAAATGTACAGCCCAGAGGCTGATTCAACCAGATCTATTCGAAGTGATAAGATGATGAAAGGCCAGTTCCGGGGGCGTACAACGTCAGATCAAGTGACCAAGCCTGTGGGGTTGTACGTACTGTTTCAAAGGAAGATCTTTTGTCCGTTTCCTCCAGTGGACCCAGGATTCAGGGAGGTGGGGGGGGGGAGACAGGGTCAGACTTGAGAAGCTATTGGCGTCAATATACGTACGCTTGTACGTGTGTTGCGAAGGAAAATTCCAAGAGAAGGGAACGACCGGCAATTTGGTGGAAAAACGGAGACGGCCTGTTTCAGTCAGAATCAGATTGGCGAGAAGTTGGCGGCCAGGCTGTTGTCAATTTTTTTGTGTGGTGTCCCCCCGAACTGCTTTGAAGCTTTGTTCTGTGGAGTTCGTTTTTGTGGCTGCTCTCATCAACATTTCTGCCTCTGTGAAAAATACTCGTTTCGCCGAAATAAAGCGAACAAAAATGATGTCCCTTTAGTGTCGAGGAACAGGGGCGGACCAAGGTTTTCACCAGTTGTGCCAGCTGGGCGCAATCTGGCAGCTCCGAGGGGTGAGGCAACAGATAGATTATCTTGGCTGTGAAGAAATTCACGAGCAACAGACAAAACTTGTGCACTTGTGGTGCAAAAGCACGGGGTAAAATTGCCGGACGCGGGCTTGATTCCCTCTCACACGGACGCAAACATTAAAACTCCGGGTATACCTCCTGAACAACTGTCCAAGCAACTGTCAAAGTACTCGTATTGACCACTCTCAGAACGATGATCAGGCTTACGCGACCAGGTGTAGAACATGCCACTTGAACGAAATGTCAGTTCTGAAGTTGATGAACAGCACAACTAAATCACTACAAAAAGTTGCACCAAACAACATTGGTCATTCAGAGCGACGCGTACCTGTTGGGGTGGGGTGCCGACAGGCGACACTTTGTTCTCGTCGTCGGCTCGCTCCGTCTCGCGATGGTCGTGTCGTGTCCAGCTGAGGTTCGACTGTGAGTCAAGATCCTGTGTCGGCAGGCACTCGGGACGGAAGACGGGATGTAAAGAGCACCAACTGTCGTGTTGAAGAAGCCTCAAAACGTCATTTCCTATCGGTGTGGGCGATAATGCCAAATATGACTGCGACACGGTTGGCCGAGCAGACTGACACGCTGCACCAGTTCCGCCTGGCCGGCAGCGTCGCTGAGTTGTCCTCGTCAGGGACTCCAAAGTATGCGATTGATGCAGTGTGAAACAGGAATGTTGGCGTCATGGTCTCTGCATGCGTGTTGCTGCACGCTTTTGTTGCAGCGCTATTGATTTTTGTGGATCTGCACCTGGGCCCAGGAAAAATCGTGGAGCGTGACGTGCGGGGAAACTGGTTTCTTATCAGGGCAAGAAGTGTGGACCCAAGGATTGCGTCGAGGGGCCCAAGTCTCCAGAGGACAAACTTTTGAGAATTCATGACAAAATGGACCAGTTAATTTTGAGGGCAGGAGGCGGGGTGCTTCTGTCCCTTGGACATCACGAAAAATCCACCAGAGCTTCGCAAAAACGTGTTGAATTTAGCTTTTTCGTACGCTTCTGCCAACGATACAGTTCAAAAGTTGTGTTGATTTATTTTTAATGTGTAGCGCCTGTTTTTGGCATGGTAAACAGGGATGGATCCAGTACGAGGGCTGTACCAAAAGAAACCGATCATCGCAGATTGCTCGGTCCATGACATTCCAACTTTTGTTCATGATCCACATTGTGGAAGTTCCTTGTCTTGAACTGTCTGCCATGATCTCTGTTTATGCATTGACAATGGTGGAAAACTTCTGCACAACAGGAGAAAACACCGGTCCACCTGCGGCGAAGAATTGGGAAGAGCTTTTCTTCTGGGGTCAGCGAGTCTGGGCCCCGGTAGGGCCAACTGCACGTGCAAATTCGCCTCCATTGAACTGAACACCTACACACACACACACCTACACACACACCTACACACACACACCTACACACACACGCGTACACACAAAAAGCCAGGGAGAAGGAGCACAGCCGTGTGTGAGGTAAAGTTTTGGTGTTGGGCATCACATTTTCACAAGCTTTTCCTCGTAGATCAAGTTCTGCGTTGAGATGAGCGAATTTGGGCTGCAGAGGCACATTTGCGGATCCCTCTTCACTGCTATTGCACTCGAAAAAGTTGTCTTGTGCCCATTTGAAGCCGATTTGGAAAAGCACACACGCACAAAATGCTGAGACCACTCAAAAGCCTCAGAGGAGAAAGTTCTTCGCTCTCACTGAAATAACTCACACGACACTCCAGATCTGACATTTCCTGATTTATTTCCAATTCCAGTGCATTCTGAATGAACATTTCCACCTGCCTACAAAATGCACTTGGATGTGGTCATCCCTCGAAGCAGCTTCCACATGAACGCGAGTTTTTGCACTGCCTCAATGTTTCAGTTGAATCATTTTTGGCCTGCAAAAACGCTGACGTCCGTGAGATGAAGCGAGTCTCCTTCGTTGTTCTTGCAAATTTCTAGGATTGTCCCGTGTATGTACAAATTTTGTGCGGGGGCATGAAAACGAGCTTCATAAATATATCTGCGAGGGGGATGGTCGCGCATAACTAACCTGATCTCAACACAGACTAAACAATGGACTCATGAATCAAAGTTTTTGTTAACATTTCATATTCAGGCTCCCATGACTGATGTGAATGGTGAAAGCATCAAATGCTTGTTGTATCCTAGAAACAACGCACGAACAACTGCGAACGTATGTTACAAGCGGATGCAGCGTGAGAGATGCGCACGCATCGCGACGCCGGCTGCGGCACTCGCGGCGTTCACTTGGCGCCAGCGGGGATGAGGTCGTCGGCGCTCTCGCCGGCGCGCAGTTTCTTCTCAATCTTGATCAGCAGGTCAAGTCCGTCGACAACGAGCTGCACGAGTTGGCGCTGTGAAGGACAAACCAGACCATTTGAGTGTGCGTCAAGCACAAGAGACCTCTTGAAGACAGTTTGTGCATGGTGAGACATCAAACTTCTCGCATATCTTGAGACAACTGACCTCGGACTGGCCGAGACGTGCGATGTTGGACACGTCGTAGACCGAGTCCTCGGCGAGCGACGATTCGCCGCCGGTGCCACGCTTCGCCAGCCCCAGCGCCTTCAGGATCTTGTCGAAGCGATCGTCCTTTTCCAGAGCCTTGTGAGAAAATACAAGTCATCTGGCGGTTAATTCCAATTCTTGCGTTTCAGATGTGCGAATTGTACCAACGGTGGCTTTCCAGTTGTGTGATTCCTGTCCGACTTGCCCTTGAAATTTTCGCTTGTTGTGGTGAATTGTTCCTGTGGTGAATTGTTCCTGTTCTGAGCACGCAAGACGCACCTTGAGTTGGATGTGGGCAGAGCACCTGACGACGGTGCCCAGGTTGGTCGGGCAGGTGCACATGTAGCCGAGGCGCTCGTTGCGCATGAACTCGTGCCCCTTCGTCTTCATCGCTTTCTCAACCTGCAGTCATATATGCAGACCAAGTGCTTGTGTGTTTTACGTAACGGAAACTAGCGTTTTCTTGGCAAAAGTTCGATCTGTCAAAACATCACATGGAAGAGGCCTTATTTGTTGCCAGAGAAGCAGACAGATCGGAAATACGGAGAAAATAAGCCTCTCTATCCAAAAGGATAAACTGACTTCTGGTGGAATTATAAACATGCATGATCACTCTTCGTTGATATCTCGCTGTGATGGCAGATTTCTTTCTTTCTGGTGGTGATTTCAACGCTGACATGTTTGAGTTTTTGCATTTTGGGCCTTGAGTTCTGCCGAGGGCGACAAATTATCCTGTAGAAGCGACAAGCCTCGAAAAAGTGTTCCAAGCTGGGCCGGGGTCTGGGATCACGCGAATACTGACCTCGGTGATGCCGCGACCGAAGCGCTCGAAGACGGCGCGCATGTTGCCGCCCTTCTGCATCGAGATGCACCGCACGTGGTCCTCCTCGTTGATCCACACCAGGAAGTTCTTCTCGTCGTTGTGCCTGCAATGCCGCGCAGGTACCAATTACTTTTCCTCAACCTTGTGCAAAATTGTCTCAATGAACTCTCCTCGTTTTGTGCGCTAAAAGCCGTGGGAAATGGTTTGAATAGGGTTTTCATCTGCATGGGAAATTGAAGTGAGTCGTCTCTTTTCATGGACTCGTTTTGGTGCCCAGGCTGCCAAGCAAAGTCATCTGCAACGCACCAGATTCCGCGACCATCGGGCCAGTCGCGCGCGCAGCCGGACGTGGTGAGCAGCATGCCGGTCGGCTTCTCAAACAGGAAGTGATCCTCAATCAACTGCTCCATGTCCTTGTCGGACATCGTCGTCAGCGGGTAGTACTTTCCCTTCAGATCGCCCTCCAGGCCGCCCAGAGCATCCGATACGATCTGTTGGTGAGTAGTAAACACTGTTTCCATTTCTCTTGGTGCCAACGCTGTTTTGATGAGTGTTCTCTTGGGTGAACTTCATTGCATTCCATTCCTCAAAGCACGAGACAAGGCAGACACCAAATGCGTGGGCAGTGTATCCTTGGTGAAAAAACATGCACTGTCCAGACTGTCGGTCGTCTTCATGGCAGTTGTCAGCTGCGGAACGTGTTCAGACAAAGCCGTGTTCTGCTTGACCTCTTTGTAGGAGCCAATGCAAACACAGACGTGAGATGTCTCGACCGTGTCGCCAGGAGCGAGCGTTACCTTCTCGACGCTGCGGCGCTCGGCGCGGCACATGGCCGGCGGCAGACAGAAGCCGCGCACGCTGCGCCCCGTCCTGATGCGGCACGACTTGATGAATTCGTCTTCCAGCTCGCCTCCTTGCAGCTGTCGACAGAATAAAGACACGTGAGTTTGCAGCGAAGAAAACTGAAGTTTAGTTGTGTGTGTGCAATGCTTTTGTGAAGCTGACAAATCAGTCATTCAATTTAATCGTGTTGATAGCGTTTCGACATACACGCGGATTTTTTGTCTGGTTTTTATTAAAATGTGTTGGTGCAAACAACATAGTGAGAGACGTGTTGGTTTGTTACGGAATCTGCAATGCACAATTTGTTGCTTGTCCTGCAGGCGCGTACCTTTTAAGAGTCGTGGTATGATCCTGCGTTCTGCAAAAAGACAAAGCCAGTCCCACGTGCAAATTGTAACGAATTGCTTGTGTAGTTTGCAACACATTCAGTCGTGTTGAATTTCCATTCAGCTCCAATCAACTGGGAAGATTGAAGCCAAAAAGTTCTCATCATTTGAAGGAAAGTTTTTGCACAAATATTAAATTGTGGAAATTTAATATTTTGAACCCAAAAGCACGCAAAGAAATCAGAAAGCGAAGTTGGCATCAGAATTGCTGGGACAACCTTGGACCCATCAAGGTCAGGAGCCGGGTGTTTGTCGTCAGGTCCAAAGTTGTGGATTTCTTTCAGGATATTGTCGAAGAAGTCTTTGAAGGTCTGAAACAGCGCAAAGCCTGCATGAGTATCATTCCGACAGTCTTGCGTGGGGAAGGTATAACAATCTGCGACAGCAAATCCTGTTCAAACCCGAAACATTCCAGTCACAATCTCCTGGGGTGACTGGATCCAAAATTTTATGAGAACGTGAGTTGGACAAGATGGGTTGTCAGGTGTTTGTACGTACGTCGTAAGATTCCTCGTCGCCAAAAATGCAGCCGGTCTTCTTGCCGTAGAACTTGTTTCCGGGATTGTCCACGCCAGTCTGGATGCATTTGTCCAGTGTGATCCCATTGGATGTTACTTTGTCCCAGTACTTCTCGTACAGCTGTCAGTGAAAAATAAAACAGTTTGTGTGCGGGGCACGACAAATTCATCTTCAGGTTGACTAAATGCATCACTTTGCACATTTTGAAGTGAGAAGTGTGTGGTTATTTTTCATTCAGTGAGCAAGCCTGTTGCCTTTGAAAGAGGATGGTAACTACTAAAATACTTGTTTGTTTTTGTGCTCCTCGTCTTTTGCCACAAACAGACCCCGCAGCCAAAGGACATCCCTGTCGTTTCTACTGTCACAGTGCACCACTTTGTATTGGAGAATAAGGCTCTGTAGACTTACTTCAAACGTGAGGTTGGATGCCATGATATTGTTGTGCTTGCTCAAGTCTGGGTAATTTTCCTTGGCAAACTCTTCTCTCGATAATTTTGCAATGCCCGCCATGTTGAAGGATTTTAGTAGTCACCTTCTCTTTGCAACAAAACCTGCTCTTTTCTCGCTGCACCTGCAGTGGACGGAAAAGAAGGATTCAGTTACTCGTGAAAAGAGTTCACTTACTTCAGGAGTTAAGTGACTGGCCATAACGTTGTTGTGCTTTGACAGGTCAGGAAAGTTGTCCTTGGCCGTAAATTTCTTGCCATCTCCCAGCAAGTGAGGTTTGGGAACACCAAAGCGGTTGTCCTTCATGTAGTCTTGGACGTTCGCCATGGCTGGACTTTGAGAACTGAGCACAGCAGATGATGGGCAAACTCCAGTGGGATGCTTTGGAAGGAGTGCGGATTGGTTGTCAGGTCCTAAATTTTCGGCTCTTCTCTCTCCAATTTCCGAATTTTTTCCTGATAAGAAAAGCAGTAAAATTCACCATAGAAGTTCAACACGAAACTGGTGTAATTCTCTGGAGAGACTGTTACTTCGAGGCACTTTTCTCGTGTCTAACTTCAGGCTTGAAGTTCATTTGTCCCAACCAAAAAGGGTCAACAGTTTGTGAGGCTCTCGTAAGGTTGTGAAATCTTTGTGTGCATTCTGATTCAGAAATGCTTCTCAACTTGTGACTGCAAGAAGCAGTCGAAAACGGACAAGACCTCGAGAAAAAACATCATGACATTCCAGAATAGTTGTTTGGGGGTCTGCATCAGAGTTCGCAGAGATGGGATCAAAACCGCATTCGAGGTGAATTTAGCCTGCACAAACCAGCAGTTGATTGTCACACTCGTCCAAAGGCACTTGCATGATTCAGCTTTCCTGCTCAGAGATACAGGTACCGGTAATTTCAAAAGAGAGTGTTGGATCTGCTTGTTTCAAGTTTTGGGGAATGTCTGTGAAAATTTTGCTGCTGGCATGTTCTGCCTGCCGTTTCACCAAACAAGCCTTGCACACTTCTGATTTGTTTGTGCTTGTACGACTTCGCCGATAATAATAGAAAATCTTACGCCAATGCGGTGTATCTGGCTTGCCAAGATCCACACTGTCGCAAAGTCACTGTTTGGCGTACGTCGACGAGTTTCACAAGTACCCAGACTGGCAAACACTCAGCTTGTCGCATGACGTTCTGAGATTGCTTTGGGCGTCACCCCAATTCAGAGATTGTGTGAGCAGATCAATTTTGTCACCATCAGTTTTGGTAATTTGCTTGTTTCATGCAGTCATTGTCACTTGTGCTGAAGTTGAACATTGGGCACATATGTCCAGCTGGCTGTAACATGCGAAGACAAGGGGGATACGAACCCAGGAAACATAAACACAACGACGAATGTGGTGTGGTGTACTTTTCGGGTATTTCGGGGAAACACGTTGAAGCATACGTTTCTTTGTATGCCCGTGCACTTGTGTGCGCCGTCAGTGAGCAGATTCACAGGAAATCAGAGACCAGGCGATAAACATACGAGACGCAAGTCCTTGGCACCTGGTATCTCCAACGTCGGATCGTATACATGTGCATTGTACACAGAACAAACAAATAACGCTTGCAGGTACAAGACGAATTCGTTCGCATTCTGCTGCTCTGACCTGATCAGTCTTTTTCATGCCAGACGCGACCAAAATGTGGAATTTTGAACGCAATAGATTTGTTTTCTCTCAGGCTGTGTTGTTTCAATTTAGGTTTTTTTTTCATTCTTCACAAACTCGTGCATGACAATTGGTCGGTGACCAAGATCTGGGAATTGGCCGTGAGGTTTGTCTTGTTTTGCAGCAACAAAAGCGTCATTTTCTGTCCACAAGCTTTGAATTAACCATCCAGTCACCGTTGTGAAGGGCTTTTGCTGAGAACGCAAAAGAAAAGAGCTGAAAGTGGATGAACTTGAAAACTTACCTTTGCGTAGAGTCCTGGCGAGCTGGTGGAATGGAAGTGCGCTGAGTCGACGCCGGCTTCCCGCACGCAGCACGCAGCCGACAGATGATCTTGCGCCGCGCATCCGATTGGACCCTTCCTGAGAGCTTGACTTTTATGTGTACACACACGTCGCCGGCTGCAGGGCGGAAACATAACGGCAGAAGGTGCAGTCGACTCTTGTCTGCCTGCCGACTCTTGAGAACTTTGCGGAGTGTGGACGAATAGGTGGGCTGAACTGGTGTGATTCTTTCATTTTGGCATCCTGACGGTTGCGCCAGGTCTCACGAAGAAAAACAATCTGAAATGATTGAGAGAGACAGAGAGAGACAGAGACAGAGACAGAGAGAGAAACCCCCACAACAACCTGGTGTGGAGTTCCAGTGGTATACGTTCTGCGCAGAGCCTTCAAAATCAACCTCCCCATCTTATTTTGTGTTGACTTGCCGAAGTTTGTATTCTTTTTCCATCAGTGTTGTCATTGACCGCCTTTCAAGGTACAGAAGAGAACGGTTCTTTTTTCACGTGTTTGTCAGCCCGTTGGGTTGACGTTCACACAAGAACAGTGAGTAGCGGGTCCTTCAACGAAAACAGGGACCAAACCCAAAATGTTACCAATTGACCCAACATAGCTCGTACCCCGAACTTGAGTGGCACCTGAAGAACTGTGAACAAAATTTGCACAAGTTCAAAATTGGAAACACAGGAAGCAATACAACTCCGACCCTCAGACCTGAGACATTGGGACCGGGGGATGTCATTTTGTCACAAGCGTGTTTCGGTTGCAATACGAGGATACTTGCAATTCTAACGTTCGAGTGAACATGTTGTATCATCTTTGCGTCGGCATTGTTGCACTCATAACTGTGTTAACTGGTACCAATTTTTGGGGCAGAAAGGACACAAACCAAACATGCAATCGAACGTTGGAATTGCAAGTATCCTCGTATTTGATCGGTGAAAATGTTTTCACCTGTCTTGGAAAACCGTGGTGTTTGGCAGCAGGGGAAGTCTTGATCTTGCAAGACACATGTATGCAGAGGAATCTGATGGTTGCGCCATGTAGAATTAGTTTGGTTTGGACCGAGGTCTCTTTAAAAGCATGTGTGTCAGACGAGGTCAGAAAAACCACGGCGCTAAAGTTGTTTTGCCCTGTTTTGTGGTTTGTGATGAGGTAACTGATTGCCGTGCTGTTGGGCGCTCTGGTTTAGGACACACAAAAGATCTGCTACGTGCAGCGACCAGGCTGGATTTGTGATTTCGTTGCGAAGAAGGCAACAAGATGCTGCGCCATTTGCGGCAACTTTCTCTCGTTTCTGCGCGGACTGCACGTCTTGTACGACGTCCTGTGTCGTCTGTATCAGTTGACACTGGCGAAGATAATCGGGAATGGAGGCGATCGAGGGATGGAAGTGAGCGCTTCTCGCGAGAGAACGCGTGGGCAGTTGGCGCTGCTTTGGTTGGCGCAGGTACGAGTATTGGCCACAGTAATCCTCCCGAGCTTTGCTCCCGTGACGCTACAGCGTGGGATGAATTTCTGTGGCACAGGCACAAACCGCACAAACGAAGATCTGTTGTCGTAAATGGATCTATTTTGGTGCACCCAGGATTTGGACTCCAAGAAACAAATCTGATCACTTTTGGGGTGGGGTCGGAGTGGTAAGTCACAGCAAAGGTCCTGGAGTGTACTCCTGTGATATGAGAGGCACAAAAAGAATTTCTGGTGTTCCGCGCGTGTGCCTCGAGGAAGGATCCAGGATTGGGCCGACCACTTGGCGGGGGAGGGTGGGTGCAATTTCAACCACAAAGCATTTCAATTTTGGGAGGTCATTTCCTATTTCTTGGAGTCAGGGGGACCGGCTGCCGCGTCCCCCCCGAATCCCCCTCCCCCGCTGGACTGTCTGGCCCATCGAGTGTAATTTCCTTGTCAAATAGGACCACACGTCCTGAAACTAGGTCACCGAGGTCACCCGCACACTGGACACCACGCCCATAGGAAAGAGAAAGAGAGGCTTCTTGTGAAAAGCTTGGAGCGCAACATTGATGGCAACTGGAGAGTGTCCAAGATATTTTTGCCGTCTCAGCATCGGTTTTCCACTATACATGTGTCATATCATCATTTTGACTTCAGGCACAGCTTGGTATGTCAGCACAACTCACGCAAGACGAGCGCAGTGCAAAACAGACTCCAAAGGTGTGTAGGCTCTGCGAAACAACGAAACCGAAACAGCAGTTGCTGTGAAGCAGGTTTCTGGTCGAATTTCATCTGATCAACAGTCATTTTTAAGCGTGTGGTCGCCCGAAGGGCGGTATACCACACGCTTAATGTAATCACCATCAGTCTGTATGTCCGTCCATCCGTCCATCCGTATGTGTAAAGTGGGTCCAACCCCCCCCCCCCTGGTTAGACCCGCTTTGACTTAGGATTTTCACTGACCATTTTTAAGCATGTGGTCGCCCAAAGGGTGGTATAACACACACTTAATGTGATCACCATCAGTCTGTATGTCCGTCCGTCTGTCCGTATGTGTAAAGCGGGTCTAACAGGGGGGGGGGGGGTGGGCCGCGGTTTTGTAAAAATGTGTGATTGTGTGGGAGGTGGGTTTGGGGGATTTTGTCGGATTGGGGT
>JAAUXT010044529.1_pt1 | contig 15425 bp, 15 predicted proteins | sample 7278171 | NCBI WGS metagenome assembly JAAUXT01 (sample SAMN14350112, study PRJNA611818) | marine sediment metagenome | isolation source: surface marine sediment (1.8m) | place: French Polynesia: Moorea | collected 2018-08 | reverse complement strand
GGGGTGGGGTGGGGTGGGTGGAATGGGGTGGAATGGGGTGGGGTGGGGTGGGGTGGGGTGGGGTGGGGTGGGGTGGGGTGGGGTGGGGTGGGGTGGGGTGGGGTGGGGTGGGGTGGGGTGGGGTGGAATGGGGTGGGGTGGGGTGGGGTGGAATGGGGGTGGGGGTAGATGTGGTTGGGGTCGCAGGGCCAATCAGAAACCTGAGAAATCAACAGAAATCAACATGCGGAAGTTGATCAAGCACCTTACTCTGACACAGAAACAACCCGACGGCAGGAAATTTTGTTTTGCTTTTTCCGGGATTCATGGTCCCCCTTGCTCTGTGAGTACAACTGGGAAACTGCTACTTGTGGAAAGCTGTGGCGTGCTGCAGTCCCATACCGCGCAGACCCAGAGGTTAACGAGACACCCAACCGTCAATTCACCATCAGCTAACGCTGTTTTTCTCTTCCTCACGTCAGAGGAGAATCCAGGGAGCCCGGTCCCAGAACCGCCTGCAGTCTCCTAACTTCCCACTGCGGGCAAAACAATTTTACTTTAACATGTGTGCGTTTTGAAAGTTGGGTTTGGCGCCACAAGGGAAGCCCTGTTCTAACTGGGACATCCCTTCCCCACCCTGACCGTGAACCTGTTGCAGTGACGCATCTGACGGCGAAGCTTCGATAAGCTGCCGTTGCGGTGTGTGAGACAAGGAGCACGATTTCAAATGCATTCATAACCATCTTATTTGCAAGGATGGCGAAGCCATAGCGCAAGGACGGCTTCCTGACCCCGATGTGAAACACGAACAGATTTTCACGCTTTGCAGCTCATTTTGTGACTTTGTGAAAAGCCACAGAAATTATCTCTTTTTTTTTGTCAGGAAATCGTGCAGCGGGGTCGGATAAAATTTCAAGGGTCAGCACCGTCTCCACCTGGATCCGCCAGGTCTGGTCTTTGTGTCCGTCTTACGTCGGATCGGGGCTGAAGGAGACGGGCGGCGGGACTGAGGCCTGAGCGGGACGGAGGGAGGAAGGGCCCGCGGCCAGATTGCCTTGTTCGGCTCCATTACTGGATTCGGAGTCCGAGTTTCGTCGAGTTGTCTCGGAGGAGGAGCCGCAGCGCCGTCCTCGCAGGGTGGGGCCGCAGCGCCGTCCTCGCAGGGTGGGGCCGCAGCGCTGTCCTCGCAGGGTGGGACTGAAGCGCCGTCCTCGCAGGGTGGGGCTGCATCGCCGTCCTCGCAGGGTCGGGCTGAAGCGCCGTCCTCGCAGGGTGGGACTGAAGCGCCGTACTCGCAGGGTGGGGCTGAAACGCCGTCCTCGTTTCAGGGTGGGGGCTGTAGTGCCGTCCTTGCACTCTGGGCTCGTGCACGATGGGTTCGTGGGATTGTTGAATCGACCTGCAGCCTCACCACACAGACGCAGGATGTGGGACCTGGAACTGAATGCGACGATGCTGAATCAGGTGCCACACGGCAGAGGTCTTTGGATTCAGGTTGGGGACACAAGGACGGCGCTGCAAGGAGGGTGCTGTAGGAACGGCACTGCAGCTTCAACCACATGCTGCAGGGACGGCGCTGCAGGGACGGCGGCGCGGCGCGCGGTCTTGTCCCCTGATGGCGTGGCGAGTGGCGAGCCTCCATTGTGCGGAGAAGAATGGCGGCGGTTTCTGCGCGGAAATTGGAGGAATTGAGTGAATGAAACAGAGGGACCCGCTGCAAAGGTTAGCGCGCAAAATAGACTCGGCGAGCAAGGCCTCTGGAGCAGAGCGTCTCATTGCGAGGCGTAGATTTGTGCAGAATGTGTTCTCTCCATGGGTGTGTTTTCAGACACAAAAAGAGAAACCTGATTTTGTTTGTTTGATTGTTGGTATTCGGAATAATTTTCGACCACCGTATCGTTCTTGCCCATGTTGTCTCAACAAAAGCACCATGTTCGACTTCACTTCATCTTGTTCTGAACAAAATCTGCTCAAACTTAGTTAATTTTTATGGACCAGGTGACGTCCTAAATCATCTCTCGTTTTGTAACGCACAAGATGAGATTCAGAATCAGGCGCAGGTGGAAATCTGTCCGATTCGGCGCCCACGGCTTCAGCAAATTCTCTTCGGCTCGTGTTTTCTTTCCTTTGAAAACTGACGGTGTTTTGTCTTACTTTCCTTTGTGACGGGTGTGGAGACCTGAACGTTGTTTCTTGTGATTGCAAGTGCGCGTGAACTTTGCGGTGCAGCTCCAAGTGAAGAGTTGAGTCCGTGACATTCGCTGCACGACACACGCCTCGGGAGACGGGGCCTACGTGACACACTCAGCCAGACTCAGAACAACATGAACCAACATTTTTGCGTGGGAAGTGGTGGGTACATTGGCTGGGCGTGGGTGAGGTGGGTGGGGTGGGTGACAAAGGTCACTCAAGGGTAGGGGGTGGTTTGTTTGGTTGGTGGAGATGGTGGAACAGAGTAGCTTCTGAGGTGTCCAGGGTGGGCGTGAATGCACGAGAGGTGTGACGACAGAGGGAGATCTATGAGGTGGCAGACTGGGCGGAAGGTGGTGGGGGAGAGTGGGTGGCCTTGGGGTTTGCGTATTCAGACAGCGGACTGACGTCAATTTACAAGCTGGATCAGCACCCTGGATCTGCACAAATCCTGCAGATCTGTCTCACCAAACTTGATGACCGCATAATAGGATTCGGACTTTCAAGTGGGTGTAGGAGTCTCTTTGGCCGGGCCGCGGTCAACAACAGGAAGTCGTTAGGCACGCCTCAGTGCGCATGCGCAGACAGCCGCGGGCGCAGGGACGCGGAAACACTGGTGAGATCCCCGGTTCCCGCTTCTTTTCGGGAATCAACAAGTGGCCAGAAAGTTCAACAGATCCTCAGGACCAGCACCTGGAACAACTTTGGTGGTGCGGGCCCCATTTGGTCAATGGCCAAATTCCACTCAGAGTTCTCTTAGAAGAATGTCTTGTGTTGAGAATCATGGTGAGGTGTGTCAGTCTGTCTGGTTCAGAGTCTAGATTCCTCTGGCAGGCCCACTAGATAAAACGTGATGGTACCATTACACACCACGCCACGTGCTGCAACGCGATGCTGTGACTCGTTCGTTGCAGTGGCAAAGGAAATTTCCAAGGGATTACACGACAAGGAGATAAAGAAATTTTTCTGCGGGCCCGGGAAGGTGTCCTGGCTCCCTGCGCCCCTCTCCGAATTCCCTCGAAATTTCCAGACAACGCTGGATCTCCGGCTCCTCAGCGTCGACTCCGTTTGTTGAACGAAGGTCTGCTACGAATCACAGAGAGATGCAGCTTGTGTGACGCCTCCAGTGTGAACCCTACGCACTATCGTGCACACCTTTTGTCACGCTGTCTGCACGATTCATCAAACGCGCTGTTCTCGGGTCGGTACCTGCTTTGTTCCCTGAGGTCCAGCGAAATTGAAAACTTTTTTGTTCGTGACCACACAGATAACAATGGGAAAATTGAGTCTGCACGGACGGATCCAGGTCCCGGTGAACATAGTGACGCTTCAAATTTGGCGTCATATTCTCATGGGTTCTGTCGCTCCCCAGACAGAACCCTGGATCCACCCCTGTGATTTCAACACAGTCCGTGTCCTTTATCCAGTTTGTGGTCTTTTCAATTTCTGCAGCAAGTGTTCTTCACGTTTTTATGAATAAAAAACAAAATGTCGTGACCAAGAGAGTTTCGAGCTTGAACTTGATTTTTCTTGGTTGTTTGAGGCTGGAAGCAGCGATGAGTTGGGTGCCAACATGGTTTGTTATGTGTCAGTGAATCAGCATGTAGAGTCAAAAGACCGAGAAGTCTGAGGACAAACTCAGAGTTTTGTCCAAATGAAAGGTTTTGTGATCTACATGTTCCTGCAGACGTTGCCTGTGGGTGAGCAACTGGTTGTTTCCAAAGCAACGAGATGTGATGACCATCCTGGGGTTACAGAACACAATGCTGAACAAAGAACCAATCAGAAGAGGCCTCGGGCTCAGCGTCCAATCAGCGCTCGCCTCACGCACAAAATGGGTTAATCAGAGGACGCCTCAGGGGACAGTGCCGCTCAACTGCAGGAAACAATGCAACAAACAACACAGCGCCTAGAGCGGCCGAACTCAACTTTCAGAAATGTACTGTGAGAGTGACCTTATGAGGAAGCACTCTGGCGGATCAGGGCGAAACATCCTCAGTGACCAAAAATCCAGCCATGAAACATGTGTGAAACATGTGTGAGATACGCAGAGTCACGGCCCAGTGGTTTCCCTTGATTCGCGGCAGGAGCAAATTGTTCCTTTTTGTGTGTGTGAAAGTCCACGGAACTGACACAGCTTTACAAGTTGAAGTCCTTGTGCAGAAGGATTGTGTTGATTACTTGTATGAACTGACCTTCCACGTGCCAAGAGCGTTTCTCGCCCGCAGCCACCGCCGCTCGTCCAGCCCTGCGTTACGAAAGCCGCATCGTGTGGGACGTGCGACCTTGTTGGCAATTTTCCTCGTTCTTTTAATGTGGCAATTTGATGTGGCTCAGGCCCCTTCCTGACCCTGAACAGGCGGACGGCAGGGACTTCCGGTGGGTGCCCCAGAACAGCACCTCAATGTGCCCCGGACCCTACTCCTCAAATTCCTCGCTGACTCGGCCTTTTCTACGTCTATTTGAGGATGAATCTTCACGAGGAAACGTGAGAAGGTCAGACCTTGGTTCGCCATTTTTGTTTTCAGCGGGGCAAGGTTCTCTCCCACACCTTCTGAAGTTTGAATCACACGATTTGTGTTCCTGAAATAGGAGTGTTGTGCAAATGGCTTGAGAGTCTTCTGGGAACAAGACGTGAATGAAGAAAGAAGATAAAAGTCGGGCCTCAGTTTGCATGAGCAAGAGGTGGGTGGCTGCATCACAAAAGGCAGGCGCCATCATTTCTGAAAGTTTTTTCTTGCGACCATATCGCACCAACACCCGTCAAAACTGTTCGTCTCCAACTTCCCGGATTACATGTTCTCCAAACCCCATTTTCCCATCACGTTTTGATTCCTTTCAATTTCTCACGTAGAAGTTTTCAACCAAACCCTGGATTCACCCATGAATGTGCTGAACTGCTCTCAGATCCCAGCTCAAGTCAGCACTGCGGCGCAGCGCCCAGCAACTTCCGGCCCGCAGCGGTATTCCAGGCGCATCCTGCGTGAATCAAGTCTCTCGCCTCGGCAAATCGTGTCAACAAAGACACATCATCTTCTCTCAATCACTGTCTGTGTTGATACAGCTCCCATTATCGCTCATTAAAACTCATTGAGGGCGCCATTAAAGCCTGAGATGGCCAACAGCGAAGCCCTCCCCACGTGGCTTAATTTCCTCGTTCACTGACATTAGAAGCATTGAACGCGCAATAAAAACTTCGGCCCAGTGGAGATCTGACGCCTCGGTTCGTGTCACACTTGACGCGTCGTGCGTGCGAAGCAAATCAAAGGAAGGGGCAGACCCACACCCAGACCCAGGGAGCCTTGGGTGTGCGGGGATCTTGCCCCCCACGAAAACCAAATTGGGCCTCACAGAGACAGTTTTTCTCATTTCACACAGCACTTCTTCTTTCCTTTCAGAACTTTGACACTGGGCCCAAAGCGCAGTTCAGTGTTGAGACCATGTTGAGTGTTTGAGACCTACATGAACTTTTCGTGCGAAACTTCGTGTTTTCGTCTCCTCGTCTGTTCTGTCATGGGGCGGAGGTGATGTTGGTCCTTTGCCCTTCCCTCAAAGATGACGGGTTGCAGACCGTGAGACAACGATGTCTGTGCGGCAGTTCCGGCGGAAGCACAGGGCGAACCCCCAAAAAGAGTGCTGGGAGGAACCAAACCATGTTTTCCTGAACCTGGTATGACCGTTGTCCGGGGTCTCTGTTTCATTCGAGCAGGCTGTGGCCTCACTCCCATGGGGAAAATTTGATTCACACTTCACAAATTTTGTGAAAATAAGACAAGGAAAACGTCCACTCTTGCTCAGTAAAATGAGGGAAAATTTGGGAAAATCAGGGTTCCTTGCCCCTCCCCCCTCGGGCCCTTCCGTGATCACGCACATTGGAAAACTTCAGTCAAGCAGAATTCAGTGGAGCGCTGCGAGCCAGGCTCCCCAGCTGCAGTTACGTCTCCTGTGAGCAGCTTCCCTCTCTCCGCACCGCACCGCACGGCGCACGCGAAGGCGACAGCTCCGTGAGGCGCCGCGTCCACTACGACGGACCGAGCGCTCCAGAGACGTTGCGTCTTCCCACGTGTGCGCGCGCATTTCCGTGCGCGTCTCAGTTCAAACGCAGGTCACAGGTCTGTGACGGAGAATCATCAGGGACTGTTGCTGCTGTGCGTGGATTTGGATGCAGAATTCTGCAGCAAACTTTGCAATCTTTGTTGAGTTGGAAAAGAGAGTGTCTTGTCGCTCTTTTGGCTGAAGTTTGCACGAGACCAAAGAAGGACAGGAGCGTCGTTTTGTTCTAACTTTGCATTGGACGCAGGAAAGCCTTGAAACCCTGGGACGGGCTTCTGCTTGGACAAAATCAACAAGGAACTGAACTTGTTTTCGCCGCTGCGACAACTTGGAAACAAAGTCACAAGCAAAGAAAAAAGAAACACTCGTTGCAGACGGTGGAGGTGTCGGTTTTCAGAAGCTCCGAGAAGCAGCTTTTTTTGTGCTGAATTGGTTCATCACGTCGCAGTCATTGTTCTACACCGCGACGCGTGATGCAGAAAAACAACGTCGTGACTCGACAAAATAAAACGCAGAGATCTGCTATTTTTCTCGTGCACAAACAAATAGAAACCTGAACTTCTGACAGCTTGGAAACAGTTATCATAGAGATTTTCTCACGCAATCTGCGGTCCAGTGGTGGTCAGTCGGGGATCTTGCTGTTCGTGCGCAGAAGACAGGACCTTGAACAGAAAGTCCTCGGACCTTCCAAGAACTACTCGCAGACTTGACCTTTGGATTGGTGTTTCTGAGCAAAATCTGTTGCTTGAACTGCAGAACCTTGGGAAGAAAAGGAAGACAGACATCTCCAGAGTGAACTGAACGAGAGCGCAGACCCGGGACTCAGCATCAGGAGCCTCCAGGACTCTGTTCAGGGGAGGAATTTCCTTGTGTTCGGATGTGAAACTTCTGGACCTGATTCAAGGTAAGAACACAAATTTCAGCTTCTTTGCAAGTGAGTGTGAGCTTAACGAAGTTTAACTGCGTGAAGATCAACACACATGTATGTACAACAGATCTTGGAAAAACTAAGATTTTTCTCCTGATTCCGAGGATGCCATTGTGCAGCCAGCGGAGGTGCATCCCTCTATTGCATTTCGTGCACAGATGAGCAATAAGTGAAGGCAAATGAATATCAAAGGCACCCGCTGCCTCTTTAGCCTCTGCTCGCCCAGAGACACAGAAAATCTATTTTAGTGCAGCCATCAGTTCATAGGGAAAGTGGAAAAAACGCCTTTGGGCGGCTTAGGAGGCAACAGCAACATAAAACTACATAAAAGTACAGCTTTGCTGCAGTTCAAAAGCACCGCGCAGCTGTGAACTTTCTGCCAGTGACGTCAACGCGCGTCAAAAGAGAATATTTTGCGACGCAGCAACGGATTGGGTCGCTCGTAGCAAAGCGCATGCACACGAGAACAGGGAATGAAGCCTGGATTCGGGAATTGAGGGAAAACGTGCAAGAACTGCAGGATCTGAGTCTTCTGAAGAAACAACAGGCAATTTGCATTCTGAAGCAAAAGAGGTGAGTGTAAAGGAATTTGCGTGGTTTTCTTGTCATGTTTTGAAGTCTGTGTTCTTGCAACTTGCTCTGAAGCAAGAAAATTCTGGAGTGGATCCATGGGTTTAGAATTGAGGTCAGGAGGGGCAAACCTTTGAGAGGAACAAAGTCTTGCTGGGACAACAATAGAAAAACTGAAAAATAGAAAATAGTGAGCCTGGTGGCAAAACAGAGCTTTCATTATCGGGGAGCCAGACCCCTGGAAGCGCTGAATCCTGGCTCGGTTGGGGCTGCAACAACAACCCCCCCCTCCATCACCAATCTTGTGTTCTCTTCAGTTCCTATCAGATCAAGTTCAAGGAAGTCCCAAAAGAGAACAGAAATGACGCGAGGTTTGAATCTCGTGAGCGCACGCTCCCGCTCCTCATCCCAAGTGCATTTTTCTGCAGAAGACACGCAAGTCTTTCTTTTGCGAGAGATTGTTCCGTGACGTCGCCAGTGCGCATGCAGGGTTGACGAAAATAACCTGTGGTGAGTTCGGTGAGAATGAAACGTGGCGCGTGTCTTTGGTTCGGAACCTGCTCTGGGAGGAGCGAACCCGTTCACTGTCATGGTGCGCAAAGGAAAAACTCCACAATCTGTAACGCGACAATCAGAGATAGGCTGTGTCACATCTGACAGAGCTGAAGGGAAAACAACTTCCAGGGGGGACGCTTCCAGACAAGGTCACGCGTGGCAGGGTCAGACGGTTTCCGGGCTGGGTTTTGCTGACCCAATTTTGGGAACTTCCTGATGCTGGAAACTGAAAGAGGCACAATTTTCTTCCTGACGTGCAGAATGACATTTGGCTTGACACGCAAGCGTAAATCATGAGGGAGGAAAGGCAAAACGAAAATCTTGATTCAGATCGCAAATCCACATCCTGCTCACCCAGCGGTACAGAAAGTTGTTCACACTTGGTGCGTGCACGCAGGTGCAAGTGAATGGCCAAATGATCTTTTTTCTGTGTTGCCATTTCAAGGGATCGCCCTTGGGTCCAAGCGACCATTTCATTGTGTGAATGTGAAAAATACGTCCAAATGCAATGGCGCAACAGACAACACAAAGTTGCATGCCCTCAACACACACACAACATGCTATTGTTTGATGAGGAAACTGGGCAATTTTACACTGATTAGCAGCAACAATTAGGACAAAATTGCCCAACACAAACTGATTGTGGCAATTCGTGTGAGGGTAGAAGGCAGTTTTTGCTCGTGTTCTCGCGTCCAGTGTGCGTTTCTGTGGAAACCGTGGGTGAGGTGGCGACTGCGTGCACGACTGCCCCACGAAGCCCGAAATACCAACAGCCTCTGCTTCAAATGTCAGGGTGTTTCAAAGTTAATGTTACAACACAGTTCGAAGGGTGTGACACCCTGTAGTCCTCATCCTGTTTGTGTGAGGATGACTTTGAGTTGCATCTCAAATTCAGTCATTGTTGTCTGGCAAAGCGTTTCAAACAAGTAAAAGTGTGAAAAACAAACGGATAGAATTGCAGCAACATTTGACTCATTTCGGCACAAAACCCTGATTCACACCGGATGCCCATGCGTTGCGCCGAAGCATCGTCTGTTGTGACGTGGCGCCCAGTGACCTGTACAACCACGCGACGCGCGACGCACCCGATGCGACGCAGCCTCTGCCCGCATCAACGTGTGCCGCATGCGGTGTGAACCCGGCCTCAGAGTTAATGGACACATCTGTCTGTTCAGCTCAATGAGCAAAACGCTGAACCTGCATGACACGTGGAACACAAACACACAAATATGGCTGTGTTGACTCCTATAGGCCATGAGCAAACCAAGTTATTTATGGCTCGTCGCCAGGTGAACGAATGAATTTTCATCTCAATGGAGCAGATCGGTTGTGCCATTGATACGCGAGGTTTCAAGCACTTCATTCAGAATCTGCTTTTTTGTGAAAGGTCTCGAGCTGTGTGACGTCAGTGCAGTCTGAGGCTCCTCCTGTTTGTTTGTTCCCACTGGATACGTGACGCGTTGTGTCTGCAGATTCGCAAGTCAAATGGCACTGCGTCAGTGAGTTCTCGTCAGGCAGTTTTGGTCCCAAGTTTTGCCGCTGTACCACGTGCCTCAATGGGGAGGTTCAGCAAACACGTCCGGTCCCTTTTTGACGTGCCCCAATTGCCAGATCGGAGACATCATTTGGTGAACCTCGTCACTGTCTTCGTGACTCTGTGACTTTGCCCACGCGGAGACAAAAATTTTGTCACGGCCTAAACTCCCTATTCGCTGACACAACTCGTTCCCCATTACTCATTCCATCTCAACCCAGCTGACTCCCCATTTGCAGCGACCCCTTTGAAGTCTTTCAGCCTTTTTCAGCGATGTTCAATGGGAATTCTCAATGCAAAGGTCGTCCCTCAGGAATCACGGGTAATTGGGACATGACGTCAGAGACAGGAGACACGTCGGGCCCAGGGACCCTTACCCTTGTCCTCTAAATGGGAAGCTCTTTTGGTGGAAGCAGATGAATGGGCGAATCGAACACAGGGCAGATCCAGGATTGGTCCATAGGGAGGGACCCTGCTCCCCATAAGAATTCACACACGCTACAAAAATGGTTCCTGTGAAATCATATAACAATTTTTCGAGACCTTTGGTTGAGAAAAGAGTTGTATGAGTGAACAGGAACCATTTTTGCAGTGGGTGAACTCACTTCCACCACAATAAGGTCACGTACGCTTTGTGACCGTAGCGTGGTAGAATTGGAGATCCCAAAGCTTTCGATCCCTCCGAACCACGCCCCTCCCCCACTTCCAAAATCGAATCGATTTGTCGCGCCTGTCGACAAATTTCTCTTGACCCTGACTCCACCCCTGGAAAGTTTTCGCTGCATTGGAATGCAATGGAAGTTTGTGAGAAGCTGCGGTCCAAGTCTTTTCCATGCAATCCGTCAGACTCCTTTGCTGCGGCGCTTGCGGTTCTGGTTTGGAAACCGCAGAGCCGGCTGCACTGAAGTGCCTTGATGTGCAAAGGGGAGGCAAAATTTCTTCCCCTCAATGGGTTTTGCACTGAATGCGTCTTGGGCTGCGTCACCAACACACGTGTTCCGTCCGGTCAGCGGACTCCTGCGTCGTCACTTGACCTGAAAAGGGACGCAACGCATGACGCCCCCTGTGCAGGTTCCCACGTGCACGTAGTTCTGTGTTTGGCGCACATACATGTCTGTTCTGCGGCCATTGACGTGTGCAGACTTTTATCTCCAGTGGAAGCACATGCAGAAAAGTGTCAAGGCTGTGTGACCCTTGCAAGGTGCGTCTTTGGTCGATGCAGCCCCTGTGTCTTGTACAGGGACCTCAAAGCTTTGGTGACCCAGAGCATATTGACTCTCAGTGATGCAACACACGACGCATCCGGTGAGCAGCAGTCGACAAAGGCACGAGAGCAAAGGGCAGTCGCGCGCAGGTGTGCTCAACAGGTCTTGGAAAAGTGTGGCCCCGACGTCATGACGTCACTGGTTTATTTCCGACCCTCAAGCCGCCTCCCTCTCAAAGCGCTACGAAGGCGGCTGATGCCAAGGAAAGCAACTTCTCTCTCACGCAGAACAAAGCCGAGACAGCGCCTATTAAAACTGCGGGGGCTTTGATGGTTCTGCTCTCAAGGCCACGCAGGCTGTGCGCACGTGCTCGAGGACAGGGTGGTTCGTCTGGAGATGACGGCAGGGGGCGACGCAATGCACGCCGAGGTGACAGTGTTTGGGAAGAACCTTGTTCACTTGGTGTCAGGGTACTTTGATCCAAAAGAAGATTTTCTCACAACGCGTGTGGCCTACCCAGAAACGTGTGAAATCACATAGACAAAATGCCAATGGAATCGAGGCTGCGCTGCAGGGGAACGTGCCATTGACGCAACTGGGTAAATTTGCTTGGCAGTTTGAACAAAGACTCAACGCAGACGCGGACATCTGAGGCCTACACGCTGTTGACAGGTTTCTCGAAGAATTGTGCCCTTTTTACGTCTGAAACAAGCAAAGAAGGCTGCGTCATGACGCCACGTCGCACGGGACAGCTCCAGCGCGGCCAGAAGTCCCTATCACGTGACCCGCGCTGCGTCTCTCTCCGAGCCTCTCACACCTGGGAGCGAATTAGCGCTGTCCTCGAAAGGTCACGCTTCCCTCCGTCCCTCCGTCCCTCCGCGAATCCAACACGTCTGCAACAAAGGGATGTGTCGCCTTTTCTCATTGTTGTCGCGCGGGCGCAAGTCTCGTTCTTCTATGGGTGAAAACAAGCCGCAGCGCCATCATTGACGGTTCACATTACCAAAGCGCCGTCCTTGCAGAAACATTTGACTCATTGTTGGTGAAACGCCTGTTGATTGGGGAACCTGGTCAGCAGCGCACTGCATGGCGCGTTCAGCGTGAACCCGGCCGTGGGGCGACGGTGCCATGTGACCGGGGCCTGACGCCAGTACCAGGTACCTGGGAGCCATGGCAACGTCTATTTCTGTAGCAACCACGGCGCTTGTTTGAAAATGTCACAGTTGAGGTGGTGAAGGAGCCTGTGCTGCCTGTTTTGCACGGCGTCGCTTGTTGCACCTCCTCCAGTTTCTTCCAGCCGTTCTTCTCTGGCTTTTGTCTGCAAGTTGCAAAATCGAGGCGGATGCTGGGTTGAAGGAGCCTTTGCCTCAACCCGTGACAACCTTTTACCTCGTCACAAATTTCGACATGATTCTTTCCTCTGGCTCTTGGTGTACTGCAACCAACGAAGTCAAGATGCCCCTTTTCACATCGTGGGTTGAGCCTTTTCTAAAGCTGACAGGCAGGTTCAAGGCGCAGGTTCTGAGAAAAGGCCGAACCTCTGTTTTCCGTTGAATGCAAGTTTTGCATGACAACCCAATTCGTGTGTGAACTGAAGTACCCAATTTTGGCACGCCAATCTTTGCATCTTCAAAAGTCCACTTCGACCCAACTGATGTGTTCTTCAACTTGTGCTCAAAAACCCACTACAAACCTTCTGAAGTGGACCAGACGTAGAGATTTGCTTTTTCGCTGCAACATGACAAAGAGAAGCATTTGCGCTTTCACTTTGAGGAACTTCCCAATTGGCACTGCCTCGCAAACATCAGAGCAACCTGAATTCAGCAGGCAATTTGTGTGGAAAAAGCAGGCCTGAATCGTGGATTGGACGGCGAGGTGTGGATGGTTGGTACTCAGGGCACACTCCGGATCCTCCCTCCTGTCCGGACGCCGTCCGCTCTTCATTGTGTGTGACAAGCCAATTCCGGATGAGTCCCTGCGATCCGGACCAGATTCCGTCCCACCTCAGCTACAGGCTTCGGGGGGGGGGGCGGTCCACACTGGATGCGTCCATCGTCGCAGTGTTCGTTGAATTGACGCGAGAACACGTGTACGCCAAACGCCTTGCGTCAACACAGGCTGCGGTGTTGCATGCGACGCAGCGACTCTGACCTGCATGCAAAAGCTGCGCGTGACGCATCCAGTGTGGACAGGCGTCACCTTCCTTCACCCAAACAAAGAGTGGCACTTCCTTTTCGAGCGCTTCAGTCCCGGACGTGCCTCCCCCACCAGCGCCCCCTATTATCACTCAAGCGCACGTGACGATGCCAAAGCCCCGTCCCCCCATTCTCCACCTGACCCCTTTCTGCAGCTGCGATGCATTAGCTGATTCATTAGCTTATCCCCTATTATCACTCACGTGGCCCTGTCAACAGCATTCCCCTATTATCACTCACGAACATGTGACCCTGCCATTCTCATTACTCTGTGCAAATCCCCCGGCTCCAGCTAATACCAATCTGGATATTGCCAGGAATCCCGGGCAACAGCGAAAACTTCCTCTCCACATCAATTCTGTGGAGTCAGTGGTGGGTCTTGGAGCCCCTGGTGGGGCCTTCGGAATAGGGGTTTTCACGTTGGTGACGCGCGGTTGGGCGGCGTCAGAATTTTTGACGCGCGCATCAAAATTCAATATGACGCCCAATGGAGCGTTTTGACGCGGGCGTCAAGTTTTTGACGCGCGCGTCACCAACGTAAAAACCCTTATTCGCGTCGGCCTGTGTGGGACACCATGAGTCTGGACTGAGACCCTCGGGTCCTCCATAGGACCTTTCCAATAAAAACAAACGAACAAAGTCCTCAACCTTGTCCTGAAGTTCTGCAGGTCAGGAGACGCAACCCTTTCAGCTGTGCCCCCTCACCTCCCCCCGTTCCTGGTTTTCTTTGCACCCTGATCTTGTTCGACCTGTGCACAGACAAGTTGTTTGGACCCTGCAGAGAACTTCCGTCCACTCGCAGAAAACGTCATCACCCGAATGCCCACTGGTCATTGTTGAAACAGGGTCCTTCTCCAAAGTCCTTCTCACTGTGGACTGAACACCGTCCACGCTCACACAGCCCCTCTGCAGAGCGAGTCTTGGGTGCGCCCCTACTTACATTTACCAGACTAATCTTTTAGGATATGTCGGGGGGACAGTCACCCGGTCCACACCCCGCCGCCACTCACGTCTGATCCCTCCATTTGATTTGGAGCCAAAGAGCGTCTTTGCCCGTCCCTTTGGTGGGACATGTGTGACCCCTCAGCCACACCGCGTGCGCCAGCGCATCACGCACGGCTTTTACGACATTCTGCACCATGCGCCAGCGCATGTTTGGGGTTGGAACCCATCCACAATCATGGTGGTGCACATGCACTTCAGTGTGAACACATCCATGGACATGTGTGAGACCCATTTTGGTGCGCTGTGACCTTGGTGTGCGTGATGCGCTGCTGCATCTGGTGTGAAGTGGGGGTAGGGCCTACTTCACAAGCGACAGCCCTGTGTCTTTTGGTTTGGATCAGACGGGTGCGTCATGAGTGGGTTTGCCATTCACCCCTCAGCCACACCGAGTGCGCCTGCACACACGCACGCCAAGGTCACAGCACACCAAAATGAGTCTCACGTATATATGTCTATGGTTGTGTTCACACTGAAGTGCATGTGCACCACCATGATCGCAGATGGGTTCCAACCCCAAACGTGTGCTGGTGCACAGTGTGGAATGTCGTAAAAGCTGTGCGTGATGCGCTGGCGCATGCGTTGTGACTGAGTGGTTAGGTTCCTCAATGGGCGGTACATCGCAAGTGATGCCACTGTTCCCCACGCAGGAACGTATTTCTTCGAAAACCGTGGGGCATGAGGCACGACGCATGCAGTGAGACGCGGACCTGAGCGCAGTGCTTCCCCGCGTCCATTTCCTCGGAGCGGAGACTGGCGTCGCTGTTGACCGGAAGTTCCTGCTCGGGTCCCCGGAAGTGGCCCTGGACAAGGCGCGTCTGCGTTCTTCACTGTCAGCTTCAGCCGCGTGGACCAAGCACGACAACAGATGAAAGGGAAAAACTTGCGCTTGCAGTACAATGAAGAGTGTGGGGTACTTCTGCTGGAGTCAAGTGGGGTCCAGGGACCCTCGGGATCGGCCCCTGTCCCCGCGAAAGTGGAGTGAGCTCGCGTCGCCAGCTTCAGACAGACAGATAATGGACGTGGGAGTGGTGATTAGCGCCCGTCAGGGCTTCGTCTCGGATGATTTCCGATCGGCGCCGACAGCGCTAATCACCCACCGTCCGAAGCTCGTCGTCTCCCAGATTAACGCCGTTCTGCTCACAACTGTCGCGTGATTGTGCGAAGTCCCTTTAGGGCGAAGCACCATGTGGTAGTGCAGTATATGGCAAGGT
>JAAUXT010037926.1_pt1 | contig 15426 bp, 14 predicted proteins | sample 7278171 | NCBI WGS metagenome assembly JAAUXT01 (sample SAMN14350112, study PRJNA611818) | marine sediment metagenome | isolation source: surface marine sediment (1.8m) | place: French Polynesia: Moorea | collected 2018-08 | reverse complement strand
GGGCAGATCCAGGGGTGGTCAGACAGAACACGTGACATCACAGGGGATCCAGGGGTGGTCAGACAGAACACGTGACCTCACAGGCGGATCCTGGGGCGGTCAGACAGAACACGTGATGTCACGGGCGAGTCCAGGGGTGGTCAGACAGAACATGTGACATCATGGGCAGATCCAGGGGTGGTCAGACAGAACACGTGACATCACAGGGGATCCAGGGGTGGTCAGACAGAACACGTGATGTCACGGGCGAGTCCAGGGGTGGTCAGACAGAACATGTGACATCACAGGCAGATCCAGGGGCAGTCAGACAGAACACGTGACATCATGGGCGAGTCCAGGGGTGGTCAGACAGAACACGTGATGTCACCGGCGGATCCGGGGGCGGTCAGACAGAACACGTGACGTCACGGGGGATCCAGGGGCAGTCAGACAGAGCACGTGACGTCACGGGAGGATCCAGATTCGAAGGGGACAGGAGTCACTCCCGGTTCCAGGAATGAAGGGCACTGTGAATTTTGCGGGGGAAGATTGACGCATTTACCCAGTGCAGGTTGGAACTCCATTCGCGGAGAAGTTTTCATTCACTGTCGCGTCTAGGCAGGTTCGCAGCACAGGAGGGTTTGCCTTGCTGTGTTTTCTTTCGGACGCACAGTGGTAAGGGTTGAAAAGGGGCATTTGAAACTGCCTTATGGTGCACAGTGACTCATGTCCTAAGTGCGCTCGAAAAAAAACCCTTTTGCTTTGGTTTTCTTGATGCGAAGAAAAAGAGAAGAAAGCGCTCTGTTCGATACCAGGTGATTTCCAAACCTCTCGGGTTTCCTGCAGAGATCGATTGCGCTTTGCGCAGACTTTGAGCTCCTCACCTTTCTGCGACTTCGATTGACTGTTTTGATCTCGGCTTGTCGAGGATCACACGTTTCAAGCCTCGTTCACACTGGGGTTGTCGTTGGATGAGTCACGTGTGTTACGTCCGTCATGTGTTGCGTCATTGCGTCCGGAACAAGTCAGTGAGGGTTGCGAAGCCAGGTCGGCGCTCACCTCACAAACATGCACAGGACGCAGAGCCAGGCGCATGCCACGTGAACAGGTCGTCAGGACGCAAGCTCTGGCGCAGTCAGTGTGGATATACTTGAACTACGTCAGGATGCAACGCCTGGCGCGAAATAGAGTTTTCTGGCGTCAGGACAACACGCCTGCCCCATGCGGTGTGAACCGCACGTACCTGGCATGAAACAGGCTTGAGCTGCGTCCGGACGCATCACGTGACGCACCACGTGTGAACCGTGGAGCGGACCGCCTGCCCCCTGGAGACGGAACGCGACGCGCGCAGACGCGACTCGGGTTCCCGGGCCTTTTCCCGTCCAGGCAGGTCAGACAGACGCTCAGGGGCGCGGTCACACCGGGTGCGTCGTGTGTGTGTGTGTGCGTGTGTGTGTGTGTGTCAGTCAGTGGAGAGGGTCAGATGCACCCGCTGCAGAGGCCTTTTCAGGCCGGTCCGGTCCGATGCCTCGTGCAAAGGTCCACTGACCGCTGCGTTTTCAGTGGGAGGCGACGGTCGCACGTGACCACGCCGAACCTCGCACGGATTGCGTCCCAACACCACTCCCCAGTTTACCGTGTGTCTGCTTGGCAATGCGACACCCGTTGACTGAGTCACAGACGCGTGACGCGTGCAGCGTGAACGTGTCTCTGGGTTCTCTGTCTGAGCACGAAGGAGTTCGTCTCACTGTGCCTTTTCACTTGAGGAAGTTTGGACGGTCGTCGTTTGTGGAGAGGGATCTGTGGTTGTTGTTTCTTTGGAATGTCAGTCTGTTATCGCTGGCTGAGGCGCTTGAGTTGCGAGCTTCGTGTGGATTTTATACATGTTGATGTTCAGGCCAGTTGTCTTTGCCAAAACTGAAAAGTGATGGAGGAATAGCGACTTTTGGGCGCAGCTCTGATGATGCGCCGTGGCTCGTGGCTGATTCCACGTGCCACGGCGCACGCTCCGGACTGCAGCTAAAAGTCACTTCGTTGTTCAATAGCAGCAAACACTGGAGACCTGGACAAGGTGAAGAGTGACGACCCAAGGAGGAAGGGGCTCCAGACACAGTCGGTGCTGGACCAAGTACAGGAAACTCAGAAGGACTTGAGAGGTCTGTGGTGAGGGAAGAACTCGTGAATAAACAAGTTCCAGACACCAGGTGTTGCGGGTGTGGAAGGACACAGCGCCAAACGTACTTCGTGGACGGAAAGAGAAGAGCCCCGGCTGGTGAGCCCTTGGCACAGGTGGTGCACAGAAGACATTTGAAGCAGAACGGGTGAACCCAACTGCAGGGTTGTGGGCAGAAAGAGCAGAGTCTGGTGAACCCTTTGGGCAGTGGACTGGGGCAGAACGAGTGAGCCCCTGGCACAGGGCAGTGCTGACTCCAGTGCACAGTCACACAGTTGAAGCAGAACGGGTGAACCCTACTGCAGGGTTGTGGACAGTACGAGTAGAGACTGGTGTGCCTTTTGCGCAGGGTTGCACACAGGAAGACAGTTGAAGTAGAACCCGCGAACTGCAGGGTAGTGGATCAAAAGGGGCAAGTCTGGTGAGCCCAGCTGGAGGGTTGTGGACAGGGGCAGATCAGGTGAGCCCCTGGAGCAGGGCAGTGATGGGGAGTCCCCACGATCAGAGCTGCGGCGGCGCTGCTGCGGTGGATCTGGGAGGGATCCCAGAGGAGGATGATCCGGAGTGCGCAGACAGGGACGAGGACCCAGAGGAAGGTGGGTACAGCAGGGCAGTGTCGGAAGTTGAAGTGGAAGAACGTCCGTCCATCGCGAGGCTACAAAGCGATCAGGGATTTTCTCACAGATGACAAGGCGTGAAAATGTTGACGCGACGCCAGGAACAGACAGGGCCGTTTTCTTGCTGCTCTCCATTGGGCGTCATGTTAAATTTGACACCCCCGCGTCAATTTTTTGACGCCAGCGTTTGAAAAATCTGCCTGTGTGAAAACCCCTATTCTTGCGTTTGGAGGATAGGATCAGACTGCAGTCAGGGCTGAATGGGTGGAACCCTCACCCCACTGCGGTGACAGTGGACAGTTCGTTTTGCAGTCGGGCAGCAGCTCTGTTCGCTCAGGTCTGGGAACACATTTCACGCTGTGTTCAGTGCTGCAAGGATGGCGTAAAAATACACATCACAAGATCGTCTTGCTGTGTGGTGGTCGTCGTTGAACAAAGTCGCATGCGACGCAAATTGCTTCAGAATAACCGTGCCCTTCTCATGTTTCAGCGCTTAAGATGACATCAATTACCCTGTTGTCCTGATTCGTGACCTACTTTTGACCCGCTGACCTTGAAATGCTGACCTACATTGCAGAGTAACCGCATGTGCATTGAAGTGATTGTCATTAAAAACGTGTTTCATGCAAAAAACATTTTGAATTGAAGGAATGATTTTCGTGTTTTAAGATGTGTCTTTTCTGCCTTGTTTGGAAGTTCGCTTTCTTTCTGCATGCGACGTGTCTTCTCGTTAAGTTTCAGGTATCTTGTTGAAAGTCGAACAGTTTTGACATGAATACGACTCACATGAGACGCCGCCATGAGAAAGCGTCACGTGACGCAGCTCGGGTTTCTCCGGCGCGTCTCGTTGTCGCAAGTTTTCTTCCGAGTAAAAATGACATAAAAGGCTTCTTTCTCGCCTTTGGTTCCAATTTGCCTCGTTTCAATTGTATCTCATTTCTATTCGCAATTTCACACGCATACCCACACACACACACTCACACACACAAGCACACACACACGTACACACGTGTGATTGCACGTCCGCGTGCAAGGTAAAACGAACAAGAAATGGGTTGGGACCACAACACCAAAAAAAAAAAAAAACCACACACACATGCACACACATACACACACACACCCCTCCCCACCCCACTTTTCACAGCCCCTCCCTCTCACCCCGATCTCACGCCCCCTCTCTCTCCTTCAGACTCGGCTAAGCAGCGGGAGCGCGAGGAGAAGGTTCGCATGGCGCGGGAGGCTCAGGAGGCCGAGCGGAAACGGAAACTACAGGAACTCATCGACGGGCAGCGCAAGGCCCAGGAGTGAGTACCCTCACCGTGACCTTTCCATAGCAACGAGTGAGTGGAGATACCATAGCAACCAAGTTGCACCTGGGTGTCTTAGCAATGCAACCAAAATGTGCCGCGACTTGGCTTGCCATGGCTACCAAGTTGTGCTGTGAGTGGCGTTTCCGTAGCAACCAGGCTGTACCAGAAGTGACCAGCGTTTTGGTGGCAAATCAAATCACGTCACACCCAAGAAAGTGGCGTTGCGTAGAAAACGTGGCGCGCCATGGCACCAGTGTTACGTGGGGTGACCGGCGTTGCTCTTGTAATACGTGGCGGAGGGGGACAAGCCATGGTAACCCACAGGAGAGATTCGAGTTGCCTTGGTGCAGATCGCGTCAGTTGTGTTGGCAACTTGCAGAAAATATCACCCGCAAGTCACAAATGTGATGCTGTGTTCCACGCCGGCGGGGTCACGCGCAGCGTCACCATAGTAACCACGCAGTTTGCTGACATCACGCTGACGCCACTGTGACGTCACTACAGGTTCCGGGAGCGGCAGCAGCAGGAGCGGAAGCGGAAACTGGAGGAGGCGCGACGGCGCGAGGAGGATCATCGGAGGACGATCGAGGAGAGGAGGAAAAAGCTGCTCGATGAGGAAAACGTGAGTCCACACACACCACACACCACACACACACACACACACACACACACACACACACACACACACACACATAATTTTCTGGGTCAGGGCAGTGGTCCCCTCTCCTGAATCCGGTAGACGGTGAGTTTTCCGTCAAGACTTTCGACCAGCCCAGGCCAAACGAGCTGAACACAAACCAAATGATGCTCGGTCTGCACACAACAACAAAACCTTGGCCCTACTTCATGGACCTGGTGTTCAGTGTGTGTCAGGCTGGAAAGCGCCGCCTCCACTCGAGGAACTGACGGCTCAAGTGGACGACGGGGAAACTGGGGTTTTAGTGTCTATCAGAGGCTGAGCTGCTTCCCGTGTTGAGAGATAGGGAGTCGTGTACACGAGGTGCAGATACAGGTGTGAGGATCCTCTGCATACCCATGCGTACCCAGCTCATGCATACCCACCTGTGGCTGGTGATGGATCAAAGGAGCCGCTTCTCGGCGTGAGAGTGGCTGGGGGAATGTTCAGCATCCAGGCAAAGGTGGGGCTCAGTGGGTGCGTCGTGCGCTGCGTGCCTCGACTGGTGTGTGTGTGTGTGTGTGTGTGTGTGTGTGTGTGTGTGTGTGTGTGTGTGTGTGTGTGTGCGTGTGCGTGTTTGAGACAGACGGAGAGACACACTCTCTCTCTCTCTCTCTCTCTCTCTCTCTGTGTGTTAAGGTTCGTTGTACACTCACATTTGGATTGATCTCATGTGACCCTGGATGCGGTGCATCCATCCAGAACACTGGGTGCTTCGTCCGTTTGCTGCAGCCGTATAAAGAAAACGCACCAGACACCTTTGCCAGGTCAAGGGTTACTGAATCGCTGAGGCCCCTGGATTTGGCGCATCCAGTGTTCACCTCGGCCTCGCTCCCTGTGGGTGACGGGAGATGAAGGGACGTCTCAGCGCATGTGGGGGCTGCGCGTCTGGAGGATCGCTGAGCTGAGATGCTGTTTTTCGCATTGCTCGATCAATGTCTATGCGCATATCGCAATCCCAGCAGAAACGGCGACCCCATGCATTGTGTTCAGCTTCACACAGGAACGGTCAGATTGTGGCCACGTTCCGTATGATTTTCGCGTGTGTTGAGAGGTGCACAGTGTTGAGATGTGCATCAGTCAGCTCTCATCACCGCTGAGAAAACAGCAACACACACCCATAGATCACCACACCACCACCACGGTGCGGAGCGGCTGCGGAACCAGCCAGGGGCACGTGGCGTGGTGGCGGTGTGGGGCGGTCAGGCCACGGCGGCGTTCACTCGCACCGGAAGTCACAGTGGGTGCAGGACACGATGGTTGTTGTTTCTGGTCTGCATGTCTGATCAAAAGCGTCCGTGTTTTGAGGGTACCGTAAAATCCTGCGTAAGACCCCCTTTTGATGCTCAAAGATTAATGCCAAAATGGGGGGTGGTCTTATACATGAGGATTTGACTTTTTGTATCAAAGTAAAGAGTAAAAATGAGCAAGTTTTTCGAAGTGTCAAAAGACAATGGGATGAGTTAAGGGAGCATTAAAGTTGAGTGAAAAAAGGGAAATTCATCAAGAAATTGCCTAAAAAGTAGTATTTATAGCTTTTGGAATAAGAATTCTTACTGTTAATTAGAAAAAAATATTTGGAGAAAGTAATTTTAAGAGTAATTTCCTAGGTTTTGATTCAGAAAAACTTCAAATTTGTATGTGTGAATAGTTTTCCTGAAAATGTAAAAAATGGCTTTGAACTGATTTTGTGGCTGAAAAAAGGGGGGGGGCGTGGTCTTATACATGAAGGAGTCTTATACGCGGGATTTTACGGTATGTTTGAGCGCTGTGGACACCGCTGTCTCGGTCCAGCACAGCTTGGTTCTGCCGTGGGTCCCTGCACCACAACGCAGCACGCGGTGCGAGTCTTGCCCCGAGAAACGATGATGATGATGTTGCGCGGGGGTGCTGAGAGGAAGATCAAACGTGTCAGTCGTGATCAGGGTGAGCGATAACAGGAAGCAGGGTGAGCGATAACAGGGAGCAACGTGAGCGACACGTGAGCGACAGCAGGGAACAGTTGCCTGAGGAGCTGCCCTGTCAGCACCTGCCCAACCTTCTCCCCCGCTCAAAACAACGCAGGGCTGGTCCTCGCAACCAGACACCCTGCAACTTGCGATCTGGTCAATCGGACAGTGTTGTTTCAAGGACAGCTGCAAAATTCACAAAAGAACAATTCAAACGGACAAGGAAACAGTGGTGCTGTCTGTGGAGAATCCGACACCATTTCGCGCAGTTAGTTGTGTGTCGGGTTGAGAGGAGACGAGCTGTACGGTGAAGGTTGTGGGCCACAGTGCAGCAGGGAAACCAAGTCGGGATCAGGTTCCCGCGGCTCCCACCTGTTGAACGCGTTTCCGGTCCGTCCGCTCAATGTGGGAAGACGAGAGATGGGGAGAACAGATTTGATCCTCTTTGCGTGCGAAACGACAGGGATTCCTCCCCAGTCTTGCGTAGAACATGCCGCAATGTCCGTCTCTCTCTTCTGGTGTTTCTGCACCAAAGCCCCACGAAACTTCTGCGTTCCTCACGATGTGACCTGGTCCCCGTTTCTTTCCGTGCGAAGCGCTGGGTTGTGTACCAAACATCAAATCCTCTGCCCTCCTCCACCCACCCGTCCCAGTCAGAGCCCCTTGTGTTGCCCCGTTCTCACCTGGTTCCCGTGTGGTGAACCACACAATCTGACCTGGTCCCCGTTTCTTTCCAGGCGAAGCGTCTGGCGCTGCTGAAGCGGAACGAGGAGCGGGAGTCGAAGCTGCACGAGATCCGGTCGCGCCGCTCCGCCTCAGGTGTTTTCGGCTTCGGATCCTCGGTGCCCCGCTCCGTGCTGCAGCCCGCCGCCGCCGCCCCGCCACCAGGGGGCGCCGCCGCCGCCGACCTCGGCCGCTGGGCCGTGTCGCAGGGCTCGCTGCTCCGCGGGTCGCCGGGCACCCCCGCGGGGGAGGCGCCGGGGATCCCCGGGGACGCGCTCTCGACGCGCGGGGTGCAGGGGCGGCGCGCCGTGTCGGCGTCGAGCCTCGCCCGCCGGCCCTACCGCTCCGTGGGCGGCGGCGCCTCGGCCGGGGCGTCGGGCGGGGCGGGGGCAGGCGCCACCTCACAGCATGACAAACACGGTATGCAGCCCGCTTAGCAGCGCTTAGGCCCTACAGACCCACTGGAGCTGATGAGGGATCGACGCAGTGAAATGAGGCCCGATCGCCAGGTTTAGCGTCACGTTGACGCAGGGTGTTGACGCTGCGTCGGTCCCGCCTCCGGTGGGTGGAGGGCGCAACGCTTAGTTTGAGTTGACGTTTCGTTCACAAGCAGAACACGTGAGATGCGTCACGTTTCCGACAGAGGGCGCTCTGGGTGTTTCGTGCGTCGCGTTTCCCTCACGGAGACGCAGCGCATGGCGTGTCCAGCGTGAACCCTGATTTCTGGTTTTGGGTGCAGATTTTAGTCTTTGGTCAAAAGGGTCAACTGGGGGCGGGGTTTGAAATTTTCGTTTGAGGAGTGTTTCGAGTTTAGAGGGGAAGAGGGTTTTGATGTGTTCTGCTTATTTTTCGCATTTCATTTTTGGTTTCGAGACAGACAATAGTTTGGTACAGGTTTCCCCCAGAATTTCGCATTTTTGAGTTGTGTGCATTTTGTTTCCGCCACCCTTTCCTTCACTTGTAAGAATTCTTGTTTTGTGTTCACCAAGTTCTGAATTTCAGATCTTACTCTGTAAGGCCGCGATCCTCCTTGTTTTCGCTCTTTTCTATTCTGGGTATTTCTGAAAAAAAAAGTTTCGTGTGTCTACCTGCGCGACAAAAAATGGAAAAAAATGTTCGTGTCAGAAGGTCTGTTCAAACGAATGTAGATGTTTTCCATTGGACAAGAGTGCCTTGGGAGTGAACGTCTTTTGTCTTGTATTGAGTGGAGAAAGATTCTGAACTGAGTAGATTGAATTGAGACAGACTCATGTAGGGCCGTAGGTACGTAGCACGTGACGTGACGTCACTGGTCCGACTGTCTACAGCAGCTGTTTGCCTCAGGACGTTCAGTGCATTGGACTCGTGCATTTTGCAGTGGACATCACCAGAATGCGTTGTGTTGATGCGAATTGAGATTTGCTTGAGAGTTGATGCCTGAGTGAGTGAAGCCCCGGTTCACGCTGCGTCCGCGCATGTCCACGGCGTCCTGCGCAGCGGTGCGTTGCGCATGCTTCGCACAGGAAGTTGTGGTCACGTGACAGCGATGCGTCACGCATGCGTCGTGGAGGACGCTGCGGACATGCGCAGACGCAGTGTTGACGTGGGCGGAGTGCGTCGTGTGCATTCGTGCATTTTGATCTGTTTTTGCACCTTTGGTGACATTCAGTTTTACGTTGTGCACACATGAACCGCATTGAACTGCGTACGAGTAGAAGAACGTTGCAGATCAACAAACCAACGAGGCTGAGATTTCCGTGTCTTGTCTGTTTGTGGTGTTGTGATTTTCCAGTTCTTGATTGGATTGACATCAATTGGTTGTTGTGCACAAAATGATTAGGATCATGTGAGATGTCGTGTTGCACCGTGTGACGGAATCCACACACATAGATCTCTAGATTTAGGCAGAAAAATCAGTCAGTATGTCACTGTTCTGAGCAGGGTTCACACCTGGTGTGTCATGCGCTGCGTTCTCATGCAAGTCAAGAAAATGACCACAGTGTCCTTGACTTGAGCAGAAATGCAATGCACAGCGCATCCAGTGTGGACCTGGCCACCTCGAACAGACTTGCTGTCACTTTAGGTCCCTGGTCCCTTTGCAGCGAGACAGAAACGGACCAATTTTTTGAGTCTCGTTGGGAGTCGTGGTGTGTTCGTGATTTGAACTTGATTGTTCCGTCCTTTATGTGGAGAGTTCCACGGACACGTTTCTTCTCTTCGTTCGTCTGTTCGTCCTGTGATGTCTGTTGATTTGTCTCCCTTTCCTTCCTCTGTCAGTCTCATCCTTTCCTTTCAGGTTCCGAATCCGTGCTGGGTGTTGCTCTGCGTTGTCTCAAAAATTGTCCAGGGTGCACAGGGGTATAAGGGACACACACACACACACACACACAGACACTGCAGAGCAGCACCCACACACACACACACGCACACACACACACACACACACACACACACACACACACTGCAGAGCAGCACTCACACTCAAGACGTTTATTTGATTGAGCTTTTGAAATGTTACGCTTGTTTTAGTTTCCTGTCGTGCCTTTCTCCTCGAATGATGTTGTACCGATCGATGTCACCCTGTGTTTTCTCTCGCTCCAGCAGCTTTTGCTCGTGTCACGTGTCACCTTTTGCACATTATCGCCCACCTGCAGACCTGGACGAGTTAGAACCGTTCGAGAAGCCCAAAGCGTCGCCCCGCGCGCGGGATTCCCCCGTCGCGAGGAGGTTCCGCGCCGTGACGTCAGCGCCCATGAAGCGTCTGTCCCAGTCCACGAGCCACCTGGCGGCGCCCAAGTCGCGCTCACTAGGGGGAGCCCCGAGCCGCATTTCCGGCTCGAGCATTGACGTCAGTAAAAGCCATAGCAACGAGGGTAAGCGTCCCTTGTTACCATGGTAACAATCGACCTATTGCCGTGCAAAAAATGACGCGAAAAGCAGGGCTCATCAGACGAACGTTGTTCCACCCTCTTCAAAAGTTTGTCCCAAAGTCAAAATTTTCAGAAGCCACCCCCCCCCCCCCAACGAAACACAAATTCGCCCTAACGTCCTGTGCCACAAATTCACAGCAACATCCAGATTTCAGTTCTTCAGCCTCCCGAGCAGGTACCTCTCTTTTGATTGGTTCACCCCACGTGCGAGCTGCTTCAGTTCAGTTTAGACCGTTAAGCGCTGTTCAGTTCCCGTGCTTCAGTGACCGTAGTTTCCGTTCGCTGAGATCGTCATTAGTGATTCGTAGAAATCGACTCCGAATGAGCATGAAGAGATTTCGCGCCCTCCGAGGCTTCCGTTCCGATCCAGGACGATGTTACCGACTCAAGTTCGGCGTTTGGAGTCGAGTTCTATAATGAAGGCCTGGTTCACACCAGCTGGGTGCGTCATGCGCTGCGCAGCGTCCCACGTCGGGGGGCGCCACCGTCACCAAGCAAGCGACGATGCTCAGGGGCGAAAGCACGACGCATCCAGTGTGAACCAGGCTTACGAAGAAAATTTGCGTTTCAAATTAGGCCAGAATCCATTTTGTTTTGCTCTCAATCGTTTATGTTGTCCGTGCATTTCGTTTGAATTTGTTTGATTTGCATTTGTCGAAACAATATGAATGTGTATGGGTGTCAACCGTATGCTCTGTATGCGTTGCTAACAGCAACCGTAGATCTTAGCTGTTGCTGGGGAACTAACTTAACCAACTGCTTCCCAGTCAATCACTAATTTCTCATTTTGCTGCATATTTGTCAGCGTTGCTAAGCTACAAATTGCGTTGCTATGTCGCAAGTAAGCGTTGCTATGGTGTTGCAACGGTGTTGGTCATGTGAGGTATCAGGGCCAATGGGCATGCAGCAACCTCTGCAGTGGTCTGGGTCTGTTCTCGTCGGGGGGGGGGATTTGGAAAGGGGCAAAAGGCTCGATCTTGAGCACAAGAGAAATTTCTTTTTGACCACGCAAAGAGGTTGTCCCGACATTCAAACTTTCTCAGTAACTGATTCACTGGTAATTTGTCTGTAAATGATATAATTATCATTTCAATCGGTGGTTTAACCATTTAATATAATTTAAAATGATAATTTTAAGTATTTAAATTGGAACATTTCAATTTTGGTGGAATTTTCAATTTTATGATTTTGTAAGTCTGTGGTGAAGAGGCCCTTTCGTCCACCACTCTGTTCCTTGGTAACCGCCTCTCGAGCAGCTCACAATTTCACTTGTTGCTTGGAAACGCATCATTTTGCCCAGTATCACTCTTTGTTCTGAACAAAAACAAGAAACAAAAACTGTGTGAAGCTGGTTGCCAAGCAACAGCAGAACAAACCAAAGCTGCCAGGAAGCAGCTTTTGGTCTTTTGCAAACAGTCCACTTGGTTGTCATGGACAACCAGCCCTCCGACGTCCCTAGCAACCGGCCCAGTCCCCGGCAACGCGGTGTTGTGTGTTGCAGCGCACGTCGGGTTGCGATGGGGTTTCCCTGGCGACCGGAGCGGGGACGCGTCGCCGGCGCGACGTGCACGTAGCACGGCGGCGTCCCTAGCAACGACGCCATCGACGCCCGCCGGCGGCGGTGTTGGTGTCTCTCTCGGCGGCGGGCGCTTGCCCGGCTACATGTCGGCGACGGCGTCATCGGAGGCGCGGACGGGACGGCCCCGCGGCGTCAAACTGACCGGTAACTGACCACGTGACGTACCACGTGACCTGGACGCTCTGTCTCTCGCAGGACCCGCCTCACCGCTCCGAGCGACGCACGTGTTTCTCCCGATGGACGCTAGGCGGCGCCTCTGTCTCCTGACCACCCTGGATCCCACCCGCCCCCAACCTTCGATTGATGTTTTCCCTCGTTGTACTTCCCCTCCTCCCAGCACAACCAGTTTTCCTCTTTCTCTCCATTTTAACTCTACTTTTCATATTGACACTTTTGAGACGTATTTTGACCCGTTTTGAATAGTTTTGTGTTTGTTGGATCTTGACGACGCGTGTTTCCGGACACAGTGTCGCACGCGCGTCAAGATCCAACAAACGGACTCGTTTTCATCCCGAGGCCTGTTTCACACAGGATGCGTCACGCGTTGCATCAAAGAAAACGCAAATTTTGGGTGGCTGCGTCGCTTCAGTCTCTGACGCATCTCGCGACACAGACGTATCCAGTGTGAAACAGGCGATGATGGTGCGGTGTGGGACAGTGATCACGTTGGTTCGACTTGTTCAATGAAAATGAACGTGGAATTTTTGCTGAGTCAGCAACGTGTCGCTCGCTGTCCCCCCTGCAGCAGAACATATCGTTTGTTGTCTTATGTTGTGTACATCACAATTTACTCACCCACCTTCCATCACCAGTGTATTTCAATCTGATGCACCATTTTACATTGTAAAATCTCTATGAACGGTGTAATTTGTGGGGTGTGGTACAGTGATTCAATATTGTATGGTCGTTACCCTGGAGACCAGTCACTCAATACGAGGGGCGTTCAAAGAGTACGTGTTTTTGGTCGACCATTAAACATATTTTCACCGCATCAACTGCATCTGTCCAGACATTGGATTTGACACTTTTGGCATGACCCATGTGCAACCGCGCTGCCCAGACAGTCCTCACAGCTGAGTAATTTTGTCTCGAGCGCAGCGTACGGATTGACCTTGCGCGAAGTGAAGGGGCTTCGTGCATTAGCTTGCGATTCTCACTCCGTCGTGTGTCATCAAAGTGCGTGCTTGTGCCGGGGTGCATTGTGACTGTGTGTCAACTGTTAAGTCTTGTGCGTGTGCAGAAGTCCTTTTTCAAGTCATGGGAGACAGGATACTGCGAGCTGGAAAGCAGAGCCGTGCAGAGCAATGTTTCATCATCAAATACTTCACCACCCAAGATGAGACACCAGCCAACATCTGGATGAGACTGAGGCGTGTTCATGGGACTCAAACACTCTCCCACTCCGCAGTGCGCAACTGGTACAAGCACTTTTGCCAGGACCCAAATGCCAGCTGCTTGGATCACCCTCGTTGTGGTGGACCAGCCTTCGCTCGAAGCAGATGTACCATTGAAAAGGTCAGGCATTTGGTGAGTGAAGACGCGTGCAGAACTGTTCGTGAAATCACTCTGAGATGCAGAATAAGTGTCAGCTCCACCCACAGCATCTTGCGCAAGGACTTAAAGTTGCGCAAACTGGCAGCACGTTTTGTTCCAAAGCTCCTCACGGACGAACAAAAACAGAGGAGACTGGATGTGTGTCGTGCAAATTTGGCTCTTGTTGCCCAGCAGCCCCTTACCCTCAGGCAGGTCATCACAGGCGACGAGTCCTGGTGCTATTCTTACGAGCCCAACACGAAGCAAAAGTCGCAAATGTGGTTGGGGAGTGGTGACCAGCGTCCGCAAAAAGCGCGCAGACCCAGGTCACAAAGGAGGGTCATGCTCGTCGCCTTTTTTGACGACCAGGGGTGTGTGCATTTCGAGTTTGTCACCCGCACTGTGAACAGATTTGTGTACACCAGGATCTTGGGCCGCCTCAAGGAAAAGGTTCGCCGCAGCCGCCCAGGCATGTGGGCACCGGGCTTTGGGTGTCGTCACTGCCTCCTTTTACACCACGACAATGCGAGTTCACACACTGCCTTCCACACCCGTGCCAATCTCCACGAGTCAGGGGTGGAGACACTCCCTCAACCACTGTATTCACCCGATCTAGCGCCCGCGGATTACTTCTTCTTCCCCCGGATTAAGAGAGTTATCCGTGGGCGCAGATTCCGTGATTTGCCCGCACTGCAAGCCGCTGTCACCGACGCCATCAGAGGGATCCGTCCAGAGGAGTACCGAGCTGCGATACAAGATTTGCCCCGTTGTTGGCAAAAGTGTGTCAACAGGCAAGGTGGATACTTTGAGGGTCTTCACCACCTGAGACCAGAAAACGCCCAAGTGGACAACCCGTGAAGAAACTGGACTGTTTCCGGAGTCGACCAGTGCCTGTCCCCGGACTTGGAATTGACTGTTGGAGGACTGACATCAGTTTGTTACTTCCCAATTTGACTTGTTCTCACAGTGGCTTGTCGCTCAGGATGCCATCTGTTTGTTTCTGGACTCTAACAAAATGAACTTGTGTTCAAAGTTTGATTGCAACACCGCTCGCCAGTCGCACTTTACTGTTGCATCGCCATTGGGTCCGCGGCTGCGATGTTCAGTCTGTTCTTGAAAATGTTTGGCAGAGAGTCAAATTTCAATTGAGAAATTTGAAAACATTTGTTCCATGTTGCTTGGTGTTGACAATTTGTGTTCTGAAGAAATGAAGTCAAAAAAAAAATTTGAACTTATTTTTTGACGCCTTTAACACGTACTCTTTGAACGCCCCTCGTATTGTCGCTTCCTGCTTGACGACGTAACGACGTCATTCTGTACGTTGCTTTACGTTGCGTAACTCATAATTTGCACTGCGCCGTGCGTGTTGGAGTGAGTGGGGTGTGAATGGAGCGTGAGAGGAGAGCGTAAAATGTTCTTGTTTCAGCGGAAGTGGCACGTGGTCAGAGAGCGACGACGTCTTGTTTTCCAGCGGCGCAGTGACGCAGTGTCTCTTTTTTTGCGGACACGTGACTTGGTCACGTGTCACTTGTGGCGATCACGTGAGGGCCTCGCTTTCACTTCTCACCAGAAAATCACGCATTCACTCTTATTTTTGGATCATGCCACCATTTTTCACATCCTTCGGCTCTTTTTCTACTTTCCCCTCCAAATTTTTCAAGCACATTGCAGAAAAAAATGCAAAGCAACTGTTGGCTCTGCAACGAAATCATTTCCAGTTGAAAACAAGGGGGTATGTGCAAGTCGTTGCCAGGGAAACTGCTGTGTGAATTCCGGTGTGAAGTGACCGCGCGTGTCCCACGTGATCGTCTCGTTGTCATGGTGACGTCATAACGCAGTGTGTTGTGCGCGCGTTGCAGCGGCGTCGCAGCCGGGTCCGGGGAAACTGCGCTCCAAGAGCGCCGACCCGAACGTGAGGCGGAGCCGCACAGAGCTGCAGAAAACCATCGGTGAGCAGGGCGGGAGGGCGGGGCGAGGG
>JAAUXT010152249.1_pt1 | contig 15428 bp, 12 predicted proteins | sample 7278171 | NCBI WGS metagenome assembly JAAUXT01 (sample SAMN14350112, study PRJNA611818) | marine sediment metagenome | isolation source: surface marine sediment (1.8m) | place: French Polynesia: Moorea | collected 2018-08 | reverse complement strand
TGTCTGTCTGTCTGTCTGTCTGTCTGTCTGTCTGTCTGTCTGTCTGTCTGTCTGTCTGTCTGTCTGTCTGTCTGTCTGTCTGTCTGTCTGTCTGTCTGTCTCCAGTAGGTTTCTTCTGTTTGTCTTTTGGAGTCTTGCAACGTTCGGTAAGCTGTGAATGCTAGATGCTCCCCGTCAGGTTTGTGTGATCGTGTCACCACTTTGACACCTCTCTCTCACTGTCACTGTACCTCCACAGAGCTGGGCTGGCGGCGCCGCCACTCGATGGACAACGGGCGTCTGCGGCGCAGCCTGAGTCACGAGCGGCTGCTGGAGCGGCGCGGCTCCGACGCGTCCTCTGGCGGCAGCTTCAGCCTCAGCGACCTCAACATTCCGCCCTACTTCACGCTGCCGCTCATCGACCAGAGCGCGCAGCAGGGCACCACCATCTCCATGACCGTCACAGGTGCGGGGCAGGGCAGGGCAGGCGGAAGGGCGTGTGCGGGACACCAAAGGAACCAACAGACCCATGTCCCAAGGCAACGTGTAGTTACGCGACAAGTAGATCCGAGCAACGTTGAGCGTTGTTTCCTTTTGTGTAGTCCGTTCGAATTTTGTGGAAGAGTCAGAGTGAAGAGTCACGCTCTGCATCTTGATCTGAAGCTGTCGACAAGAACGCGTATGCTCAGAACCGGAAACAAGGGTCGGCTCAATATTGCGTCATCTGACTTCATGAGAGCACCTCAGCTGTAAAACAAACAAGAAGCAGTGCTCAAGGCAACTGTAGTGCGAAGTCCCTTGCAGCATCGGTAATGTCATCAATTCTTCCTTGTTCATCAATTCTTCTTCCTTATCCTCCTTGTCCTCCACCAGTCATGCTATCTGGGGGGGTCTGGGGGGTCTGGCCATGGGGGGTCTGGCCATGGGGGGGGGGGGTTCCATGGGGGCAGGGGACATTTTGGTCCAGCTGCCATAAACTGCACCACCACATGGTGCTTCGCCCTAAAGGGACTTCGCACAATTAACCTGCTGAGCAAAATCTGAACACGTTTTGATGCATTGATCCACAAAAACACGCCAACGTTCTTGAGTCTGTCGGTTCCATCCAACCCTCTTTCCTTATTGTGCAGTGAGCTGTAAGCCGGAGCCCGAGGTCACGTGGTACTTCGGGCAGGAGAAGCAGTCCTCGACCGACCGCTACCGCATCCACCGACAGAAGGGCGGCGTCCACGTGTTCGAGATCCGGGACCTGCGCCCCAGCGACGCGGGCGAGTGGCGCGCCCTGGCGTTCAACTCGTACGGACAGACGCTGTGCTCAGCCTCCATCAAAGTGATAGGTGCGCTCAGCATCGCATCCCCGCGTGCTTGAATTTTTTCTCCATCTCGCATTCAGTGTCCAACACTGCAGTTCTTCTGCCGTCTGCACAAATTTCTGATTTTGTTTCTTTGGCCTTCCCGATGTTCTTCAACTGGTCAATGATTACGTCTCAAACACACTCAAATCCCTGACTTGCGATGGCCAATGAGGTCAAAGCCACTGAAATGCATTGACCTTGTATCAGGTTTTGCTACTCTCCAGTGTGCTGAGTGAAAACGACAATCCTCACAATTCAGTAAAAAGTACTTCTCTTCACTTTGCATGACTCCGCCGTGTGATGAAGTACCAAATTCTTTCTGGCTGACACATGTTGTTTTCTTCTGCAGAGAAAGTTCCATTGAACGCGGTTCCACCCAAGTTCACGGCGACCCTGGTGAAGACCCTGGTCTCCGAGGGCAGTGCCGCCCGGTTCGACTGCAAAGTCGAGGGAGACCCACCGCCAGAGGTTGTGTGGTGAGTGTCCTTTTCTGAACTTCGGGATGTTGCAGTTGTTCAGATTGGTCCACGGGACATCTGTGCGCAGACAACTAGGCAACAGACAAGGGATGAACTGAATTGTCCAAAATACGAAATTCGAAATTCCTTATTCCAGAACAAAGCAAGGTTTTGGATTCACCTTTTACAAACATTGTTTCTTGACTTTGATCTTGTTGCTGCTGGTTCCAAAGAAAGCGTTTTCGTATTTCGAAAGAATCAGCAGATTCTGAGGTCGTTCCCCTCATATTGCGCGTGGGCAAAATCCGGGACAAACGTCAGAATGACACACGCGGCGTGCCACATATATGATCCCCAATCAAGGAAAGCCGAAGATTAGAATTACAGAAGTCTCACCAGAGTTTGAGGGACTTACTAGCGTTTTGATGCTGTCCTCATCTCCAATTTGCATGTTTTCGGTGCTTCCTGTTAACATTGTCACCTTATTATGGACCTGCTTCTTCCTGTAAAGTGAGAGCCTGTCCTTTTTTGGACAAGCACAGCAACCTGATTCTGGCAATCTGAGTCAAGGCAGCTGGCTCATTTCCTATTTGCGGAAACTCTTCCGAGTGCGTGTGTCTTGTAACTCGTGTCTCGTGGATTCAGTGGTTGCGTGGAGACTAAGAACCACAATGGTGGGGAGCGCAGGTGTCACACTTGTCCACCGAGCCCCACCTCTTGAAATTCTCATTCTGTATGTGACCGCCCTTGGTGTAGCGGTAGATATGAGAAGTTTTCATCCACAATTCAGTCCTCTCCCCCGAAACCTGTCACTGCGTTTCCTGGTTCATATACCGTAAAATCCCGCGTATAAGACCCCCTTTTGCTGCTCAAAAATTAATGCCAAAAATGGGGGGTGGTCTTATACATGAGGATTTGACTTTTTGTATCAAAGTGAAGAGTAGAAATGAACAAGTTTTTCAAAGTATCAAAAGAGAGTAGGATGAGTTAAGGGAGCATTAAAGTTGTACAAAAAAAGGGAAATTCATCAAAAAATTGCCCAAAAAATATGTATTTATAGCTTTTGGAACAAGAAGTCTTTTATTATTTAGAAAAAAATATTTGGAGAGAATAATTTTTAAAGTAATTTCATAGGTTTTAATTCAGAAAAATTTCAAATTTGCCTATGCAAATAATTTTCTTGAAAATGGCTTTGAACTGATTTTGTGGCTGAAAAAAGGGGGGTGGTCTTATACGCGAAGGGGTCTTATACGCGGGATTTTACGGTACGTATTCCCAAGCGTACGCGACCAAGCTGGTCACAAAGTTGCTTTTCAGTCTTGAAATCTGATAAGTACCACAGCAGCTTCAGACACGCAGCTCAGTGATGTTCAGTTGGAACTCATCTGAACTTTGCAACAAGTTGTTGCACTTGTGCTGCAGCCGTCTGCAGATTGCAGCCCCATCGCCGTGGCAGGTTCCTCTGTAACACAGCTTCCTGCCTACACATCTGACGGAAACTTGTGAACCGTTATATTTTTCACGAAAGCATCACAGCAGTCAACCTTTCAGCAAGAAAAATAGCACTGTGTTGGTTTCAAGGAGACGTTTGTGCAGAGTTCCCTGGCTTGGTTTTTAGTTGGTCCGCCGTTTCCATTTGGCATCCAGAGAAGGCCCAAAGACCTCATTGCCCACTGAAGGGCCCAAATACGGGCGGAAAGTCGAACACTTGAAAGCACGATAAGCAACACGTTTAGTTTTGTACGTACCAAGGTCTGCACAAACGCAAGCATGATAGGTTGGGTCTCTGTCTCTATGAGTGGAAGTTCGTTCCCACGAACCTATTTCTTGTTGGTCTCAGACAACCAGACAAACCATTTGACTGTGACAAAGCGTGAAACATCCCCATTACACACCATATTTACAGGTGCAAAGAGCGGCGGCTGCTGCAGGGCAACCACTTCGAGATCTACAGCGGGAACGGGGAGAACCCAGGGGCGTGGACGCTCCTCATCCACGAGACGTTCCCCGAAGACGCCGGCTACTATCTGGCCAAGGCCTCGAACGCTGCGGGTACGGCGATCACAGAGGCCAAGCTCATCGTGGAAGGTGAGACTCGCTTTTCTACATGGACAGACTTTTTTCTGACTGACTGACATCTCAGGACCAGAGAACTCTTTGACATTCATTGTGCGAAGTCCCTTTAGGACGAAGCACCATGTGGTAGTGCAGTGTATGGCAAGGTGGATGAAATATTCCCTGCCCCCTCCCCCTCCCCCACCAGACCCCCCTCCCCCTGCCGGATCCCCCCCACACACAGAGAAGACAAGGAGGACAAGGACGACATTACCGGCAAGGGACTTCGCACTGTAGTTGCCTTGAGCACTGCTTCTTGTTTCCGTCTTCAATCACATTCACATTTTGACAGCAGATGCCACACACCGTCGCTGAGGTCATGGACCCAAAGGTCATGTCCCTTCACCTTTTGGGGCTATTGTTCAGAATCAGAATTTGTCCAGGCGTTCGTGTGCTATATATACACACGCATGTGCCCAGATAACTAGGTTGACAAGCAGTGGGCCCCGTGGGGTCACATCTGCAGCAAAAACTGCAGGGCCGGAAACAGGGTGTGGAAGACAGGAGGAAGTGGCATCACATCACAGTCCTTGGTCAATGGCAGGTCCTATCTCGCTCTTGTTAGTTCTACTTTCAGGGACTTATTTTCTGTTACGATCGTTGTTCTTCCTTTCTTGTTCCCTCCAAGTTTTCTGCCTCTCAAGTTCACAATATGTTGCATTTGAAAGAAGAGACCTGGTCACACCACTTTTACTTGAAGCAACGAAAACATTGCAATCATACAAGCTTGTTGGCCCTGAAGTTGAAGTTTTCCTCTTCATTCTTTTGCAGCTTGTTGTGCCAGTCTGCATTAATAGAAATTTCCTTTGATCCATTGTGTCAACGTTTTCTGCAAAAGAAATGTTTCTCGCGTATGTTCTGGCACAAATGTTTTTTCGCACATCTTCAGAAAAGCACAAGCGCTGTTGTGCCTTTTTGCGTCATGTTTTCTTTTGTGACGAGCAGCGTTCAGGCTGATTTTTACCTGAAGCCGACAAAAATGTTTCTCGGTAAATTGCCTGTCGTTTGGGCACAACAAATGAGCGTCAGAGCTGTACGGTGACAGACAGACAGCTTCTCCTGGGTACAGCCTTGTTGTTGCAATCGTTTCAAGGAATCGTAACCTCTTCATCTGCAGAGATGTTTTTTCTCGTATCAACTCACTGCAAGCTTTTCCTAGTAAAAATGCCAATTTCTACAATTCAAGAACAGGAAGGAACACGGGAAAACTAACCCTTAAAAACTTCGGGAATTGTGAGGGGGTGTTGAGAATGCAAAGGGTTAGTAACGGTGGGAGGCTGGTTGCGATATTTATACCGGAGTGTGAGTACGAGGTCTGTGTTAGTACGTGTGGCGAGCCAAATAAGTCACAGGCCCCGCTGCAATGCACAGGTACTGGAGCTGTGCTGTGGAGCTCCTTGAGCTGTTGTGACTGGGGCTTTGCCAACTTTGCGGCTTGAACCCGTGTGTTACTCAGCTGAAGGATACAAGCAAGATGTTCACTTCCAGTCCAATATTAACGCAAAAAAGTGATATCTGGAAACGTTTTGTCAATCCAAGGTCTCCAATCCAGTTACGTTCAGTGACTACATCATTGAAGAGCGAATGGATGAATTGTGGTTGGTCGTCACCCATAAAACAGTCTTCCTGTGTATCACAGACAAAGCCGGGCAGGTTCTTGGGAGGAAGCTTTGGTTTTTGGGCAGGCGCAACCACGAGCAGGGAGGGGGTGACTTCCGTGCGGGAGGAAAGCAACAGGTCCACTCATTCGTTGATGCGAAGGTATGTGTGTGTGTGTGTGTGTGTGTGTGTGTGTGTGTGTGTGTTGGCTCTCGCAGATGTGAATGAAGTGAGTTTATCCATTATCGGGGGTATCAAATGGGCTCCAGGAGATCTGGACCCGCTGCGGCCATGCTCATTTTCCAAAAATGTGTACAATCTTTCTTGAGGGTTCTTGTACACATACACGCACTGCACGTCACGAGCAATGTCGAGACCCTGGACATTCCTCTGACTGCAACCATCTTCCCTCTGTTTCTTGCAACAAACTGCAGACTCCTGCGCACTCTCTTCACATCTCAAATAAAAGTGGAAACTGCAGGTGTTTATTACACGCACCGAGCTGCAATGGGGAAGCTGGATGTCTTGCACTCAACTCCTCTCGGTCCGAGCAGTTCTGGATTGTCGTAAATCGCGTCGTATCGGCGGGGCACTTTTGTTACGATCAGACCCACAGCTAGTTTTCTCGCGTTCACATGTAGCGGGAGCCTGGGGTCTGTTTCAGGTGCATGTAGTTGTCTGCCGAACTTTTCTTCTGAAAACGTTTGCTTGGCAAATTCCGAGGCAGATACAGAATGCTTTTGTGATCACGAAGCAAATGCAACCGAAGACATCCTCTGTCATTGTTTCTATTTTCCTCAACAAGGCCAACAAAGAATGCAGAAGCAGGGGTGCAAACAGGACCTTTCTCTCCCCCCCCGGTCTCCCTCCACCGATTACTTTTGATAAAGACCAACCACATTCAGTCAAAGAAGCTCCACTTCCAGGCTCATTCTCTGTTTCTCCATGGAGGAATTTATGCTTCTGCTTGCATTTCAAACTTGTCTATGAGCCCTGCATTTATCAGCGGAAGAGGGGGAACCACATAAATTCTCATTTCACTCCATGCAGCGTTGGGCAGCCTCTTCGGACCCTGATGTACTGCACCTGCAAACGCGTTTTCCTGCAGTAAAACTGTCAGTGAAGCTGAGTTGTTTCGCAAGCACTTCAAAAACGAAACAACCCCCAGTTTGTCAATCTCAACTGGAGGTGCATGTTTCACGCAAAGAAGTTGTGGGAGTTTGAGAATGATTTTGGGGGGAGGGACAAATTTGCGCTTTTGTGATCAGAGCAATTGAACCATACTTCGCCAGAACAGCTGAAAGCTTGAGCTCAAATCGTCCGAATTTTTGCCCATGGTTCTGACCTGAATACCTTCAGTTACATGTTGCCCCTTGCAAAACACAAGACTGATGAGAGGTTGACTGGTCTGTAATTAGCAAAGCTATTATTTATTTACACCCACGGTGGCGTATCTTTCATAACGTAGGGCTCATTGCCAGGCGAAGGTTTCTTCTGAGTGTTTGCGTTGACTGAGGGTAATACAATTGTCCTTCGTTTGTGACAAGCAGTCAGTCAGTGCTTCCCATGGATACGCGCACATAATCTGCATCCTTGTCGGTTTTGTGGATTCTGAACACATTTCTGTTCGCAAGAAACTACAAACAACGTCTGATTGTGAATTACCCATAGTTTATCATGATCTTGGTCCGCGAAACAGCAAACCGTGATTTTCGATCGCTGCTGGCGCGCTTTCGTGTCTTCACCTGCAAATGCTGAACGCACGAATCATGATAAAGTTCTGTGATTCAGCTGTGGCTACGGAAGGAGGAATCTGGTGCCCCGGAGCCTTCGCTGCCAGGTTGATCGATGAGCGACTGATGATTCCGTGTTTCAGCGTCGATGGGTATTCGGGTTTGTTGCTTGTCGGCATGAGTGAGATTCCGCGCGCTGTTCGTGTACAGCTGAGAGCTACGCACTGATAGAACAGGTTCTTCCGTCAGTGCGCGCGTCCACGAACTTTCCCGTCTCCCCCGCGCTGGCAGGCCGGCCTTATTCGTTGTTGTTTCAGTGGCGTGACGTCACTGGTCAGTCACTCACGAGTTTGTGAACATGTCGACATCGATCATGACTACAAATTTGACATGTTTTGCTGCAAAAAATTTATTAGTCAAACAAGGTAACAAGTGTCTTCGTCAGAAGGGAAATCAAAGAACAAATTGTCAAGTCTTCTTTGTAACAAACAAACAGTCAACATGAACCAACTATCGACACTCAACTTGTCGCTCAGTCATGGAATTGGACCTCAAATTTCATGCGTTTCACGTCAGGCCACTCGTCGACTCAGCACAAAAAATCAGACAAACCACCACTCTTGTCCTCAGAACACACGGAAACTCCCTGGTTTTCAAGTTTGACATGTAGCATGCGGGTTTCGTCATCAGACTCTGGTTTTGACACAGTGCTGCTTTTGACATTTGTGCTACTTTTGACATATGTGTTGCCGATTGTAGCACATTCTGCGGCCTCGAGGAGGTGCTCTGCAGTACACTTGTACGCTCTTACCGCATCAGAACGGTGGCCTGTACGTTCCTTGACTATTTGCTCTTCAATGCCCGAGCCAAACATCCGTGTCGCCACGGAAACACGCAGGGAGTGATTCGTAAATCTCCCACTTGCTCCCAGTTTTGACATCATGTTCTTCACGGTCTTCGTGACAGTATTAATACCTAAAGGTTTATCACAGTACCAAGTGTGTCCACTGCGTCGACCTCTTGCCAAAGAGTATTTGTACAAAGCGGAACTCTTCCTATCTTGTGGAAGTAATGACACATACTTCTTGTACAAATGCACTATGTTTCTCTCAATGTTTGAATGCCCGTATGCCCTGACAACTTTCGGAGTGATTTTACATCCGGTTAACCCACCTTGGTTGGTTTTTGTACGGAGATCTTCTTGGTACTCAAGAAATTCCACCCCTTCATCATTGGTCTTGACGACAATTTGGGGTTCAAAACCAGGACATCTAAGTGCATGTTGCTCACGGCTGCCATGCAGGGCAAACGTCAAACCCACCAAATACATGATGGTATCTCACAGTACATCAGGCTCGTCCTCCCCTAAAATTCCCTCATCCCATAATTTGCTCTCTTTGTTGACACTGATCGGGTCTGAACTGTTTGCAGCCTTACTGATTCTACTCAACGCCCTGGCTTTCATGAGATTGTCAAGAGTGTTCCTGACAGAGTGGAAAATCTTTCCCTCCAAAAGCTTCCACTGTTTCCCTTGTTTCTCGAAAAAGAGCTGCAGCATTATGACAAGAGAATACAGAGTGTTTCCGGGGTATTCCTCCCCGTTGACATGGTGGACCTCATTGAGGAAACAACACAACGCCCTACTCAAACACTCAGGGTCGATGTCCACAGCATTAAAATTTGCCTTAAAGATATCGCTGTGCGAACCCTCACTAGTCAGGCGTGACTCCCTCCACTCCATGAACAACTTTGTCGCCCACAAGATCTTTTTCTCAGTCGCAGCAGAGAAGGTTTTGCCACTTAGCTTCTGGAGGTTGAAGTCTGTACTCGGAGCTTTGAACCACGATGGGTTCGTCATGGGTGTTGTTTCTTCTTCTTCAGATGTTTGACTGTATGGCACAAGTCCTTCATCAAGTTCAGTTCCTTCAGAAACCACAATGTCATGATCAGAAGAGTGTTCGTACACATCCTCGGCAACACGCAGACCCATGATTGATGGAGTAGATCTAGCTGTGGAAGAAACGATGTCAGAGTCGCAGGAAGTGACGTCGTCGGAGTCAGAACTCATGTCATGAGCACCCTTGAAGTCCAAGGAGAAGCGCGGGTGACTCAAATTCTGTGTTGAAGTCGGCACATCGCTGCAAAAATAGCCAAAATTGTGTCGTCTGCTTCAAGCTCAAATCGCGTGTTTGACTGCAATGACATCACTGCAGGGAATTCCCAAAAAGATCAAAGGAAGCCGCTACTGATGCATTTTCGGGGATACCCCTCTCAGACACGCAGAACGTTACTTTGCAATCAAGAAAAAGTGTTTCCTGTTGAAGCCAACAATTAGAATTGACCAAAACCACGTGAAAACACAACAACATGATTACTTACTCCTCCTCTGGGTCAAAAGTGATTTGTGTCAGTATCTGGTCCAAAGAAATGTCGCCTGAACCACTTGTGGCGACAAACTCGTCGTCATCCATAACTTCAAACCACTGTGGATGCCACCAAAACAGACAAATGTGAGTAAAAAACAAGTCAAATAATTCAAATACGTGTTACTTCGACGAAGTTCAAAACCAAAATGGCATGAACAGCCTTGACATTCAGTCAGCTGACAGAGGCACGACACCGTGACGACCCACTTTTGCTGTGTATTGACTCACAAGGCCGGCCTGCCAGCGAGGAGGAGACGTGAGTTCAGTCATCCATGACATCGTATGACATGCTCAGTGCACTTACTTGACTCCGGCGTCGGTTATTTGTGACATGCTTTCTTGACATGCAACTCTCGAGCTAAAGCTCTCGAGGCATGTCGCGAAAACATGTCGAAATAACCTCCGATGTCGTCGCGTGACGTTACTTCGCAGTCACTCTCCGCCACAGGAGACTGAACCCTAACGTCAAGAGTGCTGCTCAAGAAGCGTGCATTTTGTTCAACAAATTTTGCGAAATGTTCGAACATGACGGACATGGGGATCACTAGCGCCTAACAACTGATCCGCGTCTTGCAGGTCCAAGACTGAGACAATGAGGACTCAAACCTTGGGGGCGCTTGAACTCCAATTTGAAAATATTTTGCGCCGCAGCCGCAAAACAAAGCAGTCAATAACGGTTCGAGGGAATTGAACCCAGGATTCACCATACCTTTCCCCTCTCCAAACAAAGCGAACATAGACTGTATTTTTGCGCTGTCTAACAAATCACTCGCTCTTGGAAAATGTTTCAAGATTTAGCTCGCCCCTCTCCAGGGTACTGAGCGCTTCAGAACCTTTACACGGGCTTGATATTCTTCAGCCACCGAGCCAATACCTACCGGAGTGATGCAAGTTTGATATCATCAGGCAAATGTGTTTTGGGCGAGCTTGAGAAAAAGGAATGACAACAACTCAAAATTCATCCAATGGTTGTTGAGAGCAAAGTGCCACAACATCTTCAGTCGGGGCTGGATCTGGCGTTTAGTCACTGGGGTGATCCATAAGAGAGAACGATTCTGTGCTTGACAATACTTTTCGGAGGCCAGTGGCAACCCATCCCATATCCCTAAGATCAACACTTGAGATGATACTGGCTTTCAAGGGCACTATTTTTTGCTCATGGTTGAAGTGGAACCAGTATAAACACAGCAGGCTCCGTGAACACTGAGGCGGGAAGGTGAGGTGGAGGTGACGGGAGTTGGGCCAGGTTCTCCCGCTGTGTGCGGCTGGGAACTGAGTTCAAAAGCCAACGATAAGAAACGTGAGATTGAAACATGAAGTGCAGTTGTGCATCTTCATCTATTTGGAGTCATTGCGTGAGTTTTGTGTTCAGATCTGCAGGGTTATGTCTTGTCGAGTTTTGGTTTGTTACATGGGGTTGAAATCCAGAAGCCGCACACACAAGATGTTGTGGACTTATTCAACCTCCGATTCAAGGCAATAGGGTCCTCAGCAGGTCAAGAATCACCAGCAGAAGGCGACGAGCAACGTTTGACTCGGTCTGTGTCACGCGCAAACCAGCTTGTGTGGAGAAGCATCATCTTGAAAGGCTGAGTGACGGAGGCCTCCAAATTTAGGGTCGAAGTTTTTGTGTCAGTTTGATCTGATTTGCCAGTTTTGTGAGCTTCGAGCAAAGAGCGCGTCCCAAACGACTCGTTTGTGACTGAGGCGCGAAGTTCGTGGGCATGAGCCCCAGGGGCTGTGATGAAACCATGATTCATAGATAAGGTGCTGCAGGCCAAACATCTGTGTGCTCCGGTGGTTCTTCAAGAAAGTCAATCAGAAGTTGCAAAGTGTCATTGGCAGACATTGGAAACAAATGTTCTACCAGACTCCAGACCGACTCTGAATCCTTCAACTTTCTTTACCCGCCCAATCTTGCAGCTTGGCACCTGAGTGCAACTGAGTATCTGTTACGTAACAGAAGTAACGGAAGGAAATCACGAGGGCGTCGAGTGAAACCAGATACCAAACTGCAGCGGACCACGTCAACAGAGATTGAACGATCACCATCTGGACCAGGCAAGCGAGAAACCGGGCAGCCGCTTCAGCACCAGTCAAAAACTCACCCGCCCGCTTACATTGATATAAAACATAATGACTCGTTGCGATTTACTCGAGCTATGTTGAGACCTGGTTGCCCAGCAACCGGGTCTGTTAAGCGTGAGTAAGCGGAGAGGCTAATTTTATGCGTAGGAAGCTGATCAGATGCGGTTGAAGCTGAGTCGGGGTCGACGGCCTTGACTCGCACTTTGCGATCTTTTCTCCCTGAATTGAGCGAGTGCGCTGGGAGGGGCGAGGGGGACACGCGGAATAAATGTCTTCGTACAGGAACTGACCATTGGCTTGTTCCCATAGTTCGGACAAATTCTCCTGGTCCCTTGTTCACTCACTTCGTGTTCGGGTCTTGTGACCCGTTCGCGCACTTCTGGTCAACCTGCAGTTGAGATCACCACTCACAACACAACAGTCACAATCGTCTATGTGCAGCGACAAGACAAACGTCCTTCAAACAGAAAGAAAAGAATCGTGACTTCAATTTGTTTTCTTGCTGTCACGTGCAAAAACGTCATGCGCAAAAGTCCCAGCAAAAACCACTGTCATGTGAAGCAAAAGATCATGTGAAGAATCATGTGCATTGCCTCACTGTGGCCCAACCGCCGTCTTACCTGACAATGTTATTGCTCAGTCAAGTGAAAACAGTGAGAATTCTTCCTTGTGATTTGAGTATTTCTGGCTGAAGATTTCACTTTGAGCTGACATCTGCTATGTGGGCTTAACAGTACACAGAACAGACACTGCTAAACAGTTTCCATTTCATCACGATGCGAACGGCTGTGGTGGCGACTGAGGCTGCCTCTCTGTGCTGCACAAGACAAACCACCATTTCTCACAGTGAACGGTGGGCCTGACTGCAAAACAGAAGCTGGCAAGATTACTCAGCAGATGATATGATGAGGGTTTGAGCCAAGATAGCGGCACAGCCCGGCCGAGAGAGCCAGGCCAAGAAGCCGACGCTGAGCCTCTTGGAACCCAGAAGGGAACAACGTTTTCTTCTCTCTCTGCAAGCAAAGCAAGAGCAGCCATTTTGAAGCCAATTGCAAACGTATACTCGCACACAGCTGCTTTTGCAAGGAATTTTCGTTGGCTTTGCTCAGTTTTGTGCACGTTTTCGCTTTCACGTCATTCATACTGGAGGTATAAATCTGTGCGCCTGTGAACATCTGGATTTAACTTTCCGTGGTGGATTTAGCAAAGCGGATTTCTATTCAGGATCTTAATTTTCAACACATTCTTCCTTTCAACTGGCTTGTTCGCCATCAAGTTAATTTTAGCACTCTGTATTGTGTTGGATATTTTGGTGTGGAGGAGCAAGAACAGGTCACACACATTCTCACTCGTTTGTTGGAAACCCACAGCCCGAAGCAACCAACCAGCTCAGACTGGATGGTAGATGCCAGAAGGCCATGACATCTATGTGTGTTTAGCCATCTACATCTTGTTGTGGATAAATTTCAAAGTGTTTGGTGTTGCTTTGCTGGTGGTTTGGATCGCATCACTATGGTACGAAAGCGTAGTACTTCCCTGGACCGCTATGCGTCCTCCTCCTCGACGGGAGGGGGCGCCTCCAGCCTGGCCTCCACCGTCACTTCCTCCCTCGCCACTCACTGGGGTCACTCCTCTGGAGGCGCTGGAGCTGTCCGAGCAGGAAGCGCGGCAGCTTCTGACCATTCAGCGAAGTCGCGTACTTTCTCAAGAGTGGAACCGCTGTCGAGCTCGTATCGCAGCACTCGAGTATCCACCTCCAGTCTCGGGGGAATTCGACACCGGGAGCCTGACATAGACCTCAACGGGAGTCTCGGTCTCGATTCGGCGGCGTCCAGCGTAGTCAAACACAAGTTTGAGACGCAGTATGGCGCCAGCGGAAGTCGTCCCGGAAGTCGCGCCGGCAGCGCCTCTGGTGGCGTCTCGATGCGCTACCGCACACCGGAAGTCCCCGACTTTCCCGCCGACGATGAAGACGAGGCTGACATCCGGCGTCGGGTGAGGTCAAAGTTCAAGAAGGCGTATTCAACGGAACCGGACTCCGTGAAATCCCACAGGCCCAATACCATTTACGGTCGCACGTCGGATATGGTGAAGATGCGCGATCGCTATGAGCGTCAGGCGCGAACGTCGAGCGTGGACAGCGACTTCGGACCGTGGGAGCCCGACAACACTGCTCAGGTTCGGGGCAGAACGCGGGAGGTGTATCGGTACGACATCGCGGAGCCGGTCGGTGGCCACCGCTCCATGTCGATGGAACCGAGTTACTCCGCCTCCGCCAGTGATCTGGACCTCGACCTGAGCATGTCGACGGTCAGTCACGTGACGCCGCTTCACGCGCGCGCCGTCAGTCTGACCCGGATCCCCACGGTCCCGACGCCGTCGGCCATGGAGGTGCAGGAGACGGTTAGGCGCGCCGTGCGTCGCGCCCATAGCGTCGCTGACCTCGACGACGATGACGACACCCTTGACGTCGCTCCGCGCAAACGTATCATCAAACGCTTCCCGCACCGCGCCGACGTAGCGACGCTCAAGTACGAAACGCCCACGTACATCTCTCCCTACACCGACAAAGACGTAGAATCCACTGTCAAAGGAGATTATAGATTCCACATCTCTGAATTAGAAAAGGACAGACGCAAAGGCGACATCAGCTCGTACATTTTGCCCCACGATGAGAAGTTTGAACCCGACAACATCGTGGTCACCCCGGTGAGTGGAGGCAAGAAACAAGTCGTGTACACAAAGCAAAACCTGAGTGGCCACGCCACGGATCCCCGAGAGGCAAAGGCGGCGCTCGACAACGTTGTCCGCCGGACTAAATTCATGCAGGATTCCATGACTGAATTAGAGAAGTTCGTCAGGAGAAACCGCAGTTTATTTCCGGAGGACACCACCATCCACCAGGAATACAAGTTCTACATGCTCACGGAGGAGGAGCTGCTGAAGATAGGCGAGAGCCCCGACGCCGAGGTCTATGGCGTCAAAATCATTGAGAAACTCGTCGTACCTGCCGGCACCGAGATCGCGCACATACTCAAGCGTTTCTACGGGAAATCTGACGTGGAGGTGGAGTATTCGCGTCGACGCAAGGGGGAGCCTATTGAGGACGAAACTGGACTCGTGGACCACAAGTACCTTAAGGATGACATGCGCAGGAAGGTGGAGATGGAGTACGAGAGTCGGCATCGCGCCGGCGACGTGCACTCCCGCTACCTGCCCACCTACAAGAGCCCCGTCACGGGCGATGTCGACTTCAAGGAGTACGCCCACCTCTACACGCGCATCACGCCCAGGACCCTCAAGAAAATCTACGGGGAACCACGAGAAGGTGAACATGTCCAAAGGGGTCGCGTCTTCATGCAGATCTTGTTGTCCGTGTGGATTTGGGTTGCATTTCTTTACGACACCACTCCGTACAGTTTTGAACACAAACCCATGCATATGTCAGGCAATGTAACCCCACAATAACCCCAATTCTGGGACAAATGGTGACCTGATACTCTGATCCACCACGTAGTGACCACAAAAGCAACATTTCAATCAACGACCACGCCTTGTGTTGCAAGCTTTGAATTTTTAAGCGTGTGGTCCCGAAGGGTGTTACCACACGCTTAATGTAATCACCATCAGTCTGTATGTCCATCCGTCTGTCCATCCATATGTGTAAAGTGGGTC
>JAAUXT010066924.1_pt1 | contig 15429 bp, 23 predicted proteins | sample 7278171 | NCBI WGS metagenome assembly JAAUXT01 (sample SAMN14350112, study PRJNA611818) | marine sediment metagenome | isolation source: surface marine sediment (1.8m) | place: French Polynesia: Moorea | collected 2018-08 | reverse complement strand
TTTGAGTCTGAAGTGGTGGGAAGGTGCTTCTCACACAATACTGGGTATGTGATGCCATTTCTACAACATGATGGCAGATTGTCTCAAATGTACACATGTTCAACATGCTATTATGTTCAGTTGTGTGTGAGAAGCGCCACTTGCACACTGTGTCGTAAATAGGGTCAAACAGTGAGACAAGATGCCACAGTTGTAGAAACTATGTTCCTTGACAGCCCGCCTCATGAAACGATCCTCAAGGCCTCAAGGCTTGCTCTCTGAATTACAGACCAAGGAATTACGAAGGTGGTACCACTTCTGTTGTCTGTCATGTTCAGAGACACACTGATGACAGTACAGGCATTTAACCTGGAATCTTTTTTGCACTTTCAGAGAACAAAAGACGTACTGTTTGTTGACATGGCAATCAAAACAAAAACAAAGCACACTGTGAGAGTTTGGCATTGGAGTCTCTGCATGTCAAAACATCCCTTCAAAGTAGTTCCCCTGCTCCTGCAGGCAGCGCCGCCAGCGCTTTGGCCATGAGACCATGATGCTGTGCCTGAACTCCAGTGCGGTGATGAGAGACAGTTCTGCTGTCACGGCTTCTTTGAGTTCAGCCAAAGATGTGAACCTCACCCCGCACAAGTTCTTCTTAAGTCTGTGAAAAAGCCAGAAATCGCACGGGGCAAGGTCAGGAGAGTACGCTGGCTGGGGGAGCCTTGTCCACCCCAACTGCTCAATGAGAGCCAGAGTGAGAGCTGCTTTGTGGGCCGGCGCATTATCCATGTGCAGGAAGCGCCGGCCATGGACTGTGCAATGTGGGCATCTCCTTCTGTGGGCTTCATCAAAGCATCTGAAAATACCCCTGAACACTTGTTGGTTGACAGTCAAAGGTCTCTGCACGTACTCGTAGTAAACCATCCCTTTTGAGTTAAAAAAAGACACAATCATGACCTTTGCAGTTGCGACGTTGCACCTGGGGATCAGAGACTTGGCCTCTCCTGCTCTGAGCCACTCCTTGTTGTGCACTTTCATGGAGGGATCCCAAGTGTACACCCAGCTCTCATCAAGGGTCACAAGGTTCCAGAAAACCCTTGGATTTTGGCCCATCATTCTTGTGAAGAGATTGCACACATCTCATCGGCGCTGCTTGTGGGCCTCTGTGAGAACTGCAAGGACAAAGCTGGCACATTTTTTTTTGAGTTTGAGGTCCTTCTTCAATATTCTCTGCACAGTACTTGAAGACAATCCAATTTTCAGGCAGATCTCCCTGATGGTGACACGCCTGTCTGATGCCACAACATCCTCCACTTTCCTCACATTTCGGGGAGATCGTCCACTTTTCCCTCATGCAGCTCGCGGCCGGTCTACCACAACAGCTCTTCCAGCTCTGAACTGGGTCACCCACCTGTGGATACTCCTATCACTCAAAAGTCTTTGATTGGCATAACAAGTTTCCAATCCGTGTTTGATCTCTGCAAATGTCCAACCGAGTTTCACACAAAAGTGGATGTTAATCCGTTGTTGGAGTTGCCATGGAAGAGCCTGGACCCTTTTCATTTTGCTTAAATCCGAAATTGATTGAATTGACAACAGGAAGTCTGTCTCGGACGAGAACAAATTGCACAGTGCCATCTGACCTTGTCTGGCACGGTGCTGTTGTCTCTGACCTCGGCAAAAGTAGTCTGCTTAAGCACCGGTGCGAAGGTCATCTCTGAACATGACGGACAACAGAAGTGGTATCACCCTTGTACAAAGCGTCGCGTGCTGATCTTGGAGACCTGTGAACTCGTATCATGTTGGAAAGCGCCAGGTCTGCGTTTATGTCTGTACACGTAAATGACACACATGCAGCAGGCAGGAAAAGGGACTTTCCACAGGTGTAGGCTGCTCTGTGCACACAAAAGTCCCCGTTGAGCGCGGCAATAGGCTTTGCTCGAACAGTGGCCACAATCAATCAATCGTATTGATGTAAGCTTCTCAAGATGACAACACCGATTTCCTATTTACATGGCTGACGCAAGCAAATCTGCCACAATTGTCAGCTTAGATGGACTGTTTGTGTTCAGGCGGCATGTGCATGGAAGGGCTACCTTTGGTGTTGAAAAACATCACAGAAAAATGAACTTGCTTGACAGAAAACCCGTTTTCGACTGAAGCGAAACTTGATCAGCCCCAAGAAACCGAGTCGCGTTGTTCCTCTCTTCAAGGATGCCTGACGTGTCTTGATGCAAAAGTGTCGGTGAACCGTTCTCTGCGCCAATTCATCCAGACGCCGTCCTGTATCTTGCCGTGTGCGAGTTCCTTCTCTTGATTGAGATACATTTGTGCCCACGGAATGGAAAAGTCCCTGTTTTCACAGACTCGACTCTTTCGTGTGTTTTCAGACTCTGAGGCGCGGTCGGTGCGCATCGTGTTGGTGGACCGGGCGGATGACGAGCCCATCTTCTCCAACGAGCCGGCGACGCCGCGCCTGCGCGCCCTGGTGCCCATGTGGGTGCGCCCCTACACCACGCTACTCACGCTCAAGTCCGTCGACGCGCAGCTGGGCGCGCAGGTCACCTACCAGATTGAATCAGGTGCGTGGGCGTCGACTGTTGTTCTTTTTGTTGGTAGTGGATCTGTTTAATTGTGTTATCACTGAAAAGGAAGTGCAAGACAAGTGTCTGCTTTCTGGTCTTCCTTTCGCAAACCTCAGTCATTCAAATCATTCAAGAAGCCGATGCCTCGTAGGTTGTGGAATCAGTTGTGCAGTCGAACGTTTAGAATGTTTCTACTTGTGCACGACAGGTGCGAACGGCCGTTTCGTCGTGGACCCGGTGACCGGGGAACTGCAAACATTCGGCAGGGCGCCTTATGAGTGCACACCTGAGGAGCCGTTCATGGTCAGTGGCGTGCGGGTGCACTCGTGTGTGTGTGTGTGTGTGTGTGTTTTGTGTTGTGTTGTTTTGTGTTGTGTTGTGTTATGTTGTTTATGTGTATGTGTACATCAGTGAGTGCACATGTGTCGCTCACCTGTGTGGGCATCCCCGTGATTACATGTGTGTCTCGAAGACCTTTCAGAAGGAAGCACCACGAAAACCGAGCAATCTGGGTGACACATTCTTTTCGATTGTGCTGTGTTCCCTCTGGTGGTGTTTTTGTTCCTGCTGCTTTCTCGTTGAGAGTGATTCAGCAACTCGAATGGTTTCCTCCACCAGGTGGCGGTGTCGGCGCAGCAGCTTGGCGCGCCACCTGTGTTGTCGGGTGCGCACACCCGCGCGCAGGTGGTGGAAATCCACTGCGACGAGATCGACCCGCAGTTCTTTCGCGATCCCTATTTCATCGACATGCCCGAAGACACCACTACGAATGACGTGTAAGTCTTTGCTTGTCTCTTCTGATTTTGTGACCGCTCGAACGTCGAATTCGCACCTCATCGTGGAGTGGCCAACTGATGTGGGTGCCTTTTGTTGCTTCTTCAGCGTTGTCCAGATCCAGGCCAAATCCTTCTACCGCCTGCCAGTGACTTACTCGCTGCAGTCGGAGTTTCCGGAAGAGGACCTATACTTCCGGATAGACGGGACGTCTGGGAACGTGTATCTGACGAGGACACGTGACTACATCCGGGACAGACGGAGATACACCATGATCGTCACGGCAGTGGAGCAAACGACCAACAAGAAGGCGCGGACCAAGGTGCGCCAGTCTGAGCCACTGCCGCGGCTTTGTGAAGGAAAAACTTGTCATTTGGAATAATTGGCTCGTATAGTTTGCCCCAAACCAATATGTATCGGGTGCTGTTCAGCATTTCAATGTGGAATATTTGACATGCCGTGTTCGGCGTTTTCAGCAGTACATCTCGATTTGTTGAGTCTGAGTGAAGCTTGGTGCTCACGCTGACGACGTGCTGTTGCACATTGCAGCTGATAGTGAACCTAATCGATGTGAACAACCACGCACCTGTGTTCCCGCTGGAGATGTACGTGGCTCAGGACGTGAGGGAAGACATCCCCGAATATGAGAACATCTTAGAACGTGAGTATTGGCGCTGGACCCAGCATTGACGGACCTGACGGTTTCCATGATGTGCGACTGGGGAGTCTACTTCTCGTGAACAGCGAATCCCCTCGACCTGGCCCGGACTCCGGGAATCATTATTTGGTGGCAGTTGTGGGGATATAGTCGAGGAGCCGCTTGCAGTTTATTTTCCATACATTCCCACAAAGCTTGAGATTGAAAGACAATCGCACACTGACACCATGAGCACTTGTAACTTGTCCTCATCTGCTGGCAGACTCTTTGCCAGGATGTCATGTGCGTTCCCGGTTGCCTTCGGCCCCAGTGTCCATTGGAACATTTGACAGGGCTGAACTGAGGTGGCACCAACTTGACACGTATGCGCACTCAATTGCAGTGTCTGTGATGGACAAGGACTTCGGACAAAACGCAGAAGTGACGTTCAGGTCGTCGAACCCGGCGTTCACGGTGGTGCGAGATCTGAGCAACCCGCAGCGAGGATTCCTCCGAGCAGCGCAGTGAGTGGAGCATTCATTCATTCATTCATTCATTCATTCATTCATTCATTCATTCATTCATCCCATTTTGCCGACTCAGTATTCAGCGAGTCGTTTTCCTCCGACTTTTTCCTGCGCAACTGACTTCATTTGTTTCGAAGATTTGAGCCGATTCTCGCATCGAAGAGATGATGTTTAGACACACTCTTGAGCGTGTGCACAGTGAATTCACCCACTGAACTTAGCTCAACGAACACTGAAATTTTGCCCAATCTTTTCCGTGTCGAACAATTAGTTGTCGGACATTGAACAAACTCGGTGGCGGTAGAAACCTTTGTCCTGTCCCTGTCCCTGTTCACGCATTCGTTTTCTGTTTGCCAAAAACTCATCAGACGCTGTCATCAATTCCACGAGGCCTTGTTTGATTATTTACAGGTTTCATACAGATTCGGTCTTTGGGGTGAAAGTTGAATCAGTGTTGCATTGTTTCTGAAGAGGAACAAAAAGGCGCGGTGCACACAGCCCCATGAATTTTTTTTTTTTTTTGCGCAACTTTTCCTTTTTCGTTCGTTTGTTCAATTTGATGCATTTGTGTGTAATATCACAGGCAAGGCCTGTACCTTGAGCCTGAGCGGTAAGTACGCACGCAGCATGATCACAAACATCTGGTCTTGACTTTACCCCTGTGGCTTTTGGATCAACTTTTAAAGTGCCAGTAAATAGAAACAGTTTTGTTTTCCTTTTCTGCTCAGATCGACAGAATTAATCAAGTGAAATTCTCAAGTGTCTCGTGCTAGTATTAATTTTTTAGACCGATAAAACTGTCCAAGTTTTACTCAAATAAGTACGTTGTACGAGCCTGATGTGAATACTCGTACTGTTTCTGGAATAAACAGCGAACGCCCCAGCACTTGTTCCCTCATGCACACACGCAGAGAAAGCGAGAGTTTCACTGGATGGTCATCCTCCCGTTCAGTCACTCACCTCACCTTTTTCACGAACCAAGCTCCCCACTGAACACATCGAGTAACTTTTCCAGTCAGTCAGCATGCAGATTGCCACAGCCGATCGAAGATCGGGGCCAGGGAGGAGCGACAAATTTCTGCCAAAAATGTGATATTTCCATCCGGTGTGACTCGTCGCAAAATCCACATACCGCTGTGTGTTTGTTACACGTGCAGTATATGAATCGGTGCACTGGGTTGTGTGCAGGATGGTTGCGACCAGAATGGAGCGACAAGTTTCTTGAGAAAATTCTTGAAGCCAGGAAGACAAACAGTGACAACAAACAGTGACAACAAACAAATGGTCTCGAAGGGCATGGACAGACGCCTTGTGTGGGATACTAATTGTCTGTGGGAATTCAGCTGCGTGAAACAATGTGAACATAGAGAGTTCCAATTGTGAATTCGATTTGCAGCGGAAGACTGTCGCCAGTGACAAGTTTCTGCTTTCCTCCAGTTTTGCATCGTTTTGAGAGGCTGGTGACAGTGCGCGAGTTGTTTTGCAGCACAGGGTGAAAGTGAATGTTTCCCGTCATAGCTCTGGATTTCTTTTCATTCCAAGGTTCCGTGGTCACTTTCGAAACATTGTTTCTCTGGCTGTAGGTAGAAATCGACGCGTGCTGTGTTGTTTATCTTTCACCCAACCGGTTTACGGGGAACTTTTGTCCGGACGAAGAAACTGCGGCGGGAAATGCAGATTTTCGATGCGTCAGAACTTCCCTTGTGGCAAATATAAAAATTGCGACACTTCAGACAGGTTCATATTCGGTTCACAAAGAATTTCCAAAACTAGACACGCGGGAAAAACGACACAAAACTCTGCATTTCCACTGCAGAGCGGAAAGCTGGGACCCCAATTAACATTTGTACAGATTATTGGAAAACTTTAGCACTTTGTGCGATTGGAAGATTTCTTTCAGCAAGTTGCTGTGTTGTCTGCGCATTTCATAACCTTTTGTGCTTGCTCGTTATGGTCGGTGATCGGCAGTCAGTCAATTGTTCACAATTTATGGGCAACGTTTTGGGCAAGGGACGTTTGGCAGTTTAACAGTACCTACACGAGGGAATGGGTTTTCTGACACAAGACAAATTGGTTTCCGATTCGGACACAAAAGTTTTTGATCGCGCACACGGCAACTCTGCATGCATCTGTCACACGGCCTGTTCTTGTTGTGGGAAACAGATCCATAGAAAAAATGTTTGCCTGTATTTACCAAGTTTTCAGCAGTGCTCAGCTTCCTGTCCGAACAAATCAGGACAAAGGACAGAGAGAACAGGCCACTTTGCTGGTCGAAGATCGCGCACACGTTTACCAGGGGAGGCATGTTTGCTACATTCTGGTGCCCATTCTGCTGCAGAGGTTTGGAATACGACTTCATCGAGGGGCGGCGCTACGAGTTCACGGTGACGGCGGTGGACGGCGGCGAGACGCCGCTGACCGGCACCGCGTCCGTGCGCGTGTGGATGAAGAACGTCAACGACCGCGCGCCGGTGTTCGAGCCGGAGACGCAATGGGTGAGGTCTCAGGCCACGTGCAGTAAGTTCGTTTCATTTCCCCAATCTCAATTCTGAATCTCACAAAAATATTTCTCACGTGTTTCCCGCAGGCGTGGGTGAAAGACTTTGCGCCCCAGCGAACGCTGGTCCATGTGGTGCAGGCGCATGACCCTGACGGAGATGGCCTCGTCTTCAGATTCGTCGGTGAGAACAGAACTCAGCGTGCAAGGGGAAGGGAGTAGCAGTTGTACGGTTGAGGAGTAGTTTTCACAGAGCTACGCATTGCCTTAATTTCGTTCAACAACGGAGGCAGCGAATTCATTTCAGTGACAACAGGGTATCTGCAGGAATCAGAGCAGGATGGGGCAAAGGAATATCGAACTGAGCCCGTTGGTGTGCTTGTGTGTAGTTAATTTAGGTCGTCTCCAAGCCGTCTGATCTCCAACTCTTCACTTGTCTGTTTTTCAGGAGGACAGAGCGAGTCTCGGTCCGGTCCATTCCAGCTCGACCCGGCCACGGGCCACATCATTCTGTGGCAGGACCTGCAGGGGAGCAACAGGGTCACGGAGCTCACGGTCGAAGTGACGGACGACCGCAGCTGCTGCCCCGACAACCCGGGTCAGTGACTCCACTTGTTTCTTCACCGGGTCTCTCAGATTTTCGTGTTTTCTTTTGCCTTAACGATGAAGATTTCGTGTGTGTGTGTGTGTGTGTGTGTGTGTGTGTGTGTGTGTGTGTGTGTGTTGCTTGTTTGCTTGCTTGCGTGCGTGCGTGCGTGCGCGCGCATGTGTGTGCGCACGTACGCTCGTGATCCAGTGCAGTGATGGTTGATATTGTGATTTGTTTGGTCTGCAGGCGAGACTCACACGACTCGCGGCACGGTGATCGTGGACTTTATTGGCGTCAACCGCCCGCCGCAGTTTGACCGGTGCGCCGAGTACACACCGACGCTGCGCGAAAACCGGGGCGAGGGAGCCACCGTCATCGAGGTGAGCGGCAATCAGTCTGCCGATCTGTGGGTGGCTGGGTGAAGACTTGACGTTCTCTGATCGCGCGAAATTTATGAGGAAGCTGAAGCAGAAAAAATGCGTACAAGTCCGCTGATAGAACACTCAACACCTGTGTTTATATGCTGAAACGGACAGCGTTATCCTGGCCGTGAGGGGACGCAGGCTCGGTCATAATGAAAGGAAAAACTGAACCGAAAGAGCGAGAAAGACCCGACAGTGCAAACTTGAACCTTTTCTCCTCTTGTTTCAGATTCGCGCAGTGGACCCCGACTCAGGGTCGAACGGGGAGCTGGTTTACTCGTACGTTGTCAAGGGCAACGAGGAGCAGCTGTTTGACGTGCGTCCGTTGGCTGGCGGCGGCGCAGAGGTGTTCGCGCTCTTCGACTTCGACCGGGAGAATCCTGCGTTCGGATTCCGCAGGGCAGGCTCGAAAATCGTGTACCCAGTCACGGTCAAGGTGAGTGCAGGGTGTCGTGTTCCTTTTGGCTGCATCTTTGGAATAACACGCAAGCTTGGTGCACAGATAGACAATGAGAGATGTTGCGGGTCATCCAAATGGCAAGGTGAAAATTCCAATTTGGCGCAACAAATAAAGAAACGGCGCATCCATGCAGTGAACCAAAAGACGTGGTTTGTGCTCATCAACACGAAAAGACAGACGATTCTGTTGTAAAAGAGCAGCTTTTTTGCCTCAGAAAGACTTAATTTTGTGGAATTTCGCAGGTTGAGGACAAGGGGCTCCCCAAACTGTCGGCCACGTGTTTCTTCCTGGTTGAGATAGAGGATGAGAACGACCAGAACCCCACGTTCGACGACAACCCGTACTACGCGTTCCTGCTGAGAGGCACCAACACCAACAGCGGCAGCATGGTGGTGAGTGTGTGGAGTGAGGGTCATGGACGCAATTCCTCACGTCCCTTGTTTTCTTCACACCATGTTTCTGAAAAAAAGCGGCAGGAATACTTGTTTCAACAACAGCATCACCGTCAGACTTGCTGCGTGAAAGTTCCCTGTGGTCTGTCTGAATTCGCGGGAAAGTGCAATGATTCTTTTTCAATGTTATTCTGATGGCGTTGGCTGCCATCGGTCTGGAAATTGCCTGCACACTCGGCTCGATGCCTGTTTCCGCCAGTCCGATCATTGATGCAAATCGTGAAGGGATGGGGACGGCGCACGCTGCACTCACCTGGTTCTTTTCACCCAATCCGACAGGCGCGAGTGCAGGCGGTGGATCTGGACGGGGGACAGAACGGCGTCGTGCGCTACAGCATCGTGGACGACAATCAATGCGTCGGCTGCTTCAGCATCGACGCGAGCACGGGCATCATCAGCGTGTCCAACCAAGGCATCCGCCGCAACGTGAGTGTTTGGGTCCTGGCCCGTACACATTTTTCAAAATTTCGAAGTTCTCCATTCAAAGTTGTCCTGTTCCAAATTTGTTTCTGCTCACTGTACCTTGCAGTATGTTTGACTGACAGGGTTCTTGCTGAGGGCTTTGTCGTTGACTTGTGCAGCCGGTTGGCGCTTTTGCTTGAAAGTATCTTCAATCATGTTGCATCCAATGTTTTGCAGAAGTGCATGCAAAGTTTCTGCTTGTGTGTGATCAATATGTGACAACACGCTCAACTCAAATTGATTTTGCAGCTTCCCGCCGACAAGATGACGATCCAAGTTCAAGCCGAGGACCAAGGCTTTCAGCCGCGCTCCAAGACTGCGAAAGTGATCGTGGAGATCGTCGGTGCCCGCGAGGATTTGCCGCCGCAGTGGCGCGCCGTCGGCTCCACCTCGCTCGATCAACTGACCATCACTATTGACGAGGATCAGGAGGTTACCTCCCGTCTGGCAGAGGTGGGTTCGAAAGACGTGGAAGGTTGAAGTTATTTTTTCTCAAAAAGCTGTTTCAACTGTGGCACTTTGTGACTTTGAGTGTTGTGGTCATGTCGTGGCGGTTGTCTCCTGCAGATCTTCAGAGCTGACGCGCAGCGGGAGTCGAACGTGCTCTACCTCGCCGTGTCGGGGCGCACCCCGCAGCAGAACAGCCTCAACGACTTCGTGTCGGTCGAGGCCGAGTCAGACGAGGCGGCGATGCAAGTGGAAGTGAACAAGCCGCTGGACTACGAGAAGACACCTGAGTACACGCTGCTGTTGAGGGCCTCGGTGAGTGGGGCATGAAGTGGACGCTTTGCAGTGAAACAAAAGGTTGTTTGCAAATCGCGATATTGACTTGTGTGCAGCAATTGAATTTTGCGAACTGAAACGCGTACGAGGATCTATCATTAATTCTGAGACTGGTCATGGTCGGAACATTGGCACATGTTGAAGCTCTTTGACATTGTTTCCCCTCTTTTTCAGTCTGCTTGGGTACAAATTGGTCACATTGCACAACAATTGCAGAGGGTTCCGATCATGACCAGTCTTAGAATTAAATGATAGATCCTCGTATTCGCCAGTGAGAACTTCAAACATTGAATTCGGCATGATAAAATCAGTCTGACAGTCCGATGTTGCGTTGTGCGAGTGCAGTGTTTTTGCTTCTCAGCTTGGGTCGAGCTCAACAATGTCAAACGATGTTGCTCGACCTTGACCCGTTGCGCCTTGTTGTCCCTGCAGTACACGACGTCGGAGAAACCGACGCTGCGCTCGGACGCGCGCGTGCGCGTGCAGCTGGTCGATGTGAATGACGAGCGGCCCGAGTTCATCGGGTTCGACGAGAACGGGCTGTACCCGGCGGCGGTGAGCGAGGAGGCGAACCCGGAGCGCGACGGCGAGGTCAGCGTCGGACAGCTGTTCGCCATCGACAGCGACGGCACGAGTCCCAACAACAAGGTGCGTGCGACATGCGCAGGAGGCGTGACACACACCTGGAGTTGGACAATGCGCCCGACTAACTTGATCTCTCTGTGTCTGTCCTTTGAGATGAAATTGACACTTTTGATGACAAAGAATGGGAGCGCGCGAACTCATGCCGAACACACAACGACAGCAGTGGAATGATTTGATGACGTTGGCACGCCCACAGGTGGAGTATTTCTTCGAGGAAGATTGTCCTGACTGCGAGCTGTTCCGCATCGACGCCATCACCGGTGAAATCCTGCTGGTTCGGCCCCTGATCGATGAGAAAGACACGTACACGCTCGAGGTGAACGCGCGAGACGGTGACTCCACGATGCTGCCCAGTCAGCGCAACGAAGCTCCCAGTACGTACACACACGTGTCAATGCACTGCAAAAGGAAGAAATGTCAAGAAAAAAACAAGAAACCGATTTGATGCTCACTGTTTGCCTATCGTGGGTGAAGTGTCAGAAAGATGGGCTGAAGTCGAATGATGCCGTGAGGCGTTCAGTGGACACGTGACTTTCTGACGCCACTCGCTGCGTCTTTGCAGGTCCTGTGTACGTGACTGTGCAGGTGACTCGCGCGAGTCAGAACCCGCCCGAGTTTACACAGCCTGAGTACTCGTTCATTGTGAACGAGGGTCTCATGTACAACTCCACTGTCGCCGTTGTCACTGCTGAAGACCCCAACCCAGGTAACGCGCGGCTTCTCACGAGCCAGTCCGGTCGACTACGGCCCGGCCTCGACACAAGCTTTTCTTTGTCTATTTTGTTCATCGGGTCATTTGCGTTTTGCCAACAATAAATATAGTCGTTCAAGCAACAACCTCAGTGACAACCATGTCACCGAAGTTTCCGCTGTTTTGGAATTATTCAGCTCACAGGATCAACCCTTCTTTTTGTCCTAGGCATGAACCGCGTCCAGTATGGCATCCTGCGCGGCAACACGGGCAACGTGTTTGCGGTTGGCACTGAGACAGGGCGTATCTACGCAGTGGGAGAACTTCTTTACAGTGAACAAGATGTGAGATTGCTGTTTCAAAATTGCTTCCCTGTGAAAACTAGCAAAATCATGTGTCGTCACGTGACGATTGAAAACCCCGCGCGTGTGTGTGTGTGTGTGTGTGTGTGTGTGTGTGTGTGTGTGCGTGCGTGTGTGTGTGTGTGTTTTCTGTCTCTGTCTTCGTGTGTTCTGTTGTTCGTCTGCCCACACCGGGTGTTGTGTGCAACTTCCTGACGAAAATAAAACCCTGTTTGACGGGCTTAAAGGCCACAGAGCACCGTTTCGGTTGGAAACGCGAGGAACTGGGCTCAGAACTTGTGCTCTTCTCGCAATGTAGACCTACAACCTGGAGTACCGGGTGTTCGACGGAATGGAGAGCAAGACGACCAACGTGCGCATCTCGCTGCGGCAGCAGAACCTGTTCCCGCCTCGGTTCAACCCGCTCGTCTACACTGCGAACAACGTGCCGGAGGTGCTCGACAGTCTGCCGGTTCGAATAGCCACGGTGAGCCAGAGTCGTGCGTCCGTATCTGGGCTGACACAATTGTAGCTGTGTTGCAAAGGACAAGACCAACCACAATATCCGGGTGTTGAGTGACGGCTCAGAGGTGCCGAGCTCTCATTGTGTCATGTGTTTGTCTTGGCTGCACGCTTTGTTCTCATGCAGTGATGTCGGTGCAGCACGAGGTCAATGTATTTCAGGTGACGGCGACGCCGCCCGACATCAACTCGCAGGTGCGATACAGCGTGGGCGGCAGCATGGTGAACGACGACGCGGGCAACCCTCGCTTCTCCGTCGACGATAACGGACAGGTGTACGTGACGCGCTCACCGATCGACAGGGACCCGCCCGAGGGCTCGCCCCGCTGGCAGGTGCGATGAGTGCAGTCGAACACAGGGGTTTATCATTAATTCTGCTCAATCACATCACTGCCTTCATGCTCGTGATATTTTGATGATTGCTGTGGCGCAACCAACAGTGAAGTGCTCCCCGCCCCCTTGAATCACCGCCTGAAGGTGCCAAACAGTTCGCTCCTGCTCATTCTCTCAGACTTAGGGAACGCGACTTGAGCAGGTTTTGTGGTGGGCTCTGCTCCCGCACAACAGCTCTCCACTTCAGCACTGACGCTTTCTTGCAGATCAATGTCATCGCGTCTGTGCCGGGCAGCGGTCAGCGCGGCTACGGCGTCGTGAACATCAACCCCGAGGACGTGAACGACAACGCGCCCGTCTTCAGTACCTGCTGCATTGGCGGCACCGTGAATGAGAACAACGGGAGAAGTGAGTTGTGACGTCAGCACTGTCATTGAGTTGTGACAAAATGCCTGACTTGCCAGTGCTGTGCACCACTGTGACACGCGAAAGCTTGTCTAATGCTCCTGGTAGTGTGGCAGTGTTGGTCGTCTTGGTGATGACACGTTGCCAAATACTGTGGTGAATCAAGTGTAACAAGTGCCTGCCCCTCCCCACGTACGTTCAGAGGTGCGCAGGATTCTTTATTCTAGAAGTAGCAAGAAGAGGAGATGTGCTGTGAGAAACTCCGCCGCTGCTCAAAACTGACCTTTGGGTGTAACGTCTGCGAATTGTAGGTGCGCCGGTGTTCACAGTCCGCGCGACGGACGCTGATGATGGAAACAACGGCAACGTGTTCTACTCGCTGATCGACGGACCCAACTTCCCTGGAGACGACAACCGACCTCTCTTCAGAATCAATGAGGTCACAGGTGAGTTCGCTCAGAAATCATGTGCACTCTTGTGCAAACCGAACGACTCAACGTAGTTAGCGCCATCAAAGAAATGTATCAACGGGCACGTTATTGGTTCTTTTGGTTCTTTCACTTCACTCAGAAACAGTGTGCAGTGCGACTTCATGTTGTGTTCCACCTGACATTGCAGGAGAGGTGACAGTTGTGGAGCCGAATACGCTGGATCGGGAGCGCACCGACTCGTACACGATCACCGTGCAGGCGCGGGACAACCCGCCGTCCAGCTCCAGCGGGGGACCTTTCGACAGGAAAACAGGTGCGTGGGCCGGGATGTGGTGAGGTCTGAGGGAAGCAGTCGTGAAGAGTCCGAACGAGGTCAAGGTGCAATGAAGCGATGACAAAGGGATGTGTGGAAACATCGTGTTGCAAAAAACAGGTGTCCTGCTGGACTTTGCCTGAGCCAAGAATGTTTTGTGTTCAGTGACTCAGCAGATGATCATCACTGTTGGGGATGTGAACGACAACGAGCCGCAGTTCGCTCAGCCGAAGCAGTACACCTTCACCGCTCCCGAGGTGAGTCCAGTTTGTTTACTGCGCGGGTTTCCTTTGCTTGTTCGCCCTGTTGTGCTTCGAATCAAAGACTCCACACATTCATGATCCTTGTGCGAAATACCAACAAACGTGCCTCTCCGCCCCACAGGAGTTGTCGGTCGGAACGCCTGTCGGGTATGTGTCGGCGTCGGACGACGACATCGGCATCAACGCGCAGCGCACGTACGAGATCGTGGGTGGCGGCCTCGGGTCGCAGTACTTCTACATGGACTCCGTCTACTCCGCCGGAACCGGCGTCGTCAAGGTCAAACAGGTGCGGCGGGATTTCTTTCTCACTTCACCCACGAAGCGTGGCGAAATTTTGTCGAAATCGGACTGTCGGTTCCTACACAATGCACAGTGACAAGACTTGTGAAGCACCGATGACAAATTGATATGCATCTCGAAATCTTGTGTCTTTCCTTTGCAGCGCATCGACTTCGAGACTCTTTCCGGCAACACGCTCATCTCGTTCCAAGTGCGCGTCACGGACCCGGACCCTCAGCATGTGGACTACGCCACCGTAACGGTGAACATCACGGACGCGAACGACAACCCGCCGCGCGTGTCGCCGTCGCGCATGACAGTGAATCTGTCGGAGAGCACGGACGTCGGCACCGCCGTCTTCCAGTCGTTTGTGGCTGTGGACGACGACAGTCTGGAGCAGAACAAACGATTCCAGTAAGTTCACAAGTTCAGGCCTGACTGATGACATTCGGAATTCATGCTGATTAAAATCAGTCTGCGAAGACTGACCAAATTTTAATGTGTGAAAAAGGAACGCACCAACGCTGTGGCGGTCCGCGCGTGGAAAACAATGTCGCTTTTCGCCAAAATCTGTGCACTGCGCCCCCCCCCCCCCATCCTCCATTGTGTAAAGTTGGGGTCCGGGTGGAAGATTGAAGCCCTACCCCCGGACCTGAAAAATTGGAGCCAACCTCGCCTAAATCTCAAACGAAACTTGCAAACTTTGAGCCAAGAAATATCAGTTCTTTGCTCGAAGGTGGGAGAGCCCCCCTCCCAAATGAAAATGTTCAGAATGTGATGAAACATCCTGAAACACACAAAAAATAGCTCCATGGAGCTCACGGTGATTTGAGGAAATTCTGATTTCGCTCACTCTGATTTCGCTCCCTCTGATTTTGCTCCCTCTGATTTCGCTCACTCTGATTTCGCTCACTCTGATTTCGCTCACTGATTTCGCTCACTTTGTTTTGTCAAAAATTCTTACTTTTTCACTCAACATTCACAATTTGGGAACTCATTTAGCACACATGCAAATGGAATAAATTTAACCAAACGGAAC
>JAAUXT010133300.1_pt1 | contig 15431 bp, 15 predicted proteins | sample 7278171 | NCBI WGS metagenome assembly JAAUXT01 (sample SAMN14350112, study PRJNA611818) | marine sediment metagenome | isolation source: surface marine sediment (1.8m) | place: French Polynesia: Moorea | collected 2018-08 | reverse complement strand
CTAATTTTGAGTGTGTTCCTCAGGTTTCAACTCCCATTTGCCCATACCATCAGAAAGAAAAGGTACTAAAGATCATTTCAATCATTTGTCAAAATTAAATGATCTCTGAATACTCAGTAATTAAGCATTTAAATTGGTATCAATTATCCTTTCAGCTATTAAATTTGCCTTGTCTTCTCTGCACTGAGGTTAATTGCTATACAAAATCAATAGCCAATTGTAGAATATAAGGACTTTTTAGACTACAAATTTGATAATTTAAATTGTCATTTGATCAAGATATTTATTCTAGGTATGAAGATCATGATGCAAAGTACTTGCAGACTTATTTTTGTTCAATTTTGCTGACCTGTTTTGAAATGACAAAGGGACGAACCGGACTTTGTGGATCTCCCTCGTACTTGCAATTTCTATCGTCACGCCACTAACCGAGATCGAAAAACGATCTTCATTGCGAAAAGAGACCCCAATCCAATGCTACAGCCTCAAACTCGAGTGGATCACATGTCTGACCTGAGCTCGGTTCTCACTGAGACCATATTCGTGCCAATTGATGAACTTGATTCGTCAGCCAGGGAAACCATGGTGGTCGTGCGATTCTCCCAAGATCACCTCACTTGACACTTGAGATTTCTTGTCACTCACGCGTATTTCGGTGTGGTGAACGTGTTGTGGGCACGTGCAATTGCTCCAAACCTGAGGCTTGTTTTGGCCTGGCGTGTGAAAGGTCAAGTGCAGCAGGAAGGACCCGCATCGAGAGCCATCCGCAGGAAGGTTGCAGTCAACTCCCCAGCAGGAGAAAGATGCGCCTCAGATACGGCCCGTTTCCTGACTTCGTCGCGGAAATGGCGCGAGAAGGAGAGCCAAGGCATGAGGCTGCATCAAAAATAAAAATTTCCATGCTCACTTCGTGTGTTTTGTAAACAACGCATTGTCAGCAATTTGTCGGCTTGTTTGCTGACTTGCATTGCTGTTGGAATCGGAACAGAATACTCGTATTCTGTTTTGTTTGGAACTGAGGTTCAACAGCTTTCCACTTTTTCGATGCCCTCTCATTGGCAGACCTTCACCACGCGTGTGGATTCCTCCTGTGCTTTTGCAAGGAAGGAACAAATTGAACTTGTGGTGGTGTTGCGTCAAGATTTGTCAAACAGAAAGAATTTTGCCCGTGGCGTGGTGAAGAGGAGATCTGTTTGTCTTGCGGTGTCCAAAACGAAGTTCGGAGAATAGCGCGTCCAGAATTTTGAAGCGAGTGCAGAGGTTTGAGAGCATCACCATTTCAGTTCGTGCAGGACCAGCAAAAAAGCTGGGAATGTTTCGCTTTCTGCATTTTCTGGAGGCAGAGCAATATTGGCAGTCAAGTGCTTTTGCGTCAAACAGGGCAGCAGCTTTCAAAATGGAAAATGCTTGCTGTCAAATTTTGTTTCCAAATTTAGAAATTGTCTCGTTTGCAGTTCGTTTGGAAACGTAGAGATATCCGTTCGGTGCACAAATTGCATTCCAATGTCTTCCTGAGACCTGACGGGCCAATTGTGCTGATCTCAAATAAAACCCACCGCCACAACCCGTGTTTTGGGGCCAGGGCTGTTGAGGGGAGGGGGGCCCAAGACTCGGCTGACGCCAAATTTGACAGCTTTTTGCACAAAGTGTTTGAAATGTGACAACAGGAGTGGGCGAAAAATTGGGTGAGCAAACCGGTGGGGAGCGGTGGTCACAAGGAGTCTGGTCTCCTGGGCAACATCTCTGCATGTAGCGTGCATGTGCGTTCTTGGGAAACCAAATGGGATGTGCGTGGTATGGCTTTCACAGTTGTTGACGTATGAGAACACCTATCAGGCTGAGTGGAAGGTGGCAGATATATCGATGGACTGATGCGGAATGACGCCAGTGGCGGTCGTGGCGTGGTTGACTTGAGCCCTTCAACGCCCCTGAAAACTGCAAGCGGGCTCTTTTTGCGAATCGAGGGCGGGATACGGAGGCCAACTCTGCTGGGCCTGATTTGCGAGGAAATGGGTATGGCAGACCCCAAGTTTTTGGTGCAGCACACCTTTTTCCACAGGCGTGTGCAAGCAACGGCGAGGCCTGCACTGGTATCCGTGTCTGGCTGTGTTGACCTCCACAATTGTGAGAAAAAAGTGAAGAGGTCACGACTGACATTTCAAAGTGTGGAGTTCCACTCCCTCTCCCAGTCAACCTGTGGATGTCGGATGACAGCCCCAGTTCTCGGCGCGCCAGTCTTCAATGCGTGACATTCTTCTTCCGGGGATGAAATGAGGCCCTTGGCTCTCCGGATCCCCCAGACGGGCCAAATACGAATCCGGAGAAAAGTGATGTGCTTGACCTTCAAGTCTATTTTGGGTTGCTGTCTTTATTGATTTGAGTTCAAGAATATTATCAAAGGAAAGGGTTCGTCAGCAGGTTGAATTCGTTCAGAAAGCGATTGCTTTGGATTGTTTTCTCGGTGGATCTGTGTTGAAGCTGTGGCAGATTCTCCATTGTGGAAAGATAACGCGCTTGTAAACATGTACTCCCCGGAGGCAATCCCTACAGCAGATTGTGTGGTGCGCACTTGTCAGATTTCACAGCAAGCTTCGGGCCAATCACTTCCCGGCTGGCTGTGTCCACTGCCTTTGTCCAGATAGCAGGTTCTGACCACGTAAACAGCTTTACGCTCCCTGAAATCCGCACAGGTGTCAACTCGGCCTTCAGTGTTGGACGACATGAAAGGGAGCTGAGTGCTGCAGAGCTCAGGACGTCTGAAGAAATCACTTTGTATGCGCTGCAGACGTCCGTCGTGGCGTGCTTGCCTCACTCACAGGAACAAAGGGACAAATAATGAATTGATCCCCCGCGGTCCACAGCCAAAGACTGCTTCACAATCTCGAGTAGACATCTATTTGGTGGAGATATCACAATTCGGAGGAGATCGCTACGGCAAACAGAAGGCTGCTGCCGCGTATTTGTCTTCTCGGGAGATCAAAGTTCGAGCCTTTTCCCTGATCTGTTCGTAGCTGGAGGCTCGGCGTTCGCGGCTGGAGCAGCAGTGGGCACCTGGGCGATGGCGGTCCGCAGGGACTGCAGGGGACGTGTTATCTGCTCCGCACACTTTGTTCCGTTGTGTCTTGTTTGAGTGAGCGATGCGTCGGGTGAATCGTTTCCACTTTAGTGCTCGTTTGAAACATTCGTCTGTGATCAGTGGTTCTGGAGGTTTTGTGGTATTGAGTTTGAGGAGACTTGTGTGTGACACAACATTCCGGTGTGCTTCTGCAGAACAGCGTACCTGAATGTGTCACACAGTGTTGGCTGTTTTGTGAGAGATCTCTTTCGGACAGTTGCCTGGAGCTTGAGAGAATTATCCAACTTTGGTCCAAGGACGAAACACAAATCATCGATTGGTCAGAGTGCCAAGATTCCCGCAGGTCAGGGGTAATTGCACGAAAATTCCCTGTTTCTTTGTGGCTAATGTTGCAGAAAATATTTGGGAGAGTGTCATTGATTTCTGTTGAGTTGGCCAACAACAACAGCTTCTGCGGGTAGAATTGCATGTCGATCTACACGACGACAGACATGTAGAGATAATGAAGGATTCAGCGTGTATTTTCATCATACCCACGAGAATGAGAAGCGAGTGCAGATCTATCTTCAGGCATGATGCACAGCGGGGAGAGAGAATACTTCGGGGAGGAAAATCAGAGCAGACGCAGAACGTGGCCGGCACGCAAATTTGGCGAAAATGAGCTTGGTGATGTGAACAACACTAAATTGCCAAAAATTGGCCAATTCTCCGACATGCGTTCATGCGGTGTCGGTAGCTGCTGGGTTTTTGCAGGCTGCTGCTGGTGGCCTGGAGCCCTGCAAACGTAAGTGGTCCATGATAGCTTCGTGTCTCTTGTTCCGAAGCGGTCCCCGCGGCAGTCGGTCAACGTTTCCTGCTTCAAGCGTTTTGTTTCCAGTGCCGTAAAAGTTGGATTGACAATGGGACTGCAGTGGCTCCCAGAAAACATAATTTTTCCTGACCCACCGGGTGATGGTCGGAAGCAGCCAGTCCAAACAAACTCTTCATCTTTCGGGACAGGTCCGGATGATCAACCTTCCCTGTACAACATTCAGGTTTTAAAACTGCCGAGTCACGATATGGCAGCAACAGAGCCGGGTGCGTCTCTCACCACGAAACGATTGTTCCTCTGGGAAGACTGGACCAAAGGCATGACCGATGGAACAGCACAACGAATGCTGGTGGAAGGAAAATGATGATCTGAAGCTTTCCCTCATCCTCGAACTGCAGTTCAGCATTGACCCATGTCCTCGCACCTCAGGCGTCTTGGGAACAGCAGCGACGATTGCTGCCGCCACGTGACCTCCGAGGTGGTTGTGGCGACCAACCGTCAGATTTGTTCAGACATTGTTAAAGGGCTGCTTTCTGCCGAGCTGCAAGGTACGAGTGCACCGAGACAGGTACCTACACCACTGATCAGAGACTTGCTGTTGTGTTGATATTGATACAGTGATGTTGAGATCAAATTGGGAGAATGGATGGCAAAGGGCAAGCCAACTTGGCAGCGCTTGGCCTGGAGAGCGTCTGTTTAGGTTCTCAAAGCAAAGTAAATCCGAGTAATCGCTTTAACATAGTGCCGACCTGATGCTAAATAACCAGTGAAGTGTTGGTAAAGTGACTAGCAACACAAGTTATCTGCACCCCCATGATTACTTACATCATGTACTGACATTTGCTTTCCTTCAAATCAGCACAGGTTGTTGAGAGTGTTCCTTGTTAGCGAGCTCCAAGTACGAGCACAACACAGGCAGCTTCATTAGTGTTTCAGGCGTGGAACAAATTAGCAATGTAAACGTCTGATACCCACGTCTTTGGTGTGTGCAGGTACACACCAGAGCGGTATTGTTGGCTGCTGACGCAGTTGGGAAAGGGTAGGGTGTAGGCTTTTCCCCATTGACCTTTTTTCTTGGCAAAGTGCAAGTTGCCAGGAAAGATGAATGGAATGTCGGGTCGGCTCCAGCCTTTTGCGTGAGAGGCAGGGTGTGGTTCGGTACACGTGCGGCGTGAAGAGTGTACGACGCTGGTTGAATTGAAGGTTTGCACCACACGAAAGAAACACTGTTCAACTTGCTTTTCGTTGTGTGTTTTCAGATCGGAATTTCATCATAGCCAACGCGCAGGTGGAGAACAAACCCATTATCTTCTGCAACGATGGCTTCTGCGAGCTCTGCGGCTACTCCCGCGCCGAGGTCATGCAGAAGCCGTGCTCCCTCGACTTTCTGCACGGTCCCCTTACAACGGCGTACGCTATACGGCAGGTACGTAAAGCACCCAAGTGACTCCTTCAGCGTGAGAGCACATCAGATGATGTCTGGCGCATGGATTCAAGGGGCGGGGAAGCCTCGCGGGCCCAATCTGAATTCTGAAACAAAAGCGTGAGAAATGAAAATAAATACTAAACATCTACCACGATGCCAGAACACAATTGGAGTGGTGTGATTTTGTTGGGGTGGGTGGGGGGCAAAGATCCCATGAGCGTGGAAGACGAGTTGGGCATTGTTCGTGCAATCTGCGGGATGAGACGGTTCAGGCACCAGGAGTGCCCCTTCTCGCACTTTACACCGCGATTGTTGGGAAATCCGCCGTCCTTGTGGCGGGGCATGGCCGTCGCGTGGCCAGCCTGAGTCTTGCGGGATCAAAGTGTTTTTGCCTTGTTGTGCACAAAACAGCGATGGTTTGGAGAAGCGTTGTTAACCGGGTACTCGTATGAAGGTTTGAGCTGGAAACGTGCTTTGCGGTGTGGCTTGCGACACACGGAACACGGCCGACTGCTGCGACGACGTCCGGGCGCGAGTTGGCCAGTGTCTTGCGCACCATCGCCCATCGCAGTGTGAACAGCAGATTCAATGCGACGAAATGTAGAACACGAGAATCAGCAGCAGTGGCAACCGGAAGGGACTTTGTGTGGATCTACTTCTCCCATACATTCATGTTTGCAGTTCCAGTCAACAGAGTGGCTGCCAGACAGGAACAAACTTCAACTGCTACAACAAAGCTTTTGCATGTGACAACAAAATTTACACAACTTTTAGACCATCTTTTTCCCAAAAAGTTTGTTTTGAAAGAGAGATTGCAAGTTGAAGATGTAGTGTTGTGTGTGCTGTGCATGGGCAGGAGGTTGTTACATTCTTGCCAGTCAATGGCAGTCAAGAACATCACCCGCCAAGCGCAGCATCTAGTGTTCAATGTCAGACGCTGGAAGTACTGTGTGCACTGTGCACCTTGGTGGTTGGACGCACGATGTAGCTTGCTGTTTGGGCACGAAAGCATGCAGAGACAAACCTTGAGACACAAACCACGCAGGAAACAAAAATTCAACCTCGCCGCATGAAGGGAGACAGATACCCTGTCTCGCATCGGTGATGCACACCTCGCTACACTGCTGTTGCAAAGCTGCACAGTGATGCCAACAATGGAACACAGTTCTTTCATTCAGGCTTCCAGGTCCTACAACAAGCCTTTCAAGAAAAAGAAAAGAGCACACAGTAGAAAAGCGCTGAAGTCACACTTCGTCGTTTGTCACTCCCTGATTGCTTCCTCCCGCAATCAAGAGTTTGACAGGTGTAAACCTCAATGAAAAGCTGAAAAATTCTGTGCCATGGACCCCCATTTCCACGCATACAAACACACACACATACACACACGTACAAACAAAACACAGCAGACAGTGAACACAATGTGCTTTTGGGTGCAGAATCGACAGGAACAGGTTGAAAGTCGGATGGCCTCTGCCATGGACTCCGTCCCCCTGGAACAGTTCTGGTTCTGGCGTTCTTTGAAGACAGCCATTTCTTTTGATTGCCCGGACAAACACACCTGATGTGCATGTTAACACTGACAAGTTTTCTTGTCGCGGTTTTCGCGAAAAATGAGCGTTGTGCGAACTTTTCAAGCTTCAGCGACCGCGATTGGTTCGATCGCGCACTTTGGTTTCATTGTGCTGTATGCTTGTACGAGGAAAGGCGGCAGAGGGGTGGGACCGAGCTTGGCCATGGTACCGCAGGTGTCAGGATGGGGGGTAGGACCAACTCAATGCCCAAGACCTGCCTGTCATGAAAAATGTCGAGTGTCATGGGGTACCAGGGATCGCTCGCTCCTTGATCTCTGATGTGTGAATCCATGGTTGTGTTGTGAGGGTGTTCTGCCGGCCTGGATTTCCTGGTCACCCACAGAAACACTCAGATAATTCACTTCATGTGCCTGGCCTGTCCATAGTTCGCACCCGTGTCAAGTTTTCAATGCTGAAATGGCACGCCCCCTCCTGGGAGGTCGTGAACGCCAATTCTGGATGCGCCACTGTGCAGAACACTAGATTCCCAAGTGTGGTTGATGTTTTTGGCCCCTTCGAGATTTGCAGCTCTCTCTCTGCTCCGTTGTTTTCACTGGAGTTCTGTTGTGGATGGAGTTGTTTGGGACATCAACAAAACCCTCATCCTGTTCGACTTGTCTGTTCTTTCAACATCTCAGTGGTGGGGCGAACTTCCTCGGGGGTTGCAACGAACATGTTTGAAAACATCTGTTGGGGAACCGCTGCAGTGGACTGATAAAACCTCTTTCATCGTGATTTTGTGTTTAAACTTACCGAACGAACAGCAGGGTTTGTGATTATGACAAGATGTGTGCTTGAGAGTTTGTGCTTTTGTCATTTCAGGTGAAAGATGCACTCGGTGGCATCGAAGAAAAACAAGTGGAGGTGCTCTACTACAAAAAGGACGGTAAGATATCTTGCATCACGTTGTATCTGTGCGGCTGCACGTCGTGCACATGTGCAGAGAGGGAGGGAGGTTTGGTGGTGTGGTGAGTTCGACCTGAGCAGTTGTTCACTACATTTCAAACGAAACACTCAACACAAATGCGTTTGAAAGCCGTTGTAGTCTCTGCACTGCAGGGAAAAGATGTGCTCGAAGACCTGGTGTCACGACGACCAGGAGCCATGCACTTGTCCACTTGGTGTGGTGTCGGCAGGCGACAAAAAGGCACCGTTTCGACATTTGTCCGTGCACCGTAACCGTTATCTGGCGGTGGCCTTGCTTGACGTGGATGCGACGAGTGTCGACGTTTCAAGTGCCAACAGTTCTCTTTGCCAATGTTCAGAGCACACAACGTGTTGCGGTGGAGAAACTCAGCATGTTCACGTGACCTTGCCTCCACGGCAGTAACAAAGCTTATCAGGCAGACGACCTTTTCTTTCTGTGGAAGCGGCTGGGATTCTTGCAGCTTCTGTCGTCGTGTGGAAATTAATTGGCTTCGTTCGCTTTGTTTCTTTTACTCATCTATAGCCGCAGAACGTCTGGTGGTGTCTTCCTTCACTCGTTTTTCAAAGCAGAATACGAGATCATTAGAGAAGTGGTGGCTGGGTCGTGGGAAGATCGTACACTATTCTGGCGACGATTTGTGAGCGGGACTGTGGGCCAGAAGCGTGGGGAATTGTGTCCATTTGTCGACAGCTTGAAAATCAGAACATTTCGTGTCACTCATCTTGATCAATATGCAACATGAACATTGCATTTGATGTTGATTTGGGGAGAATGTTAAAGAGCAAGAGTATTTTGTGTCTGATTCCGACCCAACATTCGTGTGTGGTGGGTGCGGAACACAGTGATCAACCAGATCCGCCTTATTGCACCTGGTGATGCGGGGAGGAGACAGGATGCAAAGATCTGTTGCGCACCGGATGGTAAGACGTGCATGTTCTATGTCGGTGCCAAGTTTGAAGAAAATCCTGGAAATTCCAGGTTGCCCTGTGAACCCATTATCGTTTAATCCCAAGAAGAAGGAATTGCCATCGGCGAGTAATTAGATCCACTTCTGATCAAGTAATCACAGAGCAGTTTGACACGGTGACCTCCGCCCGCGTTTTGGTCAGCGACAGAGGAGATTCATGGGCAGTCGAGTGCGGGGATGAAGGGTGGGAACGTACGAGCTCGTAGCTTCATCTGGAGAATGGAGAGAAACCTCGCGACAACAACTGGGATCTGTGGCCCAAAAGACTGATTCCCTGGTGGTAATCGCTTCCTTCTGGTGTGTTCGCTGTTTTGCACACGGAGTGGGAGATGTTTCCAGAATTCTGCTGACATGTCCCCGCTGCTTCGCACCTGAGAACACGTGTAGACACACAGCGCTCATTGACTTGCACGTGGAGCTGCAGATGTGGACACGTGCACAGGCGCAGTGTGAATTTGGCGTTGGTGAGAAAAGGGCAAAGGATGATCAGCTTTTGCAGCGGGATCGCATGCTGGCCTGATGAGGAACGACCACTGTATTGATTGCCTTCAACTCAAGCCACTTTCCCTTCAAGTTCTGGTATATTCTCACATTTACGTTCGGCTTTGTGGACAGTGCCTCCAGGGTATGCACAAATCAAACCGAGATGAATTACTTTTGTGCCGAAACTCCAGAAACAAAGTGGCCATTACAGTTCCCTTCCAGGTCAGATTTCATTTGTTAAATACCGCGCGTGGCCCGAGGCTCTTCTCAAGGTGCATAAATATCAAACGTAGATTGCGTTGCCGTCGCACTTACTTGGAGGACGAGCTTCGATCGACCCAATGTTAAATATTGTGTTTGAACATGTGCTTGAGCATTGAACAGCTTGATGACCGAATTTGTGTGTTTACCCCCAAAAGAGCACGTCAATTTGGTTCGGTTGCTTTTTGAGAGGTGTCCACTTCTTTGATTGGGACATCTTGTCAAACTGTGTCGGGACTTTTGTCAAATTCACCTTTCGAGTGATTTGCTGCTGTTTCACCAGCGAATGGTTCGCATCGTTGTGGAACGATTACATGTTGTGTTCGCCGGCTTGTCATTGCATTGGACCAGAAGGACTGGCTCATCTCATTCGTCTTCTGCAACACACCAGTCGCAATGTTGCAAGCTTTCAGTGGCAGTGAGGGAGGATTCGTCTTTTGTGTTTCGCTAAATGACAGTGATGAACATTGTGTGTGAACGAGGCTGCCCCTTCGCGAACTTCCCAGGCGCAGCACTCTTTCCTCCGTGTCTTTTCCGCCCGCACACCAGACCTTCTCCATCATTTTGCCATCTTCATATTCATAGCCCTGGGGTGGACCGACGAACCAGCGGATTTATGGGAATCAGTTTGAACTTGCGTGGAATACCAAATTTCTCAACCTCCTTTCCAAGATTTTCTTCGTTCGTGTCCAGAAGTGTCGTCGCTGTGAGGTTTGCCGAACAGAACGGAATGCGCTTTCCTTCTTTTCTGCGGACAGAATCCTGGTTCAGTTCACGACTCCCTGGGCAGACAGCACTGATTTCCAAATCTCACACGTTCACTTGCAGCCAGTTCCATTTGGCATTCCTTGAAAAGTCAGTTCAGCACATTGCGTGCGCTTTTGCGTTTAAAGTTCTGGCACAAATCCGGGAACAGGAGGAAAATACTCGTGTTCTACGGTGGAACGACCAGGATTGCCCTTTGGAGTTGGAAACCGAGGTTCGTTGGCAGAGCTGTGTTCTGGCGTGGTTCTTCTGCGAACTCACTACGAACAACTCCAGGCACCATCTGTTTTGATGCTTCAGATTTGTTCCACTTTCACCGCCCAGAAGTGGAGGCAATTAACAACTGTGCGAGCTCGGCGTAATTTCGAAAGAAGTGAGGTGATAGGAAACCTTCCCAGGTCTTGCAAAACAGTGGCTGGAAAGATATATGCCGTTATGATTTGTCTGAAGAGCTGAACGTGTTGTGCGTGCGAAGCATCAGCTGACGTAAAATATGAAGCGGTGGCAGTGAGCCAGTCGAGAGCGAAGACTCTACTCCCTCCAGCTTTGGCAGAAAAAAGTTTGTTGCCAACCCTTCTCAATTATCACTCCAAGACGCTGTTTGAATACAAAGAATTGCGCACAAAAACAGTTCCGTCATCTGTGGTGGAGACACGAGTGGTGAAATTGTACACCTTGAGATTTAGGATGCCAGCGACGTTTTTGCTGTGAAACACGAGCGCGGATTTTAGCAGTTCGAAGCCACTCCCACATGTCCGCTTTTGCCTTTCTGGCCTACAAAGTCAAACTTTGCACTGATTCAAGCTCACACAAAATTGTGTTTGAAACATACTTTTGAACTTCACGTGGTGTCGTGTGTGTGTGTGTGTGTGTGTGTGTGTGTGTGTGTGTGTGGTCATTCGTGTTCAGCGGCGGTGTTTCGTGCAAACAATCGAAGGTGAAGAAGACTTGCTTCTGAAATACGAGAAGGACTTTGATACGTGATAATTGGCCTGCAGTAGCAGTGCATGCAGTGCTTGATCCATATTTGATTGCTGGAAAGGTCATCTTGCTCCGAGTTTCTCCAGTTTGTGGAAGAGGTGTTTCAAATTGAAACAGCGACTCGTGTGGCTATGAGTTGAGAACGCGCAGCTGATTTGTAGCTCAGGCGAAGGTCGAAACGTTCTGAACCTGCACGTGGATTGTTCAGGTGGTGGTGCACGGGAAACCCGTGAGACGCACTTGTACCCACGCCGCTCTATCTTGGTGCAGGTTATCGTGGGCCATCGTGTGGGGCCCCGTCCATCGCCCTGTGGATTGCGCTGAACTGGAGAACGTTTCCAAGTTTGTTCTCGAGTTGTTGACTCTTTGCTGTGAGGGTTGAGTGTGATCCAGATTGAAAGGTTTTGCCTGCGACCTTGACTTGAGAACAAAAATGGCAAGGTCATTGGCTCGGATTATTTTGTTTGAAGGAGATTTGTCCTGACAACAACCTCCTGTTGCCAAGACTTTCTTCTGTTGTCGCACATGGTTTCGACAACTCTCGAGTTCGAGCAGCTACGCCTGGTACCGTTGCCCCGACCGTGAGTTGTTTCCGTTCACTGCACGTTTTTGGGTCAATCTGCAAACAGAACGAGAAAGCCAGAAAGTGCGGGTGCAATGGGATAGATCCTGCCTTCGTCCGCTTCTGAACTTCGAAGACTGTTATTTTTTTCTGAAATTTTTTTCCGTTTTTGTGAACACACTGGAATTTATCGGACACTTGCACTGGAAAGAAGACAGGTCACTTCGTGCCCCTGCAAGTCAATTGCTTGGCGAACGTTTCCTGCGCAGGAGATACGGTCCTTCGGGACACGCCTTTGACTCAGAAGAGTCTGGCCGGCAGGTAGACGTGCAGCACAGACAGACGGTTTGAAGCACCTGCATCGTTTCCACAACACGTAGGCTTCATCAATAAGACATCTGATGTGTGTCTAATATTAGCAGGGCTCCGCATTCTGGATCAGATTTCTACAGGTGCAATTGATCCTGTTGTTACCGGTGGATGGTTTTTTTGCGAGGGTGCGGAAAGACTTTGTTGCGTTTATAACCTGCCTCACGGAGAACCACGAGCTTTCTTCTCGCTCTAATCTTCTTCAGTTGCCTTGTTGCTGTAGTCGAAGTGGTGTTTTCTGCTTGAAATGTGCGTTTCTTTCCCAGCTTCGTGTTGCATGTTGTCAGGCCTGAAATGCGCTGATTGACGTGTTCCACCCACGTCGGTGCGTGAGGTTATCAAGCGGAGGATACACCCTTGATTTTGTCGGGAGGGAAGTGGAACATAATCCTATCCCCACGTCGACTTTATGAGCAATCGTAAAACGCGATGTTGAGAGATTACTGCAAACACAGCAGCTCCGGTGCAAGGAGTGAGAATCTTTAGGTCCGCTTTTGTGTTGCATCGACTGCTCCGCGATGAGGTCGTATTGAACGATCCCACCTTTTGCCCCATTCGAATGTAGCGTGAAGTATTGAACACTCCACCGCTTCTGGTGCTTCAGCGCTGTTTTGATCAACATGAATCTGTGGAGAATAAACCCAGTTGCGACGTCATGCACTGGGCATCTTCTTGTGGGCCACTGGGTGGTCTCGTGGACCCGGGAGACCCACACAGATGCCGAATAAACTTGAACCGTTGTGCTCGCTCATCGCTCAAATTTGGTTGTTTGTTGAACCAGTGTCATTCAAAAGGACTTGATGATTGATGACATCTATTTTGCGTCTGATGCCCCATTGTGGTTGTGGTGCGTGTGCGTGCGTGTGTGTGAGGACACCACACGTACCGCAAACGAGAAAACAATCAGAGAACAAGAACCTCAAGGTTATGTGAAGGTTCAAAGATTTTCACTCGGCAGATGAGAAATGGCTTTCGGACAGCCAGGTGTGCGAACCACCGCCGAGAATGTCCAAATTGATTGTGTTGTTCCAGAATTACTCACCTGCCACTACAGCGACTGGTGCCCTACGCTTGGAACTTGCAGACAGAAGCTCCCCGCTGCAGGCCGCTGGAGATGCCCAGTGTGTCGGCAGCCACAACACAGAACGTTGTTAGCGGAAACAAGACGTCTTCGCCGACCTTTTGGGCGAGAAACTTGGAAGTTTCTCTTGGAAATTCCAGTGAAGATTGGATGCATCCTTTTCACTTTGAAGAAAAAAAAAAAAAAAAACTCCCATTCGTATTCAGCTGCAGGTTTGGCCAGAGCCAAGTTTCTCTCTATCCGTCCAAGAACATTCCACGAACATTCCTTTCGAGTACAAAAGCCCGTGTCGACTGACGTTGTTTATTGCAGAGGAGGTTTCGCAGCACCTTTGCATTCAAAATTGATAGACTCGCAGCACACGTGTGTTGTTAACGTAGCCCTTCTACAAACTCCTTCGTCAGTCATTCGACCACCGTTACCTCTGTCCTCAAATTGGCAGTCAAGGTCCCTCCCTTAGTGAAGGCCACTGATGCCGCACACCACGGCATTATGACTGGGAAAACAATAGACCGTCAATCCATCTTTCTCATTCCGGCGCACGACACGTTGTGCGCTGTCTTGATTTTCACGTGACAGGGGGGCACCCGTGTGTTCATTCAGATGAGTTTTGTTCTGTCGTAATTTGTCTCTTCGTGCGCATCAAATTACGCATTAAATTAGGCGGCAGTGTTGAAGGACAACAGCTGCGGTGTGAAGGTGATTTCATCACGAAAGACCAAATTGGATTGCCTGCAACGAAGACACGAAACATTTTTCTTTCCGAGCGCAGCTTGCTGCTCAAATTTCCGGCTCGAGGGGAACTGGAGCCTTTGTTGATGCTGTTGTATCCCCCTTTTTCCCAACCGAGGGGCGACAAATTTCGTAGGGCAAACCTGGGTTTGGGAGGAAGAGAAACATAGTTTTTGCTCGAGTCCCTGTTTGAGAACACGGTGCCTGTGGCGCTGAGGAAGGAACTCTTTTGCATCGCCGCTGGAATGTCCGGAACGCACGCTGCAAATCAGTGTTCGGCTTCATAAAGGCCTGCGTCACCCGGAACGAGTGAACACGCAGCATCTGCCCCGATCGGTGCCTGTCAGGGCTACATTTGTAGTATTCGTCAGTCGATGGATATTGACGATTATTCACTGAACGGTGTATTTTTGTGTTCCCATCCATTGATTGATCTCTCGGTGTGTAATAGATGCACTAAATCATCTGAATTCGGCAAATCGTTAAATCACATTTGGTGGCGGCAGCTTTTATGTGAAAGGTAACATTATACCTGTTGTGCTGAACGGCGTTAGCCGCCCCGGCCTTGTTCTGGGAGAGAAACACGGCGTTTGCGAGTGCAGGCAAACTTGATGCAAGTCGACAGCCAAGGGTAACTCAATTTGCGAATGCTGAACCAACTACGTTGTCAGTATTCGATACAAGTACTCGTACACGCGTGTGCAGCACGGTGGAAATCAATGATCCAAAACTTCTTCTTCGCTGCATTGATGTGTCATTTTCTCTTTCTGGAAGTATTGTGGCTCCAGAGCTGAAGTTGAGGGACTTTGCTGACTCGACGTCTGGTGCAGCTGTTCAAAATCGACCAACTTCGGACTGGCCCGAGGCAGCGGACGGGCCTGCACGAACAAGACGGTGTGTTCGCGAAGTGTGATTCAGAGTCACGGCAGTGTGCCGGTGTTTTGAAATGCATGATCTGAGACCCCGAACCAGGACACACGCGTGTCTGTTCGAACCTGAAACAGAAGCCACTCACCAAGACTCTGAGTGACCGTTTTAGGGGGCGCCTTCCTGTTTCAGATAGGAACTCAGACGCGGTCTTTTCAGGTCCCAACCCAGAATGGCTGGCACCTGTGTCTGGAAAACCCCGAGCAACGTCATTCCATTCCACAAGTTCCGGCTTTGCTCTGATCAGCAGCGCCTGGAAGCGAACGCCCATGCGTGGCGTGAGACACACGGACAAAGTTAATTCAACGCTGTTGGAATCTTCGGCCACAAGGAGGACAGTCTCCGCCAGTATTTTGATGCCTCTGTTTTTAAGCGTGTGGTCGCCCGGAGGGCCGCACACGCTTAATGTAATCACCATCAGTCTGTATGTCTGTCCGTCTGTATGTGTAGAGTGGGTCTAACCGGGGGGGAGGGGTGGTTGGACCCGCTTT
>JAAUXT010029512.1_pt1 | contig 15432 bp, 11 predicted proteins | sample 7278171 | NCBI WGS metagenome assembly JAAUXT01 (sample SAMN14350112, study PRJNA611818) | marine sediment metagenome | isolation source: surface marine sediment (1.8m) | place: French Polynesia: Moorea | collected 2018-08 | reverse complement strand
GGCGGACATAATGGATAGAAAAACGGCCAACTAGGAAACTACCAGCTTCACTTCCGTCACGGCTTCAATCTCTGCAGCAAGCCGTTTACATCGTTCCTCCAAGGCGCCGAGCAAGAGGCCTCTCTTGAGACAGAAGGGCGCCTTGAGCGTTGCGTGAAAGCCGTAGAACCGCGGTCCTTCGGTTATCGCTGCCAAGTCCCCGCCGGCCGCGTCGAGCAAATCGGGCTGGCTGACCGCATAGCCGCTGCGAGCGTCCCGGCCCAACCATGACGACCCGAGTCCCGAAAGCGGATCTTGCTTCGAGGGCGCGAAATATATGGCGAAGCGGGGCCGCTTCAAGGCGTCCATGCTTACTCCCGAATGGAGCTTCGGCGTCCTGGGCGAACGTGGGGGCCGGAATGCGATGGCGCAAGCCCTAAACGAAGGAGAATCGAGCCTAAATGGCGCGGTCGCCGTTCCCTGCAAACGGCCCAAGCCTCGACCCAAGAAATATCCGCAATAGATCTAAGGTTTAGGGACCGGCTCGACGACCTGGCTGCCGTCCGGTTGACCAAGGTGTTGAAATAAAATCTCGAATTGCGGCTTGTTGCCGTCAGGGTCTCGAACGTGGGCCGCGAAATACTTCGGTGCATACGCAGGACCCCGTCCCGGCGCGTCCTCGTCGCGGTCTCCGGTTGCGAGGGCGACCGCGTGGAAGGGCCGCATTGGAGCTTGGTCCTTAGCGCGAAGGACGATGTAAAAGCCGTTGCTCCAAGTCGCGGGCAAACCGTCGATGGGTGGATTGATCATGAGCCAGGGGGCACGCCTGTTCCTCGACACCGTAGGCGAAAACCGCCTCGACCGACCTTAACAGCTTGAGGCCGAGCGGCGGAATGACCGCCGCTTAGATGGCTTCCAACCATGGGGGATCGTTGGTGCCCAGAGTGAAATGCGTGAACATGCAAGCCCATCCAGCTCACCAGGGCCCAAACCGCTCGCCGGAGTATGCCAGCCTGAGCCCTTGTCCGCTTGACGGATTTCGCTGCCCAAGCGAAGTCCCTCGCCTATTCGAGCAGCTCGTCCCAGCCGCGCATGATCTCGCGCTCACCCATGGACTCGGTGAGGCCATAGAGCTGCTTCGGAATGGCGAGACGTTGCCCGCCGTCCCGCGTGACCGGGCGGTAGGTCAGGCCGACGTGCTGACGGGTGTGCTTGGTGAAGAAGAGGTCGAGAGGAATCGAGATGAAGAAACCCTTATCGAACTGGCCCTCGCCGAATTCCTCGGACGAGACGTCGGTCTTGGTGGCAAAGACTCCAAAGGTGACGCCGTTGTCGAAGGTTCTCGACAGCTCCAGGGTCGCGCCCCAGTCCTTTGCGAGGTAGCGCCCCGCACTTACGGTCGCCAGGATTTCGTACCAGGGCAAACGATGATAGTAGCTGACATGGCCGGTCACCACGTCGTAGTTCCGAAAGCCGAACAGGCCGTCGAAGTCGCGCTGCTTAACATAGTTGACATCGAGGCCGACGGCCCAGCGCTTGCCCTGCGGCCGGTAGAGGACCTCGCCGCCGATGCCAGCAAACATTAGCTCGAAGATACCGACCGATGCGCGGCCATAGACCTCAGGTGCCAGCTGTTGAACGTAGTCGAGATGCAGATCATCGATCCAGACATCGCTCTGCCTGAGATATCGCGCGATGTCGCTGCGCACGCGATGCAGCTTGCTGTCTGATCTGAGCTTGAGGTCGTCGTAGTTGTTGTAGATGTCCTTGGCCACGGCACCGCTGACCGTAAGGCCCTGACTAAGTTGGACCTGTGCAGAAGCACGACCGTAAAACTGGTAGAACAAGAAGTCGTCCGGCCCACCGATCTGCTGCCGCATCTTCGGCATGAGCGACCAGGTGAACTTCGGATAGCGATCTTCGTTCTCGATGCCCTGCTCGCCACCCTCCATCGACGGTGCCTGAAGAAGCGCGTTTTGCCAGATCTCCTCGGTGCTGCCGGCGTTTTGAAGTGCTCTTTCGAGGTCTCTACGCATGATCGTGGTCTGGCTCACCGGCACGCCGAGCTCGGTCAGAACCACTGTGATCTCCTCGATGTGCGATGGCACGTGGGCGGCGACGGCCCGCGCGCCACGCCCCACCGCCCGTGCCGGGTTCCGATAGCGATCCTGGGAGAAGTGGACTGTCGCCCGCCGGCCCTGCATATCGAAGCGCTCGCCCTGGAAGCCCTGGCGATCCAGCTCCGCAAAGACCTGTTCGGCCACGCGGCGCAACCGGTCCTTGGGTTCGGCCGGCTCGACCTCCTCGAAAAAGGCGGCGGCGGTCGGATCCGGCTCGGGGAAGAGGCCTAGCCACTTTGGATCCGGGGGTTCGACCAGGGCTATGGGACTGCCGGTCAGACTGACCGAGCGCAGGAGGTCTTCCTTCTCGAGGACGATTTCCCAGTAGTCCTCGTCCTCCTTGGTCGCGACGATCCGGACCCGCTCGACCGGTCCGTTCAACTCGGCGCGGATGACTTGCAGCGCCGCCGTTGCCAGGGCCGACGCGCTGGGCCGAGGCGCCTCGATCGGAACTCTCAGGATCGCGTCCGCATCCTCGTACTCGATGTCGGAAACCGTGACGCCGAGCTTCTCGAAATCCCTGAAAAGGCGCTCCACGGTCAGGGTGCGATCTACCGCCTCGGGCATGGTCAGGATCGCCTGCTGGGCGGCGGTGGGTCCGTCCATGCCGACGGGCTCGGCTGCCCGCGGTCGGACCTCCGGTGCCGGCCGGTCGATCTTGGGGAACCCCTTATCGGTCATGAAATTGGCGCTGAGACTGGTGCGGACCATGAACTGGTTGCCGCGCTCAAGACCGGCCGAGACTTGCCACCAGGGAAAAACGTCGTAAGCCGCCGAGAAGTTCAGCGGGAGGGCCACGTCGAATTCGTTACCCAGAGGCTCGTCCTGGTAACTGTTGCTGTCGTATTCAAGCTTGAACCTGAGACCATCGATGGGCGCCACGTACTCGATCCCGCCGAAGAAAGCGATGTCCTGACCCCGGAAGAAGTCGAAGCCCAGACCGCCAGCGCCTCCGGAATCGCCCCGTTCCTTGGCGCGGTCCGAGATCAGGCCGAAGGGGTTGGAGACGTGACCGCGGCTGCCGGCATTTCCCCAGGCCACGCCCAGGGTAAAGTCCCAGTTGTAGTAGCGTCGGCTGGCAACCAAGAATTCGCTGCCGAAGAGATCGGTGCCGCCGATGTCACGCAGGCCGATCGCGATCTGCGGAAAGTGCTGTGTCTCTTCCAGCATGAGGATCTTTAGGTCGACGCTGCGGTCTTTGTAGCTCTGATTGCCGCTGAAGTCGCGATCGTTGCTGTACAGGCGGTTCCTAACGTCCGTGTATCGGAATGTCCCCTCCAGCCAATCGAAGAGCTGGAGGGTGAAGAAGCCGCGGGTATAGGGATCGACGTAGGAGGCGCCCATGAGCATCTCGCCTTCCGGATGGAAGCGGGCGTTGGGCATCTGCATCAACCCGGTACCGCCGAAGTCGTTCACCGAAGGCGTATACTCCAGATACTCCGCGTTGCTCAGCGCATCCTGCTCCTCGGCCGGCCACTCCAAGGGTGACGCCTGCTGCTGCGCGCTATCCTGTCCTTGTGCGGACTCGGCCGTCATCGGCTCCGCCCTGGGACAGGTCGCATGCAGTCCGACAATAGTGACGAACGTGACGCCTAAGGCCCTGAGTACAAATAGCCTCAGGCCAAGGCTAGATCCCCCCATCCCCCATAGAGTCCCCCCTAGAGCACATACTTCCCGTTCAACGCACTACCTGTGCAACTCATTGTCTCTTTTTCTAACGCACTACCTGTTGATGACCGCCAGCGAGGCCGCCGAAATTGCCAGCTTGCTCAGGATATCCACCACGGTCACCGAGAACGCCGTCAGATCGAAGGGTTTCGGATCACGCGGTACGACGATGGTGCTACCGGGGGGAATCTGCGTCGCGTCGTAGTTCCAAGACGAGACCGAGAGCGGTTGCGCCTCGCCGTTGGGCAGGACCACGAAGACCCGGGCCTCGTCGGCGGCCTGCTGGGTGCCGCCGGCCGCCTTGATATAGGCGTCTGCCGCCTTCCCTGAGCGGAACTGAATCGTTCCTGGATTGAGCACCTCGCCGCTGACCGTCACGTGGTTCGGCCGCTTCGGCACATGCAATCGATCGCCCGGCTCCAGGATCGTGTCCAGTTCCGGGCGCGAGTCCAGCACCGTAGGATCGGCTTCCACGACCACCCGGCCGACCGGTTCGGCTTGACGGAGCCGTTGGGCGAGGTCGCGCACCGCGAGCACGACGGCTTGCGGGTTGGAATCGCTCTTCTGCTGAATGTTGCCGCTGGCCAAGGCCTCCGCGAGGCCCGACTCCAGGTCGAGGGCGGCGCGCTGGAAAGCCTTCTGCTCCTGCTCCTGGACCCTTGTCCGGGTGAAGACAGAGCCTTCGGGATAGGACTCCGCGGTCAGGCCGCCGGCCCGCTTCACGATCTCAGAGAGCCTCTCGCCCCGTCGGATCGTGTAGACGCCGGGTCGCTTGAACTCGCCGGAGAGAAAGACGCTGCCGGAGTCGCGCTGCGAAAAGCGCGGGTTGAAGCGCACGATGTCTCCGGGATGAAGCGGCACCCTGGCCAACGACTCCTTGCGCGCATCGATGGTGTTGCGCACCGATGCTTGTCCGCTGCCGTCGTCTGTCACCTCGAAGCGAGACAGCTCGATCTGGCCCAAATCGGCATTGGGAGTGAGCCCTCCTACGACCGGCACGACGGCACCGGCCGAGGTCCCGGGCGCGACCGGATAGACTCCGGGAATCCGAACCTCGCCCTGCACAGCGATGACGTAGTCGAGCACGAACGGCAGGAGGTTCGGATAGCGGTCGAAGACCTCCGGGCAACGTCCGCTCACCGGGACAGCGGCTTCGGTTTCAGGGTTGAGGAAGAGCCGCGCATTGGCGAAGCGCTCGGAACGGCTGCGGGACACCACAGAGGCCAGCGAGTAGAGCCCCCGGCATCCAACCAGGCCGGAAATCGAGGTTTCACCGGCCAGCGCCGATCCGGGTGTCAATCCCACCGGCCGGGCCATACCGGCGCGGCCCAGGTCTGCGTCAGCATTCGCGGCACGCCCTAGGGCCGACGGCGCAAAGCCACTGCGGTCGCTCTCCCGAAGTTCGCGGGACGAAAGGCCGCCGCCATCGGCCGCCTCGCCTCTGATGCCAACGCCACCGAGCAGTTCCCCGGCAATGACCTCATCGGGGTTCTGGCCTTCGATCACGGCCTGCACCGCCGCGGACGACAGGAACCGGATGTCATCCATTCCGAGGATGATCAGGCGATCGTTCGGCTTCAGGGGCACGTCCGACTGCCCGGCTGCAATACGGCCAAGATCCACAGGCACCAAGTGCCGTGCCTTGGTCACGGGGTCGGTCGTCTCCAAAGCAGCGAACAAGAGATAAGGATTTTCTTTCAGAATGTCGGAGGCGTTGACCACGCTGCCAACGGTGCGATCCCAGCGCAGCGAGCGCGGCCCTGGCACCGAGACGTGGCCGTCGACGAAGAACGCGCCTTCCCAGGAATAGCCCATCTTCGCAACCAGGATCATGTCGCCACGCCGGACCGGAGCGCTTTGCGGATCGTCGACCTCGAGCACCGTATCGCCGCCCTCCACATCGGAGGTCATGACGAGGTAGCGATAGCCCGAAGGGCGGAGCGTGCCGCCGGCCATATCGACAACTTCCCCGACGCTCATGTCGTCAGCCCGGCCGTTGACCTCGTAGATCCCAGGCCGCTGGACATCGCCCGCGACTCCGATGGTCTTGCCGATCGGCGGCACGAAGACCCGGTCGCCCTCCATCAAGGCAAGGTCGTCATCGAGCTGTCCGGTCAGCAGCAGGTCGTAAAGGTCGACCCCGAAGGAACGACCACCCCGGATCAGCTGGATGTGCCGCATCGAACCGGACTTTTGGACCCCGCCGGCTGAGGCGATGGCATCGAAGACGCTGGCCACGCCGGTCATGCGGTGGACGCCGGGCTGCCTGACCTGGCCCAGCACCATGACAGGGAAGTTCCTAACCCGGCCCAGGGAAACGAAGACCTCCGTGCGCAAGAGAGAGGCTTCGGCCTGTCGCTCCAGCTCCTCACGGAACTGCCCGAAGCTCAGGCCGGCCGCCGGCACCGGCGGCATGTTCGGAAGGAAGATCTGGCCCTCTCGGTCGACCGCGGTGCGATAGCTTTCGTTGCTCTGGCCGCGGAATGTGATGACGAGCTCGTCACCGATGCCCAGGCGATAGCTGTCGTTGATCGCGCCGCCCGTCCCGGGATCTTGCATGCCCGCCATATTGCCGAGCAGCCCATAGCCGAACTGCTCCAGCGGCTTTGTGCCGAACTCGGGGGCCTGCACGGCGATCCGCTCGGCATAGTCTTCTTCGAGGCGAGAAGCCGCCTCCGGCGGCATCGGATAGCCGTATTGTGTGCCGATCCGACCATCCAAATCCATGGAATCGATCGGCGAGACGATTTCTCTGGTCGTCTCGTTGAGCAGGGGCTGCTGGGGGCCGCCGAAACGTTGCTGCAGTGAAGGGTCGAAGCGGCGAAGATCGTCAGTAATTGACTGGGCGATCGCATGGTCGACAGGCGGAAGCAAGACCGCCAATATGGCGAAGCTAAACGCCAGTCTTCCGATCGGGGTTTTGCCACTGCCCTCGGACGATCGCCAGAACTTCGGACCATGTGAAAACATGACGCATTCCCCCCATTTCTCCCCATCTCGACGCCTTGCTTTGTTGACCGCTTCGAGCCTCTTAATTTCAGCCTGCTCGGAAACAGTTGATTCCGCGAGCGAAAGCTTAGGGCTGGTTTTTGGCGATCAAGAAGGTACCCCAATAAGTCGAGATAAGGTCAATTCTATACCATATGCTTCAATCGCCGCCAAGATCGGCAAGGGGGAAAGATCACTAGTTGTTCTTGGAAAAGTTAACGGAAAAGATCAGCACTGGATAACCGCAGACCGCAAAAGCCTTGTCACCCGGGACGGCCGTCTAGTTCAGACGGCAGGACTGCGCGGTAATCTTCGACGCAGCAGGCTTCTTGACGACGATCCTCTGCCCAAGCTTGGCACCGGTGTCCAATCGGCGTCCGCCGCCACGATGCGGCGGCTCTTCGACCTGGACGAGCCCAACCGCTACGGCATTATGATCGGCTCTCGCTTCGAGGATCTCGGCCCTGAGGCTGTGGTCATTGCCGAACTTGAATGGGATACCCGGCACATTCGGGAGACCTGCCGGGCCCGAGAGATCAAATGGCGCTTCGAGAACGATTATTGGATCGATCGCCAGTACGGTCTGGTCTGGAAGAGCATCCAGCACTTTCACCCCGAGATGCCACCAGTGGTTATGGAATTACTCAAGCCACCTGCTCGCTAGCTCATAGGTCGAAGCTCGCAATCCAGTGGCCCTCGGACAGGCCCGGGCTGATCAGGGCTTCTTTGCTAAATCCGTAACTTAGAGTGCCCTTGCAAATCCTCGAATGGTTCAGCCCGCCCGCTCCTCTCGAAGCCGCTCGAGGTCGTCGACCTTGAGCCCTCCCGGCGCCGGTTGGCGTTGCCTATAGACTTCGAGAGCGGCCGCTAGCTGTGGCTCACCGAAGTCCGGCCAGAGACAGTCTACGAAGACCAGCTCGCTATGTGCTGCCTGCCACAGCAAGAAGTTCGAAAGTCGTTGCTCGCCGCTGGTGCGGATGATGAGTTCCGGATCCGGTACATCCGGAAGCTGGAGCGCACCGCGGAAGCAGGGCTCGTCGATCTCCTCGGGCTTGAGTTTTCCGGCCAAGGCCGCCGCCATAAGCCGCCGCGCGGCCGACACTAATTCCTGCCGGCCGCCGTAGCTGAGCGCAATGATCAGATCGAGCCGCCGCTGCCCCGCTGTCGCCGCCTCCGCCTCGTTCAAGAGTTCGACGACCTCGAGCGGCAAGCGTTTTCGCTCGCCGATAGCACGAAGCCGCACGCCCTGCCGGCGCAGGTCAGCGATCTCATTACGAAGAAAACGGCGTAGCAGAGCCATCAGATGCCCCACCTCTTCGGAGGGGCGCCGCCAGTTCTCCGTCGAAAAGCCATATACGGTCAGATAGCGCAATCCAAGCCTGGGCGCTGCGTCGACGCTACGGCGCAAGGCTTCGACACCGTGGCGATGACCGGCGACACGGGGCAATCCCCTGGCCTTCGCCCATCGCCCGTTGCCATCCATGATCAAGCCGACATGGCAGGGCGTGCGTTCGACCTCCGAACGCGGCGACGTCGGCCCGTTACACCGCTCTTGCGGAGAGACCCTGGTCGGCGTCGCACCGTTTTTGGCTCGTGCTGTCAATGTCACCCGTCGTCTGCCGTCGCCGCCAAGGCTTCATGGACGGAGTTAACAAGCGCTTAAGGGCGGATCGAAAAGAAGATCTTCCCTTGCGAAGTCTGCAGATCAACGGATTGGATGGATTTGTCGGCGGCACGCAGCACCACAGGCCGGTCGCCCATCACGGCGCCCGGCCCCAAGTGGCTCAAATAGGTTCGACCCCTCAGTTCGAAGTCTGTGTCGAGGTCGAGGTCGAGGTAGAGGTGCTGTTGTTGTTGCTGCCGCCATCGCTGAGCAGCACCCCTGCTGCTACACCGCCGCCGATGAGAATCGGAGCCGCAATCAGGGCGCCCTCGAATTCTCCCTCCGAGGCAGCTTGGGCCTTTTGCACTGTGGCTGCCGAACCGGTCCCCACCGTGTCCAAGCTGCCCTTCTTCACCGTGGCATCCTGCGCCAACGCCAACGCCGGGCCCAGCACCAATGCCGCCGCTGCGACTCCCGACAAGAGAGATTTCTTAACCATTATTTTTAGCCCCCTCCAAATATATCTCCATGCCTTAAATGCCTAGAATTTCGATCAAGTTCAAGTGAAAACGTTAACGAGGCGTAAGTTTTATTTCGACGCAGCGCCTATAGTTAACAAGACGACCGAATGTCTGGCTAAGCGGAACGCGAGCATAAAGTACCCTAATTGAGATACGTTTTTTGCGCTAAGTGTGCACGATGCATCAGACCACAATTCAGACTTCGGAACAAACCAAAACCTGGGTCGGTCCCCATTTTTTCCTACGAATTAAGCCGACATCCAAGCGATTTGTCATTCCCAATCCTTTCTCTTGACCGAGCCCTTAACAACGATTCTATGGTGACTGATCCCAGAGACAATTCCTTCGCTATGAAAAGATTTAATGCAGACACAGCGAGTCATTAGTGCTAATTTTCTGTAAAGGAATGTGCAGGCTCTTTTGGGGAAAGAGACTTTGTAGGGGGAGGGGCTCGGACAATGGCCGAGTTGCGAAGGACTCTGGCGGAGGTGGCTTCGGCTACTAGCCTTCGCAAAGCGCCAAAGGGATCCGCAAGCACAAAGGTTGCTTACGTTGATTGGCAGATCCTAGCGGCCGACTTTGCGATCATCGGATTGGGCCTCGGTGTGTTGCGCCCGATTCTCCAATTGGCCGACTGGACCGGCCCTGTGAGCCGGTCAGCCGGCAAAGTCTCGGCTATTCCACCGCAGGGATATGAGCATTTGGCCGGTTTCCTCGCGCTGCCATCAGCCCTTGGGATCGGCTGCGCTGCGGTTGCGGTGTGGTACTTCTGGCTGCGCGGTCACTACCTCCGGCGCCGTTCGTCCTGGGATCGTCTCGGCGACCTCGCCTTCGTGGCCGGCGGTTTGATCGGGATTGAGCTTCTGGCCGGTTGGCAGGGCTTGGCCGGCAGCTTGCCCCCGTCAGCGCTGTTGCTGCTCTGGACAATCGTCGGCGCGCTCGTCCTGTTCGGGCGAATCACTGTGCGACGGCAATTGGAAAGGGCTGGGCATTGGCGACGGCCAGCGGTCGTGCTTGGCAGCGGCCAGCGCGCTCAGGAGGTGGCCCGTGCCGTTGCCGAAGATCAGGATCTTGGCCTGAGCGTGACCCACATCGTCCAGTTCGCGGAAGCCGAGGCCTCGGACGACATCGAGACTGTGACGATCGCCGACAAGAAGGTGCCCGTCCTTGCCACCCAGGATCCCCTGGCCGCGTTGTTCTTGCGGTTCCGCGATCACGTGGTTTTGATCGCCCCGCCGCCCGAGCAGTTCGCGGCGGTCGACAAGCTGGTGCCGACCTTGACAAGCCTTTGTCCGTCCGTCGGCGTTGCACTGCCTGCGGTGGGGCTGGCCACGATGGGCGCCGCGACCCAGGTTCTGCTACGGCGCGACGTCGCCTTGGTTTGGATGCAGAACCGATTGATGCGGCCGGAGTGGCGAGTGATGAAACGCTGCTTCGACGTGCTCGCGGCGGCAGGCATCCTCATCATCACCTCGCCGATCCTGCTGACTGTGGCTCTCCTGATACGCTGCATCGACGGGGCGCCGGTGTTCTTCGCGCAAGAGCGCGTCGGCCGCAACGGCAGAATATTCCGGATGATCAAGTTCCGCACGATGGTCAACGACGCCGAAGAGATCCTGTCTCAATGGAAAGCCGAGCACCCCGGGCGCTGGTCAGCCTACAAGGCCAACAACTTCAAGCTCAGTGACGATCCCAGGGTCACGTTTCTCGGGCGCCTGCTCCGGCAGACCAGTATCGACGAGCTCCCGCAGCTCTGGAACGCCCTGAAGGGTGACATGAGCCTGGTCGGTCCGCGACCGCTCCTCCGCCGCGAGGTCAGTGACTACGGTGGCAACATCCAGCTCTACCTTACGGCACGGCCTGGCCTTTCCGGCCTCTGGCAGGTCAGCGGCCGAAGCGAAACCCAATTCTCGGATCGAGCGCAGCTGGACGGTTGGTACGTGCGCAATTGGAGCTTTTGGTACGATATCGTGATCCTCTTCAAGACTGTCCGGATCGTGCTTGGGCGCAGCGGCGCATATTAAGAGCCTGACTGAGTAGACCGACGGGGGCATCGACGGCGGGACATCCGCCGTCGTGCCACTCGCTTGGCTTCTAAGCCCGGCGCCAAAGTCAATGGGCGGGGTCGCCGCGACGGTTTCCGTTCCCTTAACCATTTTTTTATTGAGATCGATCTTAGCTCTTACTTCGACCAACTCATACTTGCTATGTTTTTTATTGTACCTTGCTTTCAAATGATTGATTATCGGAAAAGCCTGTTATCGACTTTCGGCGCAATCGCACCTTTAGGACGGTACGCCCATGGCCATTGAACCCTTGAAGGCAGGCAATCCATCTGCGGTGTCCCCGCCGCCGCCCCGCGCGGTCCGGCAAAAGCCCGAGACGGTCCCTGTCACCGGCCTGAGGCTCGACCTGGCCGTCAAGGATCTGTTGCGCAACTGGTACCTGTTGCTGGCCGGCGGCCTCCTGGCATTTCTCGTCGCCCTTGCGGTCGTTAACTTCATGGGGCCGACCTTCACGGCCAAGATGATCGTGGCTCCGGTCACCGACGACGCACTCAACAAAGTGCAGTTCTACGGAAACAGCTACAGCTTCTCGGACGAGAGCTCGCTTCTCGGCGGCTTCGGCGGCGGCCAGCCGGAGGAGTTCGAGCGCTTCATCGTCCTGCTTCAGACGCATAGGGTCGCGGAAGTCCTGGAACAGAAACACCAGGTCAGCCGAATTCTCTTCTCCAAGCTATGGGACGAAGAGCACCAAAACTGGAATCGTCCGGGCGGTTTGGTGTTTTGGGTCAAAGATTTTGCGCGCGGTCTTTTCGGATATCCGGACTGGGAGCCGCCTCGCGCCAAGGAGGTTCAGACCTACCTGCGCAAGAATCTCAGTATCGCCCCTGTGAGCCGGGGCGCGATGCGCTCGGTATCCCTTTCCGGCAAGAATCCTGAGCACTTGGCGCAGATTCTGATCTGGCTCTTCGAGGATACCAGCGCCCTGATGCGCGAGGAGCGCAATGCGTCGCTGAGCAATAACATCACCTATCTTCAGGATCGCTTGGTCCAGTCGCGGATCGACATCTATCGAGACTCGCTGATCTCGCTGCTCGCCGATCAGGAGCGCGAACTGATGCTGTCCCAGACCGAGCAGCCCTATGCCGCGATCCTGCTGGAAGCTCCGATCCGCCCGCGCCAGCCGAGTGGACTGGAACCGCTGATCCTCCTGGTCGTGGCCGTGCTCGCAGGGCTGACTCTTTCGGGACTTCTGGTCCTCAGCGTCACGACTCCACGCCGTCGCATTTCGCAGGCGCCCCGGCAAGCCGTCGGCCCGCTGGGAGGCCCGTGACTGCGTCCCGCCTCAGGCCCGGCTTTCCAGGCCTGCCCAAGAGAACCGTCCGGCCGTTCACCAACGGGCCACGAACGACGATGAAAGACGTAGGCATGACGCAGGTATCCGCAGACAGCGATCTGATCTTGGCACGGAAGGCGCCTGCGTCCCTGCTCCGCTATTTCATCACTCATGGCAGCGCGGCAAGTGCGATCAAGCTCACGGCGGTTATCCTCAGCTACCTTTTCCTGATCCTGCTCGCTCGGAACGTCGACGCGGCGGAGTATGGCCGCTACGGCTTTGCCATAAGCCTTACCGTCTTTCTCGGTATCCTTGCCAACTGCGGCCAAGGCATGGCGATCCTGCGGTTCTGGCCGCAATTTCTGGCCGGGGACGACCCCGCGCGCGCCAAAGGTGTCATGATCCGAAGCTATGGCACGGTCCTGGTCGGCGCCGGTGCCACCGTCGGACTGGCGTTCCTCGTCGTGACCCTTGCCAAAGTCATCAATCCCGGTCTCGACGCCGGCTATCTCTACGCCGCAGCATTCCTGACCTTCCCCTCCACCTTGGCCGCTTACCAAGGAGCCGCCATGCGCGCCCTCGGTTTTGTTGCCCGGGCGATGCTGCCAACGGAGATCTTCCATCGCGGTTTCATGGTCCTAGCCTTGCTCTACCTGATCGGCAGCCGTCTGCAGCTCTCCGCGGAGCTCATGCTCTGGACCTCGGGTCTCCTCTGGCTTGTGCTCCTGGTCCCACAGGCAATTAAGATTGTTTCGGAGATGCGGCGCCAAGCCCCAGGAGTCGAGCCCAACCTGGACATACCGGCGTGGCGCGGCGCCAGCTTGGGGCTTTGGGGCCTCGGCGTGCTAGGCATCCTGAGCCAGAGCTCCGACGTGGTGGTCCTCGGTCTCTACTTCGGGCCGGAAGAGACCGGCAGCTACTTCGTCGCCCTGAAGGTCGCCACGATGTTCGTGATCTTCTTTGCGGTCAGCAATGTGCTCACCGCCCCGATGATCTCCAGGTCATTTCATGGCGGCGATCGTGCCGAGGTGCAGCGCATCTGCCGGACGATGTGCTCGCTCATGGTGGTACCTGCCCTCGCCGGGCTACTTGTGGTCATCTTTGCCGGAGACCTGGTCCTCGGTCTCTTCGGGCCCGGCTTCGCGGAGAGCCATCTGGTCTTTGTCATCCTCTCCGCCGGCTTCGTGATCACGGTCTTAGCAGGCCCTGCCAACTTGTTGCTGACGATGACCGGTCATGAGCGCAAGTACCTGCAGATACTCGGGAGTACACGGATCGCGATGGTACTCGCGCAGGTCCTGCTGATACCCGTCCTAGGGCCCTTGGGTGCTGCCGTCGGAAACGCCTTGGGTCAGCTCGGCCTGGTGATCTGGACCCGGTGGTTCGCCATCCGGCACTTGGCCGTGGACCCGACGGTGTTCTGCCTGCTTCGGGAAAGACCAGGCGTCGAAGAGCAGCCGCAAGCTGATTGCGGCCGGGGGTAGTTCTCCATCTGAATTAATGTCTTACATCATAAACTTCATACACGACGGGAAAGCTATATACCCGACGATCCGCGGCTACCGGGACTTCTTCTCCGACCGCTACGAGATAAGGGAAACCTCACTGCGCCAGTACCTCAGCCAGGGCGACCCGGCGCGCAGTATTCTCTGGTTCATGATGGGCTTCTATCCCTTTCGGGCGCCGCGTGCCTTGGCCACGATCCACGACTACCGCTCTTTGTCCGTGGGCCCCTTTGCGCCACTGAAGGATCGCCTGAAGGCGCTCTGCAATTTCAAGCCGGACCTGCGGATCCTCCAAAACGAGGTCATGGCTCAGACGATCGGCTTCAAGGACGATGTGCCGCAGCTCTATGTCGGCATGGGCGTGCCCCCCACGCTGGTCGAAAGAGCCAGGAGGCTGGCGCCGGAGTCGCCAGACTTCGATTTCGTCTACATCGGCGCAATAACGAGGGACCGCCGCCTGGATGCGATGATTGAATCCTTCCTTCGGCGCTATCCCAATGGGCGACGGCTCCTGCTGATCGGACCGGCCGAGCGAAGCATCATCCGCGAGTTTATGGGCCGCGAGAATGTCACCTTCACGGGCCGGCTTAGCCAATCCGAGACTTTCGATTTGGTCATGAGGAGCCGGGTGGCGGTCAGTTACTTCCCGTCCCACCGGCCGCATTGCTATCAGACTCCGACCAAGCTGATCGAATACGCCGCCCTCGGTCGACCCATCCTGGCGAACGACAGCCCGATGAACTTGGCGACGATCCAGCGATACGACATTGGCGCTACGGTGACCTCCGGCGATGTCTTCGCCACAGCGCCTGAACCGGAAGAGATCGTAACGGGCCCGATCCCGGATCCCTGTCCCTTTACTTGGCCGAGCGTGATCGCCAGGAGCGGCATCGAGGCACGCCTGAAGGCTCTTATCGATGCTCGTGCGCCTAGGAGCTAATCGACGATGCAACCACAGCAAACAAACTTCGCCTCTACCTTGTCAGCCGTCCGGCCAGAGCGTAGAGCCGCCGCTGTTTCGGCAATCCGAGGAATCCCCGGGGCAACGGGAGCCGGATGGCCGAGCCCGCCCGCCTCCCGCCAAGAGCTGGCCACGCGGGTCGGCCGATGACTTCGGGCGCGGTGCTTGTCACCGGCGGTGCCGGCTACATCGGCAGCCACGTCGTGCTTGCCTTGCTCGAGGCGGGTTACCCTGTCGTCGTGATGGACGATCTGTCGACCGGGCGGCGCGATGCCGTAGCGCCCGAGGCCAGCTTCGTGGAAGCGGATATCGGCGATGTCCAGCTGGTCGCGGAGACGATCCGAAGCCATGGCGTAACCGCAATCATGCACTTCGCCGGCGCGATCGTGGTCCCGGAATCCGTCGCCGATCCATTGAAGTACTACCTGCAGAACACCTGTAAGAGCCGCGGGCTCATCCAAACCTGCGTCGAGACCGGAGTGCGTCGTTTCGTCTTCTCCTCGACGGCCGCAGTCTACGGCAATGTCGGCGACGGCCCGGTCCCGGAAACTGCCCCGACCCTGCCGGAAAGCCCCTACGGCACCTCGAAGCTGATGACCGAGTGGATGCTGCGTGACGCGGCGGCGGCCCACGATCTGGCCTATGCCGCGTTGCGCTATTTTAATGTCGCCGGCGCCGATCCGAAGGGACGATGCGGTCAATCAACCCCGGGCGCGACCCACTTGATAAAGGTGGCCTGCGAGGTTGC